>Ga0182015_10002876_pt1 | contig 20035 bp, 27 predicted proteins | sample 712P3MmetaG_FD_120478 | JGI IMG/M metagenome (GOLD analysis project Ga0182015, IMG submission 120478) | Permafrost microbial communities from Stordalen Mire, Sweden - 712P3M metaG | ecosystem: Environmental > Terrestrial > Soil > Wetlands > Permafrost | place: Sweden: Stordalen | collected...
CACCGGTTTCTGGCTCGATGCCCATCGAACGCAAGAAATCCAGGTCGTTGACGTGCTCCTCTTCGGTCTTGGTTTTCCACCTGGTTTCAACTTCGATCAGCTCATCGCGACAATGCCGCCAAAGCTGCCTTCTAAAGTCAGATCGAGCGAAGTCTACGATTGGCTCATATTCGCCATGAAGATCAATTTCGTTCTCCTCCGCGGCTGCTTCAAACGCGGCCGGGAGCTTTTCGGCCTGCACGAAATCTGGAAACCTCCGCCAAACCTCGCGCGCGATCGCTAGGTGCGATGTGAACCTCTCCATCTCAAGACGTACGGACCATCGGATTTCGTCTTTCTTAGACTTGGGCATGTTTTCTCCTGTTACGCTACACCAGCGGCATCTTTCGCCAGGCCGCGGATCTGAACCAGGTAGCGGCGCAGCTTGTCGTACTCTTCGAGGCTCAGTTCGATATCCTGAATCCATTCCAAGTCCTGCCCGTCCACGAAACGCTGAGCGAGGAGCAGATACGTGGTGGTTGGCGGATCTTCGAGCCTGCCTGAACTGTCGATGAGATTCTGGCGCCGGAAATCGACGCGATCCGGGGCGTTTCTGGTGATCTGCTGAGGTTGCGAGAGGGCGGCGGACGCCTTCCCGGATTTGGTTGAGTGCTTCTTCATGGTTGGTTCTCCTTTGGATTGCTGACTGACTAACTGCTTACGAAAAGGGGTCGTTATCCGCAAGCGCTGGTGGCCTCGCTCGCGGGCTGTATTTCCATTGCCGATCCCGGCGCCTTATGGGGCGTACTTTCCGTACACCTGTAGACGTCGACAACCGTCGACACAGGAACGCCCAGGCGCTCGGCGATCGCTCGCCAGCTCAGGCGCTCAATGTCTCGTAACTGGGCAACCTCATCGCGACGGAAGACGCGCCGCGGGCGCCCGCAATGCTTTCCCTCGCGGCGGGCGCGGTCGATCCCCGCCTTTGTGCGTTCCGAGATCCTCAGCCGTTCCTGCTTGGCGATCCAGGCGGCTACGGCAAGCATCAGCTCGCCGGCGGGCCCGGTGGTGCGAAAGTGCGCCTCCGCGTAGCTCTCGAAAGCTACACCAAACTCGCGGAGCTTTTCGATATAGGTGAAGGTTTCCACCACACCTTCGCGGGTGAAACGGTCCAGCGCCCAGACGAGCACGATATCGAACTTGCGGCGGGACGCACCAGCGAATAAGCGCTTGAACGCGGCGCGGTCGCCTGTCTTGGCCGACTCGTGATCGATGTACTCCTCCACCACATTCCAGGATTGGCGGGCGCAATACTCCCGAAGCTGCAAAAGCTGGTTGGCCGTGTCCTGGCCCTTGTCCTTGGCGGACACGCGGGCGTAGACAGCGGCTCTCATGACTGCCTGGCCCTCCAGACCGGCCGTCCCGTCGCAATAAAAATCACGGCAACCCACAGCAGAAGCGGCGCGCCGAGCAGTGAAAACGCCAGCCCCCAATTTACCGGCAGGTGCGGAAGATGCTCGCTCGAAGCTGGTTCAGGCACAACCTTCCAGTCGCCCGGATCGGATGCTGCGGCTGATGAGGGCTGCTTTGCCCGCGGCTGATCGGCTACGGCAACATCGCCGAACTCGTTGGTTCGGGCTCTGCCCATCACACCGCTGGATTGGTCTTGTGGCGCGTCGCCCTTGTACGAACTGAGCGGTGGTGGGGTGAATGGTGCAGTTGCCTTCCAGTCGATATCGGCGGCGGTGTAGTGTCCGGTGGTGTACGAGTGAAGCGGCATCCACACCGCACCGTACCAAACCACCACTGCCCATCCTGCGTAGCAAACCCAGAACAGCCGGCTGAGGATTGCCGCTGTCCGGGCTGCGCCCAATGAGCGAAACGCGTAGCGGCCCAGGAAAATCACTGCGGCCATCAAGAGTAATCGGTACATAGCTATGCTCCTGTGGCGGCGGCGCCGTTAACGTATCCGGCCTGCCCATTCGGCTTGCGCTCTGCCACTGATCCGTAACGGGTTCGCTCGATGAAGATCGAAACGGCCATGCGCTCGATCTCCCCAGGCCCGAAGGCCACCGGCAAACCGACATTGGTAGCGTGCGCGTGGGCAACCTTGCAGGCGTTCAACGCTTCGCAAAGGCAGCGACCGAGCAAGTCGCCATCTCCGGCTACGGATGGCGCCGCGGTTGGCTGCTCTGTCTTCGCCGTGCTTGTGGCGGGCGTCTCGCATTCCGGGAAGGCCGGCGCTAGCAATTCTGGCTTCGCGTACTTCGTGTCCGGTAGCGTTCGGCCGTTGACGACTGCCAGCGGTCCCTTGAGCTCGGGAGCTGGCGTTTTGATCGTAAGGTACTGGGCGCCGGCCTTCGTCTTCTCCCGGCAGAGGATGACGGGCTGGCCAACTCGCACAGCCTTACGCAGCCGCATCTCTTCGGCCGCGTCAACGAACAGCATCCGGCCGTCTATGGTTTGTCGCGCGTAGCAATCTTCCGCACCTGGCCAACGCTTCGAGCAGAGCCGCCCCTGGTTGTAGGCGAATGCGACTGTTTGCGAAGTGCCGATTTCAAGCTCGATCTTCCCGTTCAGCGACATGGCTAAGCAGCCTCCCGAGAGTGTTCTTGGCAGTGGACTTTGGCGACCGTGTCGGCGTAGAACCGGAGGGCCGTCAGATGTTCACACCGCGGCTCAATACGAAGCTGGCCAGCTCCGATCTGGAGGGCCTCACCCAGCCAATTGCGAAGCACGGCTTGCTTGCCTGAGCCATTGCAATACGTGCAGGGGTCGTATTCCTCGTGCTTGCCTGACGCCGCGCCGGTTCCGTCGCAATCGTCGCAAGCGGTCTCGATGATCGTGCTGTAGGGCTCGACCGGCGCGGGTAGTAGCTCCGAGTGCCGGGCAACCACCGGCTTAGCCGGCGCGTTCGGGTTAGTGAAGAGCGCTTGGTTCAGGCGTTCGAGGTGGAGGGCGCTCATTATTGTGCCCAGCCAATCTCGGCGCGCATGCGGTTCATTCGCGTGGCGTCGTAGACCGGCTCAATGGCGGCGTCGTCCAGGCGGCGCTCGATGGCCTCGAAGCGGCGTTCGCTGCTGTCGGTGAGGGCGATCAGGAGGTTCAAGAGGCTTGTCATTGGGTTCCTTTTCCTTTTCTGTCTGCTTCCAATAACAGTATGCATCAGTAGCAATGGCTAGTCAAGCATGAAACATACCTAGTACGACGGGCCAGTAGCCGTGGTATAGTCAAGCATGGGATGTATAGTACGGTTGGGTGTGTTGCCGTGGGTTGTTAAGCTGGTAGGCTTATGGCGAAGAAATCCAGAGCCGAGACTGTGACACTAGCGGAACATCTACGGTCCATCAGCGCCAAAGGCGGTAAAGCGCGCATGGCCGGGATGTCGGAGGCGGAGAAGCTGAAGTTGCAGAGGAAGGGTGGCCTTGCCGGAGGAAAGGCGCGAGCCGCCAAATTGACGAAGGCACAGAAGAAGAAGATTGCGAGCAACGCGGCGAAAGCGCGGTGGGGGAAGGCGAAGGCGGCGGCGAAGAAGGGAAAAGAGGGGAAATAGGCGATTGGGCTATGGCGCAAAACTGAAACCGGGCGCACAACTCTCAATCAAAGATGCCCAGCTCATCGAGGGGGGCAGGGAGGTCGGGCTCTACCACCAATAGGTGTAGGGCGTGTTGAGCAGATTTTAGACCTAACGGTCCATTCCATTCGCGAAGCCACAGTGGCTAGCCTGGATCATGACCGCCACCACCGCGAAAGCCTTCCTACTTTGCTTGCTCACTTCGGGCGCCGTCTCCGCTCAAATGTGCCCGATTGAGCCACCCGAACTTCCACCAGGTGGTATGGTGAACGCCAAACACGTCTGCGCGTGCTCTGGGAATTCATTCAATTGCGGCTGGGTCTGGGTCGCGAGTGCGCCGTCCGCCCCGTTGCCATCCAATGAAGCTTCTTCCGCCCTGGCCGCTGCGATTGCCGCGCAAGGCCATCCTCCAGCGGCGCCGGATTACCAGGCAATCATGGCGTGGAGGCTGGCGAGGGAACAGCGGCAACTCCAGGAAGATCTGACACGCCAGCAGCTCGGACTTCCGACGCGCGGTGAGATTGCCGCGCAGCGCCGAGAGGAGAAAGAGGCGCGCGCCGAGGACAAGAGGAGGGAGAAGGCAGAGAAAAAGCTAGCCAAGCAGCTCAGGAAGCAGAGGAGCAGCGAGCAATAGGGGCATCCCGACTCGCGAGGCAGAGCGCTTTTCGCCAAAGAGCTCCACGCCGCGCGCTACCATCCCCCTGGTGCACGATCCCTGGGAAGACGGAGACCAATACATCGACATTGAAGCGATCCGCGCGCATCTCCGCAAGCTGTCCGATGCAGAGCTGATCCGGGAAGGCCACGCTGCTAGCCAGTTGGTTTTGGGAACTAGCCGGCCGCCGCGGAAAGTCTTTGTGGTGGGCCTTGAGGAGTGCCGGGCTGAGTGGCGGCGCCGGCATCCAAGAACGGAGGAAAGCAATACGACAGTACGAAGTAGCGAAGCGTTGACAGGCTCCGCTACCGACCCACGCGCGACGGCAGGGCCCGGGGCGCCCAAGAATGCCGCCCCGCTCGTGATTCTACCTACTTTGCAGGTTTGCCGCCCGGCTGTTTCCTGTGAGCTTAGAGATTCACCGGCTGTGTTGCTTCTTATATTTCTCCACCATCTCTTTGGTGACGTCGTTGGGATAGCATAGCGGAGCGTAGCCGCCGGGACGGCTATAAGCGCTGCGTCGTCCGCAATTGTGCCCGGCGCGATCCACGTTGTAGGGACATGCACAGGTTCCCGGGTATGCGGCTATCGATTCACGGATGAGTTCCTGTTTGATTTCATCGTCGGTCTTTGGCTCATCCTTTGCCAATGCCCACGGTGAAGCCAGCAAAAATGCAGCAACGCAATAGCGAATGAAGGACATTATGGACCCCTTTTCGGGATCGGCCGCCGGCACCAAGTACTTTACGGGCTGGCCCGAACGACCCAAAGGGCCAGAATGAGGTCCGAAACAGCGCGTAGGGTGGCCGGATTTCGCGCGGAAAGGCACCTCTGAGCTGTTTCTGTTGTGGCGTCGACCTCAGATACCCCCAAATCGCGCCAGCGGGCTCTAAAACGTTTCTACGGCGAAATGTTCGGACCCATCGGTCGGTTCAGGATCACTGAAGGGCCACGGCCTTCGGCATCTGCTCGGGTAAGGAGCGTCACAAACTGAGTCATTAAGGTCGACTAAAGGAATGGACGCACCGGGGCGATATAGAAGGCGACTAGAGGAAAGGACGGTTCAGGTGCTCGTGAAAAAGCAAATCGCAACCATTGTCCTTGCATGTGGGTGCTCCGCACTTGCGCAACAGACCCCCAAAACTCCCAACGCCAATCCAGCAGCGGAGGGCATTACCAAAACGACGGACAGCACGATTGTCACGAGTATGACGTTGGAAGTGTTCCAAAGAATTGTGCAGGGAATGGGATTTGAGTGTACGCGGGGCAAGGATGCAAACGGCAAGGATGAGACGTTCTTTACATTTAGGGCGGAAGGCTACAAAGTGGCAGCCTTCGTTCCAGATCCTAGTTTCCTTGAGCTATACAATGCTTTCACTGATGTAGCTCCCACCCCCACGGTCGTAAATGAGTGGAACGAGACGAATAGATTTTCACGGGCCTACGTTGACAAAGCTGGCGATGCCACCATTGAAGACGATCTAATTCTCAGCGGGGGTGTGACACGTGAGAACGTTGAAATGTTCGTGACAACGTTCAGAGACACGGTGGCACGGTGGGCGCGCTTTGTCATCGACAATAAACCCAAAGATGCCCCAAAGTAGACCGGGCGATGAAGGGAGTAGAATCTGCTTTCGTGATCCTGTTGTATGTAATCGTCTTCGGATCTCCAGTTTGGATTCCATTGGCGATCTATGTGTATCACCAGCGAAAAAATCCTTCCGTTCAGGTCATGTCTATCGAAGCTCTTATGGCAGCAGGGTTTTCAAGCAAGGAGGCCATTATTGAGCAGCGTAGACAGCGAAGAGAAGCCAGGGATCACGTTCGCACGTCAACCAACGCTCTCCGAGCAGGAATCAGGGCAGGGCATCTAGCTACACGGATTACGAAGAAGCTGCGCTGAAGCGCGAATAATATCACTCCAGCCCACCCGGGTCCGGTATCGCCACGCCCATTTCGGCGCCAAGCCGGCGGCATTGCTCGATGTACTCCGTAAAGTCCCGCGTGTTCAATGCCGCGCTCGATTTAACCAGCACGAGCCCGCCCTTCTCGTTCGCTCGATCGCGAAGAAACCGATGCTTCAGCGCGTCGTGCATCTCCTCGTCTTCGTATCCGCAAGATTCGGCGAGCAGCGGAATGACGACGCCCCAGTAGTAGGCATTCTGGCTGAGCGAGCGGCTGTGGTGGTGCTTTGTGAGCCGAAGCGCAATCTGTTTGCCTTCCAGCCGGGCCACTGTCGCTTGGAACGCGCCCGGTGAGTCGAGGCTAAGCTTGCCCTTCTCCACCGTCCCTCGGAAAATTGGGGCGGGCTGTGACACGTCGATCAGTCGGTGGAAACCTCGTACCACCAGATTTTCGGCCCAACCGGGCGCCGCGCGTGGTCCCCCAGGGCCACAGCGCGAGCCTCCACGGGGTCAAGTGGACATTGCTCTATGCCCTTTCTCCATTCTTCGAATGGGACTTCCCGAATAATAAAGACTGGCTGATCCGGGTACAAAACGCCATCGATATGGAGCGGCCTGGTGTACGTCTTGCCGATCTCGCGCGGCTCGTCAGTTCCCATGATCATAGCGGTCTCCTTTCACTGCATGAAGGGGTATAAATTATCGAGATTTCGCCTGACCTTCGGCTTGGGCAGTTGCAGCGCGACCGGATGCGCGAAAGTGAGCGCCAGCGCATCGCCGTCATCCGGGCTGCGTCCCAGCCGTTTCACCAGCTCTTCCTTCGATTCGATCACCAGCTTGCCGGAATGGTTTATCTTATAGCCCGGCGTCGCCAGGTCAACCGCGAGCCGCTCGTCCTCGTCGATCGATCCCTTGACCAGCCAGTCTTTCATCAGGTTGTACATGTAAGCGCGTTTGTTCAGCTGATGCACATTCGGCGATTCGCCGCCGAAGTTCACCTCCATCACGTTGCGATAGCCCAGCATTTTCAGCCGCTCAACGATCACCGCGCCAAAGGCTGCATCAATAAACATCATGCGCACGTCTAGTTCTTTGTCGGACAGCACCTCAGCGCATTTGGCGACCATGAGCTCACGGTCGCGGCCGTGCTCACCAGGAATGCGGATCGCCGGGATACTGCGGGCGTCCAACCCGCGACGGAAACGTAGAATGTTCCAAGCTGCACCACCACCTGAGACATCCACGCCACAGATCAGCGGTTCACCATCCAGCACTTCCACGCGGCGCTTCCGAGCTTCTTCGATGCGCTCCTTGTCGATGAATTGCAGCTCAGAAGCCCGCGGCGGTAAGCCAAAGATACGAACCCTGCACCAATCGCTATCCTCGCCGTAGTCTCTAAGCCATTCCTGAATTAGCTGCTTGTTCGTGAAGCGCGAATTCCGGCTGTCAACATTGCGGTGATTCCATCTGTCTCGCTCTCTGCCAAAACACACTTCGTAGAACTGCCCGGTGTTTCGCTCGGGCTGGCCCCAGGCGAAGAACATCGGTTCCCCGTCTGTCAGTCCACCGAAGGCAACCCGCCAGATGGCATCCGGCACAGTGCTGGCCTCGTCGAAGAGGTACCAGCTGGTCGAGGTTCGCGCATGCTGGCCCGCGAAGGATTGTGCGTTTTCTTCTTTGCAGGTTTGGGAAACCAACTTCCACGCGTCTGGGTTGATCTTGGCGTAGATGCCGCCGGCCATAATCTCAAACCAGTGTGCTGTGATGCACAGCCGGGTCCAGTACTGTATGGCTGCCCAGGTGCGCTCCTCAAGCTGCGTTGCTGTTCCGGCCGTAACCGTTCCGATCGAATTCGGCCGCGTGCTCAAGATCCAGTCGGCAATCCAGGCGCCCATTGCGCTCTTGCCGGTACCGTGGCCTGAACTTTCCGCCATGCGAATGGGCATGCACGGCGTCTTGCCATCGAACCGGCGAGCCTTCACTTCTTCGCCGAGCGATCGGAGAAACTCTGCCTGGTTCTCATCGGGCCCCGTCTCGCCCTCTAGCGGCCCTGGTTGGCCCCACGGATACGCGAAGAGGACGAAGCCGAAGGGATCGTCGTAATACTGGGCTACCGCTTCAGCAAGTTCCAGATCGACATTTGCGGCCGGCATCGCTTACTCCCGCGCCGCGGCGCGCCTGCGACCTTCCGCCAGGCGCTGGAGCAAGCCCTCGGAATCCTTCAGCTGAACTTCGGTTCTTTCGCGGTACTTCTCAGGCTTCAATCCTTTGAGCAAGAATATGAGCAGCACATCGCTTCCCGCGAAGGCGCGGCGCGAAGCCTCGTCTTCCAGCGCGTCTGCCGCTTCGGTGCGGGTAGCTTCAAACGCTTTTGCGTAGGTCGGATCATCACGCATCCATTGGTAGTGATTCGAGCGATCGAGCCTGACGCGCTTCGCTGATGCGGTCACGCTCGCACACCTTGAGAAAGCGGCCAGAAATGCCGCCTTCGATGCCGCTGAAATGCTTCCGTCCCTTTTTAAGTGTAGAGTTTTGTTGAGCTTGCCGGTATCCGGCTGCTCTGAATTCGGCTTGGTACTACTAGCGCCCTTAACTTCACGTTTCACGCTGTCGTTCCTGCCCGGAGGATGTCCAGTGTCACCCGGTCACCAGCGACGCGTGAATCCCTGAGTTTAAGTGGCAAGGATTTGATTCCTTGGGGTCGCCCGCCGTGCCTTATTCTTGGACCGCGCCGCTTTTTACGGCTTCGGCGTGCGGGTCTCGATGTGTTGGTGGACGCATATAGTGACAGCCACACCGAAGCGTCCATGCGGTCAAAGGCGTCGTTTACTGCTGTTGCGCCTTCAAGCTGCACGAACTGGAGCTTGGGTGGTCTCCCCAAGGCCGAAGACTGGCCTCCGGCCAATCGGGCAGAACCGGCCTTGCGAGCCATCAATTGACCCAATGGCGTGCTTTTCTCTCAACTTGTTCGACGGCGGTAAGAAACCCGGTCCCCGAGCGCTCATAAAGAAGCTGGAGCAACTCAGTGTCGATCTCATGGGCCGCCGCGGTTGACAACACGGGCTCGGTTCGGAAACTCATTGCGTCGGCAACTATCCCGGCGGCGCGGGTGCGCAATGGTCGAAGAAATTCAAACCCCGGCTTATCATCGAACCGTGCAACCCACATGGCGGCATCGAGCCTCTCGGCAAGTTTGCGGGATCGCAGTCCGGACCTGAGTATCTCAACGTCAGGCGACGCGGTTGCGGCGAGGCGCTTCAAACCCTCGGCATTCAGCGTCTCCGCACTCAAAGCTGGATCAGCCGGCGTGGCGTGCTCGACTGGCCGGGTAAACGGCCCCCTCAGCTCGCCGATGCCCCTTATCACCGCCCCAAATCCAAATGGCGCGCGTTTTTGCTCTTCGTCTGCGATCTGCTTCACTTTGTCATCCATGGTGAGAAATCCTCAGTGCTCTACTGCGCCATCGGCTGCGGTTGATTGTTACTCGCAGCCATCGGCAGAGTGGTTCCCGGCATCGCTGTGGCTGGAGCTCCAGAAGAGAGCGCGCCACTGGCCCGCATCGCTTGCGTCGCATAGAAGCCTATAGCGCCCTGGTTCCCGGAGGCCAGGGCATCCGCCAATCGATCCTTCAAGACCGCGCTGGTTGTCTTCCAGCTTCCGCCGTTGAACAGCTTTTGCAGCGTATTCGCTAGGACGCCTCCAGTCACGGCGCCCACCGGTCCTCCTACCGCTGCTCCGGCAACTTGGCCAGCGCCACGAGCCAGATGAACGCTCAGCGGTGAACTGGCTTGCCCCTGCCGTCGCAAGAGCGTGTCCGAGGTGACCTGATTAACATCGGACCAAAAGCTGTATTCCTTGTTGATTTTCGCAATGTCGGGAAAGTCGCTCGCTAGCTGGGAGCGGATCGCATCCGCTGCTTGCCCGTGTGCAGCCGCCGCGCTCTGATCAGCCAGCGCCGTTCCGTTATAGCGGCCGGCTTGAGCTGCCACGCTATCGTAGTACTGCCGCAACCGCCGTGCCGTGTCTACCGAAATGGTTCGCTCACCGGTCGTTTGATCAACATCGGATGCTGCCAACAGGCGATTGTTGAGTTCGGCCGCATGATTCAATCCGGCATCCGCAACGGGACTCGCCGAAACCGGGCCGGTTTTGGTTGGAACCGTGAAAGCATCGTTGGCGGCTTGGCTGATTTTGGCCTGCACGTCCGCTAGCGGGATGGATGCACCCGCTGGAAGATCCTGGTATGCATCGGAGAGCTGCTGGCCCACGTCGGCTAGTTTCGATGCGGCTTGCGCTTGTATGGATTTCACGCTGCCCGTTACGCGCCGATCAATCAGCTGAGGCGTAATGTCCGCGCTTAGGGCCTTGTTTCCCTTCGTCGTCGCGTTGAGGGCGGATGAGTACTGTTTTTCGGCTGAGCCCCCCAGCGCCTCGGGAATGCCGGCGGCTTGTGCGACGGATTTTACTGCCGGTCCGGCGACGAAGGGCGCTACGAGTCCGGCCGCTTCGCCCAACCCACCCGCGATGTTACCCGATCCAATGGTTTCACCTGCATTCGCTGCAGCTGGCCCAATACCAGGCAACGCCGTCGCCAACAGGTGTCCCGCGGCTTCGCTGTACCGCCCTTCGCTGTAGGCTTGCGTGGCCTTGTCCCACTGCTCTTTATGAGCCTGAATCAAGCCTGGGAGTACCTTCTTGCCGAGCTCGTAGACCGTGGTCTGCGGACCCAGGAGCATGCTGGCTATGGGATGTTCGGTCTGGGCGTCGTTAGCTGCATCGTAAATCGTCTTGAGCAGCGGGATCGGGTTCAGGTTCTTGCCAACACCCTGCCAGAAGCTCTCCGGCTCAGTTGCATTGGATGCTCCCAATGGCTTGCTCTCCACGATTTGCAGACCACCGGTAGAACCGTTGGGCGGCTGAGCCGGAAGAGGCTGCGAATCGACGATTGATAGAGGGCTTCCCATGTTATTGCTTGGTGATGCTGCCGTCCGCGTCCTTCATCCAGCTCGTTCCATCACTAAGCTTGTGCACTCCAGGAGTGACATTTGGCTGGGAAAGCAACGTTTTCACGTTCGGTGGGACAGTGGCCCCACCTGCGCTTTGTTGCGCCTTGGGCCGCACGATCGGTTGGAAGTTTGATCCAAAAGTCTTGTTGGTGGAATCGACCTTGTTTGCATAGAGATTGTCGGCGTTCCCCCGGATAGCCTGGTGCAGCGTGTCCATATCATTCAACACAGACGCCGGGATTGACGCACCAGAGGTTTGCTTGCCCAGCCACCCCTTCACCCGATCCATGGCCGAACCGGCGCCGCCGTAGGCTTCTATTTCGCTCATGTTGACGCGCTTCACGCCACGGCCGGTATTTAGGGTCAGGACGCCCTCTACCGGCGAGTAGGCGTAGGCAATCTTGTTTCCCTGCCGGGCAAGGTTGGTGAACGTCTGCATGTCGTCGGCTGCCTGCACTGCCCCATCGTGGTCGTCTGTGGCCTTCTTGTAGTCGGTGGCGGCCGCCTGCACTAAATGCGGCGGCACGTTGGCCATGGGCGTACCGGCATACTGCGCCTGCTGGGCAGCTATGGTGGCGGCGGCGTGCGCTTTGCCTTCGGCGGCCGACACAGCGATCTTGCCTTGCTGCACCAGGGGATTGGTCTGTTTCGCAATATCCCCGGCTTCATCGTTCGCCTTCTCCATGATTTTATTCACACCGTCGAAGTCGCCTTGACCTATCGCGAACCTAAGCATGCTCTTGTAATTGCCATTGCGGATCGCGTTGCCAGGGACCTGAGGTGGGAAAATATTGTCCACCGTGGACAGGAGATTCTGGGGATTCTGCTGCCACCCTTTGACAGCGTTTGACTTGCTCACCGCAATGTCGGATGCGGCCGCTTGGCCCGGCTGCTCCGCGGCTTCCTTGGTAGCGCCGGTATTCGCTTCGGTCTCTTTGGCCGCGATTTCGCGGTTTTTCTGTTCCTGGTTGACATCGTTCTGATGGCCGTTGAGCATACTCACCAGAAACTGAAGGTGCTGCGCATCGGGCACTGTGCTGGGATCAATGCCAATTTTCGCAAGATCGTCCGTGCTAACATCGCCGCGCTTCAGGACCAACGACATCGCCGGGTTCCACTGCTGGGCTAGCTGAGCCGGCGGTAGCTGCGCGAGCGGGCCGAAAATGTTCAATGCTTCCGCGGAGTGCTTGTCTTGAAGGTCCAGGTCGTCTTTGCTGGAATCGGTGAGGGACTTGTGGTACGCCAACTGTGCAGTCTGAAAGGTTTGCACCGCGCCCGGCGTCGCGCCATATTTCAGCGCGAGCCTTGCTACCGCATCCGACTGGGATTGAGGAAGCTGTCCAACCGGACCACCTTGTGGACCACCCTGCGGAGCGCCCTGCGGAGCGACCTGCGGAGCTAGAGCCGACCCCGGAACGCCAACCATCCCGGGTGCCAGTGCTCCGCCCGATTGACCGGAGGTCAGTTCTCGGCCCTGCGGCACAGCTTGTGAATTGGCTTGCGGTACAGCTTGCGGTGCAGTGGCGCCGCCGGCGTAGACTTCCATGTAAGCTCGCTTCAAAGCATCCTGGGATTGCTGCTGCTGTTGCATCTCCTGGACTTTGATTTGTTCCTGCTGGGTCAACTGCTGCTGGGTCTGAGCCTGCTGTTGCCGAAGTGCGGCGTCGGCTTGCGCGGATTGCGCTTGCTGATACTGCGCATACTGCGTCATCGGGTTCTCAACCTTGAGGTTGGACAAGTTAGCTTGTGCTGAGATTGCCGCTCCTAGTGCGCCCATTAGACGTACGCTCCGTTCTCCATGGTGGCTGCGCTACCACGGGCGCTCTCCGTGTGGAAGCTGGATGCGGCGGCCGCGAGCCGCCGTGCTTCCCGCTCAAGCGCAGCCCGGACTAGCGTTTCCTGTTCGTGCGTGAGTTGCGCACCCCCGAGCTCGGTGGTGTTTATTTTGAATCTCGGCACACCGGACTCTCGCGCCAGCTTGCTTTGCGACAGGCCCAGCGCCGCCCGGTTAGACCGCAGATTGAACCGTGTTGCATGTTCGTCAACTGTTGGCGTCATGCAAGAAGCGTAGCCCCAAAGCGTCTGTCTGTAATTGTTTTGCTGATTTTTTGAAGCGCGCCGGCGCGATCGAGGAAACGACTCGGGGGTGAGGTAATGGGGTTGGTAGCCTACACATCCCTGATGTCAAATGCGCCGTTGACGGCGTATTTGTCCGAGCAGGAAGCGGTGACTGCGTTTAGGGAGCTGTGGGGGAATACGGGGCAGCTCAAATGATGCGCCAGCGCATCATTTGAGGGAAGACGAAACGAGCGCCGCCCTTCGGTCCCGCTAGTACTTTTGGCCCTAAACATGATTGCGCTCGCGTGTTTTTGTGGCTACCCTGTTTGTGGCCGCCTAGCCAGGCCAGGCGACAAGCGGGTATCCCTCCGCTGGCGGCTCCCTCACCTTGAGGGAACGGGATCGCATGAGGGGAAAGCGAATGCCGGAATCAGCAGAAGAGCAAACGGTAGCGGAAGTCAACCAATCCGCTGATTACGAACCAGCATGGCACTTGCTAGGAAGCGGCTCCCCTGGCATGGAAAAAGCGCTGGTGCGAGCCTTCCAGCGGCTCGTGAGACAAACGATAGCAGTGCTGGGACGAACTTTCGATTATCCCGATCAGGCTGTTGATGTCTGGCTAGACTCAATTCGTAAAGAGAGCACGCATCCTGACGCTCGCTTCATGTCGTTCTGCATCCTGCTTTCGGCTCAACATTGCGACGAGTACATTACCCGGTTTGTCGAGAGAGGGGATCAAGCGGCCGAGAAACAGATGCGGGATCGCAAAAAAGAGTTTTTGCGGATGTCAGGTGACGTCTCCGCCGGGCGGCGACTCGATCAGATGGGCGCTTGCCCACCAGCATGGTGGGTGATAGAAGAAGGGCCGCCAGTGTCTCAGGTCGCTACCGGCGGCCGAAGCGACACGGAGCCCGTCGCGGCGGGCCCTGCCCCTATCCGCAAGCGCAGAGGACAAGATCCCTTGATGGACCACCACCGGAAAATCGCAGGCATCGTGGAGGCTCACGACAAGGATTGGAGAGCCCGGCCAAACTGGCGCCACGATGAGATCCTTACTCGGATCTGCAAGAATTTGGATGAAGAGAAGATCGATGTGCTGATTTCTTGGACACTAGGTAAACCAGAAGCCCTCAAAGGCGTCACTGTCAACAGTTGGACGGAGGCCTTCTGCTTTTCCAAGAAGCTGGTGGCCGATCAAATCGCTAGCAGCCTGAAGATGGTTCGGCGCGAGCAATAATTCTTCGCTGCTAATTCTTCGCAACTCCTCGCAACTTCGCGAACAAGGTTACGTCTTCACTGGCATTCTATGGCCTGGCCGTATCTTCCCGCGCTTCAGCTACTTAGATTCGCGATCCGCGCCCAGAACTGAATTCCTTCTTGAACCGCAATTCTTCGCTATTCAGACTTGGGTTGTATGGTTGAACAAACTGATCCACCCATTTTTCACACCCGCAAGGAAACCGGCAAAGTCCTAAGAGTTTCCGTCGCCGTCGTTGATGCGGAGATCCGGGCCGGGCGACTGAAGACCCACCGTTTCGGCCGCCAGATTCGAATCGCTGCACGCGATTTGGATGAGTACATCCGGTCCAGGGGCAGTGCGCAATGAAGCTCCGGTCAGCCCCGCTGGACGATGTTTACCAGGAGTTCGACTACGTATTTTCACATCGCGGGGACCTTCTCGGGCGATGTTCCCTTTGGCTTGGCCGTACGGCGTATCGCTGGTTGCGGCTCGCCTTTCTGGCTGCGCTTCGTCGGCTAGGACAACCCCGCGGATGAGCACCGTTCCAAACTTGCGCGGCGCCGTCCTACTGCCAGCCGATCTCGACAAACTTGCCAAGTGTGGCATCTCTCGGGAGCTAGCTGAGTCCGCCATGTTGCGGCGGGTTGACTCGCGCGAAGGTGCCGAAATCGTCGGGCGCAATGGAAGCGCGGACTATAGCGGTGTTCTGTTCCCATACGTTTGGCCGGGGGAAAACCATGTTCGCGACTACAGGCTACGCCGTGACAAACCCGAGCTTGAGCAAAAAGCAGATGGAGGCTTCAAGGAGCGGGACAAATACATTTCCCCGCCTGGCCGCGGGAACATGCTGTATCTCGTCCCCGGCACCGAGGCCGGCTGGATCGAAGACGCGGGCCTTCCGGCTTTCATTACCGAAGGCGAAAAGAAGACCCTGGCGCTATGTGGTCTGAGTTGGAGCGATCTTGGCGAAGCGGCCGAGCGTCCACGCTGGCTTTCGATCGGGCTTTCCGGCGTCTGGAATTTTCGTGGAACCACCGGAAAGGCGCCCGGGCCTGATGGCGATCGCCGCGATGTCAAAGGCGTGATAACGGACGTTGAGCGCGTCACGTGGAAACGAAGAAAAGTCACAATCGTTTTCGATAGGAACGTGTCAGACAACGAAAGCGTGCGGGCGGCGCGCTTCACCCTCACCAGCGAGCTGCGCAAGCGTGGGGCGGAAGTTTTCTGGTTCACCTGGCCGGCAGACACACCGCCGGGCGTGAATGGAATTGATGACCTGATTGGGACGCACGGTCACGAAAGGGTTCTTGATCTACTCCGAAAACAGACTCAGAAAGCTACTAAGCAGGCCAGTAGCGAACACAAGCCGGGCACCCAAGTGATCGGCGTGAGCTGTAGGTCGATGGAGGACGTCATGTCTGATAGTTCTGTGTGTATCCCAGATCTGCTGGTGGAGGGACTCATACCGAAGGGTGGCCTTGTGTTGCTCGGCGGCCGCCCCAAAGACGGTAAAAGTTGGTTGGCATGCCAGCTTGCATTGGCACTGATTACAGGCAATCCATTGGGTGGCTGGCTGAAGGTGAAGGAGCGATGCCGCGTGCAACTTTGGGCGCTGGAAGATCAGACAGTATTGACCAAAGACAAGATCGGCAAGTTGCTGGGAAGAGAACGCCCCGATAGTTTGCGCGACCTGATGCTGTACGAAGAACTTCCACGACCGGTTTTGGCCGGCGGGGATCAGATCCTAAACGATGCCCTCACGCGGCAACCTTCCGGGCTGATAATTCTCGACAGCCTTTTTAAGCTGACTGGCGGTGGCGGGAATCGCAACCGGGACATATCGCAATCTGACTACGACGTGATCGACCGGGTCCGAAAAATAGCAATGGCCAACAACTGCGCCGCGGTGATCGTGATGCACACGAAGAAGGGCGCCAGGGGCGGGAATCCGATCGAGAATCTGATAGGAACATCCGGTATCTCCGCGGCCGCCGACGCAGCGATCGAGCTTAAACGCACCAGCGCCAAAGAGGGAAAGTTGACGGTGGTGGGCCGGCTCGTTCAGCAGGAAGATTACAGCCTCGAATGGCACGCTGGAGATGAACTTGGATGGGGCTGGACCGTGGATGGAACGGGCGACGATGCCACGATCGGAGAAACAATGGCCGAGGTCATTGCCTATCTTCAGGCACAAGGGGCGACAAAACCGGCGACGATCGCTACTGCCCTTCGCAGGACGTTTGGTAGCGTCTGGCAGGCACTCCTTCGACTCGAATTGCGAGGGAAGGCCATCAAGGGCAAGGACAAGCGCTGGGAGATCGTTCGATGAACCAACTGTACGCGACTGTACGGGGTGTACGCACTGTACGCGAGTGTATGGAGTGTACGGACTGTACTACTCTATACGGCACTGTATACCCCGTACAATTCTCCCCCTTAACAATCCCCCTGAAGAAAACCACACCCCGAGTAACGGGGGTGCTGGTGGCTTTCGATAACAACAGGACCAGTTTTTTCGAACGGGGTGTTTTGAATTGAACGCCAAGCGCAAAGGCACGCGAAACGAGCATCGATCCATGGCCCTTCTCGGAGCGGCCGGGTACAAGTGCTCACGATCTGCCGCCAGCTTGGGCGAGTGGGACATCATCGGCATCCGTGCCGTGGACGTGGTGCTGGTGCAGGTAAAGACCCGCGACTGGCCGGGCACTTCCGAGATGGACAGCCTGAGGGCGTTTCCGGCGCCGGCAAACTGTCGCAAGCTTGTGCACCGCTACATCGACGGCAAGCGCGAGCCGGATGTTCGGGAACTACCGGCCACTTCACAGGAAAGGACGGCCGCCGCACAAGCGCGATAGCATCGATGGGATACACGTCCGCGACGCTCTACAGCCCGGAACAAGTCAGCGCCATCACGGGCATTGGCACGGCGACGCTGGCGAACTGGCGCAGCCGCGGCGATGGTCCAGGCTGGCTGAAGGTCGGACGGAAAATCTGGTACCCGGTGGTGGAGTTCGAAGCATGGATGGAGGGCCTCAAAGTTGCCACTCAGAGAACAAGGCGGGAAATGGCACTGGCGATTCCAGGTAGCGGGCCGAAAGTACTTCGGTCCAACCGATTTGGACGCCACCGAACAAAACAGGACGAAGGCCGCGCGGGTCGAGGCCTCATCACATCGCCTGGTGGTGGATGGCAAAGCCGAACTGCTGAAGCTGGAGGTTCGATCGTTCAATGAGGCCTCAGAAGCGTTCCTTGAGTGGGCAGACGGAAAACATCGTGATCACCCAGCTACAGCGCGTCGTCTGCGAACAAGTTTCGCGAGCCTGGATGTCTACTTCAAGGGTCGGATGCTGCACACGATTTCCGAGGGCCACGTTGATGATTACGCCTCGTGGCGCCGGCGCGAACACCAAGTCCGAGATATCACGATCCGTCACGATCTGCACGCCCTTTCGAAATTCTTCCAGTACGCAGTGAAGCACAACTGGTGCAGGGATAACCCGGTTCGTAAGGCCGAAGTTCCCAGCGATGCCGAAGCGACCCGAATCCGGGTGATCACCACCCCCGAAGAGCTGAAGTACTTCGACGCCGCGCAACACTTCCCGAGCCTGTATGACCTCGGCCGGCTGATGTTGAATCAAGGGTGCCGGCCGGATGAGTTGATGTCCCTTCGGCAGGCCGATATCGATCTCTCAAAGGCCGTACTCCACATCCGCGCAGGCAAGACGACAGCCGCCAGGCGCGACCTGAAGCTCACAGCCGAAAGCCGGGCAATTCTGGGAAGACGGCTCGACGGCGGAACATGGGTGTTCAAGGGCAAGAAGCCGGGAACCCGCCTCTCGAAGCTCAACGGTAGCCACGAGAAGGTGCTCGACACGGTCAATCCGTGTACGACGTGCGGCCGGATGCGTTCGGAGCACAAAGACAAGAAGTGCGCTTATCTTCGGGCGCCGGTGCTCGAATTCGTGCTGTACGATCTGCGCCACACCTTCGCCACTCGGATGGTCGATGCCGGCTGCAACCTGCCTGCTCTCGCCGCGATCCTGGGGCATGCGGGGCTTCGAATGGTGATGCGGTACGTTCACCCACAGCAGGAGCACAAGGACGCGGCCATGGTGCGGTACGAGGAGTATCTCACTGCGAAGCCGAAGCCAACGACAGCGAAGGCCACGAGCGCGGGCTCGATCCAATGAGAACTGGCGAATTGAAAAAGGCAGTTTTTAGGCAGCGTCCGCCGGGAAAGCCGGTGATTTTCGGTGATCGAGCGTGCACGAGAATGAACGAGCTGCGCCCCATAACTTACGTGCTGCCTATCGCATGTGGCGTGTTTTGTTGGAGGCGCGGGTGAGAATCGAACTCACGAATAAAGGTTTTGCAGACCTCTGCCTTACCACTTGGCTACCGCGCCGGAATCGGGAGGGGCTTGGCTTCGACCACGGAGCTTCTCTTCGCACCATACCGCGCGGCGCTCGCCGAAGTCAATTCCGGAGCGTGACGGCGCGCGGCTTTCTCCGAGGCTGGCTCGGCGGCCGGAATCACGGGCAGCAAAATGTGCGATGGATATTGCCGCGAATGATACACGACTTGCTGGGCCTTCTTGAGCGTGGTCTCGTCGGCGAACGAGCGCCCGGTGTTCGGATTGCGATCGAAGCGCGGGAAATTGCTGCTCGAAATCTCGAGGCGAATCGAATGGCCGGCCAGGAAGACGTTGCTCGTGACGCCGGCATCGATGGTGAGCGGATAGACCTCGCCCGGTTGGGCCAACTCGGGCTTGTCTAAACCCTGCCGGTAGCGGATCCGCAGTATGCCATCAGTCAGATTGCGCGCCTCGCCATTGGGAAACACGTCCACCAGCTTGGCTGTGAAGTCGGTATCCCTGGCCGATGTGGACGCGTAGAGCACTACGCGGATCGGGCCGGTGACTTCCAGATCCTGCTTTAAGGGAGCGCTCGAGTACACCAGAACGTCCTTGCGTTTCTCGACCGGCCGCTGGTCCATGGGACCCCAGGGGAAAATTTTCGGATCGCAGCACACCGCGCCGCCGTTGGTCGGAACGGGATTGCGGGGGTCGTAGGCGAACTGGTCACTTAAGAATTGACTGGGCGTATTGGCGCGCTCCGGCTTCGGTTGCAGCACGCCATCGCCGGTGAGCGTGTTGGCCTCGCCGTCGCTGGACAGGTAGAACGGAGTGGAACGCGCGCGCGCCAGCGGCCAGGCCGGCTCATCGCGCCAGCGATTCACGCCCATCACGAAGATGTGGACCGGCGCTTCATCCACCTCGGCTCGCACCGCGTGCCACGTCTCGGGCGAAAACGGCCGAGCTTCTTCCGGCGCGCCTTTCAGCCAATGATCGAACCACTCGATCTGGTAGCTTCGGATGGGCGAGGAAGAATCGTCGCCGTAGTTCACGCCCTCAAAAGGCGTCGACATATTGTGTGCCCACGGGCCGATCATGATGCGGTGTTTGTCATCCAGTTGGCCATGCAGCTTGTGCAGCGCGGCGAACGCATCCAAGTCGCTTTCGACGTAGTTGTCGTACCAGCCGCCTACCGAAAACACCGGCACGCGCACCTTGTCGATGTTTTCGAGAACGCTCTGCCCCTTCCAGAACCAATCGTACGC
>Ga0182015_10002877_pt1 | contig 20031 bp, 24 predicted proteins | sample 712P3MmetaG_FD_120478 | JGI IMG/M metagenome (GOLD analysis project Ga0182015, IMG submission 120478) | Permafrost microbial communities from Stordalen Mire, Sweden - 712P3M metaG | ecosystem: Environmental > Terrestrial > Soil > Wetlands > Permafrost | place: Sweden: Stordalen | collected...
GCCGGGCTCGCGTGAACTGTCGCGTGGGCGACCGACGCGCTCAGGACCTCGGACTGGACTTGTACGGCTGGGACTGGGCGCACGGGAGGTTCCTCGGGCGCCGGTGTGGAGATCTGAGCCGCCTGCTCGGCGGCGATGAGCCGGTCGATCCAGCTCAGGTCGTGCTCGGTCGCCTCGCTGGCGTGGTCGACCAGGGAGCGCTGGTACCTGTCGAGCGGGCGCCATGGCGCCTCGACCGCCCGACGGCTGCCTTCCCGGGAGACGAGGAGCTGGGCGCGGCGGCGCTGCAGGAGCAACAGGCGCGCCTCGGGGCTTAAGTAGCGAGCGAAGGCCCACCGCAGCGCGAAGCCGCGCCCACCTTCTGGCTTCGGCTCCTCGCTCTCGAGCAACTGGTGGAACAACTCGTCGCCGCGCTGGGTGAGCTCGTAGACCCGTCGGCCCCGTGTGCCCGAGCTGGACCGGGTCGCGGCCGCGCGCCGTGATGCCAGCCGTGCCCGGAAGGCGGCCTTCTCCCCGGCTATCGAGCCCGCGGAGGTGAAGGATCCCGGCGACGGCATGTCCGGCGAGTTCCGACCGGCGGTGACCTCGTGGACGGCCCCCGTCGCCTCGAGGCGGGCGAGGGCCGGGTAGAGCGAGCCGAAGGACAGGCTCGCGAGCAGACCAAAGTCGCCCCGCAGTCGTTTGCGCAGGTCGTAACCGTGCATGGGGTGCTCTTTCAAGAGTCCCAGGATCGCCAGCTCCAACATCTTGAGGCAAGTATATCAGTGCGACATATCGATGCGATATGTCGCGAGTCACTATTCGTCGCAGTTCGACCGAATCGCGCCGGGCACTACGCTGCGCGGGAATGGGTGAGTACCTAGGCCCCGGCGCGAGGGGCACGCCCGGGGCTTTCGGCACGTCGCCGGCATTCGGTTCGCCACCAGGCGCACTGCCGCCCCCCGCCTGGTACCGGGACCCGTGGGGAGCTGCACCACTGCGCTGGTGGGACGGGCACGCCTGGACCTCGTTCACCTCTTCGGGCGCCAGCCAGTGGGGAGCGGGCATCGAGGCGCCCGTCGCCCAGCCCGCGAACCCTGTTGCCGCCTCCAAACGCCGCCGGCTCACAGCCGAAGTCCTGATCGTGCTCGCGATCTTCCCCTTCCCCTACGTGGTCAACGCGCTCGCGGCGTTGACCCAGGCAGCTGTCCACGAGGGCACCACGGGCAGATTCCCGATCCCTATCACCTCCCACCTGGGTCTTTCCTTCCTGCTCGACGTGCTCCTGACCCTGGAGCCGGTCGCCGCCGCCGCCCTCGTGCTCTACCTGCTCTCGATCTCGGGCGAAGGAGGCAGCCGGGCGATCGGCCTCGACAGGTCGGACCCGAGGCAGGATCTCGCCTTGGTGCTGCCGATCTTCCTCTTCTGTTTCCTCGTGCCCGAGTTCGGCGTCTCGCTCCTGCTCCGGGCGGCTGACGTGCGCGCCATAGCTCCCGCGACCCAGCACCTGCCGGGGTACTACTCCATCGTCGGCGCCCTCAACGCGCTCTCGGCCGGGGTAGTGGAAGAGATCGTGGTCCTGGGCTTCCTCGTACGCCGACTCGAGCAACACGGGCTGCGCCCCGCGGTCGTCGTCTCGCTCGCCGTGCTCGTCCGGATCTCGTACCACGTCTATTACGGGTGGGGCGTCATCCCCATCGCCGCCTGGGCGCTCGCGAGTGTGCTCATGTACCGGCGCTACCGGCGCTTGGCGCCTTTCATCGCAGTTCACGGGCTCTGGGACCTGGCTTTGATCCTCGTTCCCTTCTTCGGCGGCGGCCCGCTCGGCGCCGAAGTGCTGCTGCTCGCCCCTTCCACGTTCGTGTTCTGGCTCATGTGGCGCAACCGCCTGGCGAGGCTCCCCGCGGCCCCGAGGTCGGGACCAGGGTGGCGGGCACGGTAGCCTGGCTCCGATGTCGAGCGTCCGGAGCGGCCCGCAGTCGAAATGGGGAGTCGGCGGTCACCCGCGCCCCGGCCGCATCGAGTACCGGCTTATGCGCGAGTCGATCGTCAAGGAGTACCGTCGGGGCCGCCTCGGCCGGCCCGACGTCTGCGACGCTCAGCCCGAGCTGCTTCGGGTCGCGAAGAACCTCGGCCGGGAGACCGATACCGAGTGCCCCATCTGCGAGCACGAACAGCTCGTGCACGTGATGTTCGCCTTCGGCCCGGGCCTGCCCCCTGGTGGGCTGCCGCTCACTGACCTCCGCGTGCTGTCGAAGACGGTGCGCAAGACTGCCGACGTGGCTTGCTATCTGGTTGAAGTCTGCACAGGATGTTCCTGGAACCACCTTCTAAGCGTCTTTGCTCCAGGAGGACATGGCGGCTGATTTGACCGCCGACAGCCAAGCGCGCCGGACGGAGGAGGTCCGAAGATGACAGTCTCAGTGACGGTGCCCGAGGTCCGCGCCCGCAAGCGCAGCCGGGGTGCTGATCCCCTCGTCATGATCACCGCTTACGACGCCCCCTTCGCGCGGGTCGTGGACGAGGCCGGGGTTGACATGATCCTTGTCGGCGACACTCTCGCCGAGGTGGTGCTCGGGCAGGAGGACACCTTGCACGTGGGCATCGAGGACCTCGCCCATCACGTGGCGGCAGTCGCCCGGGCTCGCCCACGAGCGCTTGTGCTGGGCGACATGCCTTGGCTCACCTACCACCTGGAACCGGCTGACACGGTGCGCAACGCGGCCGTCTTGGTGCGCGCCGGTGCCCAGGCGGTCAAGCTCGAGGGTGGCCGCCGCCGCGTCGCAGCCGTGCGCGCCATCATCGAGGCGGAGATACCCGTCATGGGCCACATCGGCCTTACGCCCCAGTCCGTGCACGCGATGGGCGGCTATAAGGTCCAAGGGCGCGAGGTGGCCGCCGCCGCCGAGCTGCGCAAGGACGCCGAGGCCCTGGCCGGGGCGGGATGTTTCGCCGTCGTGCTCGAAGGCCTGCCCGACGCTCTTGCCGAGCGCATAACTGCCGATGTCGACATCCCGACCATCGGTATCGGCGCAGGGCCCGGCTGCGACGGTCAGGTGATCGTCCTGCACGACCTTTTGGGGCTCACCGAGAGCGAGCCCGCGAGGTTCGTGCGCCGCTACGCCGAGCTGGGCAAGCTCGCCACGCAGGCGGTCTGCGACTGGGCGGCCGACGTGCGGGCGGGCGAGTACCCCTCCAAGGACGAGTCGTACCATGCGTCGGCGGCGCTGCGCTCGGCCCTCGGCGAGCGGGCGGACTGACACCCGGCCGTCCCGTCTGGCTTGCACGGTCAGGCGGGGAGCCTCGGCGCCACGGCTTCAGCGTCGACCGGAGCCGAGCGACACGTCGAACCGGACAACCGACCAGCCGTCGACGATCGGCAGGTATGGCCGAAGGCGTTCCGTCGTCGTGGTCGGCGGGAAGCAGGCGAGGCTCCGGGAATTGCCGCCTTTGGCGCCGCGGACAGCGACATGGGCACGACCCTCGGGCGTGGTGACAGGCAACTGGATCTACACCTGTCGCAGCCGTTGCTTGCAAGTGGACTGGCGCCAAGAGCCGTACGCGCTGCCGTTCAGGTCAATGCAGCCGACCGCCCGTGGAGGCGCCGGTTCGCACCACGCGGACGAACAGCCAGCCACCCCCCGGCTCGGGACGCTCAGCCGTTTCCGACATCGTCGTGCTCACCATCTCGCAGGGCTGGTTCAAAAGCGGCGCCCGCTCGAGGCAATCCGCTGACACACCCACCTGGGAGGCTCTGGCCGTGGACGACCACCCGCGCCAGGTGCAGCCGGCCTCGGCTACCATGTCGATGTCCCTTATACCCCTGCCCCGTCAAAATCGGGGCCCCGGACGCCTAGCGCGCCGGGTCCGGAGGAGGTGAGGCCGCAGTGCGGCCCTATGAAGTCATGGTCATTTTCGATGTCGGCCTGGAGGACGGCGACATCAACGCGAGTATCGATCGCATCACGGCGCTGGTGCGCGACCGCGGGGGCAATCCCGGTCGCGCGGAGCGGTGGGGCCGACGGACATTCGCGTACGAGCTCAAGCACCGCAGCGAGGGTTACTACGTCCTTATCGAGTTCACCGCCGAGCCGACCTTTGTGGCCGAGCTCGACCGGATGCTGACTCTTGACGACATCGTGCTTCGCCACAAGGTGATCCGACAGCCTGACAAGCAGAGCGGACGTGCCCTTCGAGCCGAAGCGAAGCGGCGCCAGACGGCCGCTCGCAAGGCCGCCAGGGCCAAAGCGGCGAGCTGAGCGAACTGGAGATAATGGAATGGCGAACGGTAATTCAGTCACCGTAGTGGGCAATGTCACGCGCGACCCAGAGCTGCGCTTCACCTCGAACGGCCAGGCCACGGCAAGCTTCGGGCTGGCGGTCAACCGCCGCTGGCAGAATCGCCAGACCCAGGAGTGGGAGGAGGCGACGTCCTTCTTCGACGTCGTGTGCTGGCGCGAGATGGCGGAGAACGTGAGCGAGACCTTGACCCGCGGCGCGCGCGTGATCGTCACGGGGCGGCTTGAGCAACGCAGCTGGGAGACCGCCGAAGGCGACAAGCGCTCCAAGGTCGAGATCGTGGCCGACGAGCTCGGCCCAAGTCTTCGTTGGGCGACGGCGCAAGTGGTGAAGAACGAGAGGCGCGGACCTGAGGGCAGCCCCGGCGGGGCCGCACGAGGGGCTGCGCCGCCCGCGAGCGCTCCGCCTGCCGCCGCCGGCGAGGCGTTCGCGTCTTACGACGAGGAGCCTTTCTAGATGGCGCGCAACAACGACCGAGACCGCGGCACTCGCCGCGCCCCCAAAGAGACCGGCCGGCGGACGAAGAAGAAGATCTGCATCTTCTGCAAGGAGCACGCCACCTGGGTCGACTACAAGGACGTGAACCTGCTGCGCAAGTTCATGTCCGACCGCGGCAAGATCAGGGCGCGTCGCGTGTCCGGGAACTGCGCCCAACATCAGCGTGAGGTCGCTCTGGCGATCAAAACCGCCCGCGAGCTCGCGCTCTTGCCGTTCACCCAGCGGACCACGAGCGAGCGACCGAGCGGCCGAGGTCCCGGCCGCGGTGCCGGTCCCGGTCGCGGGCCATCGCGGCCTGAGGCCGTCGAGGAACCTGAACTAGAGGTTCGGCTGGTTGACGCCGTCGACGCCGTCGACGCCGTCGACGCCGACGAGCTCGAAGACTCCGAACTCGAGTCGGTCCCGGCTGGAGCGGACGACGAGGCGGGCGAGCAGTGAAGGTCGTGCTGCGTACCGACGTCCCCGGTGTGGGAAAGCGGGGGGACATCACCGATGTATCTGACGGCTTCGCTAGGAACTACCTCGTCCCACAGGGTCGCGCCATCGTCGCCAACGTTGGCATCGAGGGTCAGGCGGCATCGATGCGCCGCTCGCGCGACCTTAAGGATGCCCGTAACCGTGAGGGTGCCGAGACTATCGCCCGCAAGCTCGTCCCGATCGTTTTCCATATCGAGGCGCGGTCTGGTAGCGAGGGTCGATTGTTCGGTTCCGTCACAGCCTCTGACATTGTCGAGGCCGTGAACCGCCAGTCCGGGGTCGAGCTCGACCGCCGCCGGCTTGTGATCGAGGAGCCGATCAAGACGCTCGGCTCCCATGAAGTAGGCGTCCGCCTTCACCCAGAGGTCGAGTTCCGCCTGACCTTGGAGATAGTGAGCAGCTGACTGGACACCCCGGCAGTGTTACAGCCGGGTGCCAGCCTGTGCCTGTGAGCGTGTTCAAGGAGCGAAAGCCCGCGAGCGATTCGACCACTCCCAGCACGGGTGTGCGCAGGCCGGGCGCGGCGAGCGATCTTGTCCACGTTCCGTGCACAGGATGTTCCAGAGTTTCCGGGGGTAATCCACAAGATCCGGCCCTAGCGCCCCCCAGGGCGATGGGGTCATCCTTGAGGTGATGACCGCCCTGCAGCCCGTCCCCGACGCGTCCCTGCGTCGGCGAAGCCCAGGGGGGCCGTCTTCCACGGTCGCCGGCGGGGGGGTCTCGCGGGTTCCCCCGCACAACTTCGACGCCGAGGAGTCCGTGCTCGGGGCGATGTTGCTCTCGCGGGACGCGATCGCGGTCGTGGTCGAAGAGGTTGGTGCCGAGGACTTCTACAAGCCGTCGCATGCCCACATCTACTCGGCAATCACGTCGCTTTATGCCAGAGGCGAGCCGGCGGACTTCGTGACGGTACCCGAGGAGCTGCGCCGGGTCGGCGTGCTTGACGCCTCGGGCGGGGCAGCGGCGCTGATCGCGCTGCAAGCGAACACCCCTGCCATCTCGAGCGCGGGCCGCTATGCCCGCATCGTGAAAGAGCACGCACTCCTCCGCCGCCTCATCGGAGTGGCGCATGAAATCGCAGAGATCGGCTACGAAGTCCCGACCGACATTGCCGGGGCGCTGGACCAGGCCGAGGCGCTCGTGTTCGACGTCGCCCAACGTCGTACCTCTGACTCAGTGCGGTCGCTCAAGGACCTGCTGACAGAAAGCCTCGAACGCCTCGACCACCTCTACGGACGAGGCGAGACCATCACGGGAGTGCCCACCGGCTACAGCGAGCTCGACGCCCTTTTGTCGGGCCTCCAGCCTTCCAACCTGGTCGTCGTCGGCGCCAGGCCGTCGATGGGAAAGACGGCTTTCGCACTGGGGCTCGCGGCACACGCCGCCTCCAATCACGGCGTGCCCGTGCTGTTCTTCTCGCTCGAGATGAGCCACCTCGAGATCGCCCAGCGCGTGCTCGCGGCCGAGGCGCGCCTCGACGTCACCAAGCTCCGCAACGGCCGCCTCCTCGACAGCGACTGGCCCCGGATCTCGAGCGCCATAGGCCGCATCGACACGGCCCCTTTGTTCATCGACGACAACCCGAACGTGACGATCATGGACATAAGGGCCAAGGCGCGCCGGATGAGGTCGTCGGACGGCATCGGCCTCGTCGTCATCGACTACCTGCAGCTCATGACGGGCCGGTCCTCTGCGGAGAACCGTCAGGTCGAGATCTCCGAGATCTCCCGCGGCCTCAAGATCCTCGCTCGCGAGCTCCAGCTTCCTGTTGTGGCTTTAAGCCAGCTCTCGCGCAACTTGGAGGCCAGAGCCGACAAGCGGCCGATGCTGGCCGACCTCCGAGAGAGCGGCGCTATCGAGCAGGACGCCGATGTCGTGATGTTCATCTACCGTGACGAGGTTTACAACCCCGACTCGGCTGATCGCGGCACGGCCGAGGTCATCATCGCCAAACACCGCAACGGGCCGACGGGCTCCGCGCACCTGGCTTTCATCGCCAACTACGCAAAATTCGGTGAATTGGCCAGGGTCTGAGCCTGCCTTTACGCCTTTGCCTGAAGTAACCAGAGAACAATGAGGCTGTAGCCTCAAGGACCGTGCCGAATCCACCCGACGACGGCGATCTGCCCGATTCTGGACCGGTTCCGCCTTACGACGAGCTCGCTCCGGTGGCCCAGGGTGGCGGAGCGGACCCGGTGGACCCTGATGATCACCGAGGTAGCGGCGAGGTCGGTTCCGGTGCCCGGACTGCCAGAGAACCTGTCACGCACACGACCTCCAAAGGAAAAAGACGCGCCCGGCGCGCCGCTCGCTCGAGGCGCCGCCGGTGGACGCGTCGTGCAGGGGTCGCGGCCGGTGTCGTCGTGCTCCTAGTCGTGGCGCTCGGGCTCGGCGGCTACTTCTACGCCAGCTATGAGTTCCACCGGATTCCCAAGGTCCACGTGAAGGGGCTGAAGAAGGTCACCAAGCCGGGCGCGCCTTTCACAGTGCTCGTAGCCGGCTCCGACTCGCGCTCGTTCGTGAAGACTCCCGGGCAGTGCAAGTCTTTCGGCTGCGGGGCCGACGTGGGCGGGGCGCGAAGTGACGTCATCATCCTCGTTCGCGTTGTTCCAGCCGAGCGCAAGATCGAGATGCTGTCCATTCCCCGTGACACCTGGGTCACTATCCCGGGGAACATCCAGTACATCTCCGGCCAGAACAGGATCAACGCCGCCTTCAACACTGGCAGCCCCTCGCTGCTAGTGGCGACGATCCTGCAGGACTTCCACATACCGATCAACTACTTCGTCGAGGTGAACTTCCTCGGGTTGCAGAACATGGTGAACGCCATCGGCGGTGTGCACCTCGATTTCAAGTACCCCTTGAGGGACCGGGAGCTCGTCAACGGCGTGAACCACAACATGACCGGCTTGCGCATCTTGAAAACCGGGTGCCAGCTCGTGAGTGGCACTCAGGCGCTTGCCCTCGTGCGCAGCCGGAACATCCAGTACGAGGTCAAAGGGGTCTGGTACGACGACTACGGGAGCGACTTCACGAGGATCCGCAACCAGCAGACTTTCTTCCGAGCCGTGATCCACCAGCTCAACCATGAGATCACCAATCCCTTCGCGTTGAACGACTTCATCAACGCGGCCGTGCACGACCTCACGATCGACGACACGCTCACAGAAGGCACGATGGTGAACCTGGCCACGGAGTTCCACAGTTTCCCCGCGGGATCGTTGCAGGCCGTGACAATGCCGACCGTCGGCCCCTACATCACCTCGGGCGGTGCCGATGTCTTGCTGCCCGCCGCAGCCGCTGACCAGGCCGCCATCAAGAACTTTCTCGCCTTCGGCGCGCCGAAGTCTTCGACTACGACAACGAGCAGCACCACGACCACGACCACTACGACGTCGAGCTCGACCACGACGACTGTCCCGAGCTCCACTACGACGTCGAGCTCGACCACGACGTCGACGACCGCTGCTCCCACGACCACGACGTCGACACAGCCCAAGACCACGACAGTGACGACGATCGCGCCAACGCCGCGTGGTGAGACACCGATTTACAACAACACTCCGGCTCCTTACGACCCGTTGACCTGCTGAGATCTCACGCCGCGACGTGGGGGTGGAGGACCTCGCGAAGCGGCCAGGAGAACTCCTCGGGTTCGAGGCCCGGCCGGCCGTTGTCCCGGCACCACGAGTCGTACTCGAGCGCCCATGCCCGGTGCCATCCGGCTTGGGAGCGCGTCAGCTCGCCGATCTCGTAAGCGGCGATAGCCGGATAGCGCCCCGCGATCGTTCGCGCGATGGCCACTGTGGCGTCAGCGTCGCTGCCGGCATCGTGAGGAGCCGACAAGAAGACGTCGTAGGTTCGGCACAAAGCATCCAACCGGCGCTTGCCTGAGCGGTACGGATCCACCTCGCGGTCGATCACGAGCGGGTCGACGAGTGCTCCCCACTCGATCGGCCTCAAGCCGAAGTTCCTGAACAGAACCGTCGTGATCGTGATGTCGAAGCTCGCGTTCATGGCCACAATCGGCACACGCTCGGCCTGGGCGGTTTCGAGCACGGCGTGCACAATGGCCGCGGCATCCTCGAGCGGGCAGCCCTCGCGGCGAGCCCTTCGCGTGGAGACGCCGTGAATCGCCTCCGCCTCGCCCGGTATCTCGCGTCCCGGGTCCACGATGAACACCTCGCGGCGGCTCTTGGTGCGCGGCTCCCAGCGGACGAGGGCGACCTGCACGGGCAGGTCCTTGCCGGGATCGACGCCGGTCGTCTCGAGATCGAACCCGAGCAACGGGCCTTCGTTCCAGCTCATGTGCCGCAGGGTACGTGCAGGTTGTGTCACTCCAAGTGCGATCGGTCATTGAAGCCGCGCAACACCCAGCGCGTGCCGACGACGACGATTCTCGAGATAGCAGCGTTGTCAGAGCCGATGAAGGCAAAAGGCCGCGACCCGGTCGCCATCGCGAGGACGGCGCCGATCGTGCCGCCATGGGCGAAGACCACCACTCGCTCGCCGCCGTGCGAACGGGCGATCCGCTCTATGGCAGGGCCCACTCGTGCCGCCACCAAGGCGTTGGACTCCGCACCCGGGACGACGTCCCAGCGTTCCTGTTCGGCCATCTGGGCCACGAGAGGATCTCCCTGGGCGACCCGCTGGCGGTAAAGGCCCCCTTCCCACTCGCCGAGGCACACCTCGGCGAGTGCCGGCTCGACACCTGGCACGATCCCTGTGATCTCGACGAGCGGTCCGGCCGTCTCAGCGGTCCTGCGCAGGCTCGTGACATAGATGGCGTCGACGCGCTCTGTGGCCAGGCGACTACCCACCTGGGTAGCCTGCTCGCGCCCGAGCGGCGAGAGCGGCGGGTCACCCCGGCCGTCGACGAGGGGGAACGGGTGTTCAGGATCGGCTGCCTCCGACTCACCGTGTCGCACGAGGACCATTTCTGTAGCGCCTGAGGGCGGCTCGAACCGGACCTGGTGATAGCGCTCCGTCTCGGCGCGAACTTCCTGGTCAGAGGCCACTAATGGCTCAGCCTAGGAGCTGGCGGCCCATGAAGGGGGGATGTTCATTTGGCAAAGGGACCTACTTGCGCGCAATACTGGGCGGCAACCAATCCCGGCGTCGGGCTGACACGATCGGGGATCTTCGTGCGCCACCAGACAAGAACCTGGAAGGTGGAATGGCTTGCCACTGGGATCTTATTTTTAGGCGCGCTATCGCAGCCCCTCGCGTTGGCATCCAAGAGCCTAGGCAGCATCCGACCCGCGCGGGGTGTCATCAACGCGGTCGACACCGCCGCGCGCTCCCTGGAAGGTTCTGGCACGAGCCTGAAAACAACAACGGCTCGTGTCGCTGTTGTGCCACAGCGGGTGCTCGTTCCTGCGAACAGCAGCGTGGACCCGCCACCGGTCCGGTTCCCACCCTGGTGGAGCGGGCAGTGTGACGACGGCCAGTACCCTGGCTCCTTCGTGCTATCGAGCTGGGACGGACTGGCTGCCTGCGGGCCCGGGCCCAACCGCGGTGGCTACGACTCTCCCGTCGAGTTCTTCTACGGCGCCTGGGGCGAGCTCGAGTGGGAATGCGTCGAGCTGTCGATGCGATGGCTCTATCTCGAGTACGGCGTGCGGCCGTACGGCGCCAACGGAGCAGGGGTCGTGTGGAACTACTCGCGCGCCGACGGCGGTGATCTCGACAAGGTCACCAATGACGGCACCAGCGTGCCGAGACCCGGTGATGTGGTTTCCCTGGGCTCGGAATGGTCCGAAGGCCATACGGCGGTGGTCACGGGTGTGAACGTGAGCCATGGCTACGGCACGGTCTCGATCCTCGAGCAGAACATGAACGGCGGGAAGGGAACCAACACCCTGGCGGTGTCCAAGAACTACGTCGAGCCTGACTACGGCATGCCCGTCACAGGGTGGCTCCAGGCGGCGACTTCGCCGGCGGTGGCCGCCGAGCCCGCCGACCCTGCGGTTCCTGCGGCCGACCTCGTACTGGACGGTGGCTTCAATCACAAAGGCCCCGGAGCCTGGCACAAGACGAGCCATTCCCGGTTCGGGATCGAGTTGGATGGCGGGATGGCCCGTAAGGCGCCCACGACACCGTACGAGGGCTACGGCTTCGCCGTCACGCGAAGCTCGGCTCCAGGTGCTGGTATCTACCAAGACGTTTCTTTCCCAGTCACTGCTGGTGACAATTTCTGCGCAGATGCCGAAGTTGTCACCGCAGGTGCAGGATCCGACGCGCGGGGCGCAATGACGCTGTGGTTGCTGGGTGACTCCGAGAGCCAATCGGCTAAGACGAGCTTCGGGCCCTTGCGGGGTGACAACAAGTGGAGCCCGGTCTCCATGTGCGTGACGGCGACAAGGTCGCACTCGGTCATCCGCATCCAGTTCTACGACGCCCCGCACACCCCGGCGCTCGGCATCGACGCCGTGGACGTTCACGAGTCCTTTGTCCAAAACGGCGGCTTCGACAACCACGATGCGGCGGGTTGGCATCAGGCGAAGCGCTCGTGGTTCGGGATCGAGTCTGCCGGGAAGCTGGACACGATGCCTTACGCTGGCAACGGCTTCGCGGTCACCAACACGACGTCTCCCTCCGGCGGCATCTACCAGAGCGTCCCGCTCGCGACGCGTGCTGGTGACACGCTTTGTGCCGACGCGGAAGTCGTCACCGCGGGAGCTCACCCCGGGGCGAGGGGCAAGATGGCTCTCTGGCTGATCGGTGGCTCGAAGACCCAGCTCTCCTTCGTGGACTTCGGGTGGCTTGCGGCCACGAGCCACTGGACGGCTGTCTCGACCTGCGTCACGGCGTCGGGACCGCACTCAGGGTTCCGCGTCGAGTTCTACGACGCTCCCAGGGCGCCGGCGCTCGGAGTCGACTCCGTCGACGTCCATCAGTCCTTTGTCGAAAACGGCGGCTTCAACAACCACGGCAACGCCGGATGGCATGCCGCGGCGCACACCTGGTTCGAGGCAAAGGCCGCCGGCGAACTCTCCACTAACGCCTATGAGGGCAATGAGTTCGGGGCCATCTCTACCACGGCGCGCGGCGGCGGGATCTACCAGGCGGTGTCCTTGCCGATCAGCAACGGGGAGAGCCTTTGCGCGGACGCCGAGGTCGTGACGGCGGGCACCCGCCCCGGGGCCGAAGGCGAGATGTCCCTCACGCTGCTCGGCAGGTCGCCCAGCCAGGCCTCCTCGGTGTCGTTCGGCCCGCTTCCCGCCGAGGGCAAGTGGACGCCGGTGTCGACCTGCGTGACGGCCGCAGGCAAGCACTCAGGATTCAGGATCGAGCTCTACGACGCCCCTGAATCCCCGACGCTCGGCATCGACGCCGTCGACGTCCGCTAACCGGCCAGCGCCTCAGGCATCCACGCCCTCGAGCTCGGCTGTCAGCCGCGCCGTCTCGGGCCGAGACAGGTCGGCTGAGTGGTCCCAGCGGGCCTCGATGTAGCCGAAGCGCCAGCTGGCGAGGGCTATGGCCCAGGTGACGACGAACATTCCCACGATGATGAAGCCGCGGTTGATGTTGAAGTTCGCCATCGTGGCCCAGAACCGGCCGTGGAGCTTGAACTCGGCGGTGAGCAGGCCGACCAGCTCGATCGTGCCGATCACGACGGCCACCGCAACCGAGAGGTCGGTGATGATGACGTTGTAGTACACCTTCCGGATCGGCTTGGAGAACGCCCAGCCGTAGGCGAAGTTCATGAAGCAGCCGTCCAAGGTGTCGAACAGGCAGATGCCGGCCGCGAACAGCACCGGGAGCGACAAGATCGCGTAGAAGGGGAGCCCGCTCGCTATGGTCGTTCCCGACAGCACGAGAGGGCCACTTCGGTGGCAGTGTCGAAGCCGAGCCCGAACAGGACCCCGACCGGGTAGATCTTCCACGGCGTGTTGATCCTGCGGGCAAATCCTCCGAGCAACCGGTTCATGAGGCCGCGCTTGTTGAGCTGCTCCTCGAGCTTGTCGTTGTCGAACTTGCCTTTGCGCAGGTCCGGATGATCGAGACCAGGATGACGATGTTGAGGCCGGCGATCAGGTAGAGGAAGAAGCCAGAGACCGAGGTCCCGACGATGTTCGTCCACTGGTGGAGCCCGGACGCGCCTGACTTTACCTGGCCGTCGAGCGAGCGGATCCCGAAGTTGAGCAAAACGGCGAGGAGGAACACGATCGTCGAGTGGCCGAGGGAGAAGAAGAACCCGACGCTGAGGGGCCGCTTTTCTTCGGCCATGAGTTTGCGCGCTCCCCTGCAGGAAGCCCGTTTGGCGCGCCCAAGCCCCACGTGGGGAGTGGGCATCACATTCCAGCGGAGGAAGCTGGTAGGAGGGTCGCGGCGGTGAACCCCAGGTACACGAGCCAGCGGTGCTCTGACTGCGGCCATATCGCGGCCGAGAACCGGGACAAGGAGAAGTTCGCCTGCGTGTCTTGTGGGCACAGCGAGCACGCGGACATAAACGCCGCGCGCAATGTCTTAAGGGCCGGGCTGGCCCAAGGCGGAAACGAGGCTCGCCTCGGGAACGCCGAGCCGGTAAGTCGCTAGCTCGCGTTCGCGCAAGTTATCGTTCGGCGGGCCCTAAGCAGGGACAGCCCCTATGCTAAGAAAATGGCCATCGAGCAGGACTCGCCCGAGAGCGAGCCTGGCGACTCCAGCGACCCTGTCGAGCTCGTGCTGGCTGAGCTGCGCCGCCGCGGGGGCCGGGTCACGACGACGCGTCGGTTGCTTTTGCGCGCCCTTTTCGAACGGTCAGGCCACCGCACCGCGCCTGAGCTCGCCGAGGATCTCGCGAGAGAGGTGCAGGCGTACGGCATCGACGTGCACATGTCGACGATCTACCGCTTCCTCGACGAGCTCGAGGAGCTCGGGGTCGTGTCGCACTCGCATCTCGGGCACGGTGCGGCCGTCTACGACGTCTCCCCGGTCGGTCACTTCCACCTCGTCTGTGAGGTGTGCGGAGCCGTGACAGAGTCCCCTGACGCCCTCTTGGCTGCCTTCGCGCGCTCGCTCAAGGCCCGCTACGGCTTTTCCATCGATCCCCACCATTTCGCGATAGCGGGGCGCTGTCGCGCCTGCTTGGATTAAGCGCGGGGCCCGGCCGCTCTCAGCAGAGCGGCACGGCGAAGTCGCAGTCGGGCCCGGCGGCCTCTCTCGGGGCAACGGTGCGAAGGAACGTCACCCGGGAACCGAGTTCGCTCGGCCGGCGGGCGTTGTCGAGCCCCCAGGCGCGTAGCGCCTCGGAAACAAGCGACCACTGTGCCGGCTCGATCGATCCGCCGATACCCATGTGGACGTAGGCCTCCTCGTGGGCGGGCTCGGTGCGCGAGCGGAGCTCGGGATAGGCCGCCGCGAGCTCGTCCGCACGCTCGGCGGGTACGGGTTTGCACCACTCGACCGGGCCGTCGCTGTCGGCGCTGACCTCTGCGTGGTAGATGCAAAACGCCACCCCGGCCACGCCTTCTAGGTGCGGCAGTGGTCGGGAGGTGAGGATCCCGACGAACTCCTTGCCCAGCGCCCAGGCGCCCTGCTCGTCAACGTTTCGCTTCAAGCAGAGCACCGTCCGCTCTCCGATCCTTCGGGTGGCGACCTCGTACATAACCGACTCCTTTCCCCGCAAGCAGCTGACGAAGTACTCGGCCAGCTCCCGGCGCCTCGCATGGTCCTGCTCGGCCTCTGACCAGTACTCGGCGACGGCCAGCGCGGCGGCCTCAGGCTCCGACTCGACGATCACCTTGATGCCCGCGAGAGGGACCCCGATGCGACGCAGCACGGCCATGAGCCGCGCCCTTTCCAGCTGGCCCGTCTCATAGAAGCGGTATCCCGACGCCAGATCGACGCGTGCCGGCACGACCAGGCCCAGCTCGTCGTAGATACGCAGCGCTTTGGTGACAGCCTCGCCAGGCTGGCGAAGTCGCCGATGCTCATCAGGTCCATGTTCGACTCCTCGTCGCAGGCGGCCCCGCCCGGATGGTGGGGACTGTGCGCCCTTCCCCAGGGGGAGAGTCAAGTGAGCTCGCCTCTGGCGCAGTTGAACCGAACAATCTCCTGAGCCGCTCGACTTGCCAGAGTGAACAGCTCTAGGGAAGCAAGGTCCCTTGGTGGAACGCGATTCGCCAGGCAACCTCGCGATGGCGCCAAAGAGAGCTTCTGCGCGCCCGGCGCCCGGCCCTGTCCGAGACATAGGTCACCAAGACGACACGGTCAGCCACGACTGCGGTTTCCATCTCGCTCACCTCGATGGTGCCTTCGGAGTCGGGGTCCTCGGCAGCGAGGGCCGGGACGGTCTCCGATCTGGCCCAGAGCCGCCCTGAGGCACCGATCTGGCGGAATTCCGGGTCCAGGAGCGTTTCTAGAAGGCCTGTCGAGCTCCTGACCCTGCTTGACAGGAGAGCCAGCTCCAGCGCGACCACCTCGGCGAACTCGCCGTCCGCCGAAGGCATGTCGCTGTGGCCGGCCGCAGCATCAGCTGTTCGTGCGGATCCCGTCGCAGACGATGCCGACCATGTGCTGGCAGGTGTCGTCTCCGAGTCCTGCCTGCGCGGCCGCGTGGCAAGTGCCCATCACGAGGCCGAGGAGCTCGTCGACCGTCGTGTCGTCCCGGACGGCTCCGGCGTCCTGCGCCTGACGCAGGAGCAGGCCGATGCACTCTTTCATCTCGACAAGCTTGTCGGCACAACGGGCCTTGAGGTCGATGCCGGCCGTACCCATGGCGTCGAACAGGTCGTGTTTGGCGGAGGCCTGGCGGGCGAACTGCTGCAGGTATGAGAAGAGCGCTGGGCCCGGCAACGGTGCCGAGGCCTCCGCCCGGGCTTGCGCGAGCAGGTCCTCGAGGCGTGTCATGACGATTGCCTCGAACAGGTCCTCTTTGGTGGGGAAGTGGCGGTACACCGTCCCCACCCCGACGCCGGCGCGCTCTGCCACCTTGTCGATGGGCACCGAGACTCCTTCGGCGGAGAACACGATCTCAGCCGCGTCGAGGATGCGCTGGCGGTTGATCAAGGCGTCGGCACGCATTGGCCGTGCCTCAGCCGGCTCGGCGATGACTCTTGCGGTCTCGTCCGTCATACCAGTGGACTCTGTGGTCACCATGTCAGGGCTGCCCTTGACCCGGCGAGCTCAGTGATGGGTTGACAAACGGAACGAGCGTTCCGTATAGTTGTCCTGGAAACGGAGTCATCGCTCCGAATATATCGGACGCGAACCGGTGAAAGCCACGCAGGAGGGGATTTATCAATGACAAGCGACTCGACCGAAGTCGGGACCACACCTGAGAACACCGTAGCGAGCCTCGAGCCCGATCCACGCCGTTGGTGGTCGCTGGCCGTCATCGCCATCTCCCAGCTGATGATCGTCCTGGACGCTTCGGTTGTGATAGTCGCCCTGCCGTCCGCGCAAAAGGCCCTTCACATCTCGATCGCGGATCGCCAGTGGGTCGTGAGTGCCTACACGCTCGCCTTCGGCAGCCTCCTGTTGCTCGGAGGGCGCATTGCCGACTACCTGGGCCGTCGCCGCATGTTCGTCATCGGCCTCATCGGCTTCGGCCTTTCGTCTGCGCTCGGAGGCCTGGCCCAGAACGCGGCCATGCTCTTTGGGGCCCGTGCCCTGCAGGGCGCCTTCGGGGCGATCATGGCCCCGGCGGCCTTGTCACTGCTCACCACGACTTTCACCGAGCCCCAAGAGCGCGCCCGGGCCTTTGGCGTCTATGGCGCCATCGCGGGGGGCGGTGCCGCCATCGGTCTCGTCCTTGGGGGCACCCTGACCCAGCTGGCATCGTGGCGTTGGACGCTGCTCATCAACGTGCCGATCGCCCTCTTCGCTGCTGTGGCGGCGATACGAGTCGTGCGTGAGAGCCGTGTGACGGTCCGCTCCAGCTACGACATCCCTGGGGCCGCGGCCGTGACGGCCGGGCTGTTCTTCCTCGTCTACGGCTTCACCATGGCCGGCACCCACGGCTGGGGCGCCTCTTTGACAATCGGGCTGCTTGCCGCCGCCGCCGCGGCCCTGGGCGTGTTCGTGGTCGTGGAGATGCGTTCTGCGCACCCTTTGTTGCCGATCCGGGTCGTGCTCGACCGCAACCGGGGCGGCTCGTTCCTTGCCTCCTTGCTCGTCGGAAGTGCCCTGCTCGGGACCTTCTTGTTCCTCACCTACTTCCTCCAAGAGACGCTCGGTTACTCGGCGATCAAGACCGGCTTCGCCTTCTTGCCCTTCTCCGGGGGGATCATCCTCGGTGCGGGGCTCGCCAGCCGCCTGCTGCCCCGAGTAGGTCCTCGTTCCCTGATGGTCGTCGGCATGTTCCTGGCTGCTGGCGGGCTCTTTTGGTTCACGGACCTGGGTGTGGCAAGCAGCTACGTCGCCCACGTCCTTCCCCCCGAGGTGCTGGTCAGCCTCGGCATGGGGCTGGCTTTCGTCCCGATGTCCTCGACCGCCCTCATCGGCGTCGATCCGGGCCATGCCGGCGTCGCCAGCGCCCTTGTCAATGCCACCCAGCAGGTCGGGGGCTCACTCGGCACGGCCTTGTTGAACACTGTGGCCGCGTCTGCTGCAGCGACCTACCTGACTGCGCACGCGCACGCGAAGCTGGCGCTGCAAAAGGCGGCCGTGCACGGCTACACGACGGCCTTCACCGTCAGCGCCGTGCTGCTCGCGGCGGCGGGACTCGTGGCCTTGGCTCTCATCCGCGCCTCGCGCGAACAGGTGCAGCCCCAGGCCGCGTTAGGTGACCCCGCCCTGCTCCGCTCGGAGCTTGCCGTAGAGACGGTCGTCTCCCGCTGAATGGGTCTTTCAGACCTTCACCCGCGGGTAGCGCTCGAGGGTGCCGGCCCCGGTCGACGCCGATAATCCGTTCGAACCCGCCGGCCGATACGAGATTGACAGCCATGCGCCTCGGGGTAACATACGACGTATGGTCCGCGCAGAGGTAAGGCATAAAGTAAAGGTAGAACAGTGAGCGTCCGCCACGCCCTGCTGGCACTCTTGAGCGAAGGTCCGAAGTACGGGTTCCAGCTCCGTCAGGAGTTCGAAGAGGGCACCGGAGACGTCTGGCCGCTCAATGTAGGTCAGGTGTACTCCACCCTCCAGCGCCTCGAACGCTCGGGCCACATCGAGTCCGACGACACGGCCGATGAAGGCCCCCAGAAGGTCTTCCGTCTCACCGAAGAGGGCAAGTCAGAGCTCCACCGCTGGCTCTCGACGCCGACCGACATGGCCTCGCCACCTCGCGACGAGCTCGTCATCAAGGTGCTCTCGGCGCTTCGGGTACCCGGCGTCGACGTCAACGACCTGATCCAGCTCCACCGGCGCTACCTAGTCGAGCTCATGCAACAGTGGACACACCTGAAGGACGACGAGGCCGACTTCGATCTTGCTTTTGCTCTTGTGGTCGACGCCGAGCTGTCCCGCTTGGACTCGGTCATCCGTTGGCTCGACCAAGCCGAAGGTCGGCTGATGCGGGCCGAACTTGAATCCGCCGTTCCCTCGCTGGTGCCGCGCTTGCGGCGAAGGCTGGTGCCGCGCCGATGAGCTTTCTCGAGCTCCGGAACATCTCCAAGTCCTATGGCGCGGGCTCGACTCTCGTTTACGCCCTCGTCGACGCTTGCCTCTCGGTCGATCGCGGCAACCTCGTGGCGGTGATGGGACCGTCTGGGTCGGGAAAGTCCAGCCTCCTCACGATCGCGGGCAGCCTCGAGGAGCCGACGAGCGGTGAGGTGCTGATCGAGGGGAACTCGCTCGCGTCGATGTCCCACAACGACAAGGCACGACTTCGCCGTCGCACGATCGGCTACGTCTTCCAGGACTTCAACTTGCTCGCTGGGCTGACCGCGCTCGAGAACGTCTCGCTCCCGCTCGAGCTTGATGACCTTTCGCCGAGAAAGGCACGGACCCTCGCGATGGCCGCGCTCGAGAATATCGGGATCGCCGAGCGGTCAGGGCACTTCCCCGACGAGCTCTCGGGAGGAGAACGCCAACGGGTCGCGATCGCCCGCGCCATCGTCGGTGAGCGCCACCTGCTCCTCGCCGACGAGCCGTCGGGTGCGCTCGACTCGGCGAACGGGGAGGCAGTGATGAAGATGATCCGCCGGGCCTGTAAGCAAGGCGTCGCGGCGGTCGTCGTGACCCACGATGCCCACCTTGCCTCGTGGGCAGACAGCGTCGTCTTCCTCAAAGACGGTCGCATCGTCGACCAGACGGTGCCTCCTCCTAGCGTGGAGTCGCTCATCGCGCCGACGCCGACCTCATGAGCGTCTCGGTCGCAGCGCCGCGCGGCGAGGCGCGTTCGGCCCATGGCTTCACGCCGTCTCGGCGCGCCGTGATCCGCTGGGCATGGCGGCTGTTCCGCCGCGAGTGGCGCCAACAGCTTCTTGTCCTCGCGCTGATCATCGTGGCCGTCACCGCGACGATCGTCGGCTCAGCGGTGGCGACCAACACTCCCCTTCCGGCGAATTCTGGGTTCGGTACCGCCCAGGACATGGCCACCTTTACCGGGTCCGACCCCCGACTCGCCGCCGAGATTTCGTCCTTGCACCGCTTCGGCAAGCTCGACGTCATCGAGAACGAGACGCTGAAGGTCCCCGGTTCTGTCGATACCTACCAGCTACGAGCTCAGAACCCGCACGGCCCCTACGGCCAACCGACGCTCTCCCTCGTCTCGGGGCGCTTCCCGGCTTTAGCAGACCAGGTGGCCGTCACCGGTGGAGTCGCATCGGAGCTCAACTTGAAGATCGGCGACAGCTGGAAACTCGGAGGAGCGTCTCGGCGCGTGGTTGGAATCGTCGAGAACCCACA
>Ga0182015_10002878_pt1 | contig 20016 bp, 17 predicted proteins | sample 712P3MmetaG_FD_120478 | JGI IMG/M metagenome (GOLD analysis project Ga0182015, IMG submission 120478) | Permafrost microbial communities from Stordalen Mire, Sweden - 712P3M metaG | ecosystem: Environmental > Terrestrial > Soil > Wetlands > Permafrost | place: Sweden: Stordalen | collected...
CTCACGGGCGTGTCTCGCTTCATCAAGAAAACCAAGGGCAGGAAGATGCTCACCGTCACGGTCGAGCCGACAAATTCACCAGTTATCAGCCAGACGCTAGCCGGTCAGCCCCTCACGCCCACCCCGCACAAGATTCAAGGAATCGGGGCCGGATTCATCCCGAAGAATCTCGATCTGTCGCTGGTTGACCGCGTCGAGCAAGTGAGCAACGAGGAGGCCATCTCCACCGCCCGAAGCCTGGCGCGGGACGAGGGCCTGCTCTGCGGCATTTCCTGCGGCGCCGCCATGGCCGCGGCATTGCGGCTCGCCAAGGAACCCGCCCAGGCGGGGAAGACCATTGTGGTGATTTTGCCGGATGCGGGCGAGCGCTATTTGTCGGGCGCCCTGTTCGAGGGATTGTTCGAGGACGTCGAGAAGATGCAGGCGGTCGCCTGAACGCAGCATGAGCGTCGCAGTCACACCGAAATCCCGGGTAACTCCCATGGAGCAGCTGTCCCGGGAGTTGCTCGACAGCTATCTCGGCGATGAGCGGGCACGGCGTATCGCGCGGCGTTATCTTCCCTCACGCGAGGCCATCGCCGAGATTCTGCAGGGCGTGCTCGATCTGATGTACCCGGGCTACTTCGGGCGCCGCGATCTCGACCGCGCGAACCTCGGGGCGTACGTGACGGAGTCGCTGGCGGCGCTCGCGCCCAAGATCGAGCGCGAGATGGAGCATTGCCTTTGCTATGGGCGCGAGCAAGACGCCGGGCGTCCTGACGCCGCGCCATCGGGATATGGCGAATGCGCGCCGCGTGCCCATGAGTTGACCGAGGTGTTTCTAAGCCGGCTGCCGGAGATTCGCGCGCTGCTGGTCAAGGATGTGCAGGCGGCTTACGACGGAGATCCCGCTGCGTCGAATCTGGACGAGGTGATTCTCGCGTATCCTGGCGTGCTCGCGGTCAGCGTGTATCGCATCGCGCATGCAATGTACGATCTCGGCGTGCCCATGATGGCGCGAATCATGACCGAGTGGGCGCACTCGAAGACCGGCTGCGACATTCATCCGGGCGCAAAGATCGGCGCGGGGTTCTTCATCGACCATGCCACCGGCGTGGTCATCGGTGAAACCACCGACATCGGCGAGGGGGTCAAGCTGTACCAGGGCGTCACCTTGGGCGCCTTGTCGCTGCCCAAGGATGCCGACGGGCAGATCATTCGCGGCAACAAGCGCCACCCGACCGTGGAGCAGGGCTCGACGCTCTATGCGAACGCCACCGTGCTGGGCGGCAAGACCGTGGTCGGCGCCGACAGCGTCATCGGAGGGTCGGTGTTTCTAACCCGCAGTATTCCGCCGCGATCGCGCGTGTCGCTCAAGGAACCGGACCTCAGGGTCGCGTCCCGCGATGGGACCGAGCCCGACGCGATATATTTCGATATCTAGTTTATGGGCGCGACCTTTGCCGGCTGCCGCGCTACATCTTACCCAGCAGCGGCACCAGCAGCAGCGCGACGATGTTGATGATCTTGATCAAGGGATTGATCGCAGGGCCCGCGGTATCCTTGTAGGGATCGCCCACCGTGTCGCCGGTCACGGCCGCCTTGTGCGTATCCGAGCCCTTGCCGCCGTAGTTACCTTCCTCGATGTATTTCTTGGCGTTGTCCCAGGCGCCCCCGCCGGTGGTCATCGAGATCGCGACGAATAATCCGGTGACGATGGTGCCGATGAGCAGGCCGCCGAGGGCGACCACGCCCGTTCCCGGACCCATCAGCCAGTTGACGACGTACACGAGCACGATGGGCACGAGTATCGGCAGCAGCGACGGCACGATCATTTCCTTGATCGCCGCCTTGGTGAGCATGTCGACCGCGCGGGAGTAGTCGGGCTTTGCCGTGCCCTCCATGATGCCCGGGATCTCACGGAATTGGCGGCGCACCTCGTTCACGACCGAGCCGGCTGCGCGGCCTACCGCCTCCATCGCCATGGCGGCGAACAGGTAAGGGACCAGACCGCCGATGAACAGGCCGATGATCACGGCAGGATTCGACAGATCGAACGCGGTGACGTGGCCCGTGACTTCCTGAAGCTTGTGAGTGTAGTCCGCGAACAGCACCAGCGCCGCAAGGCCGGCGGAGCCGATGGCGTACCCCTTGGTGACGGCCTTGGTGGTGTTGCCGACGGCGTCCAGCGGGTCGGTCACGTCTCGCACTTTCTTGTCGAGCCCCGCCATCTCGGCGATGCCGCCCGCGTTGTCGGTGATCGGACCGTAGGCGTCGAGCGCGACGATCATGCCGGTCATGGACAGCATCGCGGTGGCCGCGATCGCGATGCCATAGAGCCCCTCGAGCCGGTAGGAGGCCCAGATGGACAGAGCCACAGCGATCACCGGCAGGGCGCAGGCCTTCATCGAGACGCCGAGGCCCGCAATGATGTTGGTGGCAGGGCCGGTCTGCGAGGCAGCCGCCACGTGCCGCACGGGGCCATATTCGGTGGCGGTGTAATACTCGGTGATGACGATCATCGCGGCCGTGAGTCCGAGTCCCACCAGGGTGCACAGCCACATCGACATGGCGTGCTCGCCCATGATCTTCTGCGAGACGAAGTAGAACGCCGCCGCGGAGATTACCCCCGAAACGATCACGCCCTTGTAGAGCGCGTTCATGATCTTGCCGCCTTCGCGCGCCGACACGAAGAAGGTGCCGACGATCGAGGACACGATGGAAATCGAGCCGAGCAACAACGGAAAGATCACCGCGGTTTGGCCCATGTCGGCCATCAGCAGGCCGCCGAGCAGCATGGTCGCGACCAGCGTCACCGCGTACGTCTCGAACAGGTCGGCCGCCATGCCGGCGCAGTCGCCGACGTTGTCGCCCACGTTGTCCGCGATCACCGCAGGATTGCGCGGATCATCCTCGGGAATCCCCGCTTCCACTTTGCCGACGAGATCGGCACCCACGTCCGCCCCTTTGGTGAAAATGCCGCCGCCCAAGCGCGCGAAGATCGAGATCAGCGAGCCGCCGAAGGCCAGTCCGACCAGAGACCGGAGCGCCGCTTCGGCATCGCCCAATAGATGCAGCATGACGAGGTAGTACACGGCCACGCCGAGGATGCCGAGGCCCACCACCAGCATGCCGGTGACGGCGCCGCCGCGGAAGGCCACTTTGAGTGCGGCGTTGATACCCAAGGTAGCGGCTTGCGCCGTGCGCACATTGGCGCGCACCGAAATGGACATGCCGATATAGCCCGCCAACCCCGAGAAGATCGCACCGACGGCGAACCCGCCTGCGCTCGGCCAGCCGAGCCCTAGCCCCAAGGCGATGAAAAGAATCACGCCGACAATAGCGATGGTCCTGTATTGCCGGTTGAGGTAAGCGCGCGCGCCGGCCTGAATCGCGCCGGCAATTTCCTGCATGAGCGCGTTGCCTGCGGGTTGCGCCAAGATCCAGCGTACGGAGAAGGCGCCATAGACGATCGCGAGGATTCCAGCACCGATGGCCAGGTACAGGGCGTTATCGAGGGTCATTTCGGATCCCAATAGTTATGTTATTGAAAAATATCAGGTTATTTGGCTCGGCAGCCCGGCACTATACCACAAAGGTGGTGGCGAGGCGCTTCGCGACGGGAACGCCCTTGAGGGTGACATAAGCGGGGAGGCCCTGCCGATACGGCGGGTAATCCTCCCCGCCGATGAGCGGCTGAAGATAGCGTCTGCAGGCGGCGGTGATTCCGAATCCATCGTCGGTGATGAAATTGCGGGGCAGCTTTTTTTCCCGGTTGGCGACCATCGCGAGCGGCGCCTGACCGATCCCCCAACGATAGGGCTCGGATGACTTGCGCACGATGGTGGGCATCACCGCATTCTTGCCCTTGAGCGCAAGCTCGACGGCCGCCTTGCCCACGGCATAGGCCTGCTCGACGTCCACCTTGGAGGCTATGTGCCGCGCCGAGCGTTGCAGGTAGTCGGCCACGGCCCAATGAAATTTGTAGCCGAAGGCTTCCTGAGTCATCTGCGCCACCAGCGGACCGACGCCTCCGAGTTGTGCGTGACCGAAGGCGTCCTTGGTGCCGGTTTCCGCCAGGAATTTGCCGTCGGGGTTGCGGACCCCCTCGGACACCACGACGACGCAGTAGCCGAACTTCTCGACACAGGATTTCACCCTGGCGAGAAACTTGGCGCGCTGGAAGGCGACCTCGGGAAACAGGATGATGTGCGGGGCATCGCCCGGGCGATCGCCCGCCAATCCGGCCGCGGCCGCGATCCAACCTGCATGGCGACCCATCACTTCGAGCACGAATACCTTGGTGGACGTGCGAGCCATCGAGAGCACATCGAGCGCCGCCTCGCGGGTGGAAACGGCGATGTACTTGGCCGCGGAGCCGAATCCGGGGCAGCAATCGGTGATCGCCAGATCGTTATCCACCGTCTTGGGGATGCCGATGCAGGCGACGGGATATCCAATTTGCCCGCCGATCTCTGACACCTTATGCGCGGTGTCCATGGAATCGTTGCCGCCGTTGTAGAAGAAATAGCCGATATCGTGAGCCTTGAACACCTCGATCAGACGCTCGTATTGGGTGCGGTTCTTGTCGAGACCCGAGAGCTTGTAGCGCGCCGAGCCGAATGCGCCTCCCGGCGTGTATCGCAATCCGCGCACTGCCGCGGCGCTTTCCCTGCCGGTGTCGATCATGTCCTCTGTCAGAGCTCCGATGATGCCGTTGCGCCCGGCGTAGAGCTTGCCGATCTTGTCCTTGTGCTTGCGCGCAGTTTCGATGACCCCGCAGGCGGAGGCGTTGATGACGGCGGACACGCCGCCGGACTGAGCATAGAACGCGTTCATCTTCACTGGGGATCTCATTGATTTCTCCAAGCCGCGCAGGATAGCCGATCGGCGCGGGTGAGGCACTCGTTTGACGGTGGCGGCGGCCGAAGGTACGGTAGCGCGGTTTCATTATCACGAAGAATCATGCGAATAGTTCTCCTGGGAGCGCCTGGATCGGGCAAGGGCACACAGTCTCAACTGCTGGTGCAGGCCTATGGAATCCCTCAAATATCCACCGGCGACCTGCTTCGTGAGGCCGTGAGCAAGGCAACGGAACTCGGGCGCACGGCGAAAGCGGCCATGGATGCCGGCAAGCTCGTCGACGATGCCACCGTGCTCGGCATGATCCGTGAGCGCCTGGCACAGCCGGACGCGCAGAAGGGTTTCATTTTGGATGGCTTTCCGCGCAACATCGCGCAGGCCGAGGCTCTCGAGACGCTCCTCAAGGAACTCGGCCGACCGCTGCAGGCCGTCATCCTCCTGAATCTCGATCTCAGCATCCTCTTCAAGCGGCTCACCGGACGGCGCATCTGCGAGGGCTGCGGCCGGGTGTTCAACATCTACACCTCTCCGCCCGGCACCTTCCCGCACTGCGATAAGTGCGGGAAGCAGGCGCGTTTGATTCAGCGGCCCGACGACAAGGAGGACGTCATCGGCAAGCGGCTGGAAGTGTTCGAGGCACAAACCAAACCGCTCATCCAGCATTACGAGCAGCGCGGGCTTTTACGCATCGTCGATGCCGATGCAGACGTGCAGACGGTGTTCAAGAGCATCCAGAGCGCGGTCGCCGGATAGTCGGCTCGGCGCGCTGGCTCAATCGAGCGCGGCCAACAGCCGATCGCCTATTTCCTGTCGCCGCCAGCCCGACAACGACTGTACGTTCCGGGCGCCCATCGCCAGTGCCTTCAGCTCGCCGCGCGGCGCCAAAAGCTCCGCGCTGACTTCGAGCTCCTCTGCGCGTTGATCGACAATGCGTGCCAGGCGATTCATGACGGCTTTTTGCTCGGGCGTGGGGCGCGAGTCACGGAGGGGCTCGAGATCTTCTTCGGTTGCCTCGGGCTTCTCGCGCAGCGCCGCAAGAAGGCTCTCCGCCAGAGCGTCGTTCATGGGCCTGGGCAGCGAGAGCGCCGCATCGAGCGCCGCCCGCGTCGTGGGACCCGCCTCGGCGACGCTGAAGATAGCCGCATCGGAGAGTATCCAGCCGCGCGGCAGATCGCGCTTGCGTGCCGCGGTTTCGCGCCAGACCGCGATGGCACGGCCGCGCGCGCGCGCAGCGGCCGACATCAGATTCGAATTGCGCAGCCGTTTCCACGCCTGCGCGGGGTCGAGCTCGTACAGCCGCGGATCCTCGAGAGACAGGCAATCTTCGATCACCCAATGCTCGCGCCCCAAGGCTCGCAGGCGGTCGGTCAGCTTGGCGGCGACCTCGTTCAAATACCTCACATCGTCCGCCGCGTACTCGAGTTGCGCGGCGCTGAGCGGGCGCTTCGACCAGTCGGTGCGCGTCTGTCCCTTGGTCAGGGGAACGTCCAGCAAGGTCTTGACCAGGTCCGCGTAGCCTAGCTGCGGCTTGAATCCGACGCAGCCTGCGGCGACCTGGGTATCGAACACCGGCGAGATCACGCGCCTGACGTTGAGGTAGAACGCTTCGAGATCCTGGCGGGCGGCATGAATGACTTTCCGTGAGCCCGGCGCGGTGAGCGCCTTGACCAACGGTTCGAGGCTTCCGACGCGCAACGCGTCCACACACCACACCTCTCCGGCGGCCGCCAACTGCACCAGGCACAGCTTCGGAAAGAACGTCCGCTCGCGCAGGAATTCGGTGTCCAGGCCGATCGATGTCTCGACTTCGAGGGTGCGCGCCAGCGTCCCGAGTGCCTCGTCCCGATCGATCCAAATCGCGTCGGCCATACCATGATCCACGTGTACAATTTAAGAATCTAACACGATCGAATCGTACGATGCTGCGACTTGCGAAAGCATTCTGGGACATCGCCCTGTGGCGGGCATCGCCCGCCCAATTGCCTGCGTCGATTTTCTTGCTGTGTCTCGTCGCCTCGGTCGCCGCGATTCTCGAGGTGATCAGCGCGCTGGTTCCCCCGAGTCAAGGCGGCCTCATTCCGATCCGCGTCGGATTGAGCGTGGCATTGCCGCTCCTGTTCGCATGGATGGTGCTCGCCGTCGCCCGGCGGCGCCAGCGCTTTCTACAGACCGGCACGGCGCTTCTCGGCGTTGCCGTCCTTGCGGAGCTCGTGCTCTATCCGCTCGGGTCGCTCCTGAATCTCATCGGCACCGAAACGGCTGCATCGCTCCCCGTGGGGATCCTGCTGCTCGTGGGCCTCATCTGGTATCTGCTCGCCTGTGCGAATATCTGGCGCGCCGCTCTCGACGCGCGGCTCGGCCTCGGCGGCGCGATCAGCGTCGGTTACTTGTTGTTGTCGATGTTCCTGGAACAGAAATTGGTGCCGAACTCATGACTCAGCACGTCCACATCTTGGGGATAGCCGGAACCTTCATGGGCGGCGTGGCGGCCATCGCCAAGGCGGCGGGATTTCGCGTCACGGGATCGGACCGCAACGTCTATCCGCCGATGAGCGACCAGCTCACGGCCCTCGGCATCGAGCTGATCCAAGGTTATGGCGCGGAGCAGCTCGATGATCGGCCCGATATCGTGGTCGTGGGAAACGCGATGAGCCGTGGGAGCCCCGTGGTCGAGGCCATGCTCGATCGCGGCATTCCGTATGCGTCGGGGCCGCAATGGCTCGCCGAGCGGGTGCTCAGCGACAAGCACGTGCTGGCGGTGGCCGGCACCCACGGCAAAACCACGACCGCGAGCATGCTCGCCTGGATTCTCGAGCATGCAGGGCTCGAGCCCGGCTTCCTGATCGGCGGCGTGCCGAGCAACTTCGATACGACGGCGCGCCTCGGCACGGGATCATGCTTCGTGATCGAGGCCGACGAATACGATACGGCGTTTTTCGACAAGCGCGCGAAGTTCGTGCACTACCGGCCGCGCACGGTGATCCTGAATAACCTGGAATACGATCACGCCGACATCTATCCGGACGTGGCGTCGATTCGGCGGCAATTCAATCAACTGCTGCGGACGGTGCCCGGATCCGGGCGGATCCTTCAGAATGGCGACGATGCCGAGATCGCAGCCGTCATCGCGGAAGGTTGCTGGACCCCGCGCGAGACCTTCAGCCTGAAGTCCCGGGACGCGGAGTGGAGCGCCGTCACCGTGGCAAACTCCTCGTGGGGCGAGTTCGCCGTGCGACAAGGACTTCGCGAGGTGGCGCACGTGCGATGGCCGCTCCTCGGAGAGCACAACGTCATGAACGCGCTCGCCGCCCTGGCGGCGGCCCATCATGTAGGCGTGACGCCGGAGCAAGGCGCCAAAGCGCTCAGCGAGTTCCGAGGGGTCAAGCGCCGCATGGAAGTTCGCGGAGTGTTCGGCGGGGTGACCGTCTACGACGACTTCGCGCATCACCCGACCGCGATTGAAACGACGCTCGCGGGTCTTCGCGCTCGCCGGCCGGATGCCCGGATCATCGCCGTGGTCGAGCCCCGATCCAACACCATGAAGCTAGGCGTGCACCGCGACCAGCTTGCGAGCTCGTTGGCGGCGGCCGATGCCGCCTGGTTCTTGAACGCGCCCGGGCTCGGGTGGGATTTACCCGCGGCACTCGCTCCGCTCGGGGCGCGCGTGCATTTTGCGGACAGCGTGGATGCCTTGGTGCAGCTGTTGGCTGAGGCGGCTCGTCCCGGCGATCAGATTCTCATCATGAGCAACGGCGGCTTCGGCGGACTGCACGAAAAGCTGCTGTCGGCCTTGCGCGCGCGGGACACGACGTGAGCTCGATTCCGCTGTTCCCGCTCAACCTCGTGCTCTTTCCCGACGGCCCGCTGCCTCTGCGTATATTCGAGACCCGCTATTACGACATGGTGCGTCGATGCATGCGCGAGGGATACGGATTCGGCGTGGTGGCTATCCGCGAGGGACGCGAGGTCGGTCTCGGCGACACGGATCTCTACGAGGTCGGCACCATGGCGGAGATCACGGATTTTCATCAGCTGGCGGACGGATTGCTCGGACTCTCCTGCGTGGGACGACAACGATTTCGCATCGTCCAGCGCAGCCGCCAAGCGGACGGCCTCAATCTCGGCGAGGTCGATTGGATGAACCCTGCGCCGGCCGTCGACATCCCGGCGCGGCACGCGCGCTTGTCGAAGCTGTTGAGCACGGTGCTGCCGCAGCTCGGCGAGGTGTACGCGAACATCGACATGAGACTCGATGATGCGGCGTGGGTGGGACACCGTCTCGCGGAGATTTTGCCGATACCGCTCGCCGACAAGCAGTCCTATCTGGAAATCGATGATCCCATCGAGCGACTGGACCGGCTGGCGGCCGTCGCGCCGCTCACGTCCAAACCGGACGCGTAGGGCACCCACGTGCGCCGCGTCAGCCACAGCGCAAGCCCGATCGCCGCGCTCCAAGGCAGCACCCAGTAACCCAGAAGGCCGTCGAATCTGCCCAGCCACGCCGATTGCGCGGCCGCCGGGCCGGCTGCGGTGCCCTCCTGCAGCATGCGCAATACCACGACCCAGCCGGCATGCAGCCCGATGGCGACGGCGATATTACCGGTCAGCACGCGGGTGAGGCTCAATATCAGACTCACCGCCAACCACGCCGTGAAGGAATCGAATACCAGCGACGGCGTGCCTAGCGGCGCAAAGGAGCGGGCGAGAAGATCGAAGCCGCTGCTCCAGCTCAACTCGTCGACCGGAATACGCGCCTTGGCAAAGAAATGCAGAACAGCGAACAGCGGCGCGGTGAAGAGCACTGCGGCCCATGAACCCGACTCGCGTGCGATCGCGGAATGCATGGCGCCGCGCATCACGGTTTCCTCGATCAGGGCGACGGCGATACCGGAGCTCAAGCCGACGAGGAACAGTCTCAGCACGGAATGCGCACCCGCGATGACGCGCCAGTGCATGGACAGCATCAGTACCGCACCGATAGCCGCGCTTGCCATGCCGACGATGCCGGAGATCAAGGCGACCTTCAGGAACCTTCGCCAGGGCAATCCGTAACCGAGGTCGCGCTTCGAGGCCACGCCGAGATGCCGGCAGAGCCAGGTGAGGCCGCCGGCCGCGGCCAGCATGGCGACCCGGCTGGCGACCCTATGAAAAGGCCAGGATGCCACTTGAGAGGTGAGCTCGTACACGGGGAACGCGATGATCGCCGTGATGATCCCCGCTGCGACGAGCGTGCCCACAAACCAAGCAAAAGCCCGCATCGCGATGTACGCCGCCGCCGGCCCTAGGCGGATCTAAGGCTGTCGAACGTTCGCATGGCAGCCGCGATCGTCGCATCGATGTCGGCGCTCGAATGGGCCGCCGACACGAAGCCCGCTTCGAACGCCGAGGGCGCAAAGTACACGCACTCCTCGAGCATCCGATGGAAAAAGCGCTTGAAGCGCTCGGTATCACACGCCATCACCTTGGCGAAGCTGTCCACTTCGCGCTCCTTGGTGAAGAACAGACCGAACATGCCGCATACGTGGTTGGCGGCGAGCGGGATGCCCGAGCTCACCGCCGCATCGCAGAGCCGCTGGACCAGGATGTCGGTGGTCTGGTTCAGATGGGCGTGAAAGCCCGGCGCGCAGATGAGCTCGAGTGTCGCCAACCCCGCCGCCATGGCCACCGGGTTGCCGGACAAGGTGCCCGCCTGGTAGACGGGCCCCAAGGGGGCGAGGCGCTCCATGACATCCCGCCGGCCGCCGAATGCGCCCACCGGCATGCCGCCGCCGATGATCTTACCGAGCGTGGTGAGATCGGGCTTCACACCATACAGTTCTTGAGCGCCGCCGAGCGCGACCCGAAATCCGGTCATGACTTCATCGAAGATCAAGAGGGCGCCGGATTGGTCGCACACGTCGCGCAGGGTCTCGAGGAATCCGGGCGCCGGGGGGATGCAGTTCATGTTGCCGGCGACGGGCTCCACGATCACGCAGGCGATTTCTCCGCCGATTTGGCGGAACGCATCGCGGACCTGGCCGGAGTCGTTGTAATTGAGCGTCACGGTATGGGCGGCGAGCGCGCGGGGCACCCCGGGAGAGGTGGGAACTCCGAAGGTCAATGCACCCGAGCCGGCCTTGATCAGCAGCGAATCCGAATGACCGTGGTAGCAGCCCTCGAATTTCACGATGGTTTCGCGACCCGTGAAGCCGCGAGCCAGACGAATGGCGCTCATGGTCGCCTCGGTGCCGGAGCTCACGAAGCGCACCAGCTCGATGGAGGGCATGAGCTCGATGACCTTGCGGGCAAGTTCGGTCTCGAGCTCGGTCGGGGCGCCGAAGCTCAGGCCGTCGGCGGCGACGCGGCGCACCGCGGCGATGACATGCGGATGCGCGTGACCCAGAATCATTGGACCCCACGACCCGACATAATCGATGAACCGCCGGCCGTCCACGGCGACGATATGGGAACCGGCCGCCCGTTTGAAGAAGATCGGCTCGCCGCCGACCCCGCGGAAGGCCCGTACCGGCGAGTTGACGCCTCCGGGAATGTATTTGCAGGCCTCTTGATACAGGCTCACCACACCTCTCCTGATCGCTATATCCCGCCGCTCAAGCCGGCGATCCGGCCGGGGGTAGCGCGAGCCGTACTTCCAAGCCACCGCCCGCTCGATTGCCAGCCTTTGCCGAACCGCCGTGCGCCCGCATTACCTGCGAAGTAATCGCAAGACCGATGCCCTCGCCGCCGGTATCGCGGTCGCGCGACTCCGCCACCCGGAAAAAAGGCTCGAAGATGCTTTCCAAGTCGGCGGCCGGCACGCCGGGGCCGCGGTCGCGAATCGAGATGGCGAGTCCGCCGCCACTGCGCTCCACGGCCACCTCGACCGCGGTACCGGGCGGACTATAGCGCACGGCATTGCGCAGCACGTTCTCGACAGCGCTCCGCAACAGCTCGCGGTTGCCGTTGACCGCGTCTCCGGCGGCACCTCCTGCGATCGAAACCATGCAGCCCTTCGCCGCGCCCTCGAAATTGGCGTCGTGAACGATTTCGTCGAGCATTTCGCCGAGGTCGAAGGCTTCGCGCTCGAATGGCGCGTCCGTCCCATTTAGACGGGCAAGCTTCAATACCTGGCTGATCAGCTCGTCGAGCCGCTCGATTTCCCGCTCCAGCCGATCCAGCTGGCGCCCGGCGTCGGCGGCGGGCCGGCGCGCCAAGCCGACGGCCAATCGCATCCGCGCGAGCGGGGAGCGCAGCTCGTGGGAGATGTCGCGCAGCAGCCGTGTGACCGCAGCGCGATTGGCGATCAAGCCATCTGCCATGGCGTCGAAGTCCCGGGCAAGCACCGCCAATTCGTCCTTGCGATCCTCGAATCCCGCGCTGACGCGAAGACCCGCACCGCCGCGCGCATCGAGGTTCTCGCTGGCGAGTGCCCGGGCGCCCTCCTGGATCCGGCGTATCGGGGCGCTCAGGTGCTGCGCCAACCACCAGCTCGCGAACGCACTGACCACCAGCGCGATGCACAGGATCATCAGGGAGATTCCGGGAAGGCTCAACGCGCCGAAGATACTCGGTCTGCGCGGGACCAAAAGCACGGTGTAGGTCGATCCGTCGGGCCCCACGATTTGCGGTGCTGCCCGCTGCGGCCGGAAATTCCGCGGGGGAGGCAGCGGTGGAGCCCCGGAGTCCGACCCCGGCCTCGGCTCAGGTCCGCCCATCGATTCGCGATTGAAAAATTCCAACCGGCGGGCGGCGCTGTCGGAAAGACGCCGCTCGAGGATGTCCCGTCCGTCCGGTCCCACGATGTAGAGGTCGCGGTCGGCGATCGAATGCTCGTTGGCCGAGAGCCATTTCTTGAGTGCGGCGACGCCGCCGCTGCCTAGCACCTCCGAGGCCTGGATGGCCATGGCCTCCGGGCGGCGCTGCAGCTCGCGCGATTCGTATTCGCGTGCGGCCACGGTGAAGGTCACCACGATGCTGCCGCCCACGATGAGCGCCATCGCGATCCAGAACAACACGAAAATCCTGAGAAAAAGACTGTGCATGCCGGCGGCTTGGGTTTGGCGTACCTAGGCTAGGGCGGCGCCGTGGTCAGCGTGTACCCTGAGCCGCGCACGTTCTTGATCTCCGGGTTCTTGCCGGCCTCGAGGTTGAGCTTGCGGCGCAGATTGCTGATGTGAGTATCGATGCTGCGATCATAGGGAACGAGCTTGCGGCCGAGCGCCTGTTCGGTCATCGACTCGCGTGATATCACCTGTCCCGCGGAGCGCATCAAGAGTTCGAGCACGCGAAATTCCGCGCCCGTGAGGGTCACCGGAAGGTCGGCGACCCGCACTTGATGCATGCCGCTGTTGAGCGCGATCGGCCCCACCGTGATCTCATCCCCAGACACGCCGCGCGCGGTACGGCTGGTCGCGCGGCGCAGGATGGCGCGAATACGGGCAACGAGCTCCCGCGGGTTGAACGGCTTGCTGAGGTAATCGTCCGCGCCGAGTTCCAATCCGACTATTCGATCGACATCATCGCCCCGCGCCGTCAGCATGAGGATGGGAGTGACGTAGGAAGCTCCGAGCGTGCGCAGCACATCGAAGCCGCCGACGCTCGGCAGCATGACGTCGAGGATCAGGATCTCGAAGTTGTTCAGCTTGAGCTCCTCGAGGGCATCGCCGCCATCGTGAACGCTCTTCACGTCGAAGTGCTCGGCCTCCAGATATTCGGTGAGCATCTGGCAAAGCTCGCGGTCGTCGTCCACCAGGAGAACGCGTGCTTCGCGCGGTGCAGCGGGGTCTGCGGGCGGCTTGTTGGGAGCGCTGGTCATGTCGTGAAATCCTGTGTTTCAGGTCCAATCACCGCAATTTTCCCCGCCATCATTCGCCTACGTAAACCAATTGACAATTCTTTGCATCCTGCCGACTCAACATTGCGTCAACGCGACGTGACCCGCGGCCGTTCCACCGTACACTGTTCCCCACTGCATTGACCAGGAGAGTTTCCAACCATGGCTACGCTACGAAAAGTGATCCCTGCCATCTGTCTGGCGACTTCGCTCGCGGGCATCGCCGCCTATGCGCAGGCGCCGTCCACCGCCGCCCCGTCGACCACCGCGCCGAACGCTCACGGATGGCATCACGGACATCACGGCGGCGGAATGTTTTTCGTGTTGCACAAGCTCAATTTGACTGCGGAGCAGAAGACCCAGATCAAGAGCATCATGGCGGAGCAGAAGAGCCAGTACACGGCGCTGCGTACGAGCGCCAAGGCGAACCGCACGGCTCTCGTGACGACCCCACCCACCGACCCCGGCTACGCGACTCTGATCGAGACCGCGAAGACCAATGCCGCGACCCGCATTAAGCTGCAAAGCGAGACCTGGTCGGCAATCTACGGCAAGCTGACGACGCAACAACGCCAGGCGATCCCCGGCGTAGTGGCCGCCGCACAGCAAGCGCGCGAGGCACGCATGGAGGCATGGAAGGCGCAGCACGCGCAATCGACGCCGGCCGCGGAGTAGCGCTCGAAGGTCAGCGTTGGACGGCGCCGATGCCGTCTTTCTTGAGGAGATCGATGACGCTGTCCCGACCCACCAGATGAGCGGTGCCGACGATGACGAGATAATTCTCGTCATCGTCGAGCAGCCTCTCGATTCGCGCGATCCACTTCCGGTTGCGCGACACCAGAAGAGATTGATAAACGGCGGGATCGCGCCCGAGGTCGGATTTGAGCTCGGTCTCGAACCAGCTCATGTCTCCGCGCTGCCAGGCGCGGACCATATCGCTCACTTCCTTCGGAAGATCGTGAGCCTGTTCCAGGCTCGATATCAGATAGTTCGCCTGGGTTTCCATCGGCATGCTCTCGAAGAGCGCAAGTTGATCATGCGCCGTCTCGAGGCCGGCGATGCTCTTTCCGTCGGTGCGCGCGCGCCCGAGGAAATACATCTCCACGCCGCTCGATGGGTCGAAGCCGAGCTGCGTGAGCTGCATCTGCGAAATCGCCTCGGCGACGAACCAGGGTGCGAATTGGTCGAACATCGATAGATCGAGCCCCGCTTCGTGCGCGAGACTCTGGGCTTGTGCATATCGGGCCTCACCCATGACATCGTGCAGGGTCTTGCCGTCGGGCAGCGCCGCACTCGCGAGCATTTCCGTCTGCACGCTCTCCGAATCCAGCTCGTTCAGGTCGATCTCCATGAGGAGGGACTTCGCGCCGCGGTATGCGTCGAGCACCGCGGGAGCGAGCGGGTAATCGCTCGCCCGAAGGGTGTGAATGGACCCGAGGAGATAGACCGTATTGTGCTTGCCATGCAGTTCCCATAGGCAATGCAGCGTCGAATCGGCTCGCGCGGTCGAGACGGCTCCCAGTGTCCATCCGAGGAGCGCGCAGTAAAGGAGCGCTTTGAGACGCACGAAGAGCGGGGTTCAGCGCGCGGCTGACGCCGCTTGGCGACGGCGGAGCGATTCGACCCAGCGGATTTCGCTCTCGATGCGGCCGTCGGGGTGCAGCTCGAAAGGCCGATACGCGGGCGGCCGCTTGTCCACGGCGAAGCGGTCGCTCTTCGGCAGGAACTGCGCACCCGTCGACGGGGTGGCGAACAACCGGACCCCGCCCCGATCGCCTTCGTACTCCTGATGCACGTGACCCCATACCACGGCCCGTACGTGCGGGTGCGCGTCGATCACGCGCCAGAACTCATCCCGGTTCGCGAGACCTATGGTGTCGATCCAGCGGCTGTCCATATCGATCGGATGATGATGCAAGCACACCATGGCATGCGCCGGCGAGGCGGCCAGCGCCCGATCGAGCCGGTCCAATTCCTGCCCGGTCAGCCGGCCGCCGACGTGGCCGGGGTCGCAGCTGTCGAGCATCACGAGCTGCCAACCGTCCGCATGGTAGGTGCCGCAGATCTGAAACGGCGGCCCTGCGAGCGACTGGCGCATGATGTCGGGCTCGTCGTGATTTCCGGGAATGCAGAGCACGGGCTTCTGCGAATTGCCGAAGATGCTGCGAAATCGCAAATAACCGGACGGGTCGTCCTGCACGAGGTCGCCCGTCACCAAGAGCGCGGCGAAATCGGGCACGCTCGCATAGGCCTCGACGAGGACCTGATGCAGGCTCGCGTCCGTCACCACGCCGCGGAGCGCGCCGGTGGCGCTGCCGTACAGGTGGGGATCGGTTATTTGTAGAATTTTCATACGTGGAAATCCTAGCAAAGGCCCCATCGCACGACGGTGAACTGGGTCATGGCCGCAAATTCCTGCCCGCTACATAACCTGACCGCGATCGTGTGACGGCGGTTCCGCGCAAAACGCGACCTGGGTCCCGATATTGATGGACCGGTGCGCATCGGGGACAATACCGCCCCGCTCCAGTGAAAGAAGTCCCCATGCCCACGCGCCGTGAGCTCGCCAACGCCATCCGTGCCCTGTCCATGGATGCCGTTCAGAAGGCCAATTCGGGCCATCCGGGGGCTCCCTTGGGAATGGCGGACATCGCCGAAGTATTATGGCTCGAGGTGCTTAAGTTCAATCCGGGAAACCCGCTTTGGCTGGACCGGGACCGATTCGTGCTGTCGAACGGGCACGCCTCCATGCTCCTGTATTCGGTGCTGCACCTCACCGGTTATCCATTGTCGATCGATGATATCAAGAGCTTCCGGCAATGGGGATCGAAGACGGCCGGGCATCCGGAGCGGGAGCTGCACTTCGGAATCGAAACCACCACCGGTCCCCTCGGCCAGGGCTTCGCGAACGCGGTGGGCATGGCGCTCGCGGAGAGATCGCTGGCCGCCACCTTCAACCGTCCCGGTCACACCGTCGTCGATCACCACACGTACGTTTTCATGGGCGACGGCTGCATGATGGAGGGCGTGTCGCACGAAGCGGCCTCGTTCGCCGGCATGCAGAAGCTCGGCAAGCTGATTTGCGTGTACGACGACAACGGCATTTCGATCGACGGCAAGGTCAAGGGCTGGTTCACGGACAACACGGCCATGAGGTTCGAAGCCTACGGCTGGCATGTCATCCCGCATGTAGACGGCCAGGATAGCGGGGCAGTGGCCGAGGCGCTCTCGGCCGCCCGTGCGGTGCCCGACAAACCGTCGCTGATTTGCGCCAAGACCACCATCGGCTGGGGCGCGCCCAACAAGCAGGGTACGGCGGCCATGCACGGCGAGGCCATGGGCAACGAGGAAATCGCCGCGACGCGGGAGAGGCTCGGCTGGACGGCGCCGCCGTTCGAAATCCCCGCCGAGATCCGCGCATCCTGGGACATGCGCGACAAGGGCGCCAAGGCCGAGCAGGAGTGGCGCACGCGATTTCAGGCGTACCGGGTGGAATTTCCGGCACTCGCGGCGGAGCTCGAGCGGCGCATGGCGGGAGATTTGCCCAAAGAATTCGACGACATCGCGACCGCCAACGTCAACCACGCACAAAGTGAAGGTAAGTCCCTCGCCACCCGTCAATCCTCCAACGCCGCGTTGAACGCATTGGGGCCATCTCTTCCGGAGCTCTTCGGCGGCTCCGCGGATCTCACGCCGTCGAACGGCACCTTGCGCAAGGACTCGGTGTCGCTGTCGCCGGATGCGCCCGCCGGGAATTACGCGCATTTCGGTGTGCGCGAATTCGGCATGTCGGCGATCTTGAACGGCATCGCCGCCCATGGGGGGCTCATTCCCTATGGCGGCACCTTCCTGACATTCTCGGACTATGCGCGGAACGCGCTGCGGATGGCCGCGCTCATGCGGTTGCGCGTGATCTTCGTGTATACGCACGATTCCATCGGTCTCGGCGAGGACGGCCCGACGCACCAGCCCATCGAGCAGCTCGCGGGGCTGCGCGCGATTCCTTCCATGGACCTGTGGCGGCCCTGCGATGCCGTGGAGACGGCGGCCTCGTGGGGAATTGCCCTCGACAATCGCAACGGCCCGACATGCCTCATCCTCACGCGCCAAGCGGTCACGCACCAGGCACGCCGCCCGGATCAAATCCAAGCCATCGAGCGAGGCGGCTATGTGCTCGTCGATGCCGAGGGTCCGCCCGAGGCCATCGTCATCGCGACGGGCTCCGAGGTGGGAATCGCCGCCGAGGCAGTCATAAGTGCGCAGGGCAAAGGGTGTAAGGTGCGTCTCGTCTCGATGCCGAGCACGACGACCTTCGATCGGCAGGATCAGGCCTACAAGGACAGCGTGCTGCCGCCGACGGTTTCCCGGCGGGTGGCCGTGGAAGCCGGCGCGCGCGAGCCGTGGTGGCGCTACGTCGGTCTCAAGGGCCGGATCGTCGGTATCGACCATTTCGGTGCGTCGGCACCGGCGAAGGAATTGTTCAAACACTATGGCTTCACGCCGGAGCACGTGCTTCGGGCGATCGACGAAGTGCTGGCAGACTGATACGCAATTCAGAACCGAGGGGAGCGATTCGATGGCGATCAAAGTGGGCATCAACGGGTACGGCCGTATCGGCCGCAATATTCTGCGGGCCCTTTACGAAGGAAATCACGCGGGTGCGATCAAGATCGTCGGCATCAACGACCTGGGTGACGCCAACACCAACGCCCACTTGACCCGTTTCGACACGGTGCATGGGCGCTTCAAGGGAGAAGTCCACGTGGAGGGCGATGCCATGGTGGTGAATGGCGACCGCATCCGGGTGATGGCGCAGCGCGATCCCGCCAAACTGCCCTGGGGCGAGCTCGGCGCCGATTTCGTGCTGGAGTGCACCGGCCTTTTCACCAGCAAGGCCAAGGCGTCGGCGCATATTGCCGCGGGCGCCAAGAAGGTGGTGATTTCGGCTCCCGGCGGCGATGATGTCGACGCCACCATCGTGTACGGCGTCAATCATCAGCGGCTGAAATCCACCGACACGGTGATCTCGAATGCCTCGTGCACCACCAACTGCCTGGCGCCCCTGGTCAAGGTGCTGCACGAGAGCGTGGGCGTGGTATCCGGCGTGATGAACACCATTCATTCGTACACCAATGATCAGGTGCTGACGGATGTCTACCACTCCGACTTGAGACGAGCGCGTTCCGCCACCATGTCCATGATCCCGACCAAGACCGGCGCCGCTGCCGCCGTGGGCCTGGTTCTGCCGGAGCTGAAGGGCAAGATCGACGGCTTCGCCATCCGCGTCCCGACGATCAACGTGTCGCTGGTGGACTTGAGCTTCGTGGCGGCGCGCAAGACCACGGTGGACGAGGTCCATTCCGTCGTGAAGGCTGCGGCCAACGGTGCCCTCAAAGGCATCCTTGCCTACAACGATCAGCCGCTGGTGTCGGTGGATTTCAACCATGACCCGGCTTCGTCGACGTACGATGCCACGCTCACCAAGGTGATTGAAGGCACGCTGGTGAAAGTATGCTCGTGGTACGACAACGAGTGGGGCTTCTCGAATCGCATGCTCGATACGCTAACCGCCTGGTCGAAGGTGCAATGAAGATCATAAAAATGACCAGCCTGGACCTCCAGGGCAAGCGCGTGCTGATCCGGGAGGATCTGAACGTGCCCATCAAGGACGGCGAGGTGACGAGCGATGCGAGGATCCGCGCGGCGCTGCCCACCATACAGGCAGCGTTGACGGCGAAGGCCCGCGTCATGCTCATGTCGCATCTCGGACGACCCGAGGAGGGCAAATTCGCCGAGGAATTCTCCCTGGGGCCGGTCGCCAAGCGACTAACCGAGCTTCTCGGCGTTCCCGCACCCTTGCGGCGGGACTGGCTGGACGGCGTGGTCGTGGCGCCGGGCGAGGTGGTTCTGCTCGAGAACGTCCGGTTCAACAAGGGCGAGAAAAAGAACTCCGATGAGCTTTCCAAGAGAATGGCCGCACTTTGCGACATCTACGTGATGGACGCTTTCGGCACCGCGCACCGCGCCGAAGCGAGCACCCACGGAGTGGCGAAGTATGCCCCCGTGGCTTGCGCCGGGCCGCTCCTGGTGAGCGAGCTCGCGGCGCTCGAGACGGCGCTGGAAAAGCCGGCGCGGCCGTTGCTCGCCATCGTCGCCGGATCCAAGGTCTCGACCAAACTCACGGTGCTCGAGACGCTGCTCTCGAAAGTGGATCAGATGATCGTGGGCGGCGGGATCGCCAACACCTTTCTCGCCGCGCTCGGCTTCAATGTCGGCAAGTCGTTGCATGAGCCCGACATGCTGGATATATGCCGGCGCCTGATCGATCAGTCGAAAAAACGCGGCATCGTCATTCCGATGCC
>Ga0182015_10002879_pt1 | contig 20015 bp, 16 predicted proteins | sample 712P3MmetaG_FD_120478 | JGI IMG/M metagenome (GOLD analysis project Ga0182015, IMG submission 120478) | Permafrost microbial communities from Stordalen Mire, Sweden - 712P3M metaG | ecosystem: Environmental > Terrestrial > Soil > Wetlands > Permafrost | place: Sweden: Stordalen | collected...
AGGTTTTTTCACCTGGAATGCGCAGAGTTTCACCGAGCGCTGGGCCCGCCGCGCAGGAATGGCCGGCATGGCGTTGTCCCGGCCTTTTGCCTACGCCGCAAGCCGCACTTTCGCCACGCGCTTTCTCCACACTTTGCTGCGTGGAGTCAGCCAGGATCGCCTCGATCTTCTCGGTGAAGAATATTTTCAATATGTGCTCAAGCCGCAGCTTCGCCCCGAAGCCACTGAAAAATTGTTGGAAGCGGTCCGCAACGGTGAGCGCATCGTCCTGGTAGGCCAGCTCCTCGACCACATTCTTCGCCCGCTCGCCAGGCATTTCGGCATCGACTCCTTCATCTCCAATCGCATGGAATTTCGCGACGGTCACGCCACCGGCCGCCTGCTGGCTCCGGTAGTGCGTCCGCGCGGCCCCTTCGCCTGGATCGCCGGCGGTTCGAGCGCCGGCCGCATCCCGGAAGAAACGCTTTTGCGCCGTCTGGGTTGGTCCAAAATCCCAGAGCGTCTGCGCTCCGCCGTCCAATCCAGCGCGCACCCCGTACCCGCGACCGGCAGAGCCGTGGCTGCTCTGGGCGACGTTCCGCGTGTCGATCATTTGTCCGTCCGCGAAACGCTGGCCAACAAACACATCATGTTGATCGGCGTAACCGGCTTCATCGGCAAAGTCTGGCTCGTCGATCTTCTCGAAAATGTTTCCGGCATCGGCAAGATCACGCTGCTCATTCGCCGCAATCGCACCACTTCCGCGCAGCGCCGCTTCGAGAAAATCGTCGAAGAATCGCCGACCTTCGACACCCTGCAGGATCGCTACGGCCATCAACTCGGCGCGTTCCTGAAAGAAAAAGTAGAAGTGGTCGAAGGCGACGTCAGCCAGCCGGGCCTCGGCATGGACGAAGCCACCCAAGCCCGCCTGGAAAAATCGCTCGATCTTGTCGTCAACAGCGCCGGCCTCACCGATTTCAATCCCGATCTCCGCGACGCGCTCGCCTCCAACGTCGATTCCACTCTCTATCTACTCGATTTTCTAAAGAAGTGCGATCGCGCCGGCCTAATGCATCTCTCCACCTGCTACGTGGTCGGCATGCGCGACGGCCGCGTCGATGAAGAACTCCACGACAACTACAATCCCGCCAACGATCCCGACTTCGACGCCGACCGCGAAATCGACTCCTTGCGCGAAATGATTCGCCGCGTCGAGGAACGCTCCCAAAGCCCGGAGCTCACCAAGCCTCTCCGCCGCCAGGCGCTAGGCCGCACCGGAGATCCCTCCGCGGTTCCTGCCGTCGAACTGGACGCCGTTCTGAAACGCAATCGCGTTCGCTGGTCGCGCAACCGCCTGGTGCGCGCAGGAATGCGCCGCGCCAGGCATCTTGGCTGGCCAAATATTTACACCTTCACCAAAAGCCTCGGGGAATCCATGCTTTCTCGCCGTGGCCGCGATCTGCCCATCGCCATCGTCCGCCCCTCCATCGTCGAAAGCTCCACGCGCTCTCCTTTCGCCGGTTGGAACGAAGGCATCAACACCTCCGGCCCGCTTTCCTATCTACTCGGTACGAATTTTCGCCAGCTTCCCACCAACGAACGTAAGTGTCTCGACGTCATCCCGGTGGACATGGTTTGCCGCGGCATGACCCTCATCGCCGCCGCGGTTATCGCGCGCAAAAACGCGAAAATGTATCAGCTGGCGACCTCCGCCATCAATCCCGTAAACATGGGCCGTAGTATCGAGCTGACCGGCCTCGCCCATCGCAAATATTATCGCCGCCAGCCCGGCCTCGAGCCCTGGATCAAGCTGAAATTTGAAACCATACCGGTCTCCAAGCAGCGCTACGAGCGCATGTCCATCCCCATGCAAAAAGCGCTCATCTCCGGCATCAATCGCGCCGCCGTCACCCTGCACATGAAAAAGGCGCCGCTAGCCCGCCAGGAACGCGACCTCGTCCGCGCCGAAAAATTAATCGAACTCTACGAGCCCTTCATTCTCCACAACGAACACGTCTTCGAGTGCGAAAACGCTCGCCTCCTCTCCGCTGCTCTCCCGCCAGACGAGCGCCCAACTTTTGAATTCGATCCCGAATCCATCGACTGGTGGAACTACTGGATTAACATTCACATTCCGGCGCTGCGCCGTTGGTGCTATCCACTCATGGAAGGCCGCCCGCTCGAATCGCGCACGCCGCGCGAGCTGGATTGGTCCACCAACCAACAAACCGCGCACGCTTCCGCGGTCGGCAGTTCCGCGCCGCCCTCCGATCCCCTATGGCGATCTTCGTAACCGGCGGCACCGGCTATCTCGGCAGCTACCTCGTCGCGGGTCTGCTCACCGGGCATCGCGACCCGCTCAATCTACTCGTCCGTGCGAAATCCGATCAGGAAGCCCGCGAACGCCTGTGGCAATCGCTGCAACTCCATCTTCCATTTCCGGACTTTTTCGAGTATCTCAACACCCGCATCACCATTTTTCGCGGAGAGCTCACCACCGAGCGCTTCGGTCTTTCCGACGACGACTATCACTCCCTCGTCGACACCACCAGTTCATTGATTCACTGTGCCGCCTCACTCAACCGCAAATCCGAAAAGCAGTGCATGAACGTAAATCTTCGCGGCGGCCTGGAAATGATTCAGCTGGCCCGCCGCGCGCAGAATCGCAACGGCGTCCTGCGTTATTCGCACGTATCGACAGTCGCTGTCGCCGGCAAACGCCAGAACGAAGTGGTCACCGAAGACGCTTCCATCGATTGGTCGCGTTCCGACTACGATCCCTACGCCCGCACCAAAAAATTTGGCGAGCACATGGCCCATCAATTGTTGCCCGACGTGCCGCGCACCATTTTTCGTCCCGCAATCGTTATGGGCGACAGCCGCCGTCCGGAAACTTCGCAGTTCGATATGGTGCAAGCTTTCGACGTCCTCTCCAGATTTCCCGTCCTCCCGCTGCGCCCTGACGATAGAATCGACATCGTGCCCGCGAACTACGTCGCCAAAGCCATCGTCGCCATTCACCAGAAGCCCGCGCCCGCCCACGGTATCTATCATTTATCTTCCGGCGAAGGCTCGCAGACGTATCGCGAACTCACCACCGCGCTGGCGGCCGCCGGCGGATGGCGCCGTCCCACGTTCGTCCCATCGCTGGGCCGGCCTTTTTCCGCCACCGTCGATCGCCTCGCTAAAGGCAGCGGCAGCGTTGGCCGCGGAGCCTCGCTCCTGAAAGTTTTCTGGCCCTACCTCGACTGGAACACCGTCTTCGACAATTCTCGCGTAATCGCTGAGCTCGGCGGCGAAGTCCCCGCAAAATTTTCCACCTACGCTTATCCTCTTCTGAAATTCAGCCGCGAAAATAAATTCCGCTATCCGGCAAAGCCTTGGCCTCCGTCAGCGCCCGTAGTGGGAAGAACTGTGGTAGCGGGGAGCGCCCGCGCATGACCGATTTTTTTCTGGTCGCCTGGGTCAGCGCCTTAATCGAACTTCGTCGTTTCGCGTGGACCTTCGGGCTCGGCCGCCGCTGGACGTCCGGCGAAAAACTCCGCCTGCTCTTCGTCGGATACAACGGCACCCGTAACACCGGCTCCGACGTCCGCGTACAGGAAATGCTGCGCCAAATCCGCCACGTCTTGGGCCCCGACAACGTCGACTTCAGCGTGATGTCGCAGGATTTCAATCGCTCCAAAGGCTATTTCGAGGGCACCCGCCAGGTTTTTCTACCCGATGTCTTTCCGCCGTTCCTGTCGCGCGAAGTAAAACAAAATCACGGCGTGATCGCTTGCGAAGGCTCGATGTTCAAAAGCAAGTTCGCCAACGCTCTCACCACCATGATGATTGGCTCGCTCGGCCTCGCCAGCGCCGAAAACAAACTCTCGCTGGCCTACGGCGGCGAAGCCGGCCACATGGACCCGCTGATTCAAAACATGTGCGAGCGCTACGTTCACGACTCGCTGGTCATCACCCGCAATGTCGAATCGCAAAATCTCCTTCGCAAGCTCGGTATTCCCACCGAACTCGGCACCGACACCGCCTGGACCTTCGAGCCCAACCCGCCCGAATACGCCCGCAAAACGTTGCGTGAAGCCGGCTGGGACGAAAAAACACCGATCCTGGTTCTTTGCCCGATCCACCCGTTCGTCTGGCCCGTCAAAGCCTCCATCGCAAAATATTTGGCCCGTGTTACCACCGGCGCCTACAAAGAAAGTCAGTACCGCACCGTCTATTTCCACGAGTCCGGCCCAGAAGTCGAAAAGAAATTTCACAATTACATTTCCGGTTTCGGCAAGGCGGCCGCTGCATTCTCCAAAAGTCGTCGCGTCTTTCCCATCCTCGTCGCCATGGAACGCCTCGACGCTGTTGCCTGCCGCGCCTTGTCCGAATTTCTGCCCGGCGCCCCCATCTTCACCTCCGACGACTACAACATGTTCGAGTTAGTCTCCATCCTGCGCGCCTCCACCTACATGGTTTCCTCGCGCTATCACGGCATCGTCACCTGCATGCCCAGCCTGGTCGTCTCCGCGGGCGTCACCATGGACGAGCGCATCCGCAACTTAATGCGCGAACGCGGCCACGAGCATCTTTTCCTGACCGTAGAAGACCCCGACCTCGAGCCCAAGCTCCTCAAAATTATGGAAACGTTGGTAACCGAAGCAGACTCCATACGCGACTGCATCGGCCGCACCGTAGTCCGCAATCTCAAAGTAATGGCCCGCATGGGCACCATCCTCGAAGACGCCGTCCGCCACACCTACCCCGAATTCCCCCTACGCTCTGGCGTCCTAAGCTGGCAGGACTACCTCCCGCCACTGAGCCAAACCCTCCGCGACCTGGCCGCCCGCTACGACACCTCCGCCGCCCCATCCCCCGAACACTCCATTGCGAGCTCCTCCGCCCGCTAGCCTCTCAAGATCCGCCCACCACCCAAACTGTCATTCCGACCGAAGCATGCCGATTTTTTCCCCGCGTTCACTTCCTGTGAACGCGTCGGCATGCGCAGCGGAGGAACCCCCGCAAGATTGCCACCTCACGAACCAACGGCCCGTCGCTCCCCACACCAACCGCGACCCTCCAACCACCCACCCTCTCCAATTGCATTGCCTCATCCCCACAATTCATAATACCCACCGACCGACGCCCGAACTCTGATGCCCAATTTCCTGCAAAACCTCTTCGCCCAACTCCACCGCGCCTCCACGCGCACCGTCCTCCGCGAAATCCACGGTGAACAATTCCGCAACGTAACCGGCGCCCAACTCCTCTCGCAAATTCAGCAGGTCCGCGAATCTCTTCGCCGCTACAGTCTCCAACCCGGCGACCGCTGCGCCATCCTGGCTCCCAATTCCATCCGCTGGATCGCCATCGATTTGGCGCTGATGGCCGAAGGCGCCGTAGTAGTCCCGCTCTATTCCCGCCAAGCCCCCGCCGAACTGGTAGCCGTCATGCAAGACTGCCAACCCCGTCTCCTGATCGCAGGCGACAAGACGTTAGGCGATGCCGTAGCCCAGGCGTGGCCCGCCAATACCACGGCAGTTCCTCAGCAAGTTTCGTTCGACGAACTCTTACCTCAAACGAACCCGGCCCCGTCCCCGGCCGCACCGCAACCCATCGCACCCAACCCGCGCCAAGACTCCGATCTGGTCACCATCGTCTACACCTCCGGCACCTCCGGCGAGCCAAAGGGCGTCTGCCTCAACACCGCCAACGTCTCCTTCATGCTCGCCCGCACCACCGAACGCCTCGATCAATTAATGCGCAACTCGCAAGGCCCCGACAGCGTCTTCCACTATCTGCCGCTGAATTTCGCAGCTTCCTGGATTGCCACGCTGTCCTTCCTCTCCCGCGACAGCGTAGTCAGTCTCTCCACCGACCTCAATCGCCTCGCCGACGAAATCAAACTCGCCGCCCCGCACTATTTTCTAAACGTCCCCACGCTGCTCGAACGCGTACGCCGCGGCGTCGACGACGCCATAGCCAAACGTCCCTCGATCATCCGCTCGCTCTATGCCAAAGCCCGCGACGCCGCGCAGCGCAAACAATCGAAAACTCACCAAGGCTTCGATAATTTCTGGCTAGCCCTCGGCCAGAAACTCATTTTTTCCAAAATCACGGAGCGCTTTGGCCCCAATCTCCGCGCCCTGATCTGCGGCTCCGCCCCACTCGCCCCCGAAACACAAAACTTCTTCGTGATGCTCGGCGTCCCCGTTCTCCAGGTCTACGGCCTCACCGAAACTACTGGCATCTGCACTATGGACGATCCCACCGGCACCGTCGACACCGGTCACGTCGGCCCCACTATCAACGGCATCGAAATGAAAATCGCCGACAACGAAGAAATCGTGGTCCGCGGCCCCAACGTTTTTCCAGGTTATTGGAATCGCGAAGAAGAAACCGCTCAGGTTCTGCGCGATAGCTGGTTCCACACCGGCGATCAAGGCGAAAAAAACGCCAACGGAAACTGGCGCATCATCGGCCGGATCAAAAATCTAATCGTTCTGAACTCCGGCCACAACGTCGCCCCCGAACCGATCGAAGACAAAATCGCCCAGCTACTTCCCGGCGCGCAGCAAGTCGTAATCGTAGGCAACGGCCGCGGCTACCTTTGCGTCCTGATCGCCGGTCCCGTCGAAGCCGCCGCCATCCAATCCGCGCTGGACAAAGTGAATCCCGACCTCCCCCACTATCGCCAGATCCGCAATTTCACGATCCTGAGCGAAGCCTTCACCCCAGACAGCGGCCTCCTGACCGCCATGGGCAAACTCCGCCGCTCCGCCATCAACGCCCGCTTCTCCCAACAAATCAACGCCCTCTACGCCATCAAGAACCCCTAAACACCACACTCCCAACCCCCCTGAAACAACCGCCAAGCTCCAACCTCCAAGTGAAACAATCGCCCCGCACTCAACCGGGTAGGGGCGGGGCTCGTTTATCCTAAGCCTCGAAGGGCTCCGCCCGGCGCTGCCCCGCCCTACAAAGCCCCACCGTCCACAACCCGCACCCTATTCCGCCGCCCCGGCCCATCAAGCGCTCAAACGATCATCCCGGGCCGCGCAATAAGGCAGGTCGAAGCACCTCAACCGATCCGATTCCCGCACCCGTCAAGAAAATCCGAACCCGTCCAACCATCCAATCAGAAACTTCTACTTGACAAATCGTTAACCATTTGTTACAATTTCCAAGTAAGTTTCTGCGCCATCCCACCCGTATTTCCAACACCAAACAAATTTAAGCACTCGATCGCTTGTCCAATCGGCCAAAAACACAAGCCCAGCTAACTCCTTTATAATGAATACTTGCAGAAGTCTATCAAAACAAAGGGCTTTAACTCCCTCTAGAATGAATCGTTACAAAAAAACCGGGGGGGGGGGTAGTACCTTCTCTATAAACACCAATCCTATCCCCCAACCAAGCCAACGCCGCTTCAGACTGTAGTAAGCTAGGCTGCTTTCGACTCGTCTCGAGCCAATTGTCGTCTCTCGAAAATGACATCCTTCACTGGCAAAGTGCTCCGCTGGGATCTGCGCGACTCCATCCTCGAGCTGACCCTCGATCGCGAGCCCGCCAACGAAATTGGCACTGCCATGCTCGGCGAACTCGAGCAATTCGTTGCCGCATTCCCCAAACTCGCGCCGCAAACCTCCGCCTGCGTCATCACCAGCGCCCGCAAACATGGTTTTTCCGCCGGCGCCGATTTGCGTGAGCTTTACAACAGCTCTGCGGCACTCTCGCCGACCGCGCGCCTGGCAGGCGTCCGCGAATTCCTCGAGCGCATCCACGCCGTCCTCGACGCCATCGACGCCGCTCCCTTTGTAACCATCGCCGCCGTACACGGAGTCTGCTTCGGCGGCGGCCTGGAACTCGCCCTAACCTGCGACATCATCGTCGCCGACAAGATGGCGCGCTTTGCTTTCCCCGAACTTCGCCTCGGCCTCATTCCCGGCTTCGGCGGAATTCCGCGCCTCAAGCGCGATCTAGGCAACGCCTTCGTCCGCGACCTTCTTCTAACCGGCCGCAGCGTCAACGCCACGCGCGCTCAAGGCGTAGGACTCGTAGCCCAGCTGGCCGCCGAAGGCGAAGCCCCAAAAATCGCCCGCGCCACCGCCGCCCAAATCACAAAATTCGACGCTACCACCCGCGCCGCCGCCAAAAAATTCATCAAGCCCATTCCCCACGAAGAACTCCGCCGCGAAATCGATCTCTTCTGCGAACTCTTCACCCGCCCAGAAGTAATGGCCGCTCTGAAAAAATTCGTCGAGTCCACAGAAGCCATGCCTTATCTGCCATAGCGGGTTGCCAACGAACTCCTTCCATTCTTAACGGTAAGCGTTAAACTACCTTCGTGATCAAGAGCTTCCGCGACCCTTTGACTCGCCGGCTGTGGCTGTCTGGCAAATCGAGGAAGTTCCCGGCAGCGCTTGTCCGCCACGCCTTGCGGAAACTTCTCATGCTTGAATCGGCGGGCCGCCTGGATGATTTGCGCGTTCCGCCAGGCAATCGGTTGGAAGCGCTCCAGAGCGATCGTCAAGGCCAGTTCAGCACAAGGGTCAACGATCAATTCCGAATCTGTTTTGACTGGAAAGACGGACATGCATGGAATGTGGAGATCGTCGATTATCACTAGGACGAAAGAACGGATGCCTTATGCCCGCTAAAAAAAGCCCCGCTCCGTCGTGGATGATTCATCCAGGCGAAATTCTGCGCGAAGAGTTTCTCAAGCCCATGCACTTGTCGGCCAACGAAGTGGCCCGAAGTATCCACGTACCCGCCCCGCGCATCAATGATATTGTCCTCGAACGTCGAGGAATAACGGCGGACACCGCCGTTCGCCTGGCGCGTTTTTTCAATACCTCCGAGGAATTCTGGATGAACCTGCAGCAGCGATACGAAATTCGGAACGCCCGGCAACGTTTGCGCGGCGCGATTCAAAAAATTCAACCGCGACGCGTGAAGCGCGCCGCCTAGGCACCCAGTCAACTATGACCCGCAAGACTGCCAGCATCATCCTGCTATTCGTTCTCGCCGCGCTGATGTCTTTGGCGTCCGGCCAGCACGGTAGTTATTTCTGCGTGTCGCCGTGGGCCGGCGGCGGGCCGGCGCCGCAGCCTGAAACCAATGCCCATCCTTAGCCTCGATCACGTGCAACTTGCGATCCCCGTTGGTGGCGAAGAACGCGCGCGCGCCTTCTACACCGGAATTCTCGGACTGACCGAAGTCGAAAAGCCCGCGTCCATGGCCGGACGGAGCAGTATTTGGTTCTTCGCCGGCCCGGTAAATCTTCACGTTGGAGTCGAGCCCGATTTTCACCCCACCAGGCGCGCTCATCCTGCGCTGGTCGTTGACGACCTCGACGCCATCGTTGCCGCCTGCGAACGCGCCGGCCTTCCTACCAAGCCTGACACATCGTTCAATAATTTCCGTCGCGCTCATGTTTTCGATCCCTTCGGCAATCGTCTGGAACTCATGGAAAGCACCACGCCGTAACTCCCGCGCCCGTCGAAACACCCTGACCTAGCCGTTTTTCCAGGTACGTACCTAGCCGATTGGCGGATGTAGATGCCCCTACGATTGCGGCATCTTGTTCATGGAGGTTGTATATGTCTTCTCAACTTATTGAACTCTCAAACGATTTGGCGCAAGCCACGGATCGCGCCGCGGCAACCGCCGTGGCCATTCACGCCGAGCCGCGCGGCTCATCCAGCGGCGTTATCTGGCGCGCGGGCGTCCTTGTCACCTCGGAACACGCGCTGCGACGCGACGAAGAAATTCAAGTCACGCTGAGCGACGGTCGCGTAGTTCCCGCCACTCTAGCCGGCCGCGATCCATCCACCGATCTCGCCGTGTTGAAATGCCCCGAAGCCAGCACATCCGTAAAAGAATTCGGCGATCCATCGGCAATGAAGCCAGGCAGCTTGACGCTCGTCGTCGGCCGCACCCGCGCCAGCGGCCCTGTGGCGGCACTCGGCGTCGTGAGCCTCGTCGCAGCAGAACGAAAAACGTGGACCGGCACATCTCTCGCTCCCTACATCCGCCTGGATGTCGCCCTGCCTCCTACCGCTGCAGGCGCCGCTGTCGTCGACGCCCACGGCCGCGTAATCGGTATCGCCACTCCGCGCTTCGGACGTTTTGGCGCGATTGCGGTGCCCGCGTCCACGGTCAACTCCGTAGTCGACACGCTGCTGCAAAAGGGCCGCATCCCGCGCGGCTACATCGGCGTCGGACTGCAACCGGTCCGCCTGCCCGATGCTCTTCGCCAAACTCTAAAACGCGACGCGAAAACCGCCGCGATCGTACTGGAAGTAGAGCCGGAAAGCCCCGCGCACAAAGCCGGATTGGTCATCGGCGACATCGTCGTGTCGCTCGCAGGCAAGCCGGTGGCTCGTTTGGAAGACGTTCACGCGCAGCTTCAAGGAACAGCGATCGGGAAGTCACTGCCGCTTGGTTTCGTCCGCGGCGGCGCGGTGCAGGAAACCACCATAACCGTCGGCGAGCGCCGTCACGAGGGCCAATAGAATGTCGGCAACCAGCTTCGGCGAAATCGCAGAAAACCTCCGCCGCTCCACTGTTTTTGTCCACGCAGGGCAGCGGGGAAACGGCTCCGGCGTCATCTGGTCGAGCGACGGCGTCATAATCACCAACGCCCATGTGGCTCGCCGCGAGCATCTCCGCGTGCAACTGTGGGACGCTCGCGAACTCGACGCCACGCTGGTGTCCTCCGATTCCGTTCGCGACATCGCGGTACTCCGCGTCAACGCCAAAAATCTTCCCGCAGCCACGCCCGCGGATTCTTCGCGCGTCCGTCCCGGCGAGCTAGCCATCGCCATTGGCAATCCGCTAGGTTTCGTCGGAGCGCTCACGACGGGCGTCATTCACGCGGTTGGTCCGCTTCCAGGACTCGGCTCGCAATCCTGGGTGCAAGCCGGAGTTCGCCTAGCGCCCGGAAATTCCGGCGGCCCACTGGCGGACGCTGCAGGCCGCGTGATCGGCATCAATACCATGGTCGCCGGGCGCATCGCGCTGGCCGTCCCGAGCAACGCCGTCGCCGATTTTCTATCCGGCGCAAACTCCAGCGAAAACGCAAAGGATAGCTGGCTCGGCGTAACGCTCTACCCAGTACAGGTTCCCAAGTCCGGCAGTCGCTCGGCAAAAGCATTTGGTCTCGTCGTACTGGAAGTGGAACAGGGAAGTCCCGCGGCCCGCGCCTCGTTGCTGCCGGGAGACATCTTGCTAGGCACCGACTCGAAACCATTCAGCCTGCTCGAAGATTTGTCGCGAGCGTTGCGCGGCACCGGCCAGCGGACACTCCGTCTGGAATTTCTTCGAGGAGACTACTCGCGCACGCGTCGCGTCACGATTCAACTCGGCGCTCAAAGCTCCAGGAGTCGCGCAGCGGCGTGATTCGCGTTTTCATCGTCGCCGCTTCACCGCTGGCCCGCGCCGGTCTGCAAAATCTTCTAGCGGATCGCGGCGTAGAAGTCGTCGGAAACTCGAACGATGTCGATTCTCTTGCGGCGTCGCTCGCAAACGCGGAAGGGGACGCCGTAGCCGATGCGATGATCGTCGAAGCATCCAGCCAGAACGCCGAATCGCTCATCGATTCGCTATCTCACTCCGGCCTGGCTTCGGAAATTCCCACGATCGTTCTGGCAGGCGGCTCTCCGCCAAGGTGGGCCGCCGAAGCACTGCGCAGCGGGGTCCGCGCCGTGCTCCCCAACGACGTTTCGTCCAACCAGTTATTCGCCGCGCTGATGGGGGTAACTTCCGGCCTGATGGTGCTGCATCCGTCCGAAATCGATGCCCTGGTTCCCGCTTCAACATCCGGCGTTCTGCCGCTCACCGAACTGGCCGAGCCGCTAACACCCCGGGAGCGCGAAGTCCTGCAAATGCTAGCCGCCGGCCTGGCCAACAAAGAGATCGCCGCCCGGCTAAACATCTCCGACCACACCGCAAAGTTTCACGTCGGCTCGATCTTGGGCAAACTTGCTGCCTCTACCCGCGCCGAAGCCGTAGCCGTCGGCATCCGCCGCGGCCTGGTTCTCCTCTAGCATTTCTCTCCTTCCGTGACAGTCCTCGCGTTTTCCTTCCTGCTACGTTGGTGATAAATTGGCGTATCCATGCGAACCATCGATCAAACCACCCAGGAAATTCTCGATCTGGCGTCGAAGCACTTCAACGTGGCTGCGGGCACGCTATCGCCCGACGACGATTTCTTCAAGAAGCTGGGAATCGACAGCTTGCAAACCCTCGAACTTCTGAGCCGCATCGAGAATCACTTCAACATCGAACTGCCCGATTACGAGGTCCAAGGCGTAAGCGACTTCCGCACGCTGGCCTCGCGGATACAGTCCCGGCTATGACGACGGAAATTAGCCACAGAGGCACAGAGGCACAGAGCAAGACAAGCGGGAAGGAAATCCGCAATCTGGCTCGAGATCCTTTGACCGAGAAAATCATATCCTGCGCTATAGAAGTTCATCGCCGAATAGGACCTGGTCTCCTGGAATCGGTTTACGAATCGGCAATGGCTATTGAACTCGAATTTGCGGGAATGAAGTTTCAGCGACAGATTCTCGTACCGATCCGATACCGCGACCGATTGGTCGGCGAGCACCGCCTGGACCTCATTGTCGAAACCCAGATAGTGGTCGAACTCAAGAGCGTGGAGCGCTTCGATTCCGTTTTCGAGGCGCAAATCCTGACGTATTTAAAGCTCACAAATCTCAAGATTGGCCTCCTGATCAATTTCAACTCTCGCCTGCTCAAAGATGGAATCAGGAGGTTCATCCTCTGACCTCTCTTCTCTGTGTCTCTGCGCCTCTGTGGCAAATTCCTCGTCTCCTATGCTGAAACTAGCTAACTACCAATCCATTGGGGCGGCGCTGAAGGATGCGCTGGAGCGGTTTGCTGACGAAACTTGTCTGATCGAGGCGGATCGCGAGCGCGAAAAAGAGCGGCTTACGTATCGCGAATTTCAGAAGCGGGCGCATCCGCTGGCGCGCGCGCTGCAGGATGCGAATTTTAACGCCGCGGATCGCGCTGCGATCATCATGACCAATCAGTCCAAGTGGCTGATTTCCGCGTACGCGATTTTCTTTTGTGGCGGAGTGCTTGTTCCGCTCGACTACAAACTTACGCCCGATGAGCAATGGCAGTTGCTGGCGCATTCCGACGCAAGCGTGCTCATTACGGAATATCCGATCTGGCGGCAACTCGCCGCATCGGCCACGCGGAGCGCGGCGATAGGTTTGAAGACGATTTACGTGACCGAAGCGCCTGCGGATGGCGATCTTTCTGGCGCGTTGAGATGGGAAGACGCGCTCAGCAATCCCGCGGCGCCGGTTTTTGTTCCGCACACGCGCAAAGACATTGCCACCATCGTGTATTCCTCCGGGACCGGTGGGCGTCCCAAGGGTTGCATGATGCTCCACGAAAATTATCTCGAACAATGCGTCGCGCTCACTTCGCTCTATCCCTTCGCTCCCGGTTTTCGCTACCTCAGCATCCTGCCCACAAATCACGCCATCGACTTCATGGTCGGGTTCTTTGGGCCGTTCATCTGCGGCGCGACCGTCGTTCATCTGCGCACGTTGCGCCCCGAATTCGTGCGCGAAGCATTCGCGAAATACAAGATCACGTATGTAAGCCTCGTTCCCCTGGTTCTGAAAAATCTCCAAAAAGGATTGCAAGCGCGGTTCGACGCGCTGCCTTCCGGCAAACACAAAGTTTTCAACGCGCTGGTAGCGATCAACAAAGCTCTGACCAAGAGTCATCCGCGCCTGGGCCTGAGCCGCCTGCTGCTCAAACAAGTTCACTCGGGATTTGGCGGCGAACTTCGCGCCATCATCGTAGGCGGGGCTTTCACCGAACCGCAAACGCTGCAATTTTTCTACGATCTAGGCATACCCGTGGCCAACGGCTACGGCCTGACCGAAGCAGGCACGGCCATCACCGTCAACGACCTGCACCCATTTCGCGCCGACACGGTAGGGAAGCCGCTGCCCGGAATGGAAGTCCGCGTGGTCGATCCCACTGCGGACGGCATCGGCGAAAGCTATGTGCGCAGCAAAACGATCATGTCCGGCTACCTGAACGAGCCCGAGCTAACCGCCGAAACGATAGTCGAGGGCTGGCTGAAAACCGGCGACCTCGGGCGTTTCGACGGCACGGGCCATCTGCAACTTTTTGGCCGCAAGAAAAACATGATCGTCACCGAAGAAGGCAAAAACATCTATCCAGAAGATATTGAAACGGTGTTCGACAATTTGGCGGTGAAGGAATTTTGCGTGTTTGCCGCGAATTACATTTGGCCGCAACGTTCCATGGTCGGCGAGCAGTTGGTCCTGGTCATTCATTTGGAACCGAACCAAACCCTGACGGAGGAACTGCGGAAGACCATTTCGTCGCTGAACAGCCGGCTGCTGAATTACAAGCGCATTCATGGAATCGTGGCGTTCGACGAAGATTTTCCGCGGACGGCATCGCTTAAGATCAAGAGGAATGTTTTGGCGGAACGATTGGCGGGGCTGGACCGAACGAAGAGTGTTTTGGCAATTTAGCGAAATGCGGCGGTTGATACGCTGAGGGTTGCCAAGAGCTCAGAGCCGGCGGCCTTCGATCTTGGAGATGACGCCGGTTCGATGGCAGTGGTCCGACGGCGGTGTAGCGGCGGTTGGGGGAATCCGGAATCTCCGGACAATTGATGGAACGCTTCTTCGCGATCGTTAATCCCGCCGCGGGCGGCGGCCGCTCGGCGAAATTGGCCGGCCCGGCGCTGGCGCGCCTGCGCGAAGGCGGCCTAAAGGTAGACGTGATCGCGTCCACGGGTCCAGGCCACGCCATCCAGCTTGCCCGCGAAGCATTCGATCAGGGCTATCGCCGCTTCATCGCGGTAGGCGGCGATGGCACCGCCCACGAAATCGTCAACGGTGTCTTCGCCGCCGGCGCAACGCAAAGACGCGTCTCGCTGGGCTTTCTCCCTCTAGGCACCGGCAACTCCTTTCTCCGCGATTTTACCAACGAAGGCGCCGCAGCCTCGCTACAAGCCATCCTCGCCAATCGCAAGCGCCCCGTCGATCTCCTGCGCCTGACCCACGCGGCGGGACAAACGCATTCGCTCAATCTCTTAAGCGTTGGATTTACCGCCGACGTTGGGGCCCTGACCAATCGTCGTTTCAAACCGCTAGGTCATCTCGGCTATCTTCTTGGAGTCTTTGTCCGCTTAGCGCAACTGCATCGCCGATCCTTCACCTTCCGCTGCGACGACGACAAGGAATGGGACCAGCGTCCCTGTCTGTTTCTGACTTTCAACAACAGCAAATATACCGGCGGGACGATGCTCATTGCTCCCAACGCCGACCCGGGTGACGGCTTGATCGAGTTTGTCCGCTGCGGACCAGTCGGCCGATTTGATCTGATGCGCACGCTCCCCAAACTTTACGACGGCACGCACATCCAGCATTCGCAGGTCGAGCGCCGGCCCATTCGCCGCGTGGAGTTCAACGTGCCCGCGCCCATCGACGTGATGATTGACGGCGAGATCGCGACGCTGGAATGCCGCTCGATCGACATACTTCCCGCGGCCCTGGACATCTATATATGAAGAACGCCGTCCTGGCGGTGCGCAGCGGGATTCTGTGGGTGCTGACGCTCCTGCATTTCTTCATCGCCGCGCCAATCCTCGTACTCCTGGCCATTTTTCTGGATCCGCGCAAGCACGACTGGGTGCAGCGCGCCTTCTGCCGTCGCATCGCCTTTCTCTCCGGCACGCGCGTGGAAGTCCAACGCTCTCCGACTTTCGATCCGACTCGCACCTGCTTCTTCATGGTGAATCACGTCAATCTGTTCGATCCGTTCATGCTTTACAACGCCATACCGCAATACGTGCGCGGCTGGGAACTGGAATCCCATTTCAAAATTCCCGCCTACGGTTGGCTGATGAAACGATTTGGCAACGTTCCGGTTCCCGACGTTCGCCGCCCTTCGGACCTCAAACGCATGTGGCGGATGACCCAAGCGGCCATCGACGGCGGGACCAGCCTGATCATTTTTCCCGAAGCGATGCGCACCCGCGACGGGCACTTGAATGCGTTTCAGGACGGCGGCTTCCGCGTGGCGCAGCAACTTGGCGTGCCGATCACCCCAGTAAGCCTTGTGGGCTCGTTCCAACACCATCGCACCGGCCACTGGATGCTGTGGCCCAGCACGATAACCGTCTACCTCCACGACACCATCGACACTAAAGGCCTTCACAAAGAAGACGTCCCCGCACTCCGCGACAAAATTCGCGCAACCATCGCCGCGCCGCTAGATGCTTCGCTGTAGGCAGAAGCCGCGTAAGCCTGCGACGCCCGAGCCTGGAGGTACCCGACCGCGGTGTCTGAAGGTATAATCGCGCCAACTCATGACCCTCGAGCCAGGTTGTAAACTCGGGCCATTCGAAATCATCGCTCCGCTGGGTGCCGGCGGGATGGGCGAGGTGTATCGCGCGCGCGATACACGCCTCGATCGCTCGGTGGCCATCAAGCTTCTGCCCGACGCGCTCTCCTCGAGCAGGGATCGCCTGCACCGCTTCGAGCAGGAAGCTCGCTCGGCATCCGCACTCAATCATCCCAACATCGTCACCATCTATGAGCTGGGAAACGATGGTGCGCGTCACTACATCGCCATGGAATTGGTCGAAGGCAAGACCCTGCGCGAGTTGCTGGTCGCCGACCTGATGCCCATGCAGAAGTTACTGGAAATCGCGGCGCAGGTTGCCGAGGGTTTGACCAAAGCGCACGAAGCAGGTATCACGCACCGGGACTTGAAGCCCGAGAACCTGATGGTCTCTCCCGAAGGCCTGGTCAAGATCCTGGACTTTGGCTTGGCCAAGCTGGGAGCCGCTTCGGGGCACACCGATCTGGGTACGGCCGACACTTCCGTCAGCTCCTCAGGTCTCATTATCGGCACGGTGGGGTACATGTCGCCGGAGCAGGCTGGCGGCGAACACATCGATTTCCGCTCCGATCAATTCTCATTCGGCCTGGTCCTGTATGAAATGGTGTCCGGAAAGTGTCCGTTCCATAGAAAGACAGCGGCAGAGACGCTCGTGGCCATCCTTCGGGAACAAGCCGAACCCATCGCCATCCAAAATCGCGACGCTCCCGCGCCGCTGTGCTGGGCTATCGAACGGTGCCTGACGAAAGATCCCGCCAAGCGTTACGCCACTACCCGCGATCTTGCGCGTGAACTCGCCGCTATTCGAGACGGCTTTCTGGACATTCCGGCCAAGCACGTGGAGATTCGTCCGACAAATCTTCCTGCGGCGCGAACTGGTTTTGTGGGGCGCGAAAAAGAAGCGGCTGGTGCCAAAGAACTCCTGATGCGGCCGGATGTGCGCCTCGTGACCGTCACGGGTCCCGGCGGGATAGGCAAAACGCGGCTCGCCGTGGAAGTAGCGGCCCGGCTTGTGGATCTGTTCCCGGGAGGAATTCACTTTGTCCCGCTTTCCCCGCTCATCGACCCAGGTCTAATCGCTGCCCTGATCGTTCAGACCCTGGGCATACGTGAAGCGGGAGGACAGTCACCTCTCGAACTACTCAAAAAGAATTTGCACGAGATGTCTCGCACACCGATGCTTTTGCTATTGGATAATTTCGAGCACCTGATGCAGGCCGCACCGGTCGTGGCGGAGTTGCTGACCGCCAGTCCGACCATGAAGATACTCGTCACCAGCCGCGCAGCGCTGCACCTATACGGCGAGCACGAATTTCCGGTGCCTCCGCTGGCTCTGCCGGAATCGCGATCCACGCCTTCCGTCGAGATATTGTCGGGCTACTCCGCGGTGGCGCTGTTCGTCCAACGCGCCGTCGCGGCTAAACCTGATTTTGAGCTGAATAGCGAAAATGCGTCCGCGGTTAGCGAGATTTGCGCGCGACTCGATGGACTGCCCCTCGCTATCGAGCTCGCCGCTGCGCGCGTAAAGGTTCTTTCGCCCTCTTCCATGCTGACACGTCTCGCCAGCCGACTGCAGTTGCTGACCGGCGGCGCGCGCGATCTGCCGCAGCGCCAGCAGACCCTTCGCGCTGCCATGGATTGGAGCTACGACTTGCTGAACGCCGCGGAGCAGAAACTTTTCCGGAGATTGTCGGTCTTTGTGAGTGGATGCGATCTGGAAGGCGTGGAGGCGGTTTGCGACACGCGTGCCGATCTCGACTTGGATCTGCTTGACGGGATGGCCTCGATTGTCGATAAAAGCCTGGTGCAGCGGGTGGATCAGGCCAATGGAGAGTCGCGGTTCGTCATGCTGGAAACGATTCGCGAGTATGCCCTGGAAAAACTGACCACCAGCGGCGAAGGGCCGTCGACGAAACGCGCGCATGCCGCCTACTGCCTGGTGCTTGCAGAGGAAGACGCGACCGACCAGGGTGGCGCCTCCGGGGCCGCATGGTTGCAACGCTGCTCGCTCGAATATGACAATCTGCGCGCGGCTCTGGAGTGGCTCACGGAAACTGGAAATGCCGACTGGGGACTGCGACTCGGCGCAGCGCTGTTCCGCTTTTGGGAGATTCGCGAGTATTTCGCGGAGGGTCGCGACAGGTTGGGCAGATTACTGAAGCTCCCTGGGGCTGCGCCGCACACCAAGGTGCGTACCCGCGCTCTGTTCGCCGCGGGTGTTCTCGCCGGCGAGCAAGGAGACTTCGCCTCGGCGGATATTTTGCTCGGCGAAAGCCACCATGTCGCTCGCCAGTTGGGCGACAAAACCGGCGTCGCCGTTTCTCTGAATGCGCAAGCCGTCTTTGCTCGCGACCGCGGTGCCCTCGAAAACGCCCACGCACTCTTCGAAGAAAGCCTTCAATTGTGGAGAGACCTTGGGGACCCCAAGGCCATTGCTCGGGCTCTCAGCAACCTCGCGAACATTCTCAAATTGCAAGGGAACTACGACGGGGCGCGTTCTCTGTGTACGGAGTGTCTTGCCATCTTCCGGGGAATTGGCGATCGTACGGGCGTTGCCTGGTCGTTAAACTACCAAGGCGATGTCACTCGCGATCAAGGCGATTTTGCTTCCGCGCGCACCTTGTACGAACGCGCTCTGACAATCTTTTGGGAGCTGGGTGACCGCTGGGGTATTGCAGGCACTTTGGCCGATCTGGGAAACCTCGCCTGCGAACAACGCGATTACCCTACGGCGCATTCCCTGTACCGCGAGAGCATAAAAATCTTCCAGGAACTGGCGCACAAGCGTGGAATTGCCCGACTGCTCGAATGTTTCGCCTCGTCGGCAGCGGCCCAGGGCCAGGCAACTCGTTCCCTGCGGCTTGCGGGTGCTGCCGCGGTGTTGCGCCAGAATATTGGCGCGCCCCTGACACCTGCGGAACAGGTGAAACTCGAAGCTAGTCTGGATCCCGCGCGGCGGGGGATGTCTAACACTTCTGGCGCGACCGCTTGGTTGCAGGGTTGGGCTCTGACCGCTGAGGAAGTTATCGACGAGGCGCTGACACCCGAGGCGGGACTTCTTCCATCTTAGAACTTTTTCTTCCGCGCGATCTTCCGCGTGACTCAAGCCGCTGCTGACAGAAATTTCGAACGGCGGTCGTTACGACCTATTCCGCGCTTACCGGTTCGAGCAGACGGCGCACAGCGGACACGCGATTGGCGGGTAGACCGACACATCTGGCGTGTTCCTGAATCGTTGCCTCGTCCGGAGCCAAATAGACGCAATACACCTTGTCGCCGGTTACGTAGCTATGCAACCACTGGATCTCCGGACCCATTTCCTTTAACACCCGAATCGACTTTTGCGCGATCTCCCGCAATTGGGCGTCGGTGAGGTCTCCAGCTCCAGGCACTTCGCGTTCGATCACAAATTTCGGCATTGTCCTTCACCTGATAGGCTGGGATGCTAGCATGCGATTGAGGCCGCTTCAAGACAGCAGGCCGGAATTGTCAAGCCTCTTTAGAAATGTCCCCTTCCTTGCCTCATTAGAAATGACCCTTTTTCTTTTGATTTGCTGTTGTCCTTGGGGTGTTCGCCGGAGTGGAGCCCTGCGCCGCGGTTTGTGCGG
>Ga0182015_10002881_pt1 | contig 20014 bp, 19 predicted proteins | sample 712P3MmetaG_FD_120478 | JGI IMG/M metagenome (GOLD analysis project Ga0182015, IMG submission 120478) | Permafrost microbial communities from Stordalen Mire, Sweden - 712P3M metaG | ecosystem: Environmental > Terrestrial > Soil > Wetlands > Permafrost | place: Sweden: Stordalen | collected...
GGTGGTTTGGGATCTCCGCCTGTACGGCGAACCCGGAGGGCCTACCTCCATCACTGGCACGGCACGGTCCGTGATCACCGATCTTCTACATCGGCGTCACGTCCCTCAAGGACACACGACCAGGATTTCGTCACCGCGGGAGACCGCCGTCTCGTGCCTCAGCGACCGCCTTGATGCGCTCGAGCGTGGCTTTCATGTTGTCGATGTTGGTTCGAGTGCGGGCCCTCTCGGCGACTTTCGAATAGAGACGACTCCCGAGATTCTCAAGAAGCTCGAATGACTCCGTCACGTCCGTCCCTTCACCGCTGGGCTCGAACTGGTAGCTCCACCTGACGGCCGACTTCCCACCGGGAAGATGCGTTGAAAATGCGAAGCTGCGTCCTGGCTCACATCTCGTGATCGTGCAGTTCGTCCAATAGACGAGCCATCGCTTTCCGTTCCGGCGAACGTGGCCACGGAAACGCCCTCCAACCGCTGGGCCCGTTGCCCCGTCCAACCACTCCGCGTCGAATGTCTCGGGACTGAACCTTCCGATGTTGGTGACGTCGCTCACCAGCGACCACACCCGTTCCGGTGGCGCATGCATGTGGACGGTCACGGAAGCTTCGATGAGCTGACTTTAGGTTCCGCTGCCGTTCCCGCCGGTCCCGACGACCGACATTCGGAGGTCGTTCGTTCGCGCACGGAGCGCGCACGGGAACGAGGACTGCGCCGCTTGCTCGTAGGACTGTATAAGACTAAGCTCACTAGCGTTATGAGCTCTAAGACGGCCGACCACGCTACCGATGAAGGCCGGTTGCGGCTTGCGGCGGTTGACCGGAACGACCCGACGCTGCTTCACGAGCAAGTCGCGATCGAGATCCGGCGGGCGATCGCCGAGGGTGAGGCGCTGCCCGGCCAGCGGATCCCGCAAGCAAAGGACTTGGCGGCGGTGCTCGGGGTGAATACCAACACCGTCCTTCGTGCACTGCGCGGCCTTCGCGACGAAGGTTTGCTCGAAGTCGGCAGGGGGAGGGCCATTCGCGTCGCCGGCACGCCCGAGCGAAGCGTAGTGATCGAGAAGATGAAAGAACTCATCGATCTGGGTCACCGCAATGGTTACCGCCGCGATGACCTCGTGGCGCTCCTCGAGAACTTGCCCGCGTAGGAGGCACTATGAAGGTCCTCGACCGCCATCCACCAGTCGAAGCGGCGGCAACCGGCCCGGAGGCCGAGGCACTCTTTCCCGAGGCGAAAAGACGCGAGCGTCACCGGCGCCTTTTGTGGCTCGGTGTGATCGTCATCGTGCTTGGTGCCGCGGCAGGGATCTTTCAGGCCGTCGGAGGTGGATCCGCCGACAAACGGCCGCTGTCGAAGAAGTCGAGCCAAATAAAGTCCCCCGCGGCCACTCCCGGCTCTGGCAAGAAATCATCGTCGCAATCGCTGCGTACGGTTCTCACAGCAAAGTTTCGACCGGCAGGTGGCATCTATGGCGTCGCCACGGGCGACGACGCAACGTGGGCGACCACTGGGAGCTCTCTCATTCGGATCGATCTCGCCAGCGACAGGACCGCCACGCTTCTATCCTTCCCCGCCGCATCGCTCGCCACGGTCGTATACGGGGCAGCAAGCCTGTGGGTGACGGACAACGCGGGGATAATTCGGGTCGACCCAAAGACCGGCAAGGTGACCGGTACGGTTCGCATCACCACGTCCAGCCTCACCTACGGTGAAGGCGCGCTGTGGGCGATCGACCGCGCAGGCCTGACTCGGATCAATCCCAGAACCTTGGCCGTCCGAACCTTCCTGCTGCCGTTCGGGAAGCGGTTCGGCATGGCTGCAGGCGAGGACGCCGTGTGGGTGTCCGTCGTAGCGGATCACTGCTCTCGTGGCTGCCTGTTGCGGATTGACCCATCGAGTGGCCGGATCGTCGCGCGCGTCGAAGGTGAGCATCTGGTCGGGTCGGTTGCAACGGGCGACGGAGCGGTGTGGGCCTCCGACGGAACCTCGGTCGTAAGGATCGATTCCAAGACGAACCGAATCGTGACAACGCTCGCCCTCGTACCTGCCCCCTCTGGTTCCGGCGAGTCACGCACCTTCTACGGTTCGGGCCTACTCGCGATCGCGCCCGGAGCCGTGTGGGTGACAAAGACCATCAACGGACAAGATGCACGGCTGGTGCAGATAGACCCGCTTGACAATCGAGTGGGCAGAGGAACCGCTGTGGGTCCCTACCCAAGCGCTATCGCGGCCGCGGGACGCACCGTCTGGGTAGCTAGTGAAAAGGGCGCGCTCACACGCATCGATCTGGTGTCTTGCGGACCGAAGAGGTGTCGCGCCGCGGCGCCGCCGTCTTCCGAACCGTCGCCCCCCACGCCAATGTGGTTTCAATCACTTCAGATGGTCTCGCCCCAAACCGGGTGGGCTATTCGCTGGACGCAGAACCCGGGTGTGCTCGACTCTGCGACCCCCGTCCCGACGCGCACGACCGACGGAGGGCGAACGTGGACCGACGTCACTCCGGCTGCAGCGCGGCCGCTGCTCACACCTAACACAGGCTGGACCCTGTTCGCCCTCAACGCCGACCGTGCTTGGCTGGTCCTACCCACGCACGCGAGCGGTCGGTCGATCGTTTTCGTCACTTCGGACGGCGGGCGTAGCTGGGCTCGCTCCCCCGCCATCCGCGGGCCGGGCTCACCCGGTTCGCTCGACTTCGTCGACCCCTCTCATGGTTGGCTCGTAGAGGAGCTCGGCGCTGCAATGGGCTCTGATGCCGAGGCAATCCTGCGCACGACTGATGGCGGTATGAAATGGTCACTCGTCGCTCGGACGCCTTCCCTGCTCGGCTCTCGGCCGGGCGTGGGGGGACTGCCCTTGTCGTGCGCCAAGAGCCTCAGTTTCGCGACACCGAGTCTGGGATGGGTGTCCGGGACCTGCAATGGGGGTGGCACCTTCTTTTACGCCACCCGGAACGGGGGCCAGACGTGGGAAGCCCAGAGCCTTCCCGTCTCAGTCGCGTCGTGTGACGGTTGTGACGTGTCTCCTCCTGTCTTTTTCAGCCGAACGGGATTCCTCACGGTCCACACTGGCTCGGGGTCCATCCTGCTGGTCAGTCACGACACCGGTGCTACCTGGTCCCGGCTGCAATTGCCGTCGAAGGTGGGCAAATCCCCGACCATTCAGTTCGTGGACGCCCGCCACGGCTTTCTGGTACCCGGAGGTTACGCGGGTTCAATCGGACAAGTTCTGTACGCTACGGCAAACGCAGGCCAGACATGGACGCGTATTCGTTCCGACGTCGGTTTCAACCAACTGGGGACACTTGACTTCGTCAGTGCGGAGGTTGGAGTTGCCTGGTTTGGGGGCGAAGTCTTGGGAGTGCCGCCGATGTACGGGACCTCGAAGGGGGGTCGCACTTGGACCCGCTTCACACCGCGGCTCGGGATGCCGCCACAGAGGAATTGACCGAATCGCGGCCCTGAGCGCAGTGTCAATGGGTTCTTTTGGGTGCGAACAGCGCACATGCGAACACCCCGCGACGCGTGAGCAAGCGAACGGGCTCAAGGGTCGCTTGGGGGTCCTCCTGCCGGCGGCGGCGGAACCGGAGGCACCAGGTAGCCGAGATTGGCCGCTCGCTGCGAATACTCCGCCCAGGTGATGTCGCCGCGGGCATAGGCCGCGCGCAGCTCGGTGTTCACCGGGTCGCTGCCCGGATCCCTCCTCGGCCACGCGGGCTCGGGCACCGGCCCGCGCCGGTTGCGTCGCGATCGGATCAGCGCGACTACTCCCACCACGATCGCGACGACCACGAGCAACAAGAAGATGAGTCGGACGAACGGGTGGATGTGGTGGAAGCGATGCGCGGCTGCGAGCATTGCCGACTCCTCGTGGGATCTCGATCAGAATAGAGCGAGCCAAACGCCGTGAGGGATCGGTCGCCCAAGGCTTCTGACTTCAGCCCGAACGCTCGCGTGGCGACGCGGAACTCCCTGCCGAATCCGGCGCGGTCACGCGTCTCCTGAGCCTCGGCGTTCTGTGCGTCCGTGCTGATCCGGCCGCGGGAGACAGGGTGGGCCGGCCCTCCGACGGCTGCGAGACGGGACGCCTGGCAGTGTCGTCGGGTACCGGATCAGTCATCGGCCAATGCCTGTTCGATTGCCTGTGCAAGAGCCAGAGCACGTCCGATGGCCCAGGCCGTTGCGAGAGTCTCGGCGTCGAGCGCCGATTGGAGAGAAGAGACCGCCCGCTCGTGCAGGGCGAGCTCCGTGCCCGAGAGCGAGACGCCGAGCTTTTCGCGTAGCACCTCGGCCGCGCCGCACAGTCGTGCTGCCTTCTCGGTCTGCGACTCGGACGCGGCGACTCCAAGAAGTTGCAGCGCCCATGCGATGTCGTCCTGATCTCCGACCGTCCGTGAGATTTCGAGGCTCTGTCGCAAATGAGCCACCGCTTCGCCAGGACGCCCCTCTTGTAAAGCGACCGAACCCAGCAGCGCGAGCGAGCGTGACGTGCCGTAGAGATCCGCGTTCTCATCAAAGTGCTCACGAGCGGCCTGGATCTCCTTCCGAGCCCGGACATAGTCATCGGCGCTCAGTGCCGCGTAGCCGAGGTTGAAATGGGCCATCCCGAGGGTCGTAGCGTCGCCAATCTCGGCCGCGAGCTCCACCGCCTCCTCAAGGAGCGAATAGGCGCGCACATGATCGCCCTCGGCGACCGTCACTCGCCCCAGCGTCAGCAGCGACCGGGCGGCGAGGAGAGGCTCGCCGATCTGCAGGCTGAGCTGATGGCAATCCTCCGACAAGCGCTTCGCCGCCGGCCAGTCGCCCTGCAATGACGCCATCAGCGCCGCGCCAAAAAGCACCTTGGCCCGTGCTCGGCTGCGATCGGATACGGCGAGGGCGTCAGCGAGCCACCGGCGCCCTTCGTAAAGGTATCCCCGCTTGGACCAGAACTGACTCAGGGCGCCCGCGAGTCGGATGCCCAATGCCGGCGCTTCGGAACGGAGGGACCAGGCGAGCGCCGACCGCAGGTTTGCATAGTCCCGCTCGAGCAATTCGAGCCAGTCGGCTTGTCGCTCACGCGCCAGCTCGGAATCAGCGCGCTCAGCCAGCGCGAGGAAGTGCTCGGTGTGGCGATGGCGCAACTCGGCTGCGGCATCCAGCTCGTCCAGCCGCTCGACCGCGTACTCCCGGATTATCTCGAGCATCCAGAAGCGCTCGCCTGTGTGCCGGAGAAGGCTCTTGTCAACCAGCGCCTGCAGGGTGTCGAGCTCGGCATCGGCGACAAGCTCTGCCGCTTCGAACGTGAGGCCGCCGGCGAAGACGCCTAGGCAGGCGAACAAGCGCTGCTCGTCAGAGCCGAGCAGGTCGTGGCTCCACTCGATCGTCGCCCGCAGCGTCTGCTGACGGGGGTTGGCATCCCTGCCACCCTTGAAGATGTCGAGGCGCCCTGAGAGCTTTGCTAGAGCCTGCGCCGGCGAGAGCACGCTCGCCCGCGCCGCGGCAAGCTCGACGGCCAACGGCAAGTTGTCGAGCGCACGGCAGAGGTCGGCAACGGTGGCGTCAGGCTCGACACGCGCCAAGGCACAGAAGAGCTCGACAGCCTCCAGCTCGGCGAGAGGCAGCACCGGGTATTCGACCTCGCCCCGGACGCGCAGGAGTTCGCGGCTGGTGACGAGCACAAATAAATTCGGGCAGGCCTCGAGCAAGGCAGACAATTCGGCGGCAATCTCGATCACGTGCTCGAGGTTGTCGAGAAGGAGCATCATCTCGCGCTCGCCGATCTGCGCGGCGAGCCCGTCCTTCGCCCCGAGCGTTCTCCCGATCGTCTCGGTCACGAGTCCGGCCTCGCGCAGCGGCGCCAGCCCGACAAAGAACACACCGGCCCGGAACTCCGACACGAGCCCGGCCGCCACCTCGATCGCCAGCCGAGTCTTGCCCGACCCACCAGATCCGGTCAGCGTAACGAGACGCGAACCGTTCCGGACCAGGGAGCTCACTTCGTGCACTTCCTGCCGCCGGCCCACGAACGAGCCCGCCGGCCGAGGCAGGTTGGTGTTCGAGATCGTCCTGAGCGGCGGGAACGTTTCGGTGCCGAGCTGGAACAACCAGACGGGTCCGTCGAAGTCCTTGACCCGGTGCTCCCGGAGATCGAGAAGCGGAACCGCGGCGTCGAGCCGGACGCGTGTTTCCCGAGACAGCACGACTTGGCCGCCGTGGCCGGCGGCGGCGATACGGGCCGCCTTGTGCACGTCGAGCCCGGTGTAGCCCTCCGCGGTCAGGGTTGCCTCACCGGTGTGAATGCCGATCCGTACGCGCGGAGGACCGCCTCCGAGCGCCTGTTGGGCGTCCGCGGCGGCTGAGACGGCAGCCGAAGCGGATGGGAAGACGACGAAGAACGAGTCGCCCTGCGTGCCCTGCTCGGCGCCGCCGTGCGCACGAAAGGCCTCCCGCAGGACGCGACGGTGATCCATTAGCACGTCGGCGTAGCGCTCGCCCAGTTCCTGCAGGAGCCGCGTTGATCCCTCGATGTCGGTGAACAGGAACGTCAGCGCCTCGATGCGGAGAGCGTAGGAGATGAACCGCAGAGGTACACCGGCTCCGATAAGTGGGGCCTGTTTGACACCAGGGAGGCAACGTCCGCTCGTGCCCGACCCTGCCCCGGTGACGGTAGGTGGCGGTCCTCCACAGATTGCCGCACCGAGTACCGACCGGCAAACGGTCGAAACAGTCATCGGAGGTGTTGGCCTACGGCCCCGTTTACATCGGCGTATATGAAGAGGCGATCATTGATTGCCTCTTCCGCCTGTGAGTCGCCCTTGCTATCAAGCAGGGCCGGCGTCGCCGACTCGCTCTCCGCCTGCTGGAGGGAAGCGAGTAGCTCCCAGACTCTGCTTGGGGTGTAGCGAGATGGGAAGTCTGATGTTCACGACAGCCTTGCCGTCCTCGACAAGGAGTTCGAGCGGCTTCGCTGCTACCGAGAGGACCGCCGGTCGACCTCACCGACTTCAGACCACAAGGCGTCGCTTACCGCTGTTGGACTTAGTCGGTCGGGAAGGCGGGATTTGAACCCGCGACCTCAGCGTCCCGAACGCTGCGCGCTGCCAAGCTGCGCCACTTCCCGTCGGCCGGAAACCCTCATCGCTCGGCGCCGGCCTGTTTGGTCATGGTAGCCGCTGGCGCCTGCACCACGACCTTGGCGACCCGCCTTCGATCCATCTCCGTCACCCGGAAGGTCCAGCCGGCAAGCTCGAGTATCTCCCCCTCTTGCGGAATCCTCCCGAAGCCGTCGAAGAGGAAGCCCCCGAGGGTCACATAGTCGCCGTCGGGGATTGGGATGCCGAGGTCGGAGCGGACCTCGTCCACACCGCAGGCACCATCGACGAGGAAACGGGACTTGTCGACCCGCTCGATCGCCGGCGACGAGGAGCGGTCGAATTCGTCCCTCAGGTCTCCGACGAGCTCGCTCACGAGGTCGTTGATCGTGATCACGCCGGCGACCCCGCCGTACTCGTCAACGACGACGGCAAAGGCGCGACGCGCCCGGCGCATCTCGGCGAGGATCTCGAGGGCCGGGCGTGACTCGGGGACGATGTACGGCTCGCGGACCCGTCTCGCGACGTCGAAGACCGGAGAACCGGCCTCGCCGCTGCCCCCGACCGCCCGGATTCCTTCGATCCCGAGTGGTCCCGGGTGGAAGAGGTCCTTCACGAACAGGACCCCGAGAAGGTGGTCCAGGTCGTCTTCGTAGACCGGAAAGTGGCTGTGGCCAGAACGCCGCACCGCCCGGGCGACGTCGTCGAGCGTGACCGGTATCGCGAGCGCGACGACGTCCACACGAGGCGTCATCACCTCCCGCGCCGTGGCGTTGCGCATCGAGTCGAGACCCTTGCGAATCTGGATCTCCTGTTCGGAGACCTGCGCCGACGGCTGATGGGCGAGCCTTCGGGCCTGGCGACGGAGCTTCATCTCTCGCTGCGCCCCGGATTCGGAGCGCTACAGGTCGGCAGCGAGGGGGAGCGGCTTGTACGACTCGTCATAAAACGTCCCGTCGTCCAACACCGCTTGCACGGCGCGCCGGATCCGGAGCGGGTCGAGAGGCTTGACCAGCCAACCCTCCGCCGCGGAGCGTCGGGCGAGGAAGACGTCGGGCCGTCGGTCGAGGAGGATCACGACCGGCACGTGCGGGATCCGGCCGCCGGACTCCTCCAGGTGAAGGTCGAGGCAGATCGCCATGCCGCCCATGTTGCCGACCTGCAGGTCGGTGATCACGAGATCGGGCGCATCGTCCTCGACCGCGAGCCGCACGTCCTCGCCGGTGCGGAGCTCGCGGATCTCGGTCTCATCGTCCTCGAGGGCCGATCTCAGCTCCTCGAGGACCGAATCGGAGTCACTGACGATCAGCACGACTGCCACGACCGGAGACTAGTTGGCCCCCGAGCAGGTGGCGAGCGACGACGCGCAGACCTTCGAGATCATGCACGTCCTCCTTCAGAAACGGAACCCGTACCACCGGAGCGGGTGCCACCTCCTCGGCCAGCTCGGCGACGTATCGCTCCTCGCAGGCGGCGACAACCAGGAACTCCGCGAGATTCCGCCGAAGCTCTTCGTAGGCGAGAGGATCCGGGTGCGACGGGTCCGGCGCGGGGACGGCGGCGAGCTGGGCGGAGGAGAGAGCCCGGAGGTCCGGCGGGTCTGGTGCGAAGTTCGGAAAGAGACGATTCACCACGAGCGAGCTCACCGGGATGGAGCTCTCCGTCAGGCGTCGGGCGAAGAAACGGGCCTCGTCGATCGAATCCTCCCGCGGCGCCACCACGAGCACGAAGGCCGTCTGGGGGTTCGCCAGGAGAGCTTCTACCCGACGGGCACGTTCCCGGAAGCCCTCCTCCATGCCCTCGAAGGCACGGAAGAAGGCGACCGCGTCCTCGACGATCTCCGAGCCGGCCACGCGGGAGATCGTGCGCAGGAGCGTCTGGGCGGCAATGGTCATCGCCTTCATGTAGGCGCGGGTCGGCATGAGCAGCAGCCGGAAGACACGATTCTCGAGGAAGCTGTAGAGGCGGCGCGGCGCGTCCAGGAAGTCCAGCGCGTGCCGCGTGGGCGGCGTGTCCACCACAACGAGGTCGAAGCCACCTTCGGAGTGCAGTTCGTACAGCTTCTCCATCGCCATGTACTCCTGGGTCCCCGACAACGCCGAGGTCAGGTTGCGGTACAGGCGGTTCTGGAGGATCCGATCGGCTTGCTCCGGCGTCTCCGAGTAGCGGGCGACCAGATCGTCGAAGGTCCCCTTCGCGTCCAGCATCACGGCCGACATCTCACCGCTCCAGGGTCCTTCGATCCGCCGCGGCGTGTTGTCGAGATCGTCCAGCCCGAGCGCATCCGCGAGCCGCCGGGCGGGGTCGATCGTCACGACACAGGTCTTGCGGCCCGCCTCGGCACCCGCGAGACCGATCGCGGCCGAGATGGTCGTCTTGCCGGCGCCTCCCGATCCGCAGCAGACGATGACGGACCTTCCAGTCACGAGACCCGCGAGACCGGGTCTGTCCCCGCCCGTCTCGCCGGTCACGTCCGCGACCCGCACCCGGTCGGCCGGCTCACGCCGCCTCCTCGACCCGGAGTGCGTCGATCGCGGCACCGAGGGCCTCGGAGAGAACGCTCAGCTGCTCAGGGCCGAACTCGGCCGTGAACTGGTAGGGCAGCGCCAGCTGCGAAAGCGGTAGCCCGGCAGCGAGGCGAGCCGCCTGGACGGCTTGTAGATCTTGGCGCGTCTCGCGGAAGGCCGCTGCCGCGGCCAGGCGGGCGGCTTCGCCCCGGTCCGGAGCGGGGGCACCTGCCGCCTCGGCGGCGGCGGCCGGATCGACCCCGATATGCGTGAGCACCGGATAGCACGCGTTCACCACGACAGGGGCGAGCGCGACGCCGACCAGATCCTCGAAGCGATAGGCGGTCTCCACAAGTTCGTTGACGGGCGTCTCTTCGGGCAAGCTGACAAGCATGACCTGGCAGCGCGCCGGATCCCGGAGCATCTCGACGACCTCCTGAGCCTGGGCGCGCAACGGACCACCTCTCGCCGCGTCCATCAGTCCGAGGGCGCTCGTGAGGAACGTCACGGCATGTCCCGCTGCCGGCGCGTCGAGAACGATCAGATCGGACTCGCCGGACCGCTCGAGCTGCTTGACCTTGCCGAGAACGAGGATCTCGCGGATCCCCGGGATGGCTGTGGCAACCACATCGAGCACGCCGGTCGAGACCAGGCGCTTGGCGACTCGGCGAAGGCCATGCTCCTCGAGGTACTCGAGAAGGGCGTCGTCCGGAGTGATCACACGCCCCCGCACCCGGCCACCGACGCTCCGGACCGACTCGAAGAGAACCGCCTCCTCGTAGTCGACGTCGGCCTCCTGCCCGAACAGGACCGGCAGCCCACCGGCGTTGTCGAGCTCGATGACGAGCACGTCGAGGCCGATATCGGCTCCCATCCGAGCGAGGGCAGCGGTGACGGTCGTCTTCCCCACGCCACCCTTGCCGGCGACGACGACGACGTTGCTCTGTCGGCAGAACGCCTCGCGATCCATTCGTGGCGACACTACCGCTCACCCTTGCTGGTCAAAGGCAACAAGACCCTCTTGTAAGGGCGGTAGCTGCGGCGGTAGGGTCTCGCTGAGCCAGGCAGCGTCGAGCGACGGTCATGGGGCACGTCGGAGTCGGCGGGTGGTGCGGCAGGGCAACCTTGGAGCCGCACAGTGGCCGGCGCTGGGCGCGCCGGGGGCCGGATGAGGAGGGGGCCGTGGTCGCGAATCGCGGTGAGGAAGTTTGGCCAGCCAAAGCAGCGTGCCGAGGTCCGCACGCGGTCGTCTTCTTCCCTCCATCGCATGCGGAACGCAAGGACGAGCGAATCGCCCGCGAGCGCGCTGCGAAGGAGATCTGCCGGCCGTGCCCGGTCCGCCAGGAGTGCCTCGACTACGCCATCAGGATCCGCGAGGCGCACGGCATCTGGGGCGGCCTGAGCGAGGCCGAGCGCAAGCAGATCATCGATGGGGAGATCACGACTCCGCGGGCGGCCGCGTCCGCCTGATCGTTCCACCGCCTCGATCGTCCAGCCCACCCCCGATCGTCCAGCCCGCCTCATTGCCCCCCGGAGTGCAATTCCGGGTCTGGTGCCGGTGGGCGACGCCGGTACGGTGAGCAGGTGAGCGAGCTCGAGCTTCGTGAGGCGGCGACCCTGGTGGTGTTGCGCGACGCCAATTCGAAGGCGGCCCCCAAGCTCGAGGTTTTGTTGCTGCGCCGCCGCGCCGGCTCAGCCTTCGCGGGCGGCGCCTCGGTCTTCCCGGGCGGCGCGGTGGATCGGTCGGATCGAGAGCCGGCGACGGCGTCGCTCTCCGCAGGTCTCGACGATCGAGAGGCGAGCCGGCTGCTCGGGGTCGATTCAGGGGGCCTCGGCTACTTCGTCGCGGCGATTCGTGAGTGCTTCGAGGAGGCCGGCCTGCTGTTCGCGGGAGACTCTGCCGGGTTGGTGTCGTTCGCGGACCCGGCGACCCGGGAGCGTTACGCACGACACCGCGGGAGTCTCAACGGGGGCGGCACGACCCTGGCCGCCATTTGCCGGTCCGAGGGGCTGCTGCTCGCGGTCGACCGATTCCGGTACCTCAGCCACTGGATCACGCCGTTGGGATCACCTCGGCGCTATGACACCCGTTTCTTCGTCGCCGTCGTGCCGGAGAACCAGCACGCCCTCCATGACGACGCTGAGGTCGTCGCGAGCGAGTGGGTGGTGCCTTCTGAGGCCCTCGCCCGCCATCACGCGGGCGAGCTCAGCCTCATGTTGCCCACCGTCAAGCACCTCGAAGCCCTCAGCGGATGCTCGAACGCTCAAGAGTTCTGGGACTCGGCCGCGACCGAGATCACTGCCATCGAACCCCGCATCAACGTGCAGGGTTCGGTCGTGCGGATCCTGCTCCCCGGAGATGCCGGATTCGACGCGGCCACGGGGCTGCCGGACGGCATGGCGTTCCCGGACGGTTCGAGGGAGGCCGGCGGTGGTTGAACAGCGCGCCTCGCAGGCTCCCGTACCGGGCGTCCTCGACGAGGTCGATCCCCTCGTCAGGCGACTGACGGCACCCAACCCTTCGGTCATGACCGGCCCCGGTACCAATACGTATCTCGTCGGCGACGACGCGATCGCCGTCGTCGACCCGGGCCCGGAGGACGAGGCCCACCTTGCCCGCATCGAAGCCGTCGGCGGCGGCCGCATTCGTTACGTCCTCGTCACCCATACCCATCCCGACCATGCACCCGGTGCGGCCTCCCTCGCCGAGAGAAGCGGAGCCGAGCTCTGCGGCTATGACGCTCGTGACGGCTTCGTCCCCGAGACCGAGCTCCGGGACGGGGACTTCGTCTCGCTCGGCTCGATGGGTCTGAGGGCCGTCCACACCCCGGGGCACGCCTCCAATCACCTCTGCTACCTGGTTGAGCGGAACGGATCGGGGCACCGGCACGCCGGCCGGAGACTTCTGCTCTCGGGCGACCACATCATGGGCGGCTCCACCGTCGTCATCTCACCGCCGGACGGCGACATGACCCAGTATCTGACCAGCCTCGAGCTGCTGCTCGGCTTCGATCCTCCGATCGAGGCCATCGCACCGGGTCACGGTCCCGTCCTGGAAGACCCTCGGGCCGAGATCGAGGCCGTCCTGGCGCATCGACGGGCCCGCGAGCAGGCCGTTCTCGCCGCGCTTGCCGATCGAGGTCAGGCAACCGTCGACGAGCTCGTCACCGCCGTGTACGTCGATGTCAACCCGGCAATGCATCCGATCGCACGCCGATCGATGTGGGCGCATCTCCGAAAGCTCGGCTCTGAGGCAATGGCCTACTCCGAGCATCCGGAGGACATCGAGGCCACCTGGGTGGCGCAGGCCTGACTCAGTCCTCGACCGGTCCGAGCGCTCGCTCCACCTGTTCCAACAGCCGCGCGCTGCAGCCTCCCATCTCGACGAGGGGCGAGATCTCGGTCGCGATGCGCGCCGCTAGAGCGGCAAAGATCTCGGAGAGCTTTCCGGCCTCCTCCAGCGCCACCGGCTCACCCTCGTCGCCGCCGGCCACGAGCCCGGCGTCGAGCGGCACGGATCCGACGAGAGGCACCCCGATGTCGTCGGCGAGGCGCTGACCGCCTCCCTCACCGAAGATCGCGTACGTCTCACCGTGCTCGCCGGTGAATGGCGCCATGTTCTCGATGACGCCGGCGACGCGAATGTGCCCTCTGCGCGCCATGTCGGCCGCTCGGCCCGCGACTTTCTGGGCGGCTTCGTTGGGTGTCGTGACAATGAGCACCTCCGTGCGCGGGAGCATCCTGGCCAGGCCCATCTGCACATCTCCGGTGCCCGGTGGGAGGTCGATCACGAGGTAGTCGAGGGCCCCCCATCGAACGTCCTCGAGGAAGTGCTGGACGGCCCGGTTGAGCATCAGGCCGCGCCACATGATCGCCTCGTCCTCGCCAGACAGGAAGCCCATCGAGATGACTTTGAGCAGCCCCGAGCCGACGACTCGCTCGAAAGGGATCATCTTGCCGGCCGCGGCTTCGACGGCGCCGTCCATCCCGAGCAGCCTCGGCACCGAGTGCCCCCAGACATCGGCGTCGAGCAGGCCGACGACCAGCCCCCGCCGGGCCAGGGCGACGGCGAGATTCACGCTGACCGACGACTTGCCGACCCCACCCTTGCCCGACGCGATCGCGAGCACCCTCGCCGTGACCGGGATGTCGGTCGGGATGGCCCGGTCCTGAGCCTTGAGCCGTGCCCTCGACATCAGTGCCGCGCGCTCGGCGGGGTCCATCACGCCAGTGCGCACCTCGACGTGCTCGACACCCGGCAGGGCTCGCACGTGGCGCTCGACATCGGCACGGAGCTGATCGCGAAGCGGGCAGGCGGCGATGGTGAGGGCGACCTCTACCCTCACGCCCCCACCGTCGACCTCGATAGCGCGCACCATCCCCAGCTCGACGATGTCCGCGCCGAGCTCAGGATCGATGACGCCGGTCAGTGCCGCCCGGACGTCCTCGGGCGAGGGCGCGACGACGCCGGGGGTTGTGACGGAAGCGACGGGCGGATGGCGCGACGTGCTCACGGTATGATCGAGACTACTGGTGCAGTCTCCGGGAGCCCCCGGTAGCGACACCGAAGCCCGACCTGGAAGGAGGCCCGCAGTGAGCCTGGCGACATCTATGGTGAAGCTCGGTCAGCGACCGAGCCCAGTGACGCTCACCGACGCGGCAGTGGCCAAGGTGGCCGACCTGCTCGCGCAGGAGGGTGACGGCAGCCTCGCGCTCCGCATGGCGGTGCGGCCGGGCGGTTGCTCGGGCTACAGCTACGAGATGTTCTTCGACTCCGAGCTGGCCGAGGACGACATCGTGCGCACCTTCGGAACCGTCCGGGTAGCGGTGGACCCCGAGAGTGCTGAGCTCATCAAGGGCTCGACGCTCGACTACCGGGACGGCCTGCAGGAAGCCGGCTTCCACGTCACCAACCCGAACGCCGCCAGGACGTGCGGCTGCGGCTCATCGTTCAGCTGAGCTGGACTGACGTCGCAAGCGATGACGAAGCCGATCGGACCGTACACATCCGTAGTTCGCGCAGGCCCATGGCTGATCTGCTCGGGCCAGCTGGCGCTCGTCGACGGCTCACTCGTTGAGGGCGACGTCGCCTCGCAAGCCACGCAGGCCCTGAAGAACGTCGCTTCGCTGCTGGAGGGCCAAGGAAGCGGGCTTGGCGACGTCGTGAAGACGACCGTGTTCCTGACCGACATGGCGGACTTCTCTCCGATGAACGAGGCCTACCTGGCAGCTTTCGGCGATCACCGGCCGGCGCGGAGCGCCTTCGCCGTTGCCGGCCTTCCTCTCGGCGCGAAGGTCGAGATCGAGGCGTGGGCATTCACTTCGGGATCACCCTCCGACCCGGTCGGCTAGCCATGCGCTTGCCGCGCCGCGTGCTCGGCGTGGCATCGATCTGCCTGCTCGCTGGCCTCGCGGGCTGCAGCTCCGGAACGATCACGACGACGACGACGAGGCGGCTCCCGACGACGACGCTCCCGCCGCTGCCACCGCCGCTGTACGCCTACGTGACCACGGTGGGAACCGGCGCGAGCATCGGCCTCGGCCACACGGTCGTGCCCGTCAACATCTCGCCGTTCGGGAGCGGACCGCAGGCTCCGCTCGGTGTCGGCACCTACCCCGACGCCATAGCGATCACGCCGAACGGCGAACGGGCCTACGTCGCCAACTACACCTCCAACTCGGTGACGCCGATCGACATCGTGACCGACAGGGTCCTGCCGGCCATTCCTCTCGGCCCGAGCGCGGGGCCGGCCGGAATCGCCGTCGCGCCGGACGGGAAGATGGTCTACGTCACCGACGCGGGAGCGATCGGGACGATCGGGCACGCCATTACGCCGATTGTGGTGGCCACTGACCGGCCCTTGCGCCGCATCAGGGTCGGGCCCGGTCCGCAGGGAATCGCCATCACGCCCAATGGCCTGCGGGCCTACGTCGCCGACGCCGGTGCGATCGTGTCCGGCCAGACCGGCCCGTTCGGCTCCACCGTCACACCGGTGGACCTGACGACCGGCAAGGCGTTGCCCCCGATCACCGTCGGCAACGCACCGACCGGCATCGCCATCACGCCCGATGGTTCGACGGCGGTCGTCACGAATCTCAATTCGGGCAGCGTGTCGACGATCGACCTCGCCGACGGCCGGGTCGGAGCACCGATAGCGGTGCGGGGAGCCCCGATCGCCGTCGCGATCTCCGCCGCCCTACCCACGATCGCCTTCGTCGTGGACGCCATCTCGAAGCAGGCCCTGGACGGGAACGTGATGCCGATCAACCTTGCGACCGACACCGCGGGAAGGCCGATCGCCGTGGGCAAGAACCCACAGGCCATCGCCATGAGCCCCAACGGCCGCACGGCGTGGGTCGTGTGCTTCGACAACGAGACGATCGTGCCGGTCAACACGCTGACGCGTCGGGTGGGCACGCCGATCCGCGTGGGCGGAGGGCCGTCTGCAATCGCCGTGACAGCGCGGCCCGCGGCCGGGACCGGGACGACGAAGACTCCGCCTGCCAAGAAGAAGACGTAGGGGGTTCCAGGAGCAACCCGGCAGTTGGAGTGGTGGGCTCAGCGGTCGTTGTCGGCGGGAAGCCATCGCACACTGCCAAAGCGGTAACCGACGCTGCGGACCGTTTCGATCAGGTGAACGTGCTCTTCTCCCAACTTGGCCCGCAGGCGCCGGATATGCACGTCGACGGTCCTCGCGCCCCCGAAGTACTCGTATCCCCACACCCGCGAGAGCAGCGCCTCACGCGTGAAGACTTTGCCCGGCCGCGCGGCGAGGAAGCGCAGGAGCTCGTACTCCATGAACGTGAGATCGAGGGGACGGCCCTCGATCACTGCCTGGTAGGTCTCGAGGTTCAAGGCGAGCGGCCCGAAGACGATCAAGTCGTGCTTCTTGCCCCGCCCGGTCCGCCAGAACAGGTGCGCCAGTCGGGCCTCGAGCTCCTGCCCGGTCGCGGTCGGGAGCACGAAATCGTCGAACAGGTCCTCGCGGAGCTCGAGCTCCCCCAAGCACGCCGGCGGCAGTACGAGCAGAATCGGCTGCACCGGGCTTTCGCCTTTGCGGAGAGTGCGGCAGGCGGCAAACGCGGCGCCCGGATCTTCGACGGCCGAGATCACGGCACCCGCGAACCCGTCCTCGGGCTCGTCGCGCTCCGCGAGGGCCGGATCGGCCACGGCGCGCCATGGGTACGCGGCCCGTTCGAGGGCGTTCGACAGCCAAGTCGAGGGTGGATCTGGGTAGACGAGCAGCGGATCCATCGTCAGGGCACCGGAAATGGTTTGGGCGACGACGCCTAGAGGGCGGGAAGGTAGCGGGCGAGCTCGTAGGGCGTGACCTCGCGGGTGTAGGCCTCCCACTCGGCGCGTTTGTTGCGCAGGAACCACTCGAAGACGTGCTCGCCCAGCGTCTCGGCGACGAGCTCGGAGCCCTCCATCGCCACCAGCGCCTCCTGCAGGCTGGACGGGAGCGGCCGGATACCTTCGGAGGCGAGCTCTTCAGGGGTCATCGTGAACAGGTTCGCCGCCGCCTCCGGCGGCAGCTCGTAGCCCTTCTCGATGCCCTCGAGCCCTGCCGCCAGCACGAGGGAGAAAGCGAGATAGGGATTACAGGCCGGGTCCGGCGAGCGGTACTCGAAGCGCGTCGACTCGATCTTGCCGCGCTTGGCGATCGGCACGCGCACGAGCGCCGAGCGGTTGTTGTACGCCCAGCAGACGTTCACGGGCGCCTCGTAACCGGCGACGAGCCGCTTGTAGGAGTTGACCCACTGATTGGTCACCGCGGTGATCTCACGGGCGTGCTCGAGGACGCCGGCGATGAACTGGCGACCGACCTCCGACAGGCCGCGCTCACTACCCGGATCGGCGAACGCGTTCCGGTCACCCTCGAACAATGAGAAGTGAGTGTGCATGCCCGACCCCTGGACGCCCGACAAGGGCTTGGGCATGAAGCTCGCGTGCACGCCACGTTCCTGGGCAATCTCCTTGACGATGAGCCGTACCGTCATCACGGTGTCGGCCATGGTCAGCGCATCGGTGTAGCGGAGGTCGATCTCGTGCTGGCTCGGCGCATCCTCGTGCTGGGCGTACTCGACCGGAATGCCCATGTCCTCGAGCGTCAGCACCGTGCGCTTGCGCAGGTCGGTGGAAAGGTCGGCCACGGTGAGCTCGAAGTAAGATCCGGCGTCGAGCGGCTTCGGGGACTCGCCCCGCTCACTCGGCGCGAAGTAAAAGTACTCGATCTCCGGAGCGGCGTAGAAGGAGAATCCACGCGCCCGGGCGCGCTCGAGGGTCCGCCTCAGCACATGCCGCGGGCAGCCTTCGAAGGGCGAGCCGTCGAGGTTGGTGATGTCGCAGAACACCCGCGCCACCGGTGACTCGTCGCCTTCACGGCCGATCCGAAACGGCAGGATCTGGAACGTCTTCGGATCGGGCTTCGCGAGCACGTCGCTTTCCTGCACCCGGCTGAAGCCGTCGATCGCCGACCCGTCGAAGGTCATCCCCTCGTCGAGGGCGTTCTCGAGCTCCGCGGGCGTGATGCTGAAGGACTTCGGGATGCCGAGCACGTCGGTGAACCACAGTTGGATGAAACGGACGCCGCGTTCCTCCACCGTCCGCAGCACATACTCCCGCTGGCTTTGCATCGGGGTCCCTCCGATCGTCGCGCCCGGCGGTAGGGAAGGTTCGCGAGCCGTGGCGCGCGATCAGTGTCGCAGGTGGCGAGGACGCCGAGCCAGCCTTCGGACGCGCGAGCGGGCACGTGCGGGAGCTGTTAACACTGCGTTCACCTTCGGGCAACGGTCTGGAAACCTACAGGCGCAAAGCTGTCCGTTGAACCTACCGCTCGATTGTCGCGCCCGAACCGGCGTATCAAGGAGGAAACGTGCAGGATCGCACCGCCGGTGAAGTCGTAAAGCTGATGAAGGACGAGGGGGTCGAGATCGTCGACATCCGCTTCTGCGACCTGCCCGGGTTGATGCAGCATTTCTCCGTGCCGGCTCACGAGCTGACCGAGGACGCCTTCGTGGACGGATTCGGTTTTGACGGGTCGTCGATCCGCGGCTTCCAGGAGATCCAGGAGTCGGACATGCTCCTGCTCCCGGACCCCGCGACCGTAGTCCTGGATCCTTTCCGGCAGCACAAGACCATGAACCTGAATTGCTTCGTGCACGATCCGGTGACCCTCGAGAGCTACACGCGTGATCCGCGCTACGTAGCCCTCAAGGCCGAGCGCTACCTGCAGACCACCGGCATCGCCGACACGATCTACTTCGGGCCGGAGGCGGAGTTCTTCATCTTCGACGACGTCCGTTTCGCCCAGGACCAGCGGTCGGCCTTCTACCAGGTCGACTCCATCGAGGGCATCTGGAACTCGGGGCGCGACGAGAAGCCGAATCTCGGCTTCAAGCCCCGCTACAAGGAGGGGTACTTCCCAGTGCCCCCGATGGACCACTTCCAGGACCTGCGCTCGGAGATGATCCTCGTCATGGAGCGCCTCGGCATCGAGATCGAGGTGCAGCACCACGAGGTGGCATCCGGAGGCCAAGCAGAGATCGACATGCGCTACGACACGTTGCTGCGCATGGCAGACAAGTTGATGCTCTACAAGTACGTCGTGAAGAACGTGGCGCGCAACGCCGGCTACTCCGCCACCTTCATGCCGAAGCCGCTGTTCCAGGACAACGGGTCAGGTATGCACTGCCACCAGTCGCTGTGGCGCGGCGGCGAACCCCTCTTCTACGCCGAGACCGGCTACGCGGGTTTGTCCGACCTCGGGCGGTGGTACATCGGCGGGTTGCTCAAGCACGCGCCGGCGGTACTCGCGTTCGCAGCCCCCACGACGAACTCGTACAAGCGGCTCGTCCCCGGCTACGAGGCTCCCGTGAACCTCGTCTACTCGCAGCGGAACCGCTCGGCCGCGTGCCGGATCCCGCTGTACTCGAAGAGCCCGAAGGCAAAGCGGGTGGAATTCCGTTGTCCCGACCCTGCCTGCAACCCCTATCTCGCCTTCGCGGCCATGCTGATGGCGGGCTTGGACGGCGTGCAGAACCGGATCGAGCCGCCCGACCCGATGGACAAGGACCTCTACGACCTGCCGCCCGAGGAGTTGGCGACGGTACCGCAGGTTCCTGCGTCCCTGGACGAGGCGCTGCGAGCGCTCGAGGTCGACCAGGACTTCCTGAAGGCCGGCGGAGTGTTCACCGACGACCTCATCGAGACCTGGATCAGCTTCAAGCGGCTCGCCGAGATCGACCAGGTCCGCCTGCGGCCTCACCCGTGGGAGTTCATGCTCTACTACGACATCTAGACATTTATGGCCTCTGGTCAGTAGCCGGGGGGAATCTCACCCCCCGGCTCTCTCAGAACCGTACGTGACAGTCTCCTGTCATACGGCTCCCACAAGCCGGCGGTTGGCAGGTTGCAGCATGTGCCAGTGGGCAAAGA
>Ga0182015_10002882_pt1 | contig 20011 bp, 23 predicted proteins | sample 712P3MmetaG_FD_120478 | JGI IMG/M metagenome (GOLD analysis project Ga0182015, IMG submission 120478) | Permafrost microbial communities from Stordalen Mire, Sweden - 712P3M metaG | ecosystem: Environmental > Terrestrial > Soil > Wetlands > Permafrost | place: Sweden: Stordalen | collected...
GACTTGGTCAAGTCGGGCGGGTGGCCCCTCGCCGGCAGTTGGGTCTGCGCCCCACACGCCGAGCAGAAGCCCGCCTTCTCGTATCTGTGGGAGCTCGGCGGAGCGCAGCGGTTCGGGGGCGGTAAGCGCGAGGCGCTCGATGCCGTTGAGGTGCCCGTCGAGGATGCGCGCGGTCGAAGCATCGGCGGCGGCCACGGCGCGCACGAGCCGGACTTCGTCTGCGAGCCCGTCCGCTCGTCGTGTGAGGACGCCGGCGGCGGCGAGATCGGTGAGGTTCTCGGTGGGGAAACGCGGCTCGCGGTCGAGCTCGCCTGCTCGAGCGGCGATCCGCTCGAGCGTCTGCTGCAGGCTCTCGATGGGTGTGGTGCGTGTGCGCGCCGGCGGCGCCTGGACGCTCACGCTGCGACTTCGCCTGCGGGGGCGCAGCGGTAGTCCATCGGGGCGAGCAGCAGACCGTCGGCGCGGCGGGCTGTCGCTGTGAGCGCTGGCAGCAGCGTGAGGGTGTTCTGGCAGCCGGCTCGTCTCGCTCCGGGCCCGAGGGCGTCATGCATCAGGACCGCGCCGCCGTCGGTGAGCTGGTGGCGCGCGTGGTCGAGCATCGTCTGTGGCTGATCGCCACGCCAGTCGTGCGTGTCGATCGACCAGTGCACGAGCTGTAGCCCAAGGTGGCCGGCAACACGATGGGTGGCGTCTGTGTGGACGCCCCACGGCGGACGCCACAGTCGCGGGTGTGCCCCGACTTTCTCTAGCGCCGCGAGCGCCGACTCGCTGTCGTCTCGTATCTCTGTCTCGGTGAGCTCGGTGTGACGTATGTGACGGTGACAGTGAAGCTGTATGTCGTGTCCGGCGGCGAGCACCTGTCGTGCGAGATCAGGCTGGACGAGCACTCGCTCGCCGACCATGAAGAACGTCGCCACCGCGTGGCAGCGCTGCAGCTGCTGCAGCATGAGCGGTGTCCATGTTGGGTCGGGGCCATCGTCGAAGGTCAGGCTCAGCGCGCGTGGCACGTTGCAGGGATGCCTGAGCTCGCTGGGCGCGAAACTGGTCACGACTGGTCTTCGTACTCGCGCAGGAACCCCTCGAACAGGCGACGGTGGCCTTCCTCGTCGTGGAGGATCGCGATCGCCATGTCGTTGGTCACCGGGTCTGACTCCTCGGTGGCGTCGATGATCCTGTTGTAATAGTCGATCGCGCCGGTCTCGGCCTTGATCACACCCTTGATGACGTGCACGATGTCGGTTTGGTGCTCGGGTGGCTGAAGGTAGGACTGTTCGGCTTGGAAGTCCATCGAACCGGGCACGACCCCGTAGATCTCCTTGATGCGGTTGGCGAACTGGGTGGCATGCCCGAGCTCCTCCTGAACGTCCTCCCGAAGGGACTTGATGATCTCTTGTGCGCGCACCCCGTCTGGGTTAATGGAGTTGGCGAGGTAGCTCATCACGGTCTCGATCTCCATCCAGTACGCCTTGGTGAGCATCTCGACGATGCGCTCGCGCTCCTCATGGGCATTCTCGGCGAGTATCCCTGTGCTGCTACGGACTGCTGACATCGGCGCTCTCTTTCGCTGGCAGTTTGTGGTGACCACCTACCCTGCGGGGCTCGGACGCAACTGGCTCGGCCGCAGGGTCGGTGAGATCGACTTGGTCAGGCCAGGCGATGGTCGCCGAACCAGTGGTCCAGATCCTCGTTGCTCATCAGCTCCAAGTGGATGCCTGCTGGTCTGGGCGACGAGCGCAGGAGCCTCGTCGCGATTCGCCACAACACATTGGTTGCCATCGTTTGCTCCTTTCCTTCATACATAGGGAGCTACCCGCTTTCGCAGGCACGAACCAGACTGGCGACGGGCACGCGGTTTGACGGTGGCGCGCGATTTGAGGGGCGAAGACGGAAAGCGTGCGGGTGCAGCTGACGGAGCAGCGGGTGCTGGCGTGCGCGGGCCAAGGCGAGGGTTCGCGCTCGCGTGGAGCGCGCGGTGCTCGAGCTGCTGAAGGACGCGGCGGACGGCAGCTGACGAGCCGCGGGGCTCGGGACACGACTGCAGACAATAGTATTCAGTCATGGCCCTCGGCCATCTCGAGCGCAACTTACCTTGATATAAATTTATATCGTAGTAACGTATGCGCCGATGTCGACACCAGCAGTCGCACCGCCCCGCATTCGACTCGCCCGCGGCGAGCGCATGGAGCAGACCCTGAACGTTGCGCACGCGCTGTTCGCCGAGCGCGGCTACGCCGCGGTGACGATGGACGAGGTGGCAGGCGAGGTGGGCGTCACCAAGCCGCTGCTCTACAACTACTTCGGCAACAAGGAGCGCCTGTACGTCGCGTGCATGGAACGGGCGGGCGACGCGCTGTCGGCGACGATCGCGGAGGCGGTGCGCGCAACCGCCAGCCCCGGGGACGCGCTCGGCGCCGGCCTGCGGGCTTTCTTCACATTCCTCGACGCCGACCGCGCCGCGTGGGCGGTGCTGTTCGACGAGACGCTGCCACGCGGCGGCGAGCTCGCGGAGCGGGTCGCGGACTATCGCGGGCGGATCCTCGCGGTCGTCTCCGAGGCGATCCTCGCGCAGATCTCCGCGCGCCGGCGGCGCGGCGCGCGCCTGGAGGTCGAGGCGCTGTCGGTCGCGGTGCTAGGCGCGGCCGAGGCGCTTGCGCGCTGGTGGCTGAGGAGCGAGTCGCTCTCGGCCCAGGCGGCCGCCGAGCTCCTGATCGCGACGCTCGAGCCGGGCCTGCGTCTGCGCTCCTCGGGCGGGGCCGGCAGATGATCGACACACCGCGCCGCGTCGCCGTGGTCGGCGGCAACCGCATTCCCTTCGCGCGCTCCAACAGCGCCTACTCGCACGCCTCCAACCAGGACATGCTGACGGCCGCGCTCGACGGGTTGATCGACCGCTTCGGGCTGCAGGACGAGCGTCTCGGCGAGGTCGCGGGCGGCGCGGTGCTCAAGCACTCGCGCGACCGCGACCTCACGCGCGAGAGCGTGCTCGGAACCGCCCTCGCCCCCGAGACTCCTGCCTATGACGTCCAGCAGGCGTGCGGTACGGGCCTCGAGGCGACGGTGCTCGTCGCCAACAAGATCGCGCTCGGGCAGGTCGACGTGGGCATCGCGTGTGGCGTCGACACCACCTCCGACGCGCCGATCGCGCTCAACGAGCAGCTGCGCGCGACGCTGCTCGAGGCCAACAGGCAGCGCTCGAACGTCGGCAAGCTGCGCGCCCTCGCGGGTGTGCGCCCCAGCCACATCATCCCCGCGATCCCCCGCAACGAGGAGCCGCGCACGGGCATGTCGATGGGCGAGCACTGCGCGCTCATGGCGCGCGAGTGGGGCATCGAGCGCGAGGCGCAGGACGAGCTGACGGTGGCCAGCCATCGCAACCTCGCGGCTGCATACGAGCGCGGGTTCTTCGACGATCTGGTCACCCCCTACCGAGGCCTCGAGCGCGATCAGAACCTGCGCCCGGACTCCGACGTCGAGAAGCTCGCGAAGCTGAAGCCCGTGTTCGGCGGCGCGCAGGGCACGATGACCGCCGCCAACTCGACGCCGCTCAGCGATGGCGCCTCAGCGGTGCTGCTGGCGAGCGAGCAGTGGGCGGGGCAGCACGAGCTTCCCGTGCTCGCCTACATCACCGAGGCGCAGACCGCCGCGGTCGATTACGTCCACGGGCGCGAGGGCCTCTTGATGGCGCCCGCCTACGGGATGGCGCGGATGCTCGACCGCGCCGGGGTCTCGCTGCAGGACTTCGACTACTACGAGATCCACGAGGCGTTCGCCGCGCAGGTGCTGTGCACGCTGGCCGCCTGGGAGGACCCGAAGTTCTGCTCCGAGCGCCTCGGCCGCGCCGCGCCGCTCGGCTCGATCGACCGCCACAAGCTGAACGTCAACGGCGGCTCGCTCGCCGCCGGCCATCCGTTCGCGGCGACCGGCGCGCGCATCGTCGCGGCGCTCGCCAAGCAGCTCAGCGCCGACGGTCGCGGCCGCGGCGTGATCAGCGTCTGTGCCGCCGGCGGACAGGGCGTGCTCGCGATCCTCGAGAGCGCCGGAGGCGCGGCATGAGCGATCTGTACGCGCAGCTCGTCAACTCCCCCGTGGGCTCCGTGGTGGCGGCGCGTGTGGGCCTGCCGCGCCCGGTGCGGCTCGACCGCTACAGCCCCGGCGACCCTGTCGTGGACGGCACCGTGCTGCTCGGCGCGACGCCCGGCGGGCGCCTGGCTGGTGCGGTCGCGAAGGTCTTGGCCGACGCGGGCGTCAAGACGAGCACGACGCGCGAGCGTCCGCTGCGCGAGGCGGCCACGGCCGCGGGCCTCGACGCCGCGCTCTACAACCCCGAGAGCGCCGGCCCGGAGCGCTTCAAGGGCCTCGTGTTCGACGCCTCCGGGATATCCGACTCGACCGACCTGGTCGAGCTGCAGCGCTTCTTCTACCCAGTGCTCGGCGGCATCCAGCGCAGCGGGCGCGTGATCGTGCTCGGCACGCCGCCGGCGCAGGCCGGCTCGAGCAGGGCCGCCACGGCGCAGCGCGCGCTCGAGGGCTTCACTCGCTCGCTCGGCAAGGAGGTCGGCGGCCGCGGCGTGACCGTGCAGCTCGTGCACGTCGCCGCCGGCGCCGAGGACCAGCTCGCCTCGACGCTGCGCTTCCTGCTCTCGCCGCGCTCGGCATACGTCTCCGGCCAGGTCGTCGAGATCGGCGCCGGCGTCGCCGCGATCGGGCAGCTCGCCTGGGAGCGCCCGCTCGCCGGCAGGGTCGCGCTCGTCACGGGCGCCTCACGCGGGATCGGCGCCTCGATCGCCGCGACGCTCGCGCGCGACGGGGCGAGCGTCGTCGGCCTCGACGTGCCGCAGGCCGAGCAGGATCTGGGCAGGGTGATCGGCGAGCTGGGCGGCGAGACGCTCGCGCTCGACATCACGGCCGCCGAGGCGCCGCAGCAGATCGCCGAGCGCTTCGCCGACGGTATCGACGTGGTCGTCCACAACGCGGGTGTGACGCGCGACCGCACGCTCGCGAAGATGCCGGCCAAGCGCTGGAGCGAGCTGATAGAGATCAACCTGTCGAGCGTCGAGCGGATCAACGACGCGCTGCTCGATAGCGGTCTCCTCGGCTCGGGCGCACGCGTCGTGTGCGTCTCCTCGATGTCGGGCATCGCCGGAAACGCGGGGCAGACCAACTACGCCGCCTCCAAGGCCGGGGTCATCGGCATGGTGGGCGCGCTCGCGGGCGAGCTGGCGGGCCGCGGCGCGACGATCAACGCTGTCGCCCCCGGCTTCATCGAGACGAAGATGACCGCGGCGATGCCGATCGCCACGCGCGAAGTCGGGCGGCGCCTGAACAGCCTCTCTCAAGGCGGGCTGCCGGTCGACGTCGCCGAGACGATCGCCTGGTTCGCGAGCCCCGCCTCGACCGGCGTCAACGGCAACGTCGTGCGAGTCTGCGGGCAGAGCCTGCTGGGGGCCTGACGATCGTGCGGCGCACGCTCACGAGCCCACCCGGCCTGCCGGTGCTGTACGCGCGCTCGGCCGTCGCGATGATCCCGCGCGCGTCGCTGTTGCCGTTGGTCCCGGGCGGCGGCGGTGAGGTGCCCGATCTGGAGCTGGAGCTCGCGAATGTGCGCAGCGACCGGGAGCGCGTGGCGGCCTACGCCGAGGTCTGCGGCTTCGCCCCCAGCGCCAAGCTCCCGCCGACCTACCCGCACGTGCTCGCCTTCCCGCTGCACATGGCGGTGATGGCCGACGGACGCTTCCCGTTCGGCGCCGTCGGGCTCGTGCACGTCGAGAACCGCATCCTCCAGCGCCGGCCGATAGCCGTCGATGAGCCGCTGGACCTGCGCGTGCGCGTGACGCCGCTCGAGCGCCACCGTCGCGGCAGGACGTTCACGCTTGTGACCGAGGTCCGCGCGGGAGGGCAGCTCGTCTGGGAGAGCGTCAGCACGATGCTGCGCCGCGGCGGTGGGCACGACTCGGCGCCCACCAGCAGCCGGGGATCCACGGACAGCACCGATGCCGCGGCGGCCGGCGACGCGACCGCCGGCTCGGACGCGGGTGGCGCGGTGATCGACACGTGGACGCTCGACGGCGGGCTGGGCCGTCGATACGCGGCGGTCTCCGGGGACCGAAACCCGATCCACATGCACGCGCTCACGGCCCGGCTGTTCGGGTTCCCGGGCGCGATCGCTCACGGCATGTGGACGAAGGCGCGAGCGCTCGCCGCGATCGAGAGCCGGCTGCCGGAGTTCCTGGGCGTCGAGGTCCAGTTCCGCAAGCCGATCGTGCTGCCCGCGCGCGTGGAGCTAACGAGCCTCGAGCAGGATGCGGGCGTCGAGCTCGCCGTGCGCGACGCGCAGCGCCACACACCGCATCTCGATGGACGGGTGTGGCGACTTGGCGAGGAGCCGGCAGCCGAGCGGCAGGCCACGACGACAGGAAGGCAGGCACAGTGAGCACGAACGGCACCGACCGCGGCATCGCGGAGCGGGGGATGGGCATGGGCCTGCGCGCGCTCAACGCGCTCGCCGGCTCGGAGCTGCTCGACCGCGTACACGCGCGCAAGCGCTTCGAGCGCGTCGTCTACCGAAGCACGAAGAGCGGGTTTCGCTCGGCGACCGCGGCGGGCCGCACGTTCAAGGCGGCGCAGCAGCTCACACGCCCTGCGCGTCAGGCTCCCAGCAAGCCGCGGGCGCTGTTCGACGTCACGCCCGACGAGGAGCAGCAGATGTTCCAGGAGGCGGTGCGCGACTACGCCGCCGAGAAGGTACGCCCGGCGGCGACGGATGCGGACGCCGCGCGCGCGACCCCGCCGGAGCTGCTCGCGCAAACCTCGGAGCTCGGCATCAACACGCTCGGCGTGCCGGAGGAGCTCGGCGGCGTGGTGCAGGAGCAGGCGGCGGTGACCTCGGTGCTCGTCGGCGAGGCGCTCGCGCACGGCGACATGGGCATCGCCTACGCGGCGCTCGCGCCCGGTGGCGCCGCCGCCGCGATCGGACACTGGGGCGACGAGCGCCAGCAGGCGAGCTACCTGCCGGCGTTCACGGGCGAGCACCCACCCGCGGCGGCGCTCTGCCTGCTCGAGCCGCGGCCGCTGTTCGACCCGCTGAAGCTCGAGACGAAGGCGCGCCGCGACGGCGAGGACTGGATCATCGACGGCGCCAAGGCGCTCGTCGCGCGCGCCGGCGAGTGCGAGCTGTTCCTCGTGGCGGCGGACGCGCAGGGCATCGGCCCGGCGCTGTTCGTGCTCGAGTCGGGCGTCGCCGGGTTGTCGGTGCAGGACGAACCCGCGATGGGCCTGCGCGCGGCGAGCACCGGCCGGCTGCTGCTCGAGGGTGCACGCGTCCCGGCCGGCGCGCTGGTCGCGGAGGCTCAGGGCGATGCCTACGCGGAGTGCGTGCAGCGCGCGCGACTGGCGTGGTGCGCGCTCGCCGTCGGGACCGCGCAGGCGGTGCTCGACTACGTGATTCCCTACGTCAAGGAGCGCCGCGCCTTCGGCGAGCCGATCGCCAACCGCCAGGCGGTCGCGTTTGCGGTGGCAGACGTCGCGATCGAGACCGCCGGCATGCGCCTCGCCACCTACCGCGCCGCTGCCCGCGCCGATCAGGGCAAGAGCTTCGCTCGCGAGGCCGCGCTCGCGCGCGAGCTGTGCGCCAAGCACGGCATGCGCATCGGCTCCGAAGGCGTGCAGCTGCTCGGCGGCCACGGCTACATCAAGGAGCATCCGGTGGAGCGCTGGTATCGGGATCTGCGGGCCGCGGGCGTGATGGAGGGCGCCCTGCTCGTCTAGCGAGCGAAAGCGAGACGATGATCAACCTCGAGACACCCAGCAAGTTCAAGCCGCTCGTCAGCCAGGCCCACCAGGTGGCAACCGAGGTCTTCCGGCCGATCTCGCGCAAGTACGACCTCGCCGAGCACGAGTACCCGAAGGAGCTCGACCTGCTCGCCTCGCTGATCGACGGCATGAACGAGGGCTCGGACACAGGCGGCGCCGGTGCCGCCGGGGTACGCCGCGCGGCCAATGGCGACGGCTCCGGCGAGAACCGCAACGGCTCGAACCTCTCGACGGTGCTGAGCATCATCGAGCTGTGCTGGGGCGACGTCGGCCTGCTGCTGTCGATGCCGCGCCAGGGCCTCGGCAACTCCGCGATCGCGTCGGTCGCGAGCGAGGAGCAGCTCGCGCGCTACGGCGGACGCTGGGCCGCGATGGCGATCACCGAGCCCGAGGCGGGCTCGGACTCGGCCGCGATCCGCACGACCGCGGAGCTCGACGGCGAGGAGTACGTGCTCAACGGCGAGAAGATCTATGTCACCTCCGGGGAGCGCGCCGATCTCGTCGTCGTGTGGGCGACGCTCGACCGCTCCGTCGGGCGCGCCGCGATCCGCTCGTTCATCGTCGAACGCTCCAACCCGGGGATGAAGCTCGAGCGCCTCGAGCACAAGCTCGGCATCCGCGCGTCGGACACGGCCGCGTTTCGCCTGGAGGACTGCCGCGTGCCGAAGGAGGCGATGCTCGGCGGCGAGCGCACGGACGCCAAGGACACCAAGGAGGGCTTCGGCGGCGCGATGCAGACGTTCGACAACACGCGCCCGCTCGTCGCCGCGATGGCCGTCGGCGTCGCGCGCGCGTCGCTCGACGAGACGCGCGCGAGGCTCGCCGAGGCGGGTGTCGAGGTCGACTACGCCAAGCCCGCGCTCGCGCAGTCCGCCGCCGCCGCGCGCTTCCTCGAGATGGAGGCCGACTACGAAGCCGCCCGCCTGCTCACGCTGCAGGCCGCGTGGATGGCCGACAACGCACAGCCCAACTCGGTGCAGGCGTCGATGGCCAAGGCCAAGGCGGGACGCACGTGCGTCGAGGTCGCGCTGGGCTGTGTCGAGCTGTGCGGCAGCGTCGGCTACGCCGAGAACGAGCTGCTCGAGAAGTGGTCGCGCGACGCCAAGATCCTCGACATCTTCGAGGGCACCCAGCAGATCCAGCTGCTGATCGTGGCGCGTGCGCTGCTGGGCAAGAGCTCCGCAGAATTGAAATAGCGGCGGCCTGTGCTACGGCGTCGAGGGGCGGGCTCAGGGCAGCAGCGTAAAGCTGGTCACGTGCCGGGGTCGCACCACGCCCAGGTGACGGTGGTCGAGCGAGGCTACCTGCTTCTGCCCGTGGCGCTCGGCGAGGGCGATGAGCGACGCGTCGGCTATGCCGAGGGGGAGATCGAGGTATTGCTCCATCAGCTCGGCTATGCGCTCCCATTCAGGCTCGAGGACCGCTTCGACGATGAGCTCGCCGGCGGCGATGGCGCGCGCGAAGGCAAGCTCCGCGTGAGGGCCGATGCGGTCGCTGAGCAGGTAGGAAACCTCCGTCACCACCAGCTCGGGTACCAGAAGCGGCCGCGGCGCTCGGGTGAGCAACTCGACGCAGCGGCTATGGTCGTTGTCCTGGGTGGCCGCGGCGGCGTAGAGCGGCCCAGCGTCGATGATCAGCACTGGCTAGGAAGCTGGGTGTCGGCGGCCGATGGCGGACACCACGAAGTCCTCGACGTGTCTGGAGGCGTCGGGTGGGTCGCCTGCGCCGATCGCGAAGAACGACAGGGCGCCGTCCTGGGGTGGCTGGAGCTGCTCCTCAATCGCGTGTCGTGCGACGTCGGCGATTGATACGCCACGCCGTCTGGCCTCATGTCGCAGACGGGCGTCCAGGTCGTCGGGCAGCATGATTGTCGTGCGCTTCACGCATATAGCCTAGCGCATATCGTGCGAATGTCTAGCGCCCGCTGCCGCCGTGCCTACCGCGCCCGCGCGCGCTCCTGCGCTCCTCGTGCTCATGTCTGCGCAGCTCCCGCCACGCGTCGCGCGCCTGCCTGAGCGCATCGCGAACCTGCTTGCGTGCCTCCTCGGTGGCGAGCGCCGCCTCGCGCAGCTGCTGGCGCGTGCGCGCGCCCTGCGTGAGCAGGTTGAACGACCACAGCCCGGTCTCCAGCAGCCGCGCGGCGCGCTCGAGATCGGCGAGCACCGCCGCGCGCAGCTTGCCGCCGCGCAGGCCCTGCTCGATGTGGCGCATGCGCGAGTCCTGGGAGAGGTCGTAGAGGGCGACCATCGCGCGGGCGGCGATCTGCGGCTCGGGATCGCGCGGGTCCACCTCGGCGAGCGTCGCGAGCTCCTCGGTGGCGACCTCGACGAGACGGTTCTGAAGGTCCAGCCGGGCGGCGCGCAGTGACGGCGTGGAGGCGACCATCTCGGCGAACATCGGGAAGAACACGTAAAGCCGCTCGGGTAGGTCCTCGATGTCGTCCATGTCGTCGCTGAGCGCGCGCAGCATCGCCTTCGTCGGCGACTCGCCCTGCCGGCGCTCACGTAGCGCCGCCGCCACGCGCGCGATGCCCTCGTCGGCGCGGTCGAAGACGAGCGACTCCTTCGTGGGGAAGTAGTTGTAGACCGTCTTCTCCGAGACCCCGACGATCTCGGCGATCTCGGCGACCTTGACGTGGTCGAAGCCGCGCACCACGAACAGCGACGTCGCCACGTCCGAGATCTGCTGGCGCGTGCGGCGCTTCTTGCGCTCGCGCAGCCCGTCGTCTGGGTGGCGCCGGCGCTCCCAGCGCTCCTGTGTCTTGCGCGCGATCGCGAACGCATCGGCCATCTCCTCGCCGAGCTCGCGCACGAGCAGGCGCTCGATCCTGCCCTCGTCGGAGAGCTCGTCGAGCGCGTCGACGCCGGTGAGCGGATCGGCGCGTGGGGACCCCTCATCCACCATCGCCCCATCCTAACAAAGATTCAGTTGCACGATTTTTTCAGTTACTGTAGTATTGCTCTCATGACCAATCTCATGATCGAAGCTCACGACCTGCACAAGCGCTTCGGCGCGACCGTCGCGCTCGACGGAATCGACCTCGAGGTGCCGGCCGGAGCGATCCTCGGCGTGCTTGGGCCCAACGGCGCCGGCAAGACCACGGCGGTGCGCATCCTCACCACGCTCTCCATCCCCGACGGCGGCACGGCGCGCGTCGCCGGGCACGACGTCGTCACCGAAGCAGCCGCTGTGCAGCGCAACATCGGCGTCACCGCGCAGGACGCGACGCTCGACGAAGTCCTGACCGGTCGCGAGAACCTCGTGATGATCGGGCGCCTGAGCGGTCTCTCCAGAGCGCAGGCGCGCACGCGGGCGGGGGATCTGCTCGAGCAGTTCGACCTCGTCGACGCCGCCGCGCGCATCCTCAAGGAGTACTCGGGCGGCATGCGCAGGCGCCTGGACCTCGCCGCCGGGCTTGTGACGCGTCCGCCCGTGCTGTTCCTCGACGAGCCGACGACCGGTCTCGACCCCACGAGCAGGGTGCGGATGTGGGAGGTGATCCGCGGGCTCGTCGCCGACGGCGTGACGCTGCTGTTGACGACGCAGTACCTCGACGAGGCCGACGAGCTCGCCGATCGGATTGTGGTGATCGACCACGGCCGCGTGATCGCCGGCGGCACCGCCGCCGAGCTGAAGGCTCAGGTCGGCGGCGCGCGCCTGGAGGTGACGCTCTCAGAGCCTCGCCCCGACGCACCCGCGGCGCTTGCGCCGTTCGTCTCGGGCTCCGTGCACGAGAGCCACGACGGGCGTCGCCTGCGCGCACCGGTCCAGCGCACCGCTGGACTGGCCACGACGATCGTGCGCGCGCTCGACGACGCGGGGATCACGGTCGACGACGTCGAGGTCCACCAGCCGTCGCTCGACGACGTGTTCTTCGCGCTCACCGGCCATCCCACCGCATCGTCCCCGGAGGGGGACACCACCGATACCACCGGCACGACATCGCAACCAACGGAGGTGACCGCATGAACAAGCTACGCGACGTAGGTGTGCTCACCTGGCGCAACCTCGTGCACATCAAGCGCGAGCCGCTGCAGCTCTCGGACGTCACCGTCCAGCCGGTGCTGTTCACGCTGCTGTTCGTCTACGTGTTCGGCTCCGGCGTGGTGCTGCCGGGCGGAGGCAGCTACAAGGACTTCGCGATCGCCGGCCTGCTCGCGATGAACCTGACCACCTCGGCGATGGGCACCGCCGTCGGGCTCAGCTCGGACCTGGGCAGCGGTGTGATCGACCGCTTCCGCACGCTTTCGATGTGGCGGCCGGCGGTACTCGTCGGGCGCTCGCTCGCGGACGTGCTCACCGCTGCCATCTGCGCTTCGTTCGTCGCGATCACCGGACTGGTGATCGGCTGGCGGCCGGATGCGGGCGCGGCTTCGATCGTCGCCGGCTTCGCCATCTTCCTGCTGTTCAGCTACGCGCTCTCCTGGGGCTGCGCCTGTCTCGGAATGGTCAGCAAGAGCCCGGAGTCGGCGCAGGGGATGGGCCTCGTGATCCTGTTCCCGCTCGCGATCGTCTCCAACGCGCTCGTCCCCACCGAGCACATGCCCGCGCTGCTGCGGACGCTTGCCGACTGGAACCCGGTGAGCGCGGTCACCACTGCCTCCCGGCAGCTGCTCGGCAACCCCAATCCCTCGGCGAGCATCCACACGTGGCCGATGCAGCACGCCGTGCTCGCGTCGCTCATCTGGTCGGTGGCGTTGATCGTGGTGTTCGCGCCTCTCGCGAGCACGCTGTACAGGCGTCGCACGACAGACTGACACCGACTCACCGCAGCGCGAGGCGGCCGACCGGGCACGAGCGCCTGGCGATACGCTCTCGGCTGCCGATGGCCCCCGAGCTCGTCCTCCACGTGATCCCGCCATCGCATCCGTGCATGACGGCGGCTGAGGCCCTGCGCCTGAAGGGGCTCGAGTACGAGCGCATCGAGCTCTCGCCGGGCGAGCACGTCGAGGCGATGCGCGCGATCTATGGCGAGGAGCATCACACGGTCCCCGGGATGCTCGTCGACGGCGAGCCGGTGCATGGCTCGAGCGCGATCCTCGAGCGGCTCGACGAGCTCGCTCCCGAGCCCGCGCTGTACACCTCCGACGAGGTCCGGGAGGCGGAGCGCTGGGGCGACGGCGAGCTACAGGACCTCGGCCGGCGGCTGCCGTGGGGGGCGCTGCACTTTCGCCCCGAGACGATGGGCACGTTCGGCGGCGCCGGTGCGCTGGACGGAGCCGGAACCGACTTCGCGATCGGCTACATCCGCGCCTCGTGGAAGTACCATCGCATCAGCGCCGCGCGCCTGCAGGAGGATCTCGCCGGGCTGCCGGAGCTGCTCGCCCACGTCGAGCGGCTCGGCGCCGACGGCGTGATCGGCGGCGATCAGCCGAACGCGGCGGATCTGCAGATCGGCGCCACCATCAGGGTGCTGCTCACGCTAGGCGACCTGCAGCCGCTGCTGCGCGGCGGCGTCGGCGAGCGGATCGCCACGCGCCTCTTCCCGGAGTACAGGGGAGAGGTCCCCGCCGGGGCGTTCCCCGCGGGCTGGGTGCCGCAGCGCTGACCGTCCGCGCCTAACCGGTCAGGGGCGAAGCGAGGGATCTTCGTACGGTTCGCGCTCGATCACGCGGTCACGGACTACCTGGCCGCGGCGTGGATTGACGAGCATGTAGAAGAGCGACAGCACGAGCCCTATTACACCGGCGATGATCAGGATCAGGCCGACCGTCTGCACCGAGATCCCAGAGACGGTCGCGGTGACCGCATAGCGCAGGATCGCGCCGACGGCTATCAGGAATATGGAGCTTCCGGTTGTCATGTAATCGGGTTACCCGGATTCCAGGCTCTCAACCATCGAGTTTGTGCCGCTGTTGAGCGCGCGCGCAGCGGCGAGGCACGCTCGAGCTCCAGCAAGAAGCGCTAGGAGACGACCGGCGGCGTCGAGTCTTCGGACTCGGCGTCCGCCGGTGGCGCGAGGAACGGCAGCGCGTCGATCAGCCCGGTGAGCTCGAAGATGCGCTGCACGACGCGTGGCCCCGGGACCAGCGCAAAGTCGTGACCGTCGCGCTCGCACAGCTGGCTGGTGAGGATGATCTCCGCCAAGCCGGTCGAGTCGATGAACATGAGCCCGCTCAGGTCGAGCACGATGGCATCTCCTGGGCTCGCGCGTGCGAGCATCCGCGAGATCGCGCCGTGGAGGGTGGCGGCGGACGCGATGTCGAGTTCGCCGCCGAGCCTCAGCGTGTGACGTCCCTCGCCCGCCGACTCGTCTATGTCCACACCCGAGAATCGCTTCGTCATCGTGACACCGCTGCGTGGCTCCTACCCCGCAACCGCGCTGCGCGAAACCGACGGAAGTGCTCAGTTCGAGTTTGGATGGCGGGCGTGCGGGCAACTCAACATGTAGATGCTCGATTCAACCCCAGATGCGGTGATCTCTCTGCACCCCGACCCATACGCGCCGCGCGCGGCGCGCTATTTCGTGAGCACCGTCGACCGTCCCTCGCCGGATCTGCGCGATGTGGTCGTGCTGCTGACGAGCGAACTGGTGACGCGCGCAGTGCTGCTCTGCCCGAGCGAGCGTGACGACCTCGTGGAACTGCGTATCTGGATGCCCGCCGAGGTGGTGCGCGTCGAGCTGCGAGCCGCCTGTGAGCTGATCTACATGCCCCACGAGCCTCCGCGTCCGCAAGACGGTCTGCTGCTGATGGATGACCTCGCGGACCGCTGGTCGGTCGACGTACACGGAGAGCAGGGGTGTATCTGGTTTGAGATCGATCGCCAGCACGTTCCTCGAGTCGAGGGCCAGGACCGCGCACGTCGCGTGTTTGCGTCCAGCCCCAATCGAGATTAGAGACACCTGCAACCGGGAAGCCCCGCTCTTGTCGCGATGGTCGCGCTCGCCGACGACTCCGCCGCACACGCCGAGGGCACGCCCAGCCTGCGTATCAGCCTGCCGCGCGACCCGAGGGCTCCGGCGCGCGCGCGTGCCGCCGTCACGCGCTTCACCGAGAGCGGCGGTGGGATCGCGGGACTCGCGCTCGAAACGCTCGCGCTGCTCGTCTCAGAGGTGGTGTCGAACGCCGTGCTGCACTCCGACGCGCCGCCCGCAAGCGAGATCCTGCTGTGCGCTCGCCTGCCCGAGCGGGGCACGGTCCGCGTCGAGGTGATCGACTGCGGCAGCGGCTTTACCGCGGCCCCTCGCGATCCCTCCCGCGTGACCGGCGGTTATGGGCTGTTCCTCGTGGCTCAGCAGGCCAGCCGTTGGGGAGTCGATCGAGAGGGTGGAACACGCGTATGGTTCGAGATCGGGGCCGCGCCCGGAGCGAGCTATGAGTGAAACCTCCAACACCAGCACGCCCGAGATCGCCGCGCACGACATCGCGATCGAGCTGCTCGTCGAGGCGGGCGCCGTCTTGGCGAGCTCGCTCGATCTGACGACGACGATGAACCAGGTCGCGCAGCTGACGGTGCCACGGCTGGCCGACCTGTGCGTGATCGATCTGCGAAACGACGACGGCTCGATCACCGAGGTGGCGGTTGCGGCCGCCGACCCGGCGATCGCGCCTGCGCTCGAGCGCCTGCGTGCCCGCCATCCGCTCGACCCCGAGGGCGAGCATCCGGTCGCGCGCGTGATTCGCAGCGGCGAGCCCGAGCTGCAGCCGCAGATGAGCGACGCGCTGATGCGCTCGTTTGCGCAGGGCTCCGAGCACGCGCGCTTCATGATCGAGCACCGCTACCACTCGGCGGTGGTCGCGCCGCTGCTCGCGCGTGGGCGCACGCTCGGCGCGCTGTCGCTGCTTCGTCTCGGCGACAGCGAGGCGTATGGGAGCAGCGACTTGGAGCTGGCCGGCGAGCTGGCCCGCCGCGCGGCGCTGGCAATCGACAACGCGCGCCTATTCTCGGAGGTGCGCCGCGTCGAGCGGCGCCTGGAGGCGGCGCTCGTGAACCTCGCGGAGGCGATCACGATGACCGACGCGCGTGGCCACATGGTGTTCGCCAATCAGGCAGCCGCCGATCTGCTCGGCGCCGGTAGTCCGGGCGAGCTGGTGGATGCCGCGCCGGGCACGATCATGCCGCGCTTCCTCGTGACCGACGAGCATGGGCGCGAGCTCGACCTCGAGAGCATGCCCGGCCGGCGCCTGTTCGCGGGCGGCTCGCACGAGCCGCTGCTGGTCAGCAACGTCGTACGCGCGACGGGGGAGGAGCGCTGGCTGATCGTGCGCTCCTCTCCGGTCACGGACCCCGACAGTGGGCGCGTGCTGTACGCGGTCAACGTGTTCGAGAACATCACCGAGGTCAAGCGCGCGCAGCTGGCGGAGAGCTTCATGGCGGAGGCCAGCCGCGTGCTCGCATCCTCGATGGACTACGGCGAGACGCTCGCGCAGATCGCGCGCCTGGCGGTGCCGCGGATCGCCGATTGGTGCGCCGTGGACGTGCTCGACGAGCACGGCGAGATCGAGCGCGTCGCCGTGTACCACAGCGACCCGGGCCAGCTGGAGCTCGCCGCGCAGCTGGACCGCGGCTATCGACCGGCTCCTGACGATCCGCTAGGCGTGCCGGAGGTGATCCGCAGCGGGCGTGCGCGCATCTACAGCGACATCGACGCGGACGCGCTGGCGGCCTACGCGCGCGACAGCGAGCACCTCGCGCTGCTCGAGGCGATCGAAGCCAAGGCGGTGATCATCGTGCCGCTGGCTGCGCCCGCGCGCACGCTCGGCGCGATCACGCTCGTCTCCTCGGACTCGCTGCGCCGCCTCACCCACAACGACCTCGCGCTCGCGGAGCGGCTCGGCCGCCGCGCGGGGACTGCCGTCGAAAGCGCGCGCCTGTACACGGAGCGCACGCGCATCGCCAAGGTGCTCGAGGCGGCACTGCTCCCGGAATCGCTGCCGGAGATACCCGGTGTCGAGATCGAGGCCCTCTACCACGCGGCGGGTGAGCTCAACGATGCCGGTGGCGACTTCTACGACGTGCTGCCCTACGGCCCCGATCGCTGGATGCTCGTGATCGGCGACGTCTGCGGCAAGGGTCCGCGGGCGGCCGGCGTCACGGCGCTCGCACGGCACACGCTGCGCGCGGTGGCGATGCTCGGCCTGAGCCCCACCGCGATGCTCGCCACGCTACACGAGGCGCTGCGCCGTCAGCCGGCCGGCGCCGATCTGTGCACCGTCTGCCTCGTGACGCTCGCGCCGCGCGCAACGGGCGCATCGCTTGGTGTCGCGCTCGCGGGGCATCCGCCGCCGCTCGTGATCGACGCTGACGGCGGCTGCCGCAAGGTCGGCACCCCGGGCACGCTGCTGGGCGTGCTCGACCCCGTCGAGATCAACGAGGTCGAGGTCGAGCTGCACCCAGGTGAGACGCTGCTGCTGTACACGGACGGGCTGCCGGAGGCCGGACGGGCGGGCTCGCAGCTCGACGAGGAGCGGCTGCTCGAGGTCTGCGCCGTTGCCTCGAAAGACTCGCTCGGCGGTGCTTTGGGGCGGATCGAGAGCGCCGCGCTCGCGCACGCCGGCGGCCGCTTGCGCGATGACATCGCGCTGCTCGCGGTGCGCGTCCCCGGCGAGCGGCGCGAGCCGGGCGGCGCGTAATCTGCCGGCTCCGGGCGCCACGCGGCGGCAGCCGCATAGACATTGCGTGTCTCTCCGGTAAAATCACGCGCATGGGGGTAAACGATCAGCTCCGGATCGATGCGCGGCGCGAGGGCGGGCGCGCGATCCTCACGCTCGAGGGCGAACTGGACATGGCCAGCGCTGAGCTTCTGGAGCAGCTCGCGGATGGCGACGAACTGCGCGGCGAACCGATGCTGGTGCTCGACCTGCAGCAGCTGCGGTTCATCGACTCGACGGGCCTGCGCGCGATCCTCGCCACGCTCGAGCGCTGCCGCGAACGCGGTCAGGAGTTCGCGATCACGCCCGGCTCGCAGCAGGTTCAGCGCCTGTTCAGCGTCACCGGTGTGGCCGAGCACCTGCCGACGATCGCCACCGCTGACGGCGTGCTCGCCTGAGCGGCGGGCCACGCCGGCGTCTAGAGCTGTGGCGGCGGCGTCGCCTGCTCAGGTGCGATCCCGAAGCGCCGCTGATACTCCACAGGTTGAGTTCGCTCCAGCCCGGCGGGCATGAGTCAGTCCTTTCGCTCGAGGTGGCGTTCAAGCGCGTCCAGACCGCCCTGCCACAGCAGCACGTAGGGGGTCAGCCAGCGCGCGAGCTCGGCGAAGCCCTCGCCGCGGAGCCCGTACAGCCGGCGCTGTCCCACCGCGCGCGACTCGACGAGCCCCGCTTCGCGCAGGATGCGCAGGTGACGCGAGGTGTTCGGCTGGCTGAGACCTGTCTGCGAGACCAGCTCGCCGACTCCCTGCGGGCCGCCGAGCAGCTGATCGAGGATCTGCCGGCGGGCCGGCTCGGCCACGACCTCGAACGCGCTCATCACGACAATAAATATATTTATATCGTTATATGTTTGTCAAGAGATATATGTCGTGTGCGGGCTGCGCGCTTCGTCACAGAGGCGACCATAATCCGGCAAAAGGAGGAAGCGATGCAGTATCTGCTCCAGATCTACACAGGCGAAGCGATGGGCGCGTGGGAACGGCTCTCCGAGGACGAGCAAGGCGCGGTCACGGCCGAGTACATGGCGATCATGCAGGCCCCAGGCGTGAGCGCCGGCGCGCAGCTGCAGCCCGCGACGACGGCCACGACGGTGCGCGTCAAGGACGGCGCGACGCTCACCACCGATGGCCCCTTTGCCGAGAGCAAGGAGGCGCTCGGCGGCTACTACCTGCTCGAGGCCGACGACCTCGACGCAGCGATCGAGCTCGCCGCGCGCATCCCCGCGGCGCGCCTGGGCGGCGCCGTCGAGGTGCGCCCGGTGGTGGCCCGCTGATCGAGCAGGTCTTCCGCGAGCAGTGGGGCCGCGTGCTCGCCGCGCTGGTCGGCTACCTCGGCGACTTCGACCTCGCCGAGGAGGCCGCCCAGGAGGCGTTCGCGATCGCCACCGAGCGATGGTCGGCAGACGGCACGCCCGCCGACCCGGGCGCGTGGCTGATCGTCACGGCGCGCAATCGCGCGATCGACCGCATTCGCCGCCAGCGCACGCTCGCCGCGAAGACCGAGCTGCTCGCCGACCCCCGAAGTGGGGAGCCGCCCGAGCCGACGATGCCGGAGCCGATCGAGGACGAGATGCGGGAGACGAGCTTTCGCGATGAGCGGCTCGAGCTGATCTTCACCTGCTGTCACCCCGCGCTCGCCACGGACGCGCAGGTCGCGCTGACGCTGCGCGCGCTCGGCGGCCTGGGAACGGAGGAGATCGCGCGCGCGTTCCTCGTCCCCGTGCCGACGATGGCGCAGCGGCTCGTGCGCGCCAAGCGCAAGATCAAGGACGCCGGGATTCCCTTTCGGATCCCGCCGGCGCACCTGCTGCCCGATCGGCTCGCGGCCGTCCTCGCAGTCATCTACCTGATCTTCAACGAGGGCTACGACGGACGCGGCGCACAGCTTGCCGAGGAGGCGATTCGGCTGGGCGCCGCACTCGTCGAGCTGATGCCCGACGAGCCGGAGGTGCTCGGCCTGCTCGCGCTGATGCTGTTGACCGACTCGCGGCGCGCGGCGCGCGTGCGCGACGGCGAGCTCGTGCTGCTCGCCGATCAGGATCGCGGGTTGTGGGACAAGGCGGAGATCGACGCGGGGCGCGCTGCGCTCGAGCGCGCGCAGGCGCTGGGCGTCGGCGGGGAGGAGGGGGTGTACGTGCTGCAGGCGCAGATCGCCTCGCTGCACGCTCGCGGGCGCAGCGACTGGCGGGCGATCGTCGAGCGCTACGGGCGGCTTGCGCGTCTCACCGGCTCCCCCGTCGTCGAGCTCAACCGCGCGATCGCGCTCGCCGAGGCGCGGGGGCCCGAGGCGGGGCTGCGGGCGATCGACCGCATCGAGCTCGACGACTACCACTACCTGCACGCCGCGCGAGCCGATCTGCTGCGCCGGCTCGAGCGCCCCGCCGAGGCGCGCCTCGCATATCGGCGCGCGCTCGGGCTCGTACGCTCCGAGCCCGAGCGGCGGTTCCTCGAGCGGCGGCTGGGTGAGCTACTAGCGGCCGTACCAGCGTCGCCCGCCACCCTCGACGCCACCGACGAAGAAGCCGATCAGCCACAGCAGCACGGCGAAGATCAGCAAGTACCAAAGGATGTGAGCGGCGAACCCGAGGCCTCCGAAGATCGCCAGTATCA
>Ga0182015_10002883_pt1 | contig 20010 bp, 18 predicted proteins | sample 712P3MmetaG_FD_120478 | JGI IMG/M metagenome (GOLD analysis project Ga0182015, IMG submission 120478) | Permafrost microbial communities from Stordalen Mire, Sweden - 712P3M metaG | ecosystem: Environmental > Terrestrial > Soil > Wetlands > Permafrost | place: Sweden: Stordalen | collected...
GCCGAGGCGCTCGCGGCTTCCACCGACTGGGGCCCGACGGCCACGGCCTACCGGGAGCTGATGCGGTCGTGGAAGGACGCTGGCCGAGCTGACCGCGGCGCCGAGGAAGAGCTGTGGAGCCGGTTCAAGACGGCTCAGGACAGCTTCTTCGCCGAACGCGCGAAAATCTTCTCTGCCAAGGACAATGAGCTTCGCGAGCACGCGAGTGTGAAGTCCGAGCTGCTCGCGGATGCCGAGAAGCTGCTGCCGGTAACCAACGCCAGGGCAGCCCGGTCAGCGCTGCGCGGCATTCAGGAGCGCTGGGAGCGGGTCGGCGGCGTGCCCCGCGACGCCCAGGAAAAGCTCGAGGGCGGCCTGCGCCGGATCGAGGAAGCGGTACGCAAGGCCGAGGACACGCACTGGCGGCGTTCCAGCCCCGAGGCGCTGTCCCGGGCGAAGGGCACCGTCGAGCAGATCCGCGCCGCGATCAGGGCGCTGGAGACCCAGCTGGAGCGGGCGCAGGCGGCGGGCGACGAGGCCGCCAGGCAGGAGGCCGAGGAGGCCCTGGCTGCCCGCCGCGAATGGCTGCAGGAGGCCGAGCGAACCCTGGCCGAGCTGTCCGGCTGACTCTGTCCGGCTGACTAGTTCGTGACCCGGTACACGTCGTAGACGCCGTCGATCGAGCGGACCGCGCGGAGCACGTGACCGAGGTGCTTCGGGTCACCCATCTCGAACGTGAACTTGCTGAAGGCAACCCGGTCTCGCGTCGTGGTCACCGAGGCGGACAGGATGTTCACGTGCTGGTCGGAGATCGACCTGGTCACGTCCGAGAGCAGGCCGGTGCGGTCGAGTGCCTCGACCTGGATCGCGACCAGGAACAGCGAGCCCTCCCGGGGTGACCAGCGGACCGTGACGACCCGCTCGGCCTGGGACTCCAGCAGGTGGCCGAGGTTGACGCAGTCGGCCCGGTGCACCGATACGCCGTGGCCGCGAGTGACGAACCCGGTGATCTCGTCGCCGGGCACCGGCGTGCAGCATTTGGACAGCCGCGCCCACACGTCCGCGGCGCCCTCGACCACCACGCCGGAATCACCGGCAGGCGGCGGCTTGGGCGGCCTGGTAGGCAGGGCGGTCTCGGCCATGTCCTCTTGCGCGCCGGCGATCCCGCCGGCCGACCTGACCAGCTTGCCGACCACCGACTGGGCGCTCGCGTGGCCTTCGCCGACCGCCGCGTACAGCGCGGAAAGGTCGGTGTAGTGCAGGTCACGGGCGATGGCGAGCAGCGCGTCGCCGGTGGCCAGCCGCTGCAGCGGCAGCCCCTGCTTGCGCATGATCCGGGCGATGGCGGTCTTGCCCGTCTCGGCGGCGGCCTCCCGGCGCTCCTTGGAGAACCAGTGCCGGATCTTGTTACGCGCCCTGGCGCTCTTGACGAAGAGCAGCCAGTCCCTGCTCGGCGCCGCGTCGAGTGCCTTGGAGGTGAAGATCTCCACCGTGTCGCCGTTGTTGAGCGCGTTCTCCAGCGCCACCAGGCGCCCGTTCACCCTGGCCCCGATGGTGCGGTGGCCCACTTCGGTGTGGATCGCATAGGCGAAGTCGACGGGGGTCGCGCCCTGCGGCAGCGCGACGACCTGGCCGCGCGGGGTGAAGACGTAGACCTCCGCGGCGCCCAGGTCGAACCGGAGGGACTCCAGGAATTCCGCCGGGTCGGCCGTCTCCCGCTGCCAGTCGACCAGCTGGCGGAGCCAGGCCAGGTCCGAATTGCGGGTGCCGAGCACCGACTCTTCCTTGTACTTCCAGTGCGCGGCGACCCCGTACTCCGCCCGCCGGTGCATGCCCCAGGTCCTGATCTGCAGCTCGACCGGCTTGCCTTCCGGGCCGATCACGGTCGTGTGCAGCGACTGGTACATGTTGAACTTCGGCATCGCGATGTAGTCCTTGAACCGCCCGGGGACGGGATTCCACCGGGCGTGCACCGTGCCGAGCACCGCATAGCAATCACGCAGGGAGTCGACAAGGACGCGGATGCCGACCAGGTCGTAGATGTCGTCGAAGCCGACGTTCCTGGCGATCATCTTCTGGTAGACGGAGTAGTAGTGCTTAGGGCGCCCGGTCACCCTCGCCTTGATCTTGGCCTCGCGCAGGTCCGTCGACACGTCCTCGACGACTTCCTGCAGGAACACGTCGCGGCGGGGCGCGCGCTCGGAGACCAGCCGGGCGATCTCGTCGTAGCGCTTCGGGAACATGGTGGCGAAGGCCAGGTCCTCAAGTTCCCACTTGACGGTGTTCATGCCCAGCCGGTGCGCGAGCGGCGCGAATATCTCCAGCACCTCGCGCGACTTCTGCTCCTGCTTCGGCCTGGGCAGGTAGCGGAGCGTCCGCATGTTGTGCAGGCGGTCCGCGAGCTTGATGACGAGGACCCTGATGTCGCGGGACATCGCGACCACCATCTTGCGCACGGTCTCCGCCTGCGCGGCATCGCCGTACTTGACCTTGTCCAGCTTGGTCACGCCGTCGACCAGCTCGGCGATCTCGTCGCCGAACTCGCGGCGCAGCTCGGCGAGCGTGTACGGAGTGTCCTCGATGGTGTCGTGCAGCAGCGCGGCGCAGATCGTCTCGTGGTTCATGCCGAGCTCGGCGAGGATCGTGGCCACCGCCAGCGGATGGGTGATGTACGGGTCGCCGCTCTTGCGCAGCGTGCCGGAGTGCTGCTCCGCCGCGATGTCGTAGGCGCGCTCGATCACCCGGACGTCGGCCTTGGGATGCGTCGCCCGGACGGTCTTGATCAGCGGCTCGAGCACCGGGTTGAGGCCGCCGCGCGGCGCGCCGAGCCTGGCCAGCCGGCGGCGGACGCCCGCGGTGCCGGCCGACCCGGACGTCCCGTTCGGTGCCTGCGCGCCAGCCGGGGATGCGGCGGCGGCCGCGGCGCGGCGAGCCGTCGTCCGCGAGCTGGCGGTGCCGGGCTTGGCCGTGCCCGGCCTGGCCGTGCCCGGCTTGGCCGGAGCGGTCTTGGCGGCCGCGGGCTTGACCGCCGCGGGCCTGGCGGCGCCTGCCCTGGCGCCACCGGGCTTCCCTGCGCCGGGGTGAGTCACGCCGGGCTGACCCGCGTCATGCTCAGCAGCATCAGGCTGGCCATCACCCGGCTGGCCGGCCTCGGGCTGACGGGAGCCGGGCTGGCCATCATCCGGCTGGCCATCACCCGGCTGGCTGGTATCGGACTGGCCATCACCTGGCTGACTGGTATCTGGCTGGGCCGTTCCGGCGCGGGCCGTATCAGGCTGGGCGGCGCCGGTGTGCGCGGCACGCGGCTGGGCGCGGCGCCGCGGAGCGCCGCGCGCGGCAGCGCTGCCCGCGGCCGGATCCGTTGTCACCCCGCCCTGCTCCGCTGGCGCAGCCGGCTTCTCCTGCTCTGGCTGCCCGTCAGCGGCCTGGGTGACACCGGCTCCGGCCGCTGCGGCCGTTACGACGTCCCCAGCCACTTATGCTCCTCACGTCCGCCGAAACACACAGTCTATCGGCGGACGATTCGGTACGTGCCCGGCTCTGCGCGCTAGGTCACACTACGAGCAGGGATCGCAGCTCCAGGCCCGGCAGCTGCGCGCGGCCGCTGAGGAAGCCGAGCTCCAGCAGGACGGCGATCGCGGTGACCTCCGCGCCGCCCTGCCTGACCAGGTCCGCGGTCGCGGCGGCGGTTCCGCCGGTGGCCAGCACGTCATCGATGATGAGGACCCGGTCGCCGGCGCCGAAGGCATCGGCGTGCACCTCGAGCGTGGCGGTGCCGTATTCGAGCTGGTAGGTCCTGGCGAGGGTGGGGCCGGGCAGCTTTCCCTGCTTGCGGACGGGGACGAAGCCGGCGCCGAGGGCGACGGCGACCGGCGCCGCGAGGATGAACCCGCGGGCCTCGATCCCGGCCACCTTGTCGATCCGGCCGTGCCCGGCGGCGAGCGCGCCGATCACCGCGGCCAGCGCGGCTCCGTCACCGAGCAGCGGGGTGATGTCCTTGAAGACGATGCCCGGCTGAGGGTAGTCGCGGACGTCGCGGATGGCCGAGGAGATCAGGTCGGCTATCTCCGCGCCGGCGAGCGCCTCCTGGCCGGCCGGCACCGGCTAGCGCCGCTTCTTCTTGCCGCCGGGCCGCCGCTTGGCCGCGCTGCTGCGCCGTGGCTGCTGGCGCGGTCCTGACCGGGCCTGGCTGCGCGGCGCTGCGCCGGCGGCCGGCCGGCCGGCCGGTACCCATTCGCCGGCCTGCGGGGCCGGCTGGCTGTCGTCGGCCTCCTGCTGGTCGTCATAGTCGGCCCCGGCGTCCGGCGCCTCCTCCAGCTGGCCGCTATCGGTCCCGCCGCCGACAGTGGCCCCCTTCCCGGCCTTCGCCTTCGCCCGCAGGGCGGCGCGGCCGCCGGCCGCGCGCAGCGCGACCCGTTTTGCCAGCGCCTTGTACTGCGGCTCACGTTCTTTCAGGTCAGCCAGCGCGGGGGTGGCAATGAAGATGGAGGAGTAAGTGCCGGACAGCATTCCGACGAACAGCACCAGCGCCAGGTCCTTGAGCTCGCCGGCGCCGAGCAGCGCCACGCCGACCACCAGGATCGCCGCGACCGGCATCAGCGCGATCAGCGAGGTGTTGATGGACCTGACCAGGGTCTGGTTCAGGGCCAGGTTCGCGGCCTGGCTGTAGGTGCTCCGGCCGGTGCCGAGCAGCCCCGCGGTGTTCTCCCTGACCTTGTCGAAGACGACCACCGTGTCGTAGAGCGAGTAGCCGAGGATCGTCAGCAGGCCGATGACCGTGGCCGGGCTCACCTGGAAGCCGGTCAGCGCGTAGACGCCGATCGTGATCACGATGTCGTGCGCGAGGGCGATCAGGGCCGCGCTGGCCATCTTCCACTCGAACGCGATCGACAGGTAGATCACGATCGCGATGAGGAAGGCGATCAGCGCCTCCAGCGCCTTCTGGGAGATCTGGCCGCCCCAGGTAGGCCCGATGAAGCTCGAGCTGACGCTGTTGACGGGCAGCTTGGCGGCCGCGGCGAGCGCGTCCTGGACCTTGGTCCCCTCGTTGAACGTGAGCTTCTCCGTCTGCACCTGCCAGCTGGAGTTGCTGCCGAGACCGACCGTCTGGATGGTCGCGTCGTTGCCGCCGCCCGCCGTTTCCACCACCTGATTGAGCTGGGTGGAGGTCGCCGCAGGTGCTTTGAACTGGAAGACGGAGCCGCCCTTGAAGTCGACGCTGTAGTCCAGCCCGCGGATGGCCAGCGCGGCGATGCTGATCACCAGGATGCACCCGGAGATCGCGTACCAGAGCCGCTTCCTGGCGACGAACTCGACCGAGACCTCGCCGCGGTACAGCCGGCCGCCGATGTTGCCGAGCCGGGACATCACGCCTCCTTCGAGGTGGTCCGGGCTGGCGGGCGCGCCGCGGCGCCGGCCGCCCCGCCCGTGGCCGGCCTGGCCGGGACGCGCTTGGCGCCCCGCCACGGAGTTCGCGCGCCGAGCCTGGCCGGGTCCAGGCCGGACAGCCGGTGCCCGTTGCCGTAGAAGCGGGTCCTGGCCAGCAGGGTGACCATCGGCTTGGTGAACAGGAACACCACGATGACGTCGATCAGGGTGGTCAGGCCGAGCGTGAAGGCGAAGCCCTTGACATCGTCGATGGAGAAGTACCACAGCATCAGCGCGGCGAGGAAGGACACCGTGTCCGAGACCAGGATGGTGCGCCGGGCGCGCTGCCAGCCTCGTTCCACCGCGGCCCGCAGCGACCGGCCGTCCCTGACCTCGTCACGGAGCCGTTCGAAGAACACCACGAACGAGTCAGCGGTGATGCCGATCGCGACGATCAGGCCGGCCACCCCGGCCAGCGACAGGGAGTAGCCCTGGTACTTGCTGAGCAGGACCACCGAGAGGTAGGACAGCGTCGCCGCGATGGCCAGGCTGGAGACCGATACGAGGCCGAGGCCGCGGTAGTAGAGGAACGAGTAGATCACGACCAGGAGCAGGCCGATCGCGGCCGCGATCAGCCCGGCGTGCAGCTGGGAGGAGCCGAGCTCCGCGGAGATCGCGTCGGTCGACTCGTTCTTGAAGGTCAGCGGCAGGTGCCCGTAGCTCAGCTGGTTGGCCAGCAAGGAGGCCTGCGCCTCGTTGAAGTTGCCGGTGATCATGGTCGCCCCGGCGGTGCTCGGGGAAATCACGTTGGGCGAGGAGACGATCTTGCCGTCCAGGACAACCGCCAGCTGGTCCAGCGGCGAGGTCGGGCTGCCGTTGTTGCCGTAGTTGTCGAACATCGAGGTGGTCAGGTTGCCGAACAAGGTCGTGCCCGCGCCGTTGAAGGCGATATTGACTTGCCAGGAGCTGCTGGTGGTGCTGAGGGTGGCGGTGGCGGTGGTGACCATGGTGCCGACCACCGTGGACTTGTTCAGCACGTATTTGATCAGGCCGGTCCCTGGGACGAACTGGCAGGACACGATCTGGCTCCTGACGTTGTCCCACCGGGTCGGGTCGTTGGCGTAGATCTTCGCCTGCCAGTTGGGGTCGGCGCAGTTCAGCTTGTCGAACAGGGCCTTCACCGGGGCGCTGACAAGGGTCGCGTCCCCTTGCCCGTCGGCGGTGGTGGAGAGTCGGGTAGCCGGGGCGGTGCTGGCGCTCGGGCTGGGCGACGCGCTCGGGCTGGCCGAGGCACTCGGGCTGGCCGACGCGCTCGCAGCCGGGCTAGCTGAGGTAGTCGGCTTCGCCGACGCGGCCGCGCGCGGCCGGGCCGCCAGCTGCCGGGCGGCGGCGGACAGGCTGTGGCCGGAGGTCGCGCCGGGCGCGCCGAGAGCGGCGGCCGAGGAGCTGGGCGTCGGGCTGGCCTTAGCCGACGAGCTGGCCTTAGCCGAAGGGCTCGCCGACGCCGACGGGCTGGGTGACGCCGAGCCGCTCGGGCTGGGCGTGGGAGTGGGAGCCACCGCGCTTCTGTTGGTCGCCTCCAGCAGCACCTGGCGGAACCGCAGCTGCGCCGTGGTGCCGACCAGCTGGACCACCTGCTTCGATCCCTTGCCCGGCACCGCCACGGTGATGATGTTGCTGCCTTGCTGCTGGACCGATGCGCCGGTGAAGCCGGCTGAGTTGACCCGGTTGTTCATGATGGCGATGGCCGTGGTCATGGCGGCTGCCGAGGGCGTGGCGCCGTGCTGCGTGACCGCCTTCAGCGTCACGGTGGTGCCGCTGGACAGGTCGAGGCCCAGCTGCACCCGGAAGTTGTGCTGCCATTTGGCGGGCTGGAACGCGTCCTTGCCGACAATCGCCACCAGCATGACGATGACGAGTGCGAGGAGCACCGCGAGGGCGCGGCCCGGCCTGGATTTGGTGCTGCTCGGTGGTGCCACTTCTCGTCTGTCCTTTGATCGATCGGGCCAGCGCGGGCGCTACGGGTTCTGGTCGGTGGAATCCCAGTCGTCCGCTGGCTTCTCCCCGAAGCCCGTCTCCGGCTCCGCCGGGGCGTCATCCTCGGGGCTCTCCTCGGGCACGATATTCATGACGGCCCGGCGCAGGATCCGGATCTCGACGCCTGGCGCGATCTCGATTTCCAGGTCCTGGCCGTCGACCGCCGTGACGGTGCCGTAGATGCCCGCCGTCGTCGTGATGCGCTGGCCCGGCAAGATCTCACCCTGGGTCTGCTGCGCCTTCCGCTGCCTGTTGCGCTGCGGCCTGATGAGCAGCAGGTAGACCGCGCCGAAGAGCACGGCGATTACCAGGATGGACGTGTACGAGCTCGCCTTGCTGGTGGATTTCGCTGCTGCCAGCACGAGATGCATGTTCCCCATCGCCGGGGCTTCCTTCCGCTTGATTTGCCACAACGGCCACCGCCTGGCCATTACCGCTAACCGGCCTGGCCGGCACCCCGCGCCAGGCGGTTGTCGTTGGCCAACTGCCGAAGTGTAGCGGCGCACTGGCGGCGCACCCAACAGGCTACGGGGTCAGGCGAGCGATCGTGACATGGCCGCAACCGGGCGTAGCCTCCCCCGGTGCCGTCGGCGGGCGCGTGCCTCGGTGCGCGGCTGGCGACTCCGGGCCGGGCAGCTGGCGATTCCGGGCCGGGCAGTCGGGCCAGGCAGTTTAGCCGAAGAGGGTGCCGGCACCCGGATGGCCGGCGCCGCCTGGCTCCGGCGCGGCAAGGCCGAGATACTCCCAGGCGGCCGGCGTGGCTACCCGGCCGCGCGGCGTCCTGACCATCAGCCCTTCCCGGACCAGGAAGGGCTCGGCCACCACCTCCACGGTCTCCGCTTCCTCGCCGACCGCCACCGCCAGCGTGGACAGGCCGACCGGGCCGCCGCCGAACCTGCGGACGAGCGCGGACAGCACCGCCCGGTCGAGCCGGTCAAGGCCGTTGTCGTCCACCTCGTACAGTTCCAGCGCAGCGCGGGCAACCTGCCTGGTCACCACGCCGTCGGCGCGGACCTCGGCGAAGTCGCGCACCCGGCGCAGCAGCCGGTTGGCAATCCGCGGCGTGCCACGGGACCGGCCGGCGATCTCGTCCGCGCCGTCGTCGCGCAGCGTGACGCCGAGCAGGCCCGCGGACCTGCGGACGATCACGCCGAGCTCGGCCGGCTCATAGAAGTCGAGGTAGGCGGTGAACCCGAACCGGTCGCGCAGCGGCGCGGGCAGCAGCCCGGCCCGGGTGGTCGCCCCGACCAGGGTGAACGGCGCTATCTCCAGCGGGATCGCGGTCGCGCCAGGGCCCTTGCCGATCACCACGTCCACCCGGAAGTCCTCCATGGCCAGGTAGAGCATCTCCTCGGCCGGCCTGGCCACCCGGTGAATCTCGTCGATGAACATCACCTCGCCCTCGCTCAGCGTGGAGAGCACCGAGGCGAGGTCCCCGGCCCGCTCGATCGCCGGGCCGCTGGTGATCCGCAGCGGCTTCCCGAGCTCGGCCGCGATGATCATGGCGATGGTGGTCTTGCCAAGGCCGGGCGGGCCGGAGATGAGCACGTGATCGGGCACCCGGTCGCGCCGCAGCGCGCTCTCCAGCACCAGCGAGAGCTGCTCGCGTACCCGTTTCTGGCCGACGAATTCCGCCAGCCGCTTCGGCCGCAGCGCCCCCTCGATCAGCCGGTCGTCGGCATCAGCGAGCGCGGAGACCACCCGCTCCTCGCCGCTCTGGGCATCCAGCCCGGCCGGAGCGCTCTGGCTGGCCTGGGCGCCCCGGCCGGCGGGCTCGCTGCCGGGGCCGGTCATCCGCGCCCCAGCACCCTGAGCGCCGCGCGGAGCGCAACCGCCACATCGACGTCCTGGCCGCGGCCGGCCGCCGCGCTGGTGCCAGCCGCGCTGGCGCTGGCGCTGGCCGCGTCGGCGAGCAGCTCGGGCTCGACCGCCGCGATCGCCAGGTCGGCGTCGCGGGGCTGCCAGCCCAGGTTCACCAGGCCGGCCCGCACCTGGTCCCGCCACGGCGCCGCCAGCCGGGCGGCGCCGCCGTCGGGCTGGCCGGCCTGCCCCTGGCCGGGCGAGCCCAGCCGGCCGGCCAGTTCCAGCACGATCCGCTGCGCTCCCTTCCGGCCGATGCCGGGCACCGTCATCAGGGCCGCCAGGTCCTCGGCCAGCACCGCACGGCGCAGCGCGTCCGGGCTGAACACCCCCAGCATGGCCAGCGCCAGCCGGGGGCCCACCCCGCTGGCCGTCTGCAGCAGCTCGAAGGTGTTCCGCTCGTCCTCGCCGGCGAAGCCGAACAGGGTCAGCGAGTCCTCCCGCACCAGCAGCGAGGTCGCCACCCTGGCCCGCTCCCCGGTGCGCAGCCCGGCGAGCGTGCCGGGCGTGCACTGCACCAGCAGCCCGACGCCGCCGACATCGATGACCGCGCCATCGGGCGCGATCGAGCAGACGATGCCGTCCAGGTGGGCGATCACCGCGCGCCGCCGCGGGCCGCTGCCACCTGCCGGGCGGCTACCTGCCGGGCCGCCGCTACCTCCCGGGCCGCGACCTGCCGGGCCGCCGCGGCCTGCCGGGCCGCCGCGACCTGCTGGGCGGCGGCCGCCTGCCGGGCCGCCGTCACCTGCCGCGCCGTGGTGGCGGCCGTGCCCAGGCGGCGCTGCGCGCCGCCGCGCCACAGATGGCAGATCGCGAGGGCGAGCGCGTCGGCCGAGTCCGCCGGGCGCGGCGGGTTGTCCATCTGGAGCAGTCGCGCCACCATCACCGTCACCTGCTCCTTATCTGCCCGGCCGTTGCCGGTCACCGCCGCCTTGACCTCGCTCGGCGTGTGCAGCGCGACCGGCAGCCCGCGGCGCGCCGCGCACACGATGGCGACGGCGCCAGCCTGCGCCGTGCCCATCACCGTCCGGACGTTGTGCTGGCTGAACACCCGCTCGACGGCTACCGCGTCCGGCTTGTGCTCGGTCAGCCAGCGCTCGATGCCTTCCTCCAGCGCGAGCAGCCGCAGCGCGATGTCATCGCCGGACGGAGTGCAGATCACGTCGGTGGCCACCAGCGTCAGCGCCCGGCCTGGCATTCCGTCGATGACGCCGATGCCGCACCGGGTCAGGCCAGGATCGACGCCGAGCACCCGCATCCCGTTCACCGTCCCCGGTAGCCGACGAACACATGTTCGGTGGTCTCGACCCTACCGGCAGCTGCGGCCAGGCATCGTGACATGCCCCGGCGTGTCGCGGGTCAGCCAGCCGGGGCGGCCCGCGGCTCAGAAGTAGTCGAGCATGAACGCCGCGGCGGCGAACGCGCCGTCGAGCGCCGCGGCCCCGGCCGGGTCTCCCCCGGCGGCCAGCCCGGCCACCCGGAGGGTGGCCACCGGGGTGCCTGCGTACAGGGCGGCGAAGCCGCGCGCGCCGAGGGTGAGCGGGCCGGCCGCAGGCGGTTCCGGGACCGGCTGCGTCGGGTGCCGCAGCAGGGCACCCTTGCCGCCGCTGATTTCCAGTTCCCACAGTCCTGCGTTAGCCGGGCGCAGCTCGTCGGCGAGCCGCAGCGTGACCGCCGCCTCGGCGGCCGCCGGGAACCCGCGCCCGGCGATGGCCGCCTCGGCGTCGACCACCCGCAGCATCCACGGGTAGCGCCGGGCCAGGCTGACGTCCGGCTCGGCGGTGAGCCAGCTGACCGGGTCGGCCGGGCCGACGAAGGCGCGGACGGTGCCGGCCATCGAGTCGTGCGAGGCGATGACCGACCACAGCGCGCGGGCGGTCGCGGCGGAGCCGGCCACCAGATTGTAGATCTGGATCTCGCTGTGGCCGCCGGACCAGCCGTAGGCGAGGAACCCGTCGTCGGCGAGGTAGCAGAACAGGTCCTCGTCGTCGAGCTGCCGCCGGGATACCTCGACGTCGAAGGTGACGGGCCCGCAGGCGCGGGCGAGCTCGTGCACCCGCCCGACGACGGCGTCGATCTCGGCCGCGTCGTCCGGGCCCACCCGGCGCAGGGCCGGCGGCGGCGGGCCGGCCGGGACGTCCGGCGGCAGCAGCGAGCGCAGCGACCTGGCCGGCATCGACACCTGGTACTGGGCGCCGGCCAGCTCGTAGCCGACGCGCCGGTACACCGTGGCGGTGGCCGGGTACAGCACCGACAGCGGGTAGCCCTGGGCGCCTACCTCGGTGACCAGAGCGTCCATCAGCGCCCGGCCGGTGCCCCGGCCGCGTTCCTCGGGCGCCACCACCACGTTGGCCACCCCGGCGGCCGGCAGCGACCGCCCGTGCCACCACTGCGCCATGCTGAAGAACTTCGCCGCGCCGAGCATCCGCCCGCCGTCGAACGCGGCCAGGTGCCGGCCCGCCGCGATCGACTCCCTGGCGTCCGCCAGCCGGCGGTCCCTGGCCGCCCCGCCGAACGGGCCGAACGACCGGCGGGCCAGGTCGAGCAGCGGCTCGAGGTCATCGTCCGGCGTGAGCTTGCGGATCTCGGCCTGCGGCCGCCCGGTCACCGGCGCCCGGCCGGGGGCCGGCGGCTCATCCGAGCTTTTCCATGATCTCGTCGGGCACCGAGTAGTTCGCGTACACGTCCTGCACGTCGTCGGAGTCCTCGATCGCCTCGATCAGGCGGAACACCCGCCTGGCCTGCTCCTCGTCCAGCGGTATCTCGACCGACGGCAGGAACGCGGCCTCTGCCGACTCATATTCGATGCCGGCCGCCTGCAGCGCGCTGCGGGCCGTGACCAGGTCGGTGGCCTCGCTGACCACCTCGAAGGACTCGCCGAGGTCGTTGACCTCCTCGGCGCCGGCCTCCAGCACCGCGGTGAGCACGTCGTCCTCGGTGACCCCGGGCGCCTTGGGGACGATGATCACGCCCTTGCGGGCGAACATGTAGGACACCGACCCGGGGTCGGCCATCGAGCCGCCGTTGCGGGTCAGCGCGGTCCGCACGTCCGCGGCGGCCCGGTTCTTGTTGTCGGTCAGGCACTCCACCAGGACGGCGACGCCGCCGGGGGCATAGCCCTCGTAGGTGATCGCCTCGTAGGTCGCGCCGCCCGCCTCCAGGCCCGCGCCGCGGCTGACCGCCCGGTCGATGTTGTCGCTGGGGACCGAGTTCCGCTTCGCCTTCTGCACGGCCTCGTACAGCGTCGGGTTGCCGGCCAGGTCGGCGCCGCCGGTGCGCGCGGCCACCTCGACGTTCTTGATCAGCTTGGCGAACAGCTTCCCGCGCCTGGCGTCGATGACGGCCTTCTTGTGCTTCGTGGTCGCCCACTTCGAATGGCCGCTCATGACCTTTCCCTCACCATGTCGACGAAGAACTCGTGGATCCGCCGGTCCGGCGTCAGCTCGGGATGAAACGCCGTGGCCAGCGCGGGCCCCTGTCGGACCGCGACGATCCTACCGGTGCGCGGCTCGGTGCCGAGAATCTCGACGCCGGGGCCGGCTTCCTCGACCCAGGGCGCGCGGATGAAGACCGCGCGGAAGTCCGGGCCGCCGATGCCGCGCAGCGGTATGTCGCTCTCGAACGAGTCCACCTGCCGGCCGAACGCGTTCCGCCGGACGCCGATGTCGATGCCGCCGAGCGTCTGCTGGCCGCTGGCCCGGTCCGCCAGCCGGTCGGCCAGCATGATCATGCCCGCGCACGAGCCGAAGACGGGCAGGCCGGAGCCGAGCCGCTTGCGCAGCGGGTCGAGCAGCTCGAAGATCACCGTGAGCTTCCACATCGTGGTGGACTCCCCGCCGGGGATGATCAGCCCGTCGACGTCGTCGAGCTCGGCCGGCCTGCGCACGGCGACGCCGCGGGCGCCCGCCTCGCCGAGCGCCCGCAGGTGCTCGGCCACGTCTCCCTGCAGCGCAAGGACCCCGATAGCCGGGCTCATCACCAGCCGCGGCCGGCGTAGCGCTGCTCGGGCGCCAGCTCGTCCAGGCCGATGCCGACCATGGCCTCGCCGAGGCCGCGGGAGACCTTGGCGATGACGTCGGGGTCGTCGTAGAAGGTGGTTGCCTTCACGATCGCGGCCGCGCGCGCGGCCGGGTTACCCGACTTGAAGATGCCGGAGCCGACGAACACGCCCTCGGCGCCGAGCTGCATCATCATCGCCGCGTCGGCAGGGGTGGCCAGGCCGCCGGCGGTGAACAGCACGACCGGCAGCTTCCCGGCGGCGGCGACCTCGGCGACAAGCTCATGCGGCGCCTGGAGGTCCTTGGCCGCGCTGTACAGCTCCTGCGCCGACAGCGTGGAAAGCCGCCGCATCTCGGCCCTGATGCCGCGCATGTGCCTGGTGGCCTCCACCACGTCGCCGGTGCCGGCCTCGCCCTTCGACCTGATCATCGCCGCGCCCTCGGCGATCCGGCGCAGCGCCTCGCCCAGGTTCGTCGCGCCGCACACGAACGGCACGGTGAATTCCCACTTGTCGACGTGGTGCGCCTCGTCGGCGGGGGTGAGCACCTCGGACTCGTCGATGTAGTCGACTCCGATCGCCTGCAGCACCTGGGCCTCGGCGAAGTGCCCGATCCGGCATTTGGCCATCACCGGGATGGACACCGCGGCGATGATCGAGTCGATCATGTCGGGGTCGCTCATCCGGGCGACGCCGCCCTGCACGCGGATGTCGGCCGGGACACGCTCCAGCGCCATCACCGCGACGGCGCCGGCGTCCTCGGCAATCTTGGCCTGGTCGGGCGTGACCACGTCCATGATGACGCCGCCCTTGAGCATGTCGGCCATGCCCCGCTTGACCCGCTGCGTCCCCGTCCCCGGAGCCGCACCGCTCGCGGAACTGGTGGTACTGGCGGGAGCACTGTGGACTGACACGGAGACCTCACTTGATCGTTTCTAGTGGCTGCCTCCATGGTAAGTGCTGGCGCCGACCGCTGATCGATAGCGCCCGGTCAGCCAGCCGCAGCCGCCCTGGTCGGCCGGTCAGCCGGTCAGCCGCGGCATGTCGGTGCCCTGCCCGTCACCGCCGGGCGCGACCATGGAGTCGTCGATCTCGAAGAACTCCGGCAGCGCGGCGCCGCCGGCCAGCCGGAGCAGCCGGACCAGCCAGCGGCGGCGGGCCAGCCGGGTGGCCGCGACGGCGTCGTTGTGGAACTTGCGGGCCAGGAAAACCTGATGGGCCGCGGCTTCGACCTCGGCGAGCAGTTCGTCGGCGCCGTGCCCGCCGGCCAGCGACGCCCGGAACTCCGGCTGGCCGAAGGCCGCGCGCAGGGCGCGGGTGAGGTCGCTTTCGCGCAGTTCCTTCACGTCGTCGGGAGCTATCCTGGCGTCGTGCGCGGCGCCGGCCAGCAGCAGGCTCGTCGCCGGGTCGAGCAGGCCGGTGGAGGCCAGCTCCAGCGCCGCCGAGCTGCGCCGCAGCAGCGCGACGTCAAGCGCGGCGCGGGCGGCCTCCAGCCGCGCGTGCAGCCGGTCGAGCCGGCCCGCCCGCCAGGAGATGTAGACGCCGAGCAGCAGCGCGACACCGACGATGATGATGACGTCGGTCGTGGTCACCACGCCGTCGCCCCGGCCATCACGCCACCACCCGGACCTTGACGCCGCTGAGCGTCACCGTCTCGTAGACGGCCACCACGTCGCGGGCGATCACCGGCCAGTCATACACCCTGACCGCCATGGCGGCCGCCTCGGACAGCGCGGCGCGCCGCTGCGGGTCATCGAGGAGGCGGCTGGCCGCGGCGGCCAGCGCGCCCGCGTTGCCGGTGGCGAACAGCTCGCCCGCCTGGCCGCCGCGCAGCACCGTGCGGAACGCGACCAGGTCGCTGGCCACGATCGGCGCGCCGGAGGCCATCGCCTCGGCCAGCACGATCCCGAAGCTCTCGCCGCCGGTATTCGGGGCGCAGAAGACGTCCACCGAGTGATAGACCCGGACCTTGTCCGCCTCGCTGACCTGGCCGAGCACTATCACCCGGTCGCGCAGCGGCGCGGGCACCTTGTCCAGCACCTCCTCGGCGTCCCCCGGCCCGGCGATGAGCAGCCGCAGGCCGGGCCGCTGGCGGCCGAGGATCTCGAAGGCCGCGAGCAGCACGGACAGGCCCTTGCGGGATTCGTCCATCCGGCCGAGGAAGCCGAGCGCGCCGCCGTCGCCCGGCCAGCCCGGCAGCGGGTCCGCCTTCTCGAACCGGCGCACCGAGACGCCGTTCGGGATGAGCACGGCGTCGCCGCCCAGGTGCTCGACCTGGGTGGTCCTGGCTGCCTCGGACACCGCGATCCTGGCGCTGATCTTCTCCAGCGCCGACTGCAGGGCCGGCCGCGCGGCGAGCATCCAGCGGGACCGCGGATTCGCGGTGTGCACGGTCGCCACGATCGGGCCGGAGGAGACCCAGCAGGCCAGCAGCCCCAGGCTCGGCACGATGGGCTCGTGCACGTGCAGCACGTCGAACTGGCCGTCCTTCACCCACCTGCGCACCCGGCTGGCCGACAGGAAGCCGAACGCGAGCCTGCCGACGGACCCGTTGTACGGCACCGGCACGGCCCGGCCGGCCGGCACGACGTAGTCGGGCAGCGGGGTGTCGTCGTCGGCGGGGGAGATGACGGAGACCTGGTGCCCGAGGTCGATCAGCGCCTCGGCCAGGTCCCTGATGTGCTCCTGCACGCCGCCGGGGACATCCCAGGTGTACGGGCAGGCGATGCCGACCCTCATGGCACGGCCTCCGTGGCGGCGTCCCCGGCCTCCCCGGCGGAGGCTTCCCCGGCGGAGGCTTCCCCGGAGGCATCCCCGGCAGGGGCTTCCCCGGCGGAGGCATCCGCAGCAGGGGCTTCCCCGGCAGGGGCTTCCCCGGCGGCGGCTTCCCTCGCCGCGGCGGCGGCTTCCGAGGCGGCCAGCCGGTCCGCGTCGAGGTCACCCACGAACACTTTTTGCAGCATGTGCCAGTCCGCCGGGTGCTCGCTGATGCCGTCCTCGAAGGCGCGCGCGATCTGCTGGGTCATCGCCGCGGTCTTCTGCTTCCTGTCGCCGCCGGCCGGCACCGGGATCTCGTCGTGGAAGCGCACTCCCCAGCCGTCCTCGGTGAACCAGAGCGTGGCCGGGATCAGCGCCGCGCCGGTCTGCACCGCGAGCGCGGCCGGTCCGGCCATCATCCGCGCCTTCTCGCCGAAGAACTCGACCTCGATGCCGCTGCCGGTGACGTCCCGGTCGCACGGCAGGCAGACGATCTTGCCGGCCCGCAGCCGCTGCGCCAGCACGCCGAACGGCCGGCTGCCGCCGCTGGCCGGCAGCACTTCCATGCCGAGGTTCTCGCGGAACGCGACGAAGCGCTCGTAGACGGACTCCGGCTTCAGCCGCTCCGCAACGGTGGTGAACGAGCCCGCCCCGCTGGCGATAATCCAGGCGGCGGCCTGATCCCAGTTACCCATGTGCGGCAGCGCGAAGACGACGCCGCGGCCGGCCGCGGTGTAGTCGAACGCGATCTGCACGTCCCCCTCGGCCTGCATGCCGTCGACGAGCCGGCTGGTCGGGATCACCGGCAGCCGGAACACCTCCAGCCAGTAACGCGCGTAGGAGAGCATCGACTCGCGCGACAGCGCCCGCAGGTCGGCGCCGTCCGCCGCGTCGCCGAGCACCCGGCGCAGGTTGCCCTCCAGCACCTGGACCCGGGGGCCCTGGCGGCGCCAGGCGAGGCCCGCGGCGGACATGAACGCCCACCGCGCCCAGGACTCGGGCGCACGGCACACGACGGCCCAGCCGAGGCCGTATCCGGCGTCGATCAGCCGGTCTTTGGGTCCGGGCATTCGTTTCCTCCTCCAGCCGTCGCCTGGCGGACGGCAAGCACCCGCTGCGCCAGTGTGACAGTGCTCAGCACCGCGAGTATCCACAGTCCCGCGGCAAGCACGTACGGCACGCCGAGCCCGGTCAGGCCGATCACCACCAGCCCGATCACCAGCCGCTCCGGCCGCTCCGCGATGCCCACGTCGCAGCGGACGCCCAGGCCTTCCGCCCGCGCCTTCGCGTACGACACGAGCGCGCCGGCTACCAGGCAGAAGATGGCCAGCCCGGCGAGCAGCCTGCTGTGCCCGCTCAGTACCGCCCAGGCGGCGATGCCGGCGAAGATCGACGCGTCGGCGACCCGGTCCAGCGTGGAGTCAACGAACGCCCCCCAGGCGCCGGTGGTGCCCTTGATCCGCGCCAGCGTTCCGTCCAGCATGTCGGCGAAGACGAAGAAGGTGCAGACCATGGTTCCGGCGAACAGGTGGCCGGTGGGGAACAGCGCGAGCGCGCCAGCAGAAACCCCGACGGTGCCGATAATGGTCACCGCGTTCGGGGTGACCGGAGTCCGCGCCAGCGCCCGCCCCACGGGCGCCAGCACGCGGGCGATCGCTGGTCGCAGCACGTTCAGCATGGCCGTCTGATCCTACTGGCGGCCGGGCCGGCCCGATCTTACCGGCCGGTAGCGCAGTGATTGTGTGGCCGGGGGCTTGTGATCCGGTGGCCGGCAGGTAAAGGCTGTTCGTGCGACAGCCGTCGCGGCTGCCGCGTCGATCCAACCTGCGGATGAAACAGGAGGCGACGGCCATGGCCGATAAGACAGGCAGCTCGGGAGCCGCGGGCAGAGCACCCGCGGCCGGCCAGGCCGACAGCGTGCGCAATGTCGTGCTGGTCGGCCACTCAGGTGCGGGGAAGACGACGCTGGTCGAGGCCCTGCTGGTGCATACCGGGGCGATCCAGCGGGCCGGCCGGGTCGAGGACGGGACCACCGTCAGCGACTTCGACGAGGTCGAGGTCCGGCAGCAGCGCTCGGTCAACCTCACCCTCGCGCCGGTGCTGCACGCCGGGGTGAAGGTGAACCTGCTGGACACGCCCGGCTACGCCGACTTCACCGGCGACCTGCGGGCGGGCCTGCGGGCCGCCGACGCCGCCCTGTTCACCGTGTCGGCCGCGGACAGCATCGACGGCCTGACCAAGATGCTCTGGGAGGAATGCGCCGCGGTGGGCACCCCCCGCGCGGTGGTGATCACCAAGATCGACCATCAGCGGGGCGACTTCGACGAGGCGCTCGCCGCCTGCCGGGACGCGTTCGGCGACTCGGTCGCGCCGCTGTACCTGCCGGTGACCGACGACCAGGGCAGCGTCAGGGGCCTGCTCGGCCTGCTGTCCGAGCGGTTCTACGACTACTCCTCCGGCACCCGCGCGGACAGCGACCCCGATCCCGGCGACGCCGCCCGGATGGCCGAGGCCCGCGGCACGCTGATCGAGACGATCATCCAGGAGAGCGAAGACGAGTCGCTGATGGAGCGGTACCTCAATGACGAGCACATCGACGTCAAGGTGCTCATCGAGGACCTGGAGAAGGCGGTCGCCCGCGGCAGCTTCTACCCGGTGCTCGCCGCCGCCGCCCCGCACGGCATCGGCCTGGCGGAGCTGCTGGAGATCATGACCGAGGCGTTCCCCGCCCCGGACGAGCACCCGATGCCCGCGGTGACCTCGCTGGACGGCAAGCCGGTGACCAGCCTGCGCAGCGACCCCGACGGCCCGCTGCTGGCCGAGGTGATCAAGACCGCGTCGGACCCCTACGTCGGCCGGATCAGCCTGGTCCGGGTGTTCTCCGGCAGCCTGCGGCCGGACGGCGTGGTGCACGTGTCCGGCCACGGCCGGGCCGAGCACGGCCACGCCGATCACGACCAGGACGAGCGGATCGGCGCGCTGACCTCGCCGCTGGGCAAGCAGCAGCGCACCGTCGGGCTGTGCACCGCCGGGGACATCTGCGCCGTCGCCAAGCTCGGCAGCGCCGAGACCGGCGATTCGCTGTCGGACAAGGACATGCCGCTGCTGATGGAGCCGTGGGCGATGCCGGAGCCGCTGCTGCCGATCGCGATCACGGCGAAATCCAAGGCCGACGAGGACAAGATGTCGCAGGCCCTGTCCCGGCTGGTCGCCGAGGACCCGACGCTGCGCCTGGAGAACAACGCCGAGACCCGCCAGCTGGTGCTCTGGTGCATGGGCGAGGCGCACGCTGACCTGCTGCTGGACCGGCTGTCCAGCCGGTACGGGGTGGCGGTGGAGACCACGCCGCTGCGGGTGCCGCTGCGCGAGACGATGGGCGGCAAGGCGCAGGGGCTCGGCCGGAACGTGAAGCAGACCGGCGGGCACGGCGAGTTCGCCATCTGCCGGATCGAGGTGGAGCCGCGGCCGTCCGGCTCGGGCCTGGAGTTCCTCGACAAGATCGTCGGCGGGGTGGTGCCGCGGCAGTTCATCCCGTCGGTGGAGAAGGGCATCCGCGCCCAGATGGAAGCCGGCGTGCTGGCGGGCTACCCGATGGTGGACATCCGGGTCACCTTGTACGACGGCAAGGCGCACGCGGTGGACTCCTCCGACATGGCGTTCCAGAAGGCGGGCAAGGCGGCGCTGCGGGACGCGGCCGAGCAGGCGCAGGTACTGCTGCTCGAGCCGGTGGACGAGGTCTCCGTGCTGGTCGCCGACGACTATGTCGGCGCGGTGATGTCGGACCTGTCCTCGCGGCGCGGGCGGGTGCTCGGCACCGAGCCGGTACCCGGCGGCCGGACCCTGGTCAAGGCGGAGATACCGGAACTGGAGATCATGCGCTACGCCATTGACCTGCGGTCGATGTCCCACGGGACCGGGTCCTTCACCCGGTCGTACCTGCGTTACGAGCCGCTGCCGTCGCATCTGGCCGAGAAGGTCGCCGAGGCATCCAAGCCCGGCTGATCCGCCGACGC
>Ga0182015_10002884_pt1 | contig 19999 bp, 17 predicted proteins | sample 712P3MmetaG_FD_120478 | JGI IMG/M metagenome (GOLD analysis project Ga0182015, IMG submission 120478) | Permafrost microbial communities from Stordalen Mire, Sweden - 712P3M metaG | ecosystem: Environmental > Terrestrial > Soil > Wetlands > Permafrost | place: Sweden: Stordalen | collected...
CCAGCGGCAATCTCTCGCCCACCAACACCGTCAGCTTTGAATATGTCGTGCGCCTGCCCCTGACCGTGCCGTTGACACAGACCTTAACTGTTGATCCCATTGCGCCTGCCATATTGGTGCCGATGAGTTTTGCGGATGGCCAATTTGCCCTGACGGTTTCAGGAGCAACTAATTTCCAATACATCGTCCAAGCCTCCACCAACATGATTGATTGGATCTCCGTCCAGACGAACACCGCGCCGTTCACCTATGTAGACACCGACGCCGGTCAATTCAACCAACGTTTCTATCGCACAGTTTTCGTTCCGTAAAGCCACCAGTCTCTTGATGAAATTATAAAAATATTCGGGAACTGCTGAAATGATTCAGGTTTCTCACACCTCCTTAATTTTGTCCGAATTATTCGTGTTTCATTGATTAACTCCGCCGCTCGAATAAAGTGTGCGTGTGAAATCCAAAGGCACGGTTTATCTCGTCGGCGCGGGGCCGGGTGACGCGAGTTTGCTCACGTTGCGCGGCGCGGAATTGCTCCGGCGTGCTGACGTGGTCGTCTACGACGCGCTCGCCAATCCTGATTTACTCCGGTTCGCCCCGCCGAACGCCGAGTTCATTTCGCGCGGCAAAAACATGGCCATGCCGCAGGCCGAAATCACGTCGCTCATCATCGCCAGGGCGCATGAAGGCAAAACTGTGGTGCGGCTCAAGGGCGGTGATCCATTTATTTTTGGACGCGGTGGCGAAGAAGCCGAGGCGCTCGCGGCGGAAAAAATTCTCTTTGAAATCGTACCCGGTGTTTCGTCCATCACAGCCGTGCCGAATTACGCAGGGATTCCGCTCACGCATCGCGACCATTGCTCCAGCTTCACGGTGTTCACCGGTCACAGCGATTCGGCGGATACCGCTACGGCTTTTCGCTATGATCAGCTCGCAAAAATTCCCGGCACCAAAGTTGTGCTCATGGGCACCAACCAGTTGGACGATTGGACAAAAGCATTGGTCACGAGCGGAATGTCATCGCAGACGCCAGTGGCCATCATCCATCGCGGCACAACCGGACGTCAAAAAACCGTCACCGGCACACTTGCCACCATCGCCGCGCTTGCTGCGAAAGAAAAAATTGTTCCCCCTGCCCTCACCGTCATCGGCGATGTGGTGAAATTGCGCAGAAAATTGAACTGGTTTGAAAATCGTCCACTCTTCGGCCAACGCATCGTCGTCACGCGGCGTTCGGAACAGACCGGCAGCTTCGCGCGACGCCTAACCGAACTCGGTGCGGATGTTTTGGAAGTGCCAACGATTAAAATCGCACAACCGACGGAGACGGATGCGATTGTGGATGCGTTGCTGGAATTAAATTCCTACGACTGGCTGGTCTTCACCAGCACGAACGGCGTGACGGCGTTTTTCGACATTTTCTTCCGCCGTTTTCAGGATTTACGTGACATCGGCGGCGCTCGCATTGCGGCGGTCGGCCCGGCAACGGCAGCGAAATTGCGCGAATTGCATCTGCAAGTGGATTTGACGCCACAAGAATTTACCGCGAGGAAAATCGCCGAGGCATTCAAAAAATATCAAGACATCGAAAACGTGAAGATGTGCCTGCTGCGCGCGGAAGTGGCGAACCATGATCTACCAGACGCGCTTCAAGAACTCGGTGCCATCGTGGACGACATTGCCATTTATAAAACCGTTCCTGAAACGGAAGACCCCACCGGCGCGGGTAAACGCCTGTTCGAAGACGGCGCGGACTGGCTGACGTTCACGAGCAATTCGACGGTGGAGCATTTTCATGCCCGCTTCGATCTGCCAAGTCTGCTGAAGAAATTTCCGCACCTGAAAATCGCATCCATCGGGCCGGAAACGAGCAAAGTTATCCGCACGTTGAAACTTGAACCTGCACTCGAAGCGAAAGAGCACACGACGGACGGATTGGTTTCAGAATTGTTACGCGCCGTTAAGAAAAATTGAGCGGCGAAAATTACGTCGTCATCGCAACTTCCGAAGCAGTTTCGTCCGATTTCACTAGCGATGCGCTGGCAGTGACAATCGCTGAATCATCAGATTTGTGGAATTTAACGCTGACGATTTTGCTCACGCCATGTTCCTCCATCGTCACACCGTAAAGCACGTCCGCCATGCCGATGGTGCGCTTGTTGTGAGTGATGATGACAAACTGCGAGTGCGCGAGAAAGCGTTGCAGCACACGCACGAATCGGTTGATGTTCGATTCGTCCAGCGGCGCGTCCAGTTCGTCCAGCACACAGAACGGACTCGGCTTGACCTGATAAATCGAGAACAGCAGCGACACGGCGACCATCGTTTGCTCACCACCGGACAAAAGCGAAATGCCCTGTAATTGTTTTCCCGGCGGACGCGCGACGATTTCAATGCCGCTTTCCAAAACGTCGTTTTCGTCCGATAAAATCAAGTCTGCCCTGCCGCCGCCAAAAACGTCGGTGAACATCGCGCGGAAATTGTCGCGGATTTTCCCGAACGTCTCCAAAAACATCTGCCGCGTTTGTGTGTTGATGCGGTTGATCACTTCGAACAATTGCGTCTTGGCCGAAACCAGATCGTCGTGCTGTGTGGTTAAAAATTGATGGCGCAACTCGGTCTCTTCGTATTCCTCAATCGCGACCAAATTGACCGGACCGATTTCGTCGAGCCGTTTTTGCAGTGCTTCAATCTGCTGCGTGACGGCGTTCCAATCAGTTGCTGCTCCACTCTTCGCCATTTGCTCCGGCGTAAGCGTTTCTACTTTCGCCGGACCTTCGTCGGCGAACGTAATCGTGATGCACTCGCTGCGGATGTCTTCCAAATCGATGTGATATTTTTGCTGAATTTTTTCGCGCAAATTTTGAACGAACATGTTTTCTTGCGCGAGTTCAACATCAATTATTCCGCGCTGATTTTGCAATTCCGTCAACCGACTTCGTTGTCCTCGCAAATTTTCTTCGCGCGCGGAAATTTCCATCGCTTGAGAATTTTCCCGGCCAGTTAATTCAGCTATTTGCGAAGTCACCTGCTTGCGATCATGTACCAATCGTTCAATCTGCCCGCGCGATTCTTGAATCTCCGATTCCGCCTGTTCCTTGCGCGAAACGAACGATAAACACTCGCTCTTACGCTGTTCAATGACTTGCTTCAACTCTTGAACCCGTTGCGCCAACGCCTGCTGTTGCTGGCGGAATGACGCCGCAAGCTGCTCGTTCGATGCGAGCGCGATTTTACTTTCGGTCAGCGCGGCATTCGCCGTGTCGCGCAATTGTCTCAAATTTTCAATTTCAGCAGTAAGCAACGCGACTCGCTCTTGTGCGCCGCGCTCGGACGTTTCAAATTTTTCCAATTGCACCGTCAGCGCATTTCGTTTCCGCAAACCTTCTTGCTCCTGCGCGGCGAGGCTTTGGACTTCAAAAACGACCGTATCAATTTTCTGGTGCAATAAACGATTTGAATTTTGCAGCGCGTTGAACTCGCCTTCGCGCGTGGCGATGGCCACTTCCTGTTCACGCAATTCCGTCTGCGCCTGCTGTAGGCCGGCCTGCAATTCCGTCTGCTCACTCAATAACTTCCCGCGTTTGCGGCTCGCTTCGGCCACGCGGGCCTGGATTTCCGTCAATTCACTTTGCAGTTCCGTGATTTGATTTTTTCGGCCTAGAATTGAGCCGGGCGATTTGGAATTTCCGTGGCCGTTCAAGTAACCGCCCGTGTAAATTCCGTGACGGCTCAACAAATCACCAGTCAATGTGACAAAATCGCAACCTGCGTGACCGTTTTGGATTTGCGCCGTCGCTGTTGCCAGATCGGATGCGATGAACGTTCGGCCAAGCAACGCTCTCAAAAGTTTATCCACCGACGGCTCGGTCTGAACAACATCCAGCGCGCGAACAATCTGGCCTTGTTTCAAACCATTTTGCGCGGCGGTTTTATTTTCATCAGCCAACAATTCTCCGCCGAAGACGAGTTGCTTGTCGTCGGGAATTCCGATTGAAAGCGCGGCAACGCTGGCGCGACCGGATTTGTTCGCACTCAAGTCCGCGAGAATTTCCTGCGCGGATTCCGGCTGTTCCGTCAAAACCAATTGCAAATGATGGCCGAGCGCGTTTTCAACGGCGATGACGAATTGGTCGGGAACGCGAATACGATCCGCGAGCGAGCCGATGACTGAACGCGATTGCCGCAATGCCGCGACCGCGCCCGCATCGAAACCTTCGCGCGAACCTTCGAGCTGTTCCAACACGGTCAGGCGCGAACGTTTTTCGGCCTGCTGCTGCAAAAACTGATCCTGTTCGACGGACGATTGCTGTAATTCGTTTTGCAATTCACGCAAACGGTTTTGCCGCTGTTCGACCGAGCCGCGCGTTGTCGCGACGTTGAGTTTTTCAACCTTGACGCTCGCGGTGAATTCCTGCAAGCGCGCTTCGAGCCGCGTGCGTTCCTCTTCAAGCTGCATTTTTTCAGCGGAAAGTTTTTCGAACCGGATCGTGTTCCCCTGCTTCTGCAAATCGAGTGCGGTGATTTCGTTGCGGACGCGCGTCAAATCCTGCGCCGCGGAAAACGTGACGGATTGCGACTGGCGCAATTGCTCCTGCCGTTCGCGTAAATTATTTTCAATCTGCTGTAATGCCCCGCGCTTCGATTGCAAATTTTCGTTGTGCTGCGCCAGCGCGATTTCCGACGTGGACAGTTTTTCGGTGACAATTGTCAACTCTTCCTGCGCGGCACGGCAGCGTTCTTCGGCTTGCGTGATATCTGCGAGTGCTTTGGAATTTTGTGACGCAAGTTCGTTGAGCCGTTCTTCGTTGAATTGAATACGGCTTTCGTGCCGGTCAATTTCGCCTTTCAATTCTAATCCGCGTTGTTGCTGCGCGGCAATTTCGTGTTCGAGTTCCGAAAGCCGTTCGCGTAATTGCCCGATTTCATTTTCAAATCGCAACACGTCGTTTGAGCCTTGCTGAATTTCGTTCCGCAATTTTTCGACGGCGGAACTTTTCTCGGTAATTTCCGATTGCAACACGTCGAATTGATGCCGCGCGAGTTGCGTTTCGAGATGTTGCAATTCCAGCGAAATTTGCTTGTAACGTTTCGCTTTTCCCGCCTGACGTTGAAGCGAACCGATTTGCCGTTTCACCTCGCGAATCAAATCCGCGACGCGTAGAAGATTTTGCTCGGTGTATTCGAGTTTGCGGAGCGATTCTTTTTTCTGCGATTTGAATTTGGTGATGCCTGCGGCTTCTTCGAAAATCATCCGGCGGTCTTCCGGTTTGCTCGAAAGAATTTGTGTGATGTGGCCTTGCGCCAAAATGCTGTAGCTCGTGCGTCCGACGCCCGTGCCCATGAACAGTTGCTGGATGTCCTTGAGCCGGCACGGAGTTTTGTTCAAAAAATATTCGCTGCCGCTGTCGCGAAAAATCCGACGCGTCAGCGTGACTTCGTCGTAAGCGACCTCGACACCCGCCGCGCGAAGATTTTCTCCGTCCACGCCACCGAGCGTGAGCGAGACTTCACCCATACCCATCGGTTTGCGGCCGTCAGTGCCGTTGAAGATCACGTCCGCCATTTCGCCGCCGCGCAACGCCTTGGCCGACTGCTCGCCGAGCACCCAGCGAATGGCGTCGGAGACATTGGATTTGCCGCAGCCGTTCGGGCCGACGATGGCCGTGACGCCGGGTTGAAAATTCAGCGCGGTTTTATCCGCAAAAGACTTAAAACCGAAAACCGTCAAATTTTTGAGATACATGATTTTGACTGCGATTACTCGTGATTAGGCAACCACAATTGCCGGTTCAAGTAAAGCAAAAACCACTACATAAGGTGGACTTTACCGTTGCAGGCACAACTAATTGGTGAGGAACCTAGATTTTGGCCTGACATACCTTACAAACCATGAATGCAAACTCGCACATGGACAAAGCAGTCGCAAATATTTGCCTTGCAAAAGAGGCTGGAAAAGTTGCCAGCAAACTTCTTGAAGTTGCGAACGCGCAAAAGCAACTTTCCGAACAAGGGGTAAAACAATCTGAAAATCTGTCCAGTCAAACGGACGGGCTTATCAGCCAAGTTGGTGCGCTTATCCACATCGCCGATGAACAAAAAGTCCTTGCGATGAGGTTGGAAAATCAAACCAACAAAATTATTTGCCTTACATGGGGATTGCTGGCTTTCTCTGTCGCGTTGCTCGCGGTATCTCTTGTAACGGTCAAAATAATGCTCAAACAAAATGCCCAAGCAAATATCCCACAAATTCAGAGCAGCCAGCAGCAGGAATACAATGGCACAAACAAGTAATTCCTTATCTGACACAAGACATGAAAATTAACCTTTCAAGTCCCGCTTGTTTATTTTGGGTTCGCTTGATATGTAAGGCCGCTAGATTTGCTTTGTGCCGACAACTGCTTACTCTAAACTCTCAAATCAGTAAAATTTATACGCCCGCGCGCGGATTTCGTCAACTGAATTTACGGGAAAAATGCTCGACAATAAATTGTGAAAATGAAAATCATCTCTAGGATATTCGGAGTAAGCGATGGAACAAATGATTTCATTCCAAAAAATCCTATTGACACTTTTTGAGTTTAATATCAATTTATCCGCATCCGTTGATTTGACGGACTCATAACGAGTGGTCGAGGGACTGGCCCGATGACACCACGGCAACCGATTGAACTTTGGTTTCAATGTCAGGTGCCAATTCCAACTCAAGCATTATTAGCTTGGGAAAAATGAGAAGAGCACATCCGTTTTGTCGCCCCTTCTCGTCTTGAGTCGGGGCTTTTTTGTTGCCCGGATCAAAAGCGGTAAGGACGCGTTCCACTGCGTCCCTGATTGTTGACGAAAGAAGTTTGGGACGGAGTGGAATCCATCCCCACCGAAAATTTATGAGTGAACAACACGGTTTCATGAAGGCGCTCAAGTGTCGCGAATGCGGACGCGAATATCCGCTCGAAGCCACACACGTCTGCGAGTTCGACTTCGGCCCGCTCGAAGTCGCCTACGATTACGACCGCATCAAAAAGTCGCTGACCAAAGCGGCGATTGAATCGCGTCCGAAAACGATGTGGCGTTACCGCGAACTGCTGCCCGTCGCCCATGAACCGACCGTCGGCAAGCAAGTCGGTTTCACGCCGCTGATCAAAGCCGACCGGCTCGCGAAAAAACTCGGCATCCGCGAATTGTGGGTCAAGAACGACGCCGTGAATTATCCCACGCTCTCGTTCAAGGACCGCGTTGTCAGCGTCGCGTTGAGCCGCGCGAAGGAACTTGGTTTTGAAACCGTCGCGTGCGCATCCACGGGAAATTTGGCCAACTCCGTCGCCGCACAAGCCGCGAGCGCCGGCTTGAAATCCTACGTTTTCATCCCGTCAGATTTGGAGCAGGGGAAAATTTTGAACTCGCTCATCTACAGCGCGAACGTCATCGCCATCAAGGGCCATTACGACGAAGTGAACCGCCTGTGTGCCGAGATCGCGGGCAAGTTCGGCTGGGCGTTTGTGAATGTGAACATGAGGCCCTATTACGCCGAAGGCTCGAAGAGCATGGCGCATGAAATCGCCGAGCAACTCGGCTGGCGATTGCCGCAGCACACGATTGTGCCGATGGCATCCGGCTCGTTGCTGACGAAAATCCACAAGGGCTACCAGGAATTTGTGAAGCTCGGCCTCGTCGCGAATTCCGAGACGCACGTTCACGGCGCGCAGGCCACGGGCTGTTCGCCGATTTCCGTCGCGCAAAAGGCCGGACTCGATTTCTTCAAGCCGGTCAAGCCCGACACGATTGCGAAATCGCTCGCCATCGGCACGCCTGCCGACGGTTTTTACGCGCTCAAAGTGATGCGCGACACCAACGCCGCAGCCGACGACGTGACCGACGACGAAATCCGCGACGCGATCAAGCTGCTGGCCGAGACGGAAGGCATTTTTGCCGAGACCGCCGGCGGCGTGACCGTGGGGGTAGCGAAGAAACTCATTGCCTCCGGGAAAATCCCGCGCGATTCTTCCGCCGTCATCTGCGTCACCGGCAACGGATTGAAGACGCTCGACGCCGTGCAAGGTCATTGCGGCAAACCGCGTGAAATCAAGCCAAGCCTGCGCGAGTTCGAGGCGCTGCTGGCGCATGAAGAAAAAGTGAATGCGTAATGTAAGTTAGACGACTTATGTCCGACTCAAACACACCAAAACCTTACGACGAATGGCGAAAAGCTATGATTGATCGCGCTGAAGACGCTGCATACACATTTGGCTATCACCTGATGAAGCATTGTCGCGCCGAAGCACTAAAATCTACCGCATCCGCGCCGACACCGAAATCTTCAGAAGAATTACAAACAGTTGTCGGCAATGCTGTTGACGCAGCACTTCATAACGTTCTTGATTTGCTGGAAGGTTTTTGGCGCACAAATGCTGGCCCGAATCACACTGTTGAATATAAACTTTCAGTTTGTATCAAAGATGTAAATCGCACGCCAGTGGAGCAAATAGACATTTCTCCATGCCTGCTTGATCTGCCAATTGGTTACTGGAAATGGAAAGACGGTGAGTTTCGCTGAAAACCAACGTTGCCTGAAGTCACTAAATTTTGCCACACTACAAATATCAATTTATGCCAAAAAAAGTCCGAATCCCCACGCCGCTCCGCAAGTTGACCAACAACGAGGAGCTTATCGAAATCAACGCCGCCACCATCGGCGAGGCACTCGTCGAATTGCAGACGCGTTTTCCCGGCATCCAGGAACGCCTCGTGGATGAAAAAGGCGAGGTGCGCCGCTTCGTCAACGTCTATGTCAACGAGGAGGACATCCGCTTCCTCAAAAACCGCGAGACGCCGCTCAAAGACGGCGACGAAGTCAGCATCATCCCCGCCATCGCGGGAGGCTAAAAAAATTTATGCCCAAGAAAAAAACTTCCGCGACAAAATCGAATTCGCCCACGCAACAGCGATTATGGCTGATGTATCCGCCCAAACTCATCAAAAAGCCGTTCATCTGGGAGGTCGGCAAGAAATTCAAGGTCATCACCAACATCCGTCAATGCAGCGTGACGGACGAGATTGGCATCGTCTGCCTCGAACTCGACGGCCCGCGCGACAAAGTGAAGGCCGCCATCAAATGGCTGGAAAAAAGTGGCGTGAACGTGGAGCCGGTGGAGATCAATGTGATTGAGAGTTAAAAATTGTGGGGAAAAACAGAAACAGCGCGGAAAATCTCCGCGCCGTTTTTTGTTTCGAAGAAATCTATCTGTGCCGGCGTTTGACTTTGAGTTGCGCCAGCGAATGCGCGAGCGTGGCACCTACCATTGCGGCGTCTTCGTCTGTTAACTTTTCTGCGAGACGCAATTCCGCACGTTGACGTGCTTCCTCCGCTTTGGCTTCGTCAATGTTCTCGGCGAGGATCGCCATGTCGGTGAGGATGGCGACGCGGTCGCCGGTCACCTGCACGAAACCGTCGCCAACGGCGAGGAAAATCGTTTCCGTGCCCTTGCGCACGATGATTTCGCCCGCGACGAGCTGTGTCATCAGCGGCATATGCTGCGGCAAAATGCCCATCTGGCCGTCACCGCCGTCGAGCGTGACCATGTCAACGTCCTCGGAGTAGGTTTTGGCCTCGGGCGTGACAATTTCGAGTTTGATTGTGGCCATTTGTTTTATTGGGAAGGTCGCCGTGCCGGTGACCCATTATTATTTTGGGACGGCGACACGCCGTCCCTCCCATTTAAGCTTCTTTAATTTCGTCAATGCCGCCCTTCATGTAAAAATTCTGTTCGCCGACTTCGTCGTGCTTGCCTTCGAGAATTTCCTTGAACGCGCGGACGGTATCTTCGCGGGAAACCTGCTTGCCTTCGCGCCCGGTGAAAACCTGCGCGACGGTGAACGGCTGGCTCATGAATTTCTGGATCTTGCGGGCGCGGAACACGGTCGTCTTGTCCTCGGCGGAAAGTTCGTCCATGCCAAGGATCGCGATGATGTCCTGTAAATCCTTGTAACGTTGCAAAACTTTCTGCACGCCGCGCGCGACGTCGTAATGTTCCTGCCCGACAATTTCCGGCGCGAGGGCGCGGGAGTTCGAGGCGAGCGGATCCACGGCGGGAAAAATTCCCAGTTCGGCAATCGAACGTTCCAGCACGATGGTCGCGTCCAGGTGCGCAAACGTCGTCGCGGGCGCGGGGTCGGTCAAGTCGTCGGCCGGCACATACACGGCCTGGAATGACGTGATCGAACCTTTCTTGGTCGAGGTGATGCGTTCCTGCAAGTCGCCCATTTCGGCAGCGAGCGTCGGCTGATAACCAACGGCGCTCGGCGTGCGGCCAAGCAACGCGGACACTTCGGAACCGGCCTGTGAGAAGCGGAAAATGTTGTCAACGAACAGGAGCACGTCTTGATTTTTTTCGTCGCGGAAATATTCGGTCACGGCGAGCGCCGACAACGCGACGCGGAGACGCGCGCCGGGCGGCTCGTTCATCTGGCCATAAACAAGACCGATTTTTGAACCCGGCGCGATGATCGGCAAACCGTTCTCACCGATCTTTGGATGACCCTTTTCGTCCTTCTCAACCTTGATGACGCCGGCCTCGATCATTTCGTTGTAAAGATCGTTGCCTTCGCGCGTGCGTTCACCGACGCCGGCAAACATGGAAACGCCGCCATGTAATTTGGCAATGTTGTTGATGAGTTCCATGATGACGACGGTCTTGCCAACGCCGGCGCCGCCGAAGGCGCCGACTTTTCCGCCTTTAAGAAATGGGCAAATCAAATCAATGACCTTGATGCCGGTGGTCAAAACTTGCGGGCTGGTGGATTGATCCGCGAGCGCGGGCGCGGCACGATGAATCGGCAGATACTTGTCGGCCTTCACCGGACCTTGTTCGTCCACGGGATCGCCGGTGACGTTGAACACGCGGCCCATGACGGCTTCACCGACGGGCATGGAAATCGGCGCACCGGAATCGGTGACTTCGTAGCCGCGCTTGAGTCCCTCGGTGGTGGACATGGCGACGGCGCGCACCCAATTGTCGCCGAGGTGCTGCTGCACTTCGAGCGTCAGCTTAACGGGCTGGCCCTGCACGGTGAAGTTCACCGTGAGCGCGTTGTAAATGGCGGGTGGCTGGCCGGGGAATTCCACGTCCACGACCGGCCCGATGATTTGAACGATTTTGCCTTTGTTCATAAGAAAATAATTTTATCCCACCGCCATCTGCGCAGAGGCGATCTCCAACAGTTCCTTTGTGATGTTTGACTGGCGCAATTTATTGTATTCGAGCGTCAGGTCCTTGATGAGTTGCTTCGCGTTGTCAGTTGCATTCTTCATCGCGACCATGCGCGAACTGTGTTCGCTGGCCTTCGCTTCCAGCAAAATCTGGTGAACTTGAAAATTCAAACTGTGCGGCAGCAATTCGCTCAACACGCTCTTTTCGTCCGGTTCAAATTCAAAAGTATCTGTCCGCACGCCGGCGCTTTGCAATTCCTGTTGCGGCGCGTTGATACCGACCGTGACGGCCTTGATTTTTCCAACCGGCAAAAACGGAATCGTTTTCGGCTGTTGCACCAAGGTGGAAACAAATTGTGTGAACAAAATGTCCACGGCATCGGCCTCGCCCTTCAAAAACAAATCCTGCGCGAACTTGGAAATCGCGCGCGCCTCGGCAAACGTCGGCGCGTCCTTATAGGTGAATTCCGCTGCGAGCTGCCGCTTCGTGCGCGCGATGAATTGCGACGCCTTGCGTCCGGCGGTGACAAAGACCGTCGTGTTTTTGTCCAGCTTTCCGGCTTCGCGAAACAGATTGTTGTTCAAGCCGCCGCACAAACCGCGATCCGTGCTGACCACAATGACGGCGCGCTTTTTTACCTCGCGCGTTTCCATGAGTGGATGTTTGAACGACGCAATGCGCGGACCGGCCTCGGCCAGAATCGCGTTCATCAAGTCCGCATACGGGCGCCCGACGAGCGCGGCCTGCTGCGCCTTGCGCATCTTGGCCGCCGCCACCATCTGCATCGCCTTGGTGATTTGGGCGGTGTTCTTGACCGACTTGATTCGCCGGCGTATGTCGCGCGTGCTGGGCATGAAAATTTAGCGGTAGCTCTGCTTGAATTCAGTCACTGCCGCTTTTAAATCAGCCGTGAGCGCATCACTGATGGCTTTTTCGTTACGAATTTTAGCGAGCAAATCGGCTTTGCGGGTGATCAGAAAGTCCGCCATTTTCGTCTGGCAATCCTTTATTTTTTCGACGGCGACATCATCAAATAAATTATTTTGAACCGCCCATAAAATCGCTGCCTGTAATTCAACCGGAGTCGGATTGAACTGCGGTTGCTTGAAAATTTCCACCACGCGCTTGCCACGTTCGAGAATCGCCTGCGTCTTTGCGTCGAGGTCGGAGCCAAATTGCGCGAACGCCGCGAGTTCGCGGAACTGCGCCAAATCACCCTTGATGCGGCCGGCGACTTGTTTCATTGCCTTGATTTGCGCCGCCGAACCGACGCGTGAAACTGAAAGACCAACGGACACCGCCGGGCGTACGCCTTGATAAAACAAATCCGTTTCCAGATAAATTTGCCCGTCCGTAATCGAAATCACGTTCGTCGGAATATAAGCCGAGACGTCGCCCGCCTGCGTCTCGATGATCGGCAGTGCCGTAAGCGAGCCGTTGCCGTATTTTTCCGAAACTCGCGCGCTGCGTTCGAGCAAGCGGCTGTGCAAATAGAAAACGTCGCCCGGATACGCTTCGCGGCCCGACGGACGTTTTAATACGAGTGAAACCTGGCGATACGCGACGGCGTGTTTTGACAAATCATCAAAAATGATGAGCGCGTCCATGCCGTTGTCCATGAACCATTCACCGAGCGCCGCGCCGGCGAATGGCGCGAGATACTGGTTTGACGCGGAATCGGAAGCCGATGCGACGACGACAATCGTGTAAGGCATCGCGCCCGCCTCTTCCAAAATACCGATGACACGCGCCACGCTCGACTGCTTCTGGCCGATGGCGACGTAAATGTTGTAGATGGGACGAAAACTTTTTTCGCCCGCAGCCTCGGCAGCTTTGTTGATGCGGGCCTGATTGATCATCGTGTCCACGCCAATGGTCGTTTTGCCCGTTGAACGGTCGCCGATGATGAGTTCGCGCTGGCCGCGGCCAATTGGAATCATGGCATCAATCGCCATGATGCCCGTCTGCACCGGCTGGCTGACGGATTTGCGTTTTATGATGCCCGGCGCGATTTTTTCAACCGGATACGACGCCTCGCTTTTGATCGGACCTTTGCCATCGAGCGGCTGGCCAAGCGCGTTGACAACGCGACCGAGCAATCCTTTTCCGACCGGCACCTGCAAAAGTTTTCCCGTCGTGCGGACTTCCTGGCCTTCCTTGACACTCGTGTAATCGCCCAAAATAATCGCGCCGACTTCGGTCTCTTCGAGGTTGAGTGCGAGGCCGGTGACGCCGTTGCCGAAATCCAGCATCTCGTTGAGCATCGTGTCGGTCAGACCTTCGATCTTCGCCACGCCGTCGCCGATTTCGCGGACGACGCCGACGTTCTGTTTTGCCGTCGCGGTTTTCGCGCCGCTGATTTGCGCTTCAATTTCCTGTAATAGATTACTCATATTTTTTATTTGCCACCGAGCCACAAAGAACACGGAGGAATTTCCTCTGTGCTTCGGTGGCTAAAAACTCTGTTCCAGTTTTTCCAAACGCATTTTTATGCTGCCGTCGTAAAGGTCGCTGCCGATCTGAATCCGTATGCCGCCGATGAGCGCCGGATTCTGGCTGAACGAAATGTTCACGCCCGTGCCATATTTCTTTTTTACTTCGTTCGTTACGTCCGCCTGCAAATCGGCGGGCAACGGCGTCGCACTTTCAATGCGCGCTGCGTGCTGCTCCAAATCCATTTTTACCAACCGGTGCAGCCGCGACAGAATTTCGACGTAGCCGCGCGGCTTTTGCCCGCTCAACAATTTAATCGCCTGCCGGACGCGATTTTCGTCCAGCAAATTATTGACGTGGCAACTGCGGAACAGTTGTCGGGCGTCACGTTGCGCTTGTTTGGAAATTTTCATTCCAGCTATGCACGGAATCTCAAATCTAAATCTGAAATCCGTTATGCGGACAATTGTTTCTCGGTTTCTTCCGCGAGACGTTTTTGATCTTCCGGTGTGAGAATTTTTCCGGTGACTGTCGTTGTTGTTTTCACGACGAGCCGTCCGACTTCGCGTTTCAACGACGCAAGCATCTGCGCGCGTTCCTGCGTTGCGGCCTCGCGTGCCTTGGTGACGATTTGTTCGGCGGCGGAAATGGCTTTTTGAGTTTCCGCTTCACGCACACGCGCGGCGGCTTGGCGCGCCTCGTCAATCAGCTTGTTCGCCTTGTCGCCAGCGTCAGCCAGAATTTTCTGGCGTTCAGCTTCGGTTTTCGCAACGTCGGCTTTTATTTTTTCCGCGTTGACGAGGCTTTCGGCGATTTTTTCGCGTCGTGCCTGCAGCATGGTGAAAATCGGCCCGTAGGCATATTTCCACAGCACGAAAAAAACGATCGAGAAGCTGATCAAATGCGTGACCAGCGCCCTCCAGTCAATTCCCAGTTCGCTCATAGGCCGGAATTATTTGACGCCGAACCAGGCGATGACCGCCCAACCTTCGGCCAACGCCATGCCGACGAACATCCACAGCAGGATTTTGCCCATCATCCCGGGATTGCGGCTCATGGCGACGAGCGCGCCTGCCGTGGCGCAACCAATGCCGATGGACGCGCCGGCCATTGCCACGCCCGTCTTGACGTCGGACTGGACGACGGAATTTGCTATATCTGCGAGCATATATTTTTCTTTCTGTTTGTTTTTTTGTTGTCGCAGCCGCCTGTGTTTTTCAATGCGGCTGCAAATTCAAAATTTTCAATGACCGGGTTCTTCCTGATGCGAACACATCGTGCCCACAAATGCGACGACCAGCAACCCAAACACGAACGCCTGCACGCCGCAGACGAACGTCTCGTAAAAATAAACCACGAGCGTGATGGCCATTGAACCCAGCCACGATTGAATATGCGATCCCATGTCCAGCATGGTTTCGCCAGCGAAAACATTTCCGTAAAGCCGCATCGCCAGCGCGACGGGCCGGGCGAACAAAATCGAAACCACTTCCATCAAACCGATGAAAAGGAAAAGCAGCGAAATCAAGGGAAACACCCATTTATTGACCTGCATTTTCACGCCAAAAACGTGCTTGGCGAATCCCAACACGCCATTGTAACGCACCGCCCAAAAAAGGCACATCACCAAAAAAACAGCCGTCATTGCCACAGTCAGGTTCGCGTCCGATGTCGGCGGGCGGAACAGCGGGCGAGTCACGTCTTGAACGGCAAAAGGGAGCACGCTGTCCTTGACCGGCGTCCCGAACCCGATGCTGCCGACGCCCGGAATCAAATCCACATAATTGCACATGACGGTGAAAATCAAAAACGTCGTCGCAAAAGGAAAGACCCAGCGCGTGACTCTCGCATCCAAAACATCAGCCATGAAACTTTCCCAGCTTTCGCAAATCATTTCCATCAAGTTTTGCATCCCCGACGGAACTTCCTTGATGTTTTTCCAGGTTGTCACGCGAATGACAATCAAAATAATCGCCGCGACAATCCAGGAGCAAACAATTGAATTCGATATGGGAAGCGCAATTTGTTTCGGCCACCACGCCGCAAAAATCGAAGGCACATCTTTATCCGGTGACGGCCCGATATAAAGAAGTGCGGGCGGAGCTTCGGTAGGAAGCACTTCTTCTTTCGCCGCCGGTTGGGCGGTTTGCGCCGCCGCAGTTGAATTTGCCGGATTTGAAACCGCAGGCGAACCGCCCGCATTTGTTTGCGAAAGCGGTTGCGCGCTCACATTCGCCATGAAAATCGCGGCGAAAAAAGCGCAAACCAAAAAGAATTTGCTGAATGACTTCACTGTAAAAAAATCACTTCCGACGACACCGATTGCTCAATTAACCAAACCAATTGTGGGTCTGAGAATTTCAAGAATGCTTCATCGTGAAAAATTTCACAAGCATTTTTTTGGAAAATTTTGTGCTGGTTTCGTGGTGGCCTTCGGCAGAAAGCCGGAAATTTATTGTTTCAGGAAATGCAGCGCTCTGCCAAGCAGCCGCTGCGTTCAAATGAAAAATTTCTGGCGCAACGATTCCGGCGTTTCGCCAAGTTCGCGCAATTTCCGCAAACTCAAAGCGTCATGCCGCTTGGCCAGCCGTCCGCCTTTTTCATCCAGCATCAATTCGCAGTGAAAAAACTTCGGCGGCGGCAAACCGAGCGCGCGATAAAGCAAAATTTGCCGCGCCGTGCTAACCAGCAAATCCGCACCGCGCACGACTTCGGTGATGTGCATCGCCGCGTCGTCCACGACACATGCGAGTTGATACGCCGGAACGTCATCGCCGCGCCAGACCACAAAATCGCCAAAATCTTTCCCGGCGACGAATTTTTGCTCGCCAAAATTTCCATCAGCCAAAGAAATTGTTTCACTATCTGGAACTCGGAGCCGCCACGAGAATTTTCGGTTGCCAACTTCAGGTTCGCAATTTGCCCGGCAAGTGCCCGGATAAATCAGCTCGTCGTCTTCCGCGTGCGGCGCGTGCACTGCGTCCCGAATGTCCTTGCGCGAACAGGTGCAGGGATAAACAAAATTGCCCGCGCGAAGTTTTTCCAGCACAGCGCGATAAAATTCCATTCGTTCGCTTTGATTGTAAGGCGCAAATTGGCCACCAACGTCCGGGCCTTCGCTCCATTCAAATCCGAACCAGCGCAAATCCTCGATTATTTCCCTGACGAATTCCATTTTGAAGCGCGTGGAATCCAAATCTTCATTACGCAAAATCAAAACGCCGCCCCTCGCTTGCGCCCGTTCCTGCGCGACCCAAAAGGTCCGCGCATGGCCGAGGTGCAAATGCCCCGTCGGCGACGGTGCGAAGCGTCCGCGATAAATTTGATTCACGGAAAACAAATAACCATTAAGTCACAACGCCACAAAGTTTTCTTTTCCTGGTGTGTGAGTGTTAAAACAATTTGTCGGGATTTGCCATAAGCCATTCGGCCAGTCCCGGCAGCGGTGCGGACAAAACCTTTTGAACCTTGGAAATGTTCAGTGACGTATCCAGCGCGCGTGGCGGACCGGAAAAATCTTTTGCCGAACCGGATTCGATTTTTGTTTTGATTTCCGGCCAGCGTTTGATCAGAAGTTCGCCGATTTGAAGACGCGATAATTTTTCCGCACCGGCGACGTGATAAATTCCGGCACAGTTTTTGTTCAGTAATTCCCAAACGGCGCGCGCCGTCTCGACTGCCGGTATCGGCGAGCGAAATTCGTCCGTGAACAACGTCATTCCCTGCCCGGTTTGCAGCGAACTTCGAAGCTGCTCGTTAAAACCGCGATTACCAGTGCGCGACACACCGCCGTTGATGGACGTGCGCAAAACCGTGTGGCGTGGATTGCGCAACACAATCCGTTCGGCGGCAGCTTTGGTTTCGCCGTAAAAATGTAACGGGTTCGGTGCGTCCACCTCGACGTAGTTTCCATTGCGGCCATCAAAAACAGTGTCTGTGGACAGGAAAACGAATTGGATTTCCGGCGACAGTTCGGCAAGCAGCTTGGTGACTTCAACATTCACGCGCTGCGTGAGTTCGGGATTTTTCTGCGCCCCGGCGACGGCGCTGATGGCCGCACAATGGATGACGCATTGCGGTTTGTCTTTTTGAAATTCACGGCTGACAGCGGCAAAATCAAGCAGATCAAAATCCGCACGCGTGAGCGCCCGCACGCGCCAGAACGGAGCAAATCGCGGCGTGGTCTGGACAAGATAATTTCCAATCAGCCCGTTCGCGCCGGTGATCCAAGCGAGCGGTTTAATCAACAAGCCGCTTGGTAAGATTGCCATAAGCATCAATCCGGCGGTCGCGTAAAAAAGGCCAGTGCGTGCGTGTCACATCCACTTTAGCGAGGTCAACGGGCACGATTAAAATTTCTTCCTTGTTCGTCGAGGCTTTGGCGAGAATTTCGCCGGAGGTTCCGGCAACGAAACTTTGGCCCCAGAATTCAATGCCGTCGCCGACAATCTTTTCGTGGCCGACGCGATTTGGAACGGCAACAAAACAGCCATTGGCGATCGCGTGCGAGCGTTGAATTGTTTCCCACGCGCTGTGCTGGCGTTCACCGTACTCTTTCTTCTCGCCCGGATGCCAGCCGATTGCCGTCGGATAAAAAAGGATTTGCGCGCCTTGCATTGCCGTGAGCCGTGCAGCTTCGGGATACCATTGATCCCAGCAAATCAGCACGCCGATTTTTCCGTAGCGGGTGTTCCAGGTTTTGAAACCCAAATCGCCGGGGGTAAAATAAAATTTCTCGTAAAAAAGCGGGTCGTCGGGAATGTGCATCTTGCGATAAATGCCGAGCAGCGAACCGTCGGCGTCAATGATGGCGGCGGTGTTGTGATAAACTCCGGCGGCGCGTTTCTCGAACAGCGACGCGATGATGACGACCTTGTGCTTCTTCGCGAGTTTGCGAAAGGCGTCGGTGCTGGAGCCGGGAATTTTTTCGGCGAGTTCAAAATTTTTGTGGTCTTCGCTCTGGCAAAAATACTGCGAACGAAATAATTCCTGTGTGCAGATGATTTGCGCGCCGTTCTTCGCCACGCGTTCGATGAGCGCGATGGTTTTCTTGAGATTCGCGTCCGGGCTGGCGGAACAGCCGGTCTGAATCAAACCGAGTTTAACGACCTGGGCGGCGTGTTTCATTTTTTCCGAGCACGTGTTTTGAGACGCGCAGTTTCTTCGAGAAGAATTGTTTTGCCGAGTCCATCTTCAATTGCAATCGCAGGCGGAACGAGTTGTCCGAACAGTTCGCGGATGAATTTGCCGAGCGTTTCGTTGGTCGGGCCGTAGCCTTCGTGATAGATATAATATTCAAGGTCATACATCAGTTCGTCTGCCGTTGCATAACGCCGAGCCGGGTCGCGCGCGAGGCAATGGTGCAAAATGTCGTTGAGCTTGCCGTCAATGCGCGAGTCGAACGCGCGAAAATCGGGAATCGGCTGGCTCATGATGCGCTGGCGCGATTCCTCGGCGTTTTCGCCTTTAAAAATATTCCGGCCGAGCAGCAGATTCGACAGCACGACACCGGCGGAAAACAAGTCGGAGCGCTTGTCCGTGACCTGAAAATCCGCCTGTTCGGGACTCATGAAATCGGCCTTGCCAGCCACGACTTCGCCTTCCTGGTCGGTAAGAAATCCGCGCGCCTTGGCGATGCCAAAATCGGTCAACTTCACGTCGCCCTCGAATGCAATCATGATGTTTTTGAAACTCACGTCACGGTGGACGATACCGAGCGGTTTGCCGTTTTTATCTGTCTTCGCATGCGCGTAGGCCAGCCCGCGCGCGACGCGGCTGGTAATGAACACAGCGAGTTCTTTTGGCAGATTTTTTTTCTTGTCGGTGAGCTGACGGGAGAATTGCTCCAAGTTCACGCCACGGATCAACTCCATCGCTATGAAGCAGACATTGTTCGCCTCGCCGAGATGATAAGTCTGGACGATGTTCGTGTGGATCAAATCGGCGACGAGCTTGGCCTCGCCGACAAAATTCTCGATGAACATCTTCTGGCTCGCGAAGCTTGGCCGGATGACCTTGATGGCGACACGCTTGATGAAATCGCGCGCTCCGTGCTGTTCGCCTTCATAGACGACGCCCATGCCACCCTCAAAAATTTTGCGGGTGATCTCGTAGCGAAATTCATTCTGGATTGTGAAAAGCGGCACCCGCCGATGTTGGAAAATCGCCCGTCGAAGTCAAGTCCGGCGGTAAGCGGCAATTGAAAATACTGTGATTTTTTATGTTTTTTTGCTTGCGTGCCGCGTGCGAAGGATTTTAATTCGAGCCAAGTCACATGACTTTTGTAACTAAACCGCAATAACAACAACCATCGAAAGAGAACAAACATATGGCCAAAGCACTATCCAAATCCCAACTCGTCGCCGCAA
>Ga0182015_10002885_pt1 | contig 19998 bp, 12 predicted proteins | sample 712P3MmetaG_FD_120478 | JGI IMG/M metagenome (GOLD analysis project Ga0182015, IMG submission 120478) | Permafrost microbial communities from Stordalen Mire, Sweden - 712P3M metaG | ecosystem: Environmental > Terrestrial > Soil > Wetlands > Permafrost | place: Sweden: Stordalen | collected...
CAGAATCGCGCGCTCTTCGGCTCGAGTCGGATAGCTGATTACGACTTTCATCATGAACCGATCCACTTGCGCTTCCGGAAGGGGATACGTGCCTTCGTGTTCCAGGGGGTTCTGTGTTGCGAGAACGAGAAAAGGATTGGGTAACGAGTAGGTCTCATCTCCAATTGTCACCTGCTGCTCTTGCATGGCTTCCAGCAGCGCGCTTTGCACCTTGGCGGGCGCCCTATTGATTTCGTCCGCCAAGATAAGATTGCCGAAAATCGGTCCATGCTTCGTGCGGAAATTGCCGTCCTGAGGGTTGAAGATCATTGTGCCGACTATGTCGGCCGGCAGCATGTCTGGGGTGAATTGCAGCCGCTTGAAGTTAAGAGCGACACTACTCGCCAAGGTTTTTAGGCAGAGTGTCTTGGCTAGGCCCGGTACGCCTTCAAGCAAGATGTGCCCATTTGCGAGGAGGCCAACCAACAAGCGTTCAATCAGACGCTCTTGCCCCACAATAACCTGCGCTATTTCCTGGCGTAGTGGACGCACCCATGCTGAATGTTTTTGCACGGCGTCGCGCACTGCCTGAGACGTGGAGTTGGCAGCAGCATGTGATGCGATAGACGCAGCGTCGGCCGAGGATGCCAAACCTGGCTTAGACCGGTACTTTAGGTTGTCAAATTTCTGCTCGTCAATCGCTGAGGCGGAATTGTAGGTCATAGGGCAGGTTCCTCTTGAAATCATCTTCCGGTGCGGGATCAGGTGATCGCGCATGCTATGCAAGGATTAGGCATCAATGACATGGCGAGAACCTTTCTGCACAATTACAAGTTTGTAAGGAGGCCCAGCACTCTGTAGGACCGGGAAGAAGCCAATTGGCGGCGAATTCGATCAAGTCAATTGCCGTCGGCCCTGCATGCGCACGATTTAATTTCGCCGGAGCTGTATGAGAACCTGCCCGCAGCGGCCGAGACGCTGCGAGTTGCGCGTGCCTAGAATTCACAAGGCACCTCTCGCTCAGGACTGTTTCTTCTGTGAGCGTGACGGAGAGCTGGCGAGAGTTGGCTCGGGGTAGGCCCTAACGCCGATTCGACGTTCCTGGTGGATCGGCGGTACCTGCAGGATATGTGAGCGGGTGGTTGCAAACTGCAATACAACTAGCAAGGAGGCACGACCGAGCGGAGATAAAAGAACCGGCCATGAAGTCTCCGCTGCGCGCGGGGGCTGTGAGAATCGACGCGTCACAAAGCATTGAGCTCGCAACCAGAGATCAATCAAGTGCAGGTGGCCATTCGTGCGGCAGCGCACCGACAGATATTATGTGCGTGGTGTAGTTGTCATGTTCAGCCAGGCGGCCCGTAAGTCCGCGGGTCGCGGGAACCAGAGGTTGCTATGAACGGCCCACGCGAACCGAACGTGCGATATCGCCCCCCCCCCAATTACTCAATCAGACCCGAAACGCGCGGCGTGAAGCCAGTGAGCCGAACCCGCGAAGAGCCATTCTCACGCTAGGCACAAACGCAGCTCCGGACAGTGCCCGTCCGAGGGGCTCGCAAGAATTCGCTCGGCGGCAGGCGACGCGTACTCCGTAACGTAGGGTTCGAAGGGGCGACCCTTCAGAGCTTATCCACGCCGCACGGGCCGTGTGTCAACGGAAGTAGTTGCCGATGCGATGCTCCAAGCGTGTCTGCGGCTAAATAGATACATCTTGCATGGATCTAACCGAAAGATGCGGATCGAAATGACACGGCCTGCGCGAACGTCCCCGCTTGGATCGGAGTTCGACGGCTTTTTGTATGCGCGGATCGGTGAGGATAGTAATGGAATGCTACTCAGCGTTCTTTCAGCGCTGGCGCGATTGGATGTCGATCCCTGGGAGGAGGCTGCCTGATTAGCACAGTTGCCAGAGGAGATTGCCGCTCGAAAATTGGTTTCGCTGATCGCCGCACTACCGAATGGATCATCTGCGCGTCCAGACCCTGGGACGATTGCTCCTCGCTTGATCGCGCTATTGCCGTGTCGGCCTGGTTCGCGCATCTCGTCGCGCAAAAAGCTGTTCGGCGTCGCCGGAACGGTGCCCCACGCGCCAGTTATGGCGTATCTGACGTACTACGCGGTCTTCATAGCAACGGTACTTATCAGTCAATGGCTTTTTCCCAGCCGTCCTGCACCGACGAAAGTCGATAATGCCTCCGTATCCGAGTCCGGCACAGTCTCCTCGCAGACGCCCGGGCCGAGCTCATACCAGTGAGTGCCTTTTGATAAATGGCGTCCGACACGACCGCGCCTCTTCGAACCTCGATCTTTGAATCTCCGACGCTGTCATTGACATTCGGAACAACCCGCTATGCGTCTTTAGATCGCTGAACGATTTGCCACCTGTGTCTCCCTGTCGCTTGCAGGATGCAGGAACCAACAACCTTGGCGGGAGTTTATGCTGCCAAATTCTGCGACTTGCGGTCTCCCGACGCGCGTCACTGTACAGACGTCGCGTGATGCCGTTGCAGGAGTGAGTAATCCTATAGCAACCGCGGCGCAGGGTACTGCGGGTCCCTAAGTCAAGGCCAGGAACTTACGGGGCAAAGCCAAGCGTTCGGTCCGTACCTGGGCGCGTAAGCTTTAGTTCAAATACGACTGTCAGATGGGGCGCGTCTGAGCACAAATCAGCACTTGCACCCGGGGATGATCGCCAATAAGCCGCTTGAGCAGGTCATGGGTCCTGCGGCGGTCTCTCAAGACAGTCGATGCGTACCTGCGTTGTAGGACAGATCCTCCCATCGTGGCCTACTGGCGCGATGCTGCAGTTTCTCGTATCGCCTCGTCTGCCCAATAACCGGTGCGCCGATAATGCGTGTAGATCCCAGCCTCCTGCTCACGATCAAGCTGTTCTGCTGGCTCGTAGGGCGGAGCGCTTTTCACGGCTTCCCGAGTCAGACCGACAGAAACCTTGGCATCCGGCCAGCTGACGTTTTGGATCCATTGAGGTGCGACGAGTACTTGGTGACCGAGCCACCAGTTGCTCGTGTCAACAATGAGGTAACGAATCGCCCAAGTTTTCTCATCCAGGAGCATGGCCCGAACATGGCCAATGTCACCATCTGTCGCGTGAATGTGGTACTTCATTACTTCGTTGTAACTGCGTAAGTGAGGGTCGCTGTCCTGGAGCCGCCGGACTTCCGCGCGAGCCTGGACATGCTCCATTCGCAGTCGCTGTGCTTGTACCGTGGGGGTAAACCCCGGAAGCATCATGCTCGGGTAAGCGCCTTGCCCCCAGATCCCCGTGCCCACCCAATAGTACGGGTAGCCGTAATGCTCGAGGTATTGTGACTCGTGGTATCGCGAGACTGGCTTATTGGTGTCAATGTCGGGACAGTTCTTAACTTGCTCCTTCGTGATCGACACGGGCAGTAGCTTTGCCGCCCAATCCGGATGACCGACCGCGATGGGTGAAATCAATACTTTTCGACTCGAGAGCCAAGTGCCCGTGCCGACTACGAGATAGCGAATGACCCACGCGCCGTCATCGAAATAGAAATCCTCAATGTGGCCGACGGTGCCGTCGGTCGCGGCGATGACGAACCGCTCTAAATCCGTGGACTTGCGTAACATATGAACCTCTCATCCGAAGATGACATAGCGCAATTGAGCCAGCGAGTATCGGGACCATCACGGATCGCTGCGCCTGGTATTGCTGATGCGATGGTCGTACGAGCAAGAAAGGAATTCGCATCCCATGCGCGTGCAAGTAGGGGTAGGCACTTCATGAGTTCATACCTGATGTCGCCAAATGCGTTCTTGGATCCTTCAAAAAACATACGAGTCATTGTATGTTCTGTCCGTGCGTTATCGCACCGACGAAGCGTCTGCCCCTAGGGCCGACGGTCAATCCGTGCCACAGTTGTCGCCGATTGGTGGAATGCAAAGCCTTCGCCTTAGCCGTGGGCATGGCGCTTCTAAGAGACCAATGGCGCGCCGCCCTGTTAACCATTCTAGTTAATTAACCTGCCAGGCACTTTCAGCTCAGCGGAACGGCATCACTGGTCACGACCGATCCGGGCGCATCAGCGAAGCCACGTTGGTGTTGCCTTCGTCGATGCAGCAGTGCACGCAGATAGCGCTTGGTGTATTTGCCATACGCGGATTCAAAGCGGGAGGGGCAACCCCGGCAACCATCTGGGTGTCACGTCGACCGTCTGCTTCGCCTGTGTCGGTACGCTAGCGCACCGACATAATTTGGTAGTGGGCGCAGGCTTTTTCCGTATAACACTTTGCATAATAGAGAACGCACATGAATCCGATCACGGCATTTTTAGTATTTGCTCTTACGGTTGCAGGCATTGCTGTGGGCTACCTGGTGAATCCATATTTGGCGTTTGCGTTCTTCGGCGCAGCTGTCATCATCGCTATGTCGCTAAAGATGGCCAACGTTTGGCAGAAATTCGTAATCTTGAGGATGGGGAAGCTGCAAAGCGTCAAGGGCGCAGGCATATTCGCCATCATCCCGATCCTCGACAATGTCATCGCAGTCATCGATGGACGTATCCAGACCACGGCGTTTAACGCTGAGCAGGCGCTCACGAAGGACACAGTCCCCGTCAACGTCGACGCGATCATTTTTTGGCATGTACACGATGCCGAAAAGGCAGCTTTAGCCATTACCAACTACCGAGAGGCGATTGACCGGGTTGCGCAGACTTCACTGCGCGAGATGATTGGCTCTTCGATGCTGGCCGCGCTGTTATCCGACCGCAAGGACGCCGACGAGCAACTCAAGCTTGAGATCGGTCAAAAAACCGCTCCTTGGGGGATATCGGTGAGTTCGGTAGAAATTCGTGACGTCGCCATCCCAGTGGCCCTGCAGGATGCCATGTCCCGTCAAGCCCAGGCTGAGCGTGAGAAGCAAGCGCGGGTAATTCTCGGATCGGCTGAGGCGGCGATCGCGGGGAAGTTTGTCGAGGCTGCCGCTATCTACGCGGGGCACCCCTGGGCTCTGCAACTTCGCGCGATGAACATTATTTATGAGACCACGAAAGAACGGGGCGCCACGATCCTCATGCCCAGTTCAATGGTTGATAGCCTGAATCCTTCTGCGGCAACACTGGCGCTCGCGCTCGCGAGCAACGCATTAGTCGGACCGGATCCCGCACGCCTTCCGGTCGCTGCCTGAATAGCCTGACGGCGTGCAGTCCGATGCGGTGGTTCTGTTCCGTGCAAGCGGTGATCTTGGATACAAAGTGATCTTTCCCGCGCTGTATGCGATGGCGCGATGGCGCGATGAGGCGTTCTTGACGCTCCGGTGATCGGTGTTGCTTATTCGAAATGGGACGTGGCGCAGCTTCGTAACCGGGCAACGATGAGCATCAAGAAAAGCGGCGCCGGCATAAGCACCACATCGACCAGCACGGCGAGGACCTGCCCGAAATTCGGAACTGGAAGTGGCACGCGCTTAAGCGCAGCACGCCCATCACGAAGCTCGTGAGACCCGCCGCATAGCAAGCAAGGGCCCAATTATGAAACCCAAAGCTGGCGAGCAAAAAGCGCCCCCATCGAAGGCAGATCCGAAGAAGGATGACCTGAAAACACTGCCCATGAGCGAGGTCGAAAAGAGATTGACGTCGTCGCCGGACGGGCTCACGCAAGCCGAGGCGGCAAAACGGCTGATCCAATACGGACCAAATGAGATCGAAGAGAAGAAGACCAATCCGCTTCTTAAGTTCCTAAGTTATTTTTGGGGCCCTATCCCCTGGATGATCGAGGCCGCGGTGATTCTGTCGGGTGTGGTCCGACACTGGCCCGATTTCTTCATCATCTTCCTTTTACTTCTGGCCAATGCCGTCGTCGGATTTTGGGAGGAACGCGAGGCAGGTAATGCCATCGCCGCTCTGAAGGCGAAGCTTGCGATCAAGGCCCGGGTAATACGGGACGGGAAATGGGTCAACCCGCCGGCGCGCGAGTTGGTTCCGGGTGATGTCATCCGAGTGCGTCTGGGCGACATCGTACCGGCGGATGCGCGCTTGCTGGTCGGCGACCCGGTGGAGGTGGATCAGTCCGCGTTGACGGGAGAGTCATTGCCCGCCACTCGCAAAGCCGGCGAAGCGGTTTTTTCGGGATCCATTATCCGCCGGGGTGAGATCGGCGCTCTCGTGTACGCCACCGGCGCGAAGACCTACTTCGGCGAGACGGCGCAACTGGTGCAGCAGGCCCACAGCGTCAGCCATTTTCAAAAGGCCGTGCTGAAAATCGGCAACTACCTGATCATCCTGGCGGTGGCGCTTGTGGCCGCCATTATTACGGTCGCAATCTTCCGCGGCGACCCGATTCTCTCGACGTTGCAGTTCGCCCTGGTGCTGACCGTGGCTGCAATTCCTGTGGCGATGCCGACGGTGCTGTCGGTAACCATGGCGGTCGGCGCGCGCCTCCTCGCCAGAAAGCAAGCGATCGTCAGCCGGCTCGTCGCCATCGAGGAATTGGCGGGCGTCGATGTGCTGTGCGCGGACAAGACAGGCACCTTAACGCAGAACAAGCTGACGCTGGGCGATCCGTTCTGCGTGACCAATATAACCGGCGACCAAGTGATCCTCAACGGCGCGCTCGCGTCGCGCGCGGACAATAACGACACCATCGATCTGGCCGTTCTGGGTGGATTGAAGGACAAGGACTCGTTAAAGAATTACGAGGTGGCTCATTTCCAGCCCTTCGACCCAGTACACAAACGGACCGAGGCCACTGTCAAAGGCAAAGACGGTAAGACGTTCAAGGTGGCGAAGGGTGCGCCGCAGGTGATACTGGAGCTGGCGGCCAACGCCGGGCAAGTGAAGCCAGCCGTCGAGAAGGCGGTCAACGAATTCGCCGCACGCGGTTTTCGGTCATTGGGCGTGGCGCGGGCGGAGGGCGACGGGCCATGGCAGTTTCTCGGCGTGCTGCCCCTTTTCGATCCGCCACGGGAAGATGCCAAAGCCACTATCGCGACTGCCCGCCAAATGGGCGTGAAAATCAAGATGGTAACAGGCGACCAGTTGGCCATCGCCAAGGAGACCGCCAAAAAACTAGATATGGGAACCAACATCCTCGACGCCGCAAGCTTAGGCGACGTCAAGAAGCAGGAGACGGCGGCGGTCGCTGAGTCCATTGAGAACGCCGACGGTTTCGCCCAGGTCTTTCCCGAACACAAGTTTCACATCATTGATGTCCTGCAAAAGCACGGTCACATCGTCGGCATGACGGGCGACGGAGTGAATGACGCTCCCGCTCTTAAAAAGGCCGACTGCGGGATCGCCGTCTCCGGCGCGACGGATGCGGCGCGCGCGGCAGCAGCGATAGTTCTGCTGACACCTGGTCTGTCCGTAATTATTGATGCGATCAAGGAGAGTCGAAGGATTTTTCAGCGAATGAATAGCTACGCGATCTACCGCATCGCCGAGACACTGCGTGTGCTGTTCTTCATGACGCTGGCGATTCTGGTCTTTAACTTTTATCCGTTGACGGCAGTCATGATTGTGATGTTGGCGTTGCTCAACGACGGCGCGATCCTGTCCATCGCTTATGACAATGTGCACTACAAGGACCAGCCCGAGGCCTGGAACATGCGCATGGTGCTCGGCATTTCCACGGTGCTGGGCGTTATCGGCGTTGTGGCGGCATTCGGTCTTTTTTATCTTGGGGAGCGCGTGTTTCATCTCGACCGCGCGCACATCCAGACACTGATGTATTTGAAACTGTCCGTGGCCGGTCATTTGACCATTTTTCTCACGCGCACGCGCGGACCCTTCTGGTCGATACGTCCGGCGCGGGTGCTATGGATGGCCGTGCTCGGCACGCAAACCGTGGCGACCTTGATCGCGGTGTACGGTCTGTTTATGACACCCTTGGGCTGGGGTTGGGCGCTGTTCGTGTGGGGCTACGCTCTGGCGTGGTTTCTTGTGAACGATCGGGTAAAACTGCTCGCGTATCGGATTTTTGATCCCATAAAAGCTGCCGCGCCGCCCAAGAAAATGAGCGAACTAAAGCCACAGATCGCCACGCGGGCCTATGCGCTCTACGAAAAACGAGGCCGCGGCGACGGTCAATCAGGTCAGGACTGGCTGGAAGCGGAGCGCGAGATTCGCAAGGAGACCGCGTCCAAGTGATACGACTTGAGCCACTTGGCGAGCAGCGTCCAGGAAATGAACATAAAAATTAGCACGAAGGATTTTCGCGTGCACGAGGGAGACGAGGTCACGCTCCGACGGTGGCCCACGCGGGTGGATCCTGTGTACAAGTCGAAAGAGGACTATCAAAAGCTCTTGGGAGAGCATGTGACGCAACTAAGCGCTCTGCAACAGCTGCACTACGCGTGCAACCGCCATGCCGTATTGCTGATTCTGCAGGGAATGGACGCCGCGGGAAAGGACGGGGCCATCCGGCATGTCATGTCGGGTGTCAATCCGCAAGGCTGTCAAGTGTTTAGCTTCAAACATCCAAGCGCCACCGAACTGCAACACGATTTTCTCTGGCGTGCCACCCGCGATTTGCCGGAGCGCGGACGGATCGGCATCTTCAACCGGTCCTATTACGAGGAAGTGCTGATCGTCCGTGTGCATCGAGAAATTTTCCGCAGCGAAGGTCTCCCCGATCCACCACGTCACAACAGGGCGGTCTGGCACGATAGGTATCGGTCTATCGTGAATTTGGAGAGACACCTCGACGTGAACGGAACCCGGATCATCAAGCTTTTTCTTCACGTTTCCAAGGAGGAGCAGCGTAAGCGGTTTCTGGCGCGCATCGATGAACCGCAGAACAACTGGAAATTGAGCGTTGGCGACATCGCGGAGCGTAAATTCTGGAAGTCGTATATGAAAGCCTATGGAGAGTGCCTAAGCGCAACCAGTACTCGCGAGTGCCCGTGGTATGTGGTGCCCGCCGACGACAAAGATAACGCCCGGCTAATTGTTTCCAGCATCGTCCTCAAGACGCTCGCCGAACTTAAAATGGCATATCCAAAAGCCAGCAAGACGCGGCGGCGCGAACTACAATCGATCCGCAAGCGGCTGGCGAACTAGTGTTTGGATGAAGGGCTTTCATTTGAGAGAGCGGCATGACCTGCAACATAAATCCGTTTCTTATCGGGGGGCGAGGGCGTCGGCTAGATTTCCCGCAATATGAGTGCAATAAGGCCGACGATCGAAGCTGAGCTCGAAATTCTGCAGCGGGAATCATTCAGCTACTTTTTGCTTGAGACAAATCCCGCCAACGGGCTGGTGATCGACAAGACAGCGCCAGATTGGCCTGCCAGCATAGCCGCCGTCGGCTTTGCGCTAGCGGCTTATGCGGCAGGAACGGAGCGTGGATTCATATCGCGTGGCGCCGCAGCGAAGCGTACGCTCACGACCCTGCGCTTCTTCTGGAACAGCCGGCAAGGTCCTGAACCTGATGCGACCGGCTATCAGGGTTTTTATTATCATTTTCTCGACATGCAAACAGGGCGGCGCGCCTGGCAATGCGAACTATCGACGGTCGATAGCGCCTTTCTGCTGGCGGGCATGTTGACTGCAAGGGGCTATTTCGATAGGGATACGACCGAGGAGCAGGAAATCCGCACTCTCGCCGATTCGCTCTATCGACGCGCCAATTGGCAGTGGGCCCAAAACCACGGCGCGACGTTAACTCACGGGTGGAAGCCAGAAGGCGGATTCCTCCCGTATCGCTGGGCGGGTTACGACGAAGCGCTTCTGCTGTACGTCCTTGCGCTCGGATCCCCTACTTATCCGTTACCTGATAGCAGCTACGGCGCATGGAGTTCAACTTACCAATGGCAGCAGTGTTACGGATATGAGTATCTATATGCTGGATCGCTGTTCACGCATCAGCTGTCACATATTTGGATCGACTTTCGCGGCATCCAGGACGCGTTCATGCGCAATAAGGGCATGGATTACTTCGAAAACAGCCGTCGCGCTACCTACGTGCAGCAACAATACGCGATTAACAATCCAGGCAAGTTCAACGGCTACGGCAATTGTTGCTGGGGAATCACGGCGAGCGATGGACCCGGCCCAAAAACGATCAACGTCGACGGTATTGAACGGCAGTTCTTTGGTTACGTTGCTCGCGCAGTGCCGAACGGGCCTGATGATGGCACCGTAGCGCCGTGGGCGGTCGTAGCATCGCTGCCGTTTGCGGCCGAAATTGTATTGCCTGCAATTGATCATTTCATTCATGGCCTTAAGCTAAAAGAGTCCAATCCCTACGGCTTTAGGGCGACATTCAACGCTACCTATCTGGGAAGCCCTGAGAGCGCATGCGGATGGGTGTCGCCTTGGCATTTCGGACTCAATCAAGGCCCGGTTGTGCTGATGATCGAAAACTACCGTAGCGGTCTATTTTGGCGCCTCACCCGAAACTGCGCGTACATATGCGGCGGCCTGCGGCGTGCGGGTTTTACAGGGGGATGGCTCTAACAATGTCCGAAGCGATAATCGCCGGGCGTGATGTTTTCTCCACAGCAAAAGACTTGCCGAGGCATCGCGTAATCACAAGATGGGGCGGCGGCCCCAGCGGACCGGCGTGTAGGGATCGCGAATTTGAGGAATACCTCGAAGTTGATGAAGTCTGCATTGCCGAGTATTTCCGTTAGGTCTCCGCGGATAACCGTGTCCAATGAGAGATGAGGCGAGAAGACCTGGTCAGATGAGGTCCGAGATCACAAGGAGGCGAAAGGGCGATGCGCGACGTCGCCGACATGAGTGGCCGCGCCGGATGGCCTTCCCTGTTTCATAATTCCCGCGGCCGCTTGCCGGCCCGCCAGTGCGCTTCGATCTCTTCGAGGGTTTTGCCTTTGGTCTCCGGGACTAGAAAAAACGCAAACAACCATGCTCCAACGCTGACGAATCCGTACAGCCAGAACGTGGCGGCGCTGCCCAAAACTTGCGTGAGCGTCAGAAACGTCAAGGCTACAATCAAATTGACACTCCAATTGACTGCCGTCCCGATACTCATGGCCCGACCTCGGATATTCAACGGGTAGATCTCGGAAAGTACCAACCAAAAGACCGGCCCCAGTCCAATCGCAAAAGAACCGACATAGACCATTAGGCTGCTGACTGCGATCCAGCCCAGGCTCCCGGATGCCTGCGGAAGCGCGAACGCCAATCCCAGCACGAACAGACTTGCCGCCATTCCGGCCAAGCTAACCAGCAAAAGCGGGCGGCGCCCGACTCGGTCGATAAGTTGCATCGCAGCCACGGTCAAGGCTACGTTTACGACGCCGACGCCAACGCTCGCAAGAATCGCCACGGATGCGGATGACAAACCCGCAAGCTTGAAAATAGTCGGTGCATAGTAGATCACCGTATTGATGCCCGTAATTTGCTGTGCAATGGCGAGTCCAACGCCCACAATCATTGCCGATCGCAGCATCGGGCTGAGCAGATCGGCCCAGTTTGCCTGCTGCTGCCCCACGCTGTGTTGAATCCTGCCAAGCTCGTCTTCTACTTCTTCCGGGGCACGAATCCGAGTCAGCGCCGCGCGCGCCTGTGCTGCACTTCCGTGGCTGACCAGCCAGCGGGGGCTATCCGGGATGAATATTAGTCCAAAGCCAAATGCGGCTGCCGGAATCACCGCCATGGCAAACATCCAACGCCACGCCTGAGTGTCGGCAAAGACGTAGTCGATCAGGTAGGAGGCAACGATACCGCTGGTGAGGGCCAACTGATTGATCGAAACCAGCTTTCCACGAATATCGACCGGCGCGATCTCGGATATGTACAGCGGCGCGACGAACGAAGCGATGCCAATCGCCGCACCTGCAACGATTCTCGCGGCAATCAGCCATGCGGTGTCCGGCGCCAAAGCGGCTGCGATGGCGCCCAGACCAAAAACGAGCGCTGCGAGCATCAACAGCTTCCGGCGCCCGAAGCGGTCCGCGAGGATTCCTCCGACGGCTGCGCCGACGAGCGATCCCAACAGGACCGAACTGACAACGATTTCCTCCATGCCCGCGGAAAGAGAGAAATCCTTCTTGATGAACAGGATCGCCCCAGATATTACGCCGATGTCATATCCGAAAAGCATTCCGCCCAAAGCGGAGATGCCCGTGGCAAGATAGACGAACTGTTGTGCGGCCGCCTTGGCGTCAGCTTTCATGGTTCCCGCTAATTATCAATACGAACGCTGAAGTCCGCGCCTTCCCAGCGATCAGCTTCCGGCCAGTAAAACGTGAATCTGATCTGCGCTTCTGCGGTCAGTCCTGCGGTCGTCAGATCAGCGATGTGTATTCCCAGTCCGACGGCATGTGTTGTCGTGTCTTGGACTGTGCTCCACCCGTCGGCACTCCAGTGAATGGTAGCCGGCACAAGCGTCTCGATGCGCAGCGTTTTGCCGACCGGCATTGAGCGAATCTTATGGTTGAATCGCCAAACCATGCGCGCGGAAACGGTTTTCTCGGTGAGGTAGCGCTGCACAGTTTGCGGCGGTAGATCGAAGAGCCGACCGTCGCGTAGCGCGCGATGCAGTTTGAGGTACTCTGCGTGCGCCCAAACGAGCGGCATGGCCGAGCCCGAAGGCCGGCCAAATTGCAGTTCGCGCTCCGGAATGTCTGAAGTGTCCCATACTTGCTCGGGGATCAGGCCCCCCTCGTTGGCAAACGATTCCAACGCATCGAGGAGTTTCTTTGCGGTTTCGACCCGGCCTCCCGCCAGCTCGTAGTGTGCCCGTTCGCCAGTGAGTAAGGGCCACCCTCGGCCGATCCCCGTCCCGTCGAAAGGCGCACCATCGGTGTGCTCGCCATAGCCATCATTATTGTAGCGATGCCACGTAGGACCACACGGTGTCTCGACCTTGAGCAGCGCGTCGATGACGGTTACCGTGTCGCGAATGCGCGGGTCGTTCGCGGCACGTATTCCAAAACGCACCAAAGCCAGGGCATCGGGACTTATCAAATGGATGGCGAGGCGCGTGTCTTCGGCGGCTGCCACGTTCTTGACATGCACGCTGTTCTGGGCCCCGGGCTCGCATGCCTCTGTCTGCACCGGGGCAATCCTGACGTAATATCCTTCGACGTCGAACCTTTTGCACCAATCTGTACTACACACATACATCCAGCGTTCGACGGATGAGTTCCAAACGTCGGCGGTTTCGCGAAGGTAGGATGCAACGGGTCCTTCGTGATTCAAGTCGGCGAGATCTGCCGCCGCCAGAAGCGCGGCGATTTGCGCCGCGACCGTAAATGGTGAATAACCGGGGTCTTCCTCCCAGCGATCCTGGGGGCTTACCGGACCGTTGCGCACCAAATAGCCCGCGGCTTGGCGCACCATCGGCCAGAACCGCACAAATTCGGCCTCGGTCAATGCTTTCTCGCGACGGGCCAGGTCCACCAGCAGGATTGGCAGCGCCGTCTCGTCCATCTGGATTCCGTTCCAATAGGGTGAGCCGTCAAGCCACATATTTTGTGACCAATGCCCATCCGGCTGCTGAGTTGCCTGTAGATAAGAAAGGACACGGCTTGCGTCCTCGTGCGCACCTACTGCCAGCATGCCGCCCGCCGTTTCCACCATATCGCGCGCCCAGACAAGGTGGTAACCGCCCAGGTCATTGTCGCCCTTGCTGAATCCCCAGGGGATCGAGAGGCTGGCGATGAGACCACCCGGCGCCGTTTTGGATTCGTGAGTACGCAGAACAGCAATGCTAATCCGGGACAGATCGCTGCGCCGCTCTCTACTTTGCTTCAACGGGGCGTGCGACTTCATCCATTGCTGCCAGCCGTCGATATAGTCTTGCTTTGCTTTGTCAAAGCCGTCGCACATGCTGGCGATTACATTGCGTGCCGCCGCCTCCGGATCGCTGCCAAAGCCGAGCGCCAGAACGAAATCTCCCTGCAATTTGCCCAGATCGATTCCGCCCGTCAGGGCCACGTTGCCGTTTTCCGCCCTCGTGTACTCCCAAGTCATCTGCTTGTGCGTCTTGAGGTCGTGCCAGCCGTCGGACGAACCCACGTAGCCAACTGATCGCTTCGACCAGGCAACGGAACAACCCAGCGCCAATGCGGTGCCATCGCGCCGTGCAAACAACAGCGGCGTACCCTCGAATTCGTCAACCCAAGCGGTGTTGCCGCTGCCACGGTTTCCCAGATGCGGCGCGAGCAGGACATGAAGTTGGTAGTCCGATGATTCGCCGTGTTGCGCAATGAATCGGACTCGTTGCAGCACGGTGTCACGCTGCGGATCGGTGACGATCTGCTTTTCGATGCGGTAACGTCCATCACGACTGGTGTTGATCAGTCCGTATGCCGGCACACCTTCGGCAAGCCAGCGAAGGCTGCAGTCAGTGTCACGCTTCTCTTCGGAGAAGAGTGCCGCGCCGTCCGTGACGATCAGTCCCATGTCGCGAACGCAAGCCTGATCGATTCGGGGGTAATAGATCTCGTTGAAGATGCCGTGGCTCAAGGTGAACCAGACATGACTCTTGGTGCCCAGGGCCGTGCCGACGCCAGTTTTGGCGCTGGACGTCCAGCGCGCCGGAATTCCTGGGGCGCCTGGTGCAGAGCGGTTTGAGCCGTTGGATATGGGCATGCTGTTTTCTCGTCGTACAGTGCGATTGCGGTGCATCGCCCTGTCTGCCGTTGCACCTGCGAAGCCTCGACTCACCCTCTGGCCATCGACCGGCGCGGCTCAAAGCATTCAGATTGCAAGCCGGACTAAAGGAGATTATAAAATAGATAATCTCTCAGCGTCGCGGCTGACATGATTGCCCGGAGCGTCTTTGATGTTCTGTCCGGTGGCGCACATTGGAGCAGTGTGGCCACTATGACGACCATCTGGATTGCATGCGCGTGAGGCGACTGCAGCGCTATCTAGCTGTTCGAGAATGCGTAGCAGTGGTGTCATCGTCAGTCCATGGACAGATGACAACAGCTGGTGCAGCCGCAATCTAAACGCGTGTGTCAAAAATGGGTCGTGGCGAGATTCTTGCGACACAGCTACGCGATGGCGACTATGTATTCGTGCGTGCTCCGAAGCCAATCGTTTGGGTCGATGCGAATGCGTCAGGATGAGGAGATCTGCTACGCGGACGAGGAGGGCGCAATCTTCTGTGTTTGGCCACCGCACTGTACCAAGTCCCTCCGCGCCGTACGGAATTCTGGTAAGCGGCGCGGAACCGTACGCGTGACTCATGCGTTTTAATGTTCTATTCAGCGCGCTTTAATATTGCGAGCGTAGCATCTAGCCTGTCCTAATTCCGTTCTTCAACGGCGCCAAGGCAACGTTATGAACACTCGAACTTTCCGGCGCGGCTTGCAGGTCGCAGCGATCGCGTTTTTTATAGCGTTCGCGGCCTCCGGTGTCGCCAATGCGAGCGGCCACGGCGGTGGCGGTGGCGGTGGCGGTGGCGGGCGCGGCAGCGGTGGGTTTGGATCTCACGGCGGCGGCGGCCATTTCGGTGGGGGCGGTTACCGCTTTTGCGGGCGATACGGGTCTTACGGCGGTTACTACGGCGGATATGGCCGCTATGGTTACTACGGCGGGTGGGGCGGCCTGGGCTACGGCTTATTTCTATCAGCTCTCCCATTGTATTACTCGACACTATGGTGGGGCGGTGTGCCGTACTACTATGCCGACGACAACTATTACGAGTGGAACGCTTCCGTGAACGAGTACGAAACGGTGCGGCCGCCACCCGAGCTCGCAGAGCAGGCTGAGACGCAGATGTCGTCCGGCACCAAGCTCTTCGCGTATCCAAAGAACGGTCAGACTGTCGACCAGCAGTCTCGCGATCAATACGAGTGCCATTCTTGGGCCCGCGATCAGAGCGGGTTTGATCCTACGAAGCCGGGAACCGTTGCGGCGGGATCTGCGACCGCTCCGGAGTCCTCCAACTTATCTGGCGGACACACCATGCAGAATCGCTCGAACTACATTCGAGCCAAGTCAGCCTGTCTAGAAGCGCGGGGCTACGCGGTAAAGTGACGTAGTGTTACCTATGATCTTTGCGCATGCTCGTGTGTCGGTTGCCCGCGCATTTAGATAATCGCAGCGATCAAGAGACCGGGACGCATCCGGCGTTTAAGTCTCTGGATACCAACAAGAACGGATATCTGACTGCAGATGACCTTAAGAGCCATAAGTGGCTCAGCAACAACTTTGCCAGATGTCGGAAGAACAGAGAGCCGAACACGGTAAAGGAATTTGCCGACAATGCGGGATAGCCAAACGAGTCTCGCACTGCGCCGAGGGCGAGGAACAGGATAACAACTGCCGATTCTCTCACGCGCTCGCCCAGTTCAGGCTTGGGCTCTCATTTTTTTTGCAATTGGGCGAAGGCGTACAAGGCACCACAGCAGGAGGCAGGTTACCGCGCCACACGACGCGTGAGCACTGCGCGTCATTCAATCGACATGGAGCCTTGAAAAGATTGAAGCGCACTGCCTTGCACGTTCTCCGTGTGTACGGTGCCGAACGGAGAATTGCGTAGCCACGTGGAATAATCACTTCCATTCACAAAGAGGCAAGAATCATGAAGTCGAAATTTGCAATAACCTGCGTGGCATTCGGCGCATTGCTGGGATCCACTGTGGTCGCGAGCGCTGAGGAACCTAGTTACGCTTCACAAACGACGACATTTGTGAAGGATTCAGCAATAACGACGATGGTCAAGACCAAGTTAGCTTCGGAGCATATAACCAGCCTGGAGCAGATTCATGTCGATACCGACACGAACGGCGTCGTGTGGTTGACTGGGAGCGCTCGGACGCAGGAAGCGGTAGACAAGGCCGTGTCTGTGGCTCGCGAAACCGACCGTGTAACGGCGGTCCACAGCGATATTAAAGTCAAGAGTAGCGACTGAAGTTTTGAATTGGACAGCATGCGTTGCCCCGAAGCGCATCACGCATTAACCGCGGTGTGCCATGTGCCCCACTCATCGGGGCCGCGTAGCTAGGAGGGCAATTGCTGTTCAACTACAAGGACTCACAGCGATGTGCCGGAGAAAGCGGCTCATCTCCGGTCTGGAATTTAAGCCCTGTGATTGAAGGAGAGTCAGATGGATCATTCTTACTGGAACAATTGGAATTTCGGCTGGGGTTGGCTTATCTGGTTCGGCTTTATTTTCATACTTTTTTCGAACATCGGAAACTGGGGCTATACCTACCGCGCGCACCGCAAATATGACATGCAGTCGGGGAATAATGCGTTCGATATCCTGAGCGAGAGGTACGCCCGTGGCGAGATAAGCCGTGAGGAATATAGCAAGATGAAAGCCGACATTGCCGCGGCATAGCAAGATCAGCGCAACCAGGTTGCAACAGGCCTGAATGGACTGCACGCCGAGAATTGGAGATCTGTGCATCTTCCAACCGAGGGAGATTAGATGACAGTCAATAGGCTTGGGCGGGCGACAACACTGCCACCGGTGCTGTTCGCGAAGGTCATCACTGGGCTTGACGCAGTCGGCTTGGCCGATCAAGCGTGCGCTTTCGAGATGCCCAGGCGCTAGTTCTCGTTCGGACTCTGGCCGCCCGCGTCGTTACTGGTCGTTGAAGCTGTGCGGTTGAAGCGCGTGTCAGTTTAGATCCGGAAACGAGCGATGGGTTTAGGCAGGTCTGGATATGTTCATTCGACGGCGTCTTTCGCCACCGACGTCGTTTGTTGAAGGTCGAAGCGCTCGAAGACCGGAAACCCTAACCATGAAAACCAATACTCTGACACCCGAACTCCTTGACAAGATCAATGCCTATTGGCGGGCAGCGAACTACGTGTCTGTCGGACAGATTTATCTCTACGACAATCCCCTACTGAAGCGGCCCCTGCAACTGTCTGACGTAAAGCCATTGGTAGTCAGCCACTGGGGCACAACGCCAGGCCAGAATTTCATCTATGTGCACTTGAACCGCGTGATCAACAAATATGACTTGGATATGTTCTATGTCGCAGGTCCAGGTCATGGCGGTCCGGCGATCGTTGGCAACGTTTACCTCGAAGGCACATGGAGTGAAATTTATCCCAACGTGACCCAAGACGAAGCGGGGCTTAAGGAGCTTTTCAAGCAGTTCTCCTTTCCCGGAGGCATATCCAGCCACGTGGCACCGACAACTCCGGGGTCGATCCACGAAGGCGGGGAATTGGGGTACTCCCTGAGCCATGCGTTCGGGGCCGCATTCGACAATCCCGAACTGATCGTCGCCTGCGTGATCGGTGACGGTGAAGCAGAAACCGGCCCGTTAGCAACTTCCTGGCAGTCTAACAAGTTCCTTGATCCAATCACCGACGGTGCGGTATTGCCGATTCTGCATCTCAATGGTTACAAGATCAGCAATCCCACGGTGCTCGCGCGCATTGAAGGTGAGGAATTGGAGCAATTCCTACGCGGCTGCGGGTGGGCGCCCCTCTTCGTCGAAGGCGATGACCCGCAAAAGATGCATGAGCGCATGGCCACCGTGATAGAAGCGGCCATCGAAGACATCCGGCGGATCCAAGCGAACGCACGCAACCGGAAAGACCCCTCACGGCCGCGATGGCCGATGATCGTTTTGAGGTCGCCCAAGGGCTGGACAGGGCCCAAAGTCGTTGATGGGTTGCAGATCGAAGGTACTTTCCGCGCGCACCAGGTGCCGCTGCTGGTGGATGCGGCGCATCCGGATCATGTTCCACTGCTGGAAAGCTGGATGAGGAGCTATAGAGCGGAAGAGCTATTCGATCAGAATGGCCGCTTAATCGCGGAGTTAGCAGCGCTTGCCCCGAAGGGTGACCGCCGGATGGGCGCCAATCCGCACGCCAACGGTGGCCTGCTGTTGCGTGATCTGAAAATGCCCGACTTTTGCGATCACGCGGTGCATGTGCCACTCCCTGGTGCCGTAGAGGATTGCGATACGCAGGTGTTGGGCAGATTTTTACGCGACGTGACCAAGCTGAATCAGGGAGAGCGCAACTTCCGCATCTTTGGCCCGGACGAAACTCTCTCAAACCTTTTGGGCGCGGTGTTTGAAGTCACCAACCGCCAGTGGGATGCCCGGGAAGTGAAAAATGATGAATTTCTTGCACCCGAGGGACAAGTGCTTGACTCGATGTTGAGCGAACATCAGTGCGAGGGGTGGCTCGAGGGGTATCTGTTGACCGGACGGCACGGTCTATTCAACAGCTACGAAGCCTTCATTCGCATCATCGATTCGATGTTCAGTCAACACGCCAAATGGCTCAAAGTATGTATGGAGTTGCCCTGGCGGCGCCAGATTTCGTCGTTGAATTATCTGCTCGCCTCCCATGTGTGGCAACAGGATCACAACGGCTTCACGCACCAAGACCCCGGCTTTCTGGATCACGTCATTAACAAAAAGGCCGATATCGTCCGCGTGTACTTGCCGGCCGACGCGAACTGCCTCCTGTCGGTCTTCGACCACTGCCTGCGAAGCCGCAATTACGTCAATGTCGTGGTGGCCGGCAAGCACGCGCTTCCGCAATGGCTCACAATGGATGCTGCGCTAGTGCATTGCACCGAAGGCATCGGCATTTGGCAGTGGGCTAGCAATGACCAAGGCGGCGAGCCGGACGTCGTCATGGGCTGTTGCGGGGATACGCCAACGTTGGAGATTCTCGCCGCCGTCTCAATCCTGCACGAGTATCTGCCTGAACTGAGAATTCGGGTCGTCAACGTTGTCGATCTCATGAAGCTGCAATCGAGCACGGAGCACCCGCACGGATTGACCGATCAGGATTATGACTCTCTGTTCACGAAGGACAAACACATCATCTTCGGTTTTCATGGCTACCCCTGGTTAGTCCACCGGCTGACCTACCGGCGAACCAATCGCAATCTGCACGTCCGCGGCTATAAAGAAGAAGGCACGATCACGACACCCTTTGACATGCGTGTGCAGAACGACCTTGACAGGTTTCACTTGGTTATCGACGTGGTCGATCGCTTGCCGGGATTGGGCACTCGGGGCGCCTATCTAAAGCAGATGCTTCAGGACAAGCTCATCGAGCACAAGCATTACATCAATAAGCACGGCCAAGACATGCCGGAGGTTCGGAATTGGAAGTGGAGACAGCG
>Ga0182015_10002886_pt1 | contig 19996 bp, 15 predicted proteins | sample 712P3MmetaG_FD_120478 | JGI IMG/M metagenome (GOLD analysis project Ga0182015, IMG submission 120478) | Permafrost microbial communities from Stordalen Mire, Sweden - 712P3M metaG | ecosystem: Environmental > Terrestrial > Soil > Wetlands > Permafrost | place: Sweden: Stordalen | collected...
ATCCAGGCGGGAGCATTGGGCGCGATGCGGCGGCGGCCGGCCTAGCCCTCGATCAGCAGCACGCGGCCACGGGAATTGGCGAGGCGGATCTTCAGCGCCTCCTGGTATTCGGGCGAATCGTACCAGCGCTTGGCGGCGGCGGTGTCGGCGAATTCGATGACCACCATGCGCGCCGGCGCGGGCGATCCTTCAACCAGCTCCGACTTGCCGCCACGCACCAGGAACTTGCCGCCGTATTGCGCGACGCTCGCGCCGGCGAGCGGGCGATAGCTCTCGTAACCCGCCGGGTTGGTGACCTCGACCTCGGCGATGATGTAGGCCGGCATCTTGCCCTCCGTTTTCAATGTGCTGCGACATAATGAGCCGGCGTTGTCTGCGGTGGAAGCCTCTGGCATGCTGATAGCAACGCCGGGCGGCGGGGCCGGCGTTGCATCGAGGGGGCGAGATGGAGATCGGGACGGGAAGCGCCAGGCCGATCGCGGAACCGATCAGGCCAGAGCCGCGCACGGTCGCCGGCGCCCCCCGGATGCTGCCACTGCGCCAGTTCTTCACCGCCGGCCCGGTCGCCTGCCCCTATGTTGCCGGGCGCGCCGAGCGCAAGCTGATCGTCGAGTTGGCCGGGGCGGCGGCGGCCGACTTCTACGACCAGCTATCGCGTGCCGGGTTCCGCCGCAGCCAGGGCTTCGCCTATCGCCCGGCCTGCCCGCAATGCACCGCCTGCGTGCCGGTGCGGATCGCGGTCAATAAATTCGCGCATAGCCGCTCGACGCGACGGGTGCGCAACGCCAATCGCGGGCTCTCCGGGCGGCTCGTGGCGGCGCGGGCGACGCCGGAGCACTACCAGCTCTTCACCGCCTACCAGCGCTCGCGGCACCGCGACAGCGACATGGCGGCGATGAGCTACGTCGATTATCGCAGCATGATCGAGGACACGCCGCTGCGCACGGTGATCGCCGAGTTCCGCGACATCGACGGCGCGCTCGTCGCCGCCTCGCTGCTCGACCGGCTCGATGACGGGGTGTCGGCGGTTTACAGCTTCTACGATCCCTTCTTCGAGAAGCGCAGCCTCGGCACCTGGAGCATATTATGGCTGGTCGAGGAATGCCGGCGGCAGGGTCTGCCCTACGTCTATCTCGGCTATTGGATCGGCGAGAGCCCGAAGATGGCCTACAAGGCGCGTTTTCCGGCGGTTGAGCGGCTGTCTGACACGGGTTGGGTGGCCCTCGCGACGGTGTGAACCCGGCTTGCTAAATTTATCTCCATCCCGGCGAGCGCCGGGGCCCATGCTTCAATGGCACGAGAAGCGGCTCGATGGGCTCCGGCTTTCGCCGAGGTGACGCGTTGGGGAGCGCAATGACGATCGGCATGCTGCAATCGACCGTGTTCGGCGATCTGTTCGGCACGGCGGCGATGCGCGATGCGATCGGCGAACCGGCATTGTTTCGCGGCTGCGCCGTCGTCGAGGCGGCGCTGGCGCGGGCGCAGGCACGGGTTGGAATCATCCCCAAGGAGGCGGCCGAGGCAATCTCGCGGGCGATCGAGCCCATCGCCGCGGGGCGTGAGACGCTGGACTTCGAGCGGCTGAAGCGCGAGACGGCCAATGTCGGGTTTCCAATCCTCCCGCTGGTGCGCCAGCTCGCCGAGCGGGCAGGCGAGGCCGGGCGTTGGCTGCATTGGGGCGCGACGACGCAGGACATTATGGACAGCGCCGTCGTGCTGCAAATTCGCGACGCGCTGGCGCTGATCGAGGCCGATCTCGAAACGCTGCGCGGTCACCTCGCCGCGCTCGCGAAAAAGCACCGCGACACGCCGATGGCAGGTCGCACCTTCCTCCAGCAGGCGCTGCCGATCACCTTCGGCTACAAGGCGGCGGTATGGCTGTCGGCGTTCGACCGCCACGCGGAGCGGGAGGCGGAGATCAAACGCCGCGTGCTGAAAGCGCAGTTCGGCGGCGCGGTGGGCACGCTGGCCTCGCTCGGCGGCGGCACGGAAGGGTTGGCGACGGTCGACGAGCTGGCGCGAGAGCTGGGCCTCGCCGAGCCGGCGATCACCTGGCATGTCGCCCGCGACACGATCGCCGAGACCGTGCAGTTCCTCGCCCTGCTCGGCGGCAGCATGGCCAAGATCGCCGACGATGTGATGCTGATGTCGGCGACCGAGTTCGGCGAGGCGGGGGAGCCGTTCGCCACCGGCCGCGGCGCCAGCTCGACGATGCCGCAAAAGCGCAACCCGATCTCGTGCGGGTTCATCATCGCCGCGGCGCGGGCGCTGCGCCAGGCGGCGGGGCTCGCGCTCGATGCGATGCTGAGCAGCTTCGAGCGCACCGCCTCGGCCTGGCACCTTGAATGGATCGCGGTGCCGGAAGCTTTCGGCTATGCGGCGGGGGCATTGCACCAGAGCGTATTTCTCGCTGGCGGGCTGATCGTCGAGGCCGGCGGGATGGCGAGGAACCTGGACCTGACCCACGGGCTCATCGTCGCCGAGGCAGTGATGATGGGGCTGGCGCCCCATATCGGGCGCAACCAGGCGCACGACTACGTCTACGACGCCTGCCGCGCGGCGATCGAGGCCGGCCGGCCGCTTTACGACGTGCTGCTGGAGACGAAGGAAATCGCCGGGCCGCTCGGCGCTGACAAGCTCAGGGCGCTGACCGACCCGGCGAACTATCTCGGCGCCGCCCAGGCGATGGTCGACCGGGTGTTGAACGGCCGATAGCGGGCGGGTCAGTCGAAGGTCGCCGACGTCGTGTCGCTCTTGCGATTGTAGTGGATCGTTATCTTCTCGACCGAGCAGAGGTCGATCTTTTCCCAGACCGCGTTCGAATCGTCGTCGCTGTAGACGACCTTCAGATCGTACATGCAGACCTTGGTTTTGGGGCTGAAATGGACGTTGACGGCCTGTCCGTCGGCCAGCACGTCCTGTCCCAGCACATCGTCTTGCCAATCGTCGGATTTTGACGGCGCGACATAAAGCGCCTTCAGTTCATAGCCGGTTTTGTTGACCAGCCTGAAATCCTGTTTGGCTTCGTCGGCAACGGCCGGCGCGGCAATCGCCAGGGCGACGGCGAAGGCGCCACATAGTAATTTCCTCATCGGATCCTCGGTTGAGATTGTCGAGAGTTGCGAAACGCAAGATAGGGGAAACCCCCGATGCGCGGCAATGCGCCTTGTGCCTCGGCATTATGCCTCAAGGGCAGATATAGCCGGTGCCGCTGGGATTCTTGAAGCAGCCGATCGACTCGGGAAAAACATGGCGCGGCAGGTAGAGCACGACATCCGGGATGAAGATGCAGGCGGCGATCGTGACGAAGAACACGACATAGATCGAGAGCGAAGCGACGAGCGCCTTCGAGAACCGCACGCCGACAAACTTCGAGGCCATCAGCAGCGCCAAGCCATAGGGGGGCGTGATCAGGCCGAACGCCAGCGTGACGATCAGCACCACGCCCATGTGCACCGAATTGATGCCGCCGGTGTCGGTCAGCGAAGCGACGATCGGCATAAAGATGACGATGCACGGGACCGGCTCGATAAAATCGCCGACGATGGTGAAGAGCGCGACGAGCGCGAACATGATCTTGTAAGGGTTGTTGCCGGCGACGCTTGTAATCCAGCCCGAGACCACCATCGGCCCGCGCAGGTAGGCGAGCATCCACCCGAACGCAGAGGCGGCGCCGATGGTGATCAGCGGCAGCGAATAAATGAGCCCGGCATGGGCGAAGTCCCGCGGCAGATGCCTCAGATGGCCGCGGTTGAGGATCGGGATTACCACGACCAGGATGTAGACAATGGCGATGACACCGGCCTCGGTCGGGGTGAACCAGCCGGTGAGGATGCCGCCGAGGAGGATGACCGGAATGACGAGCGGCAGCCCCGCCGCCTTGGTCGCCTCGCCCAGCTGGACAAACGACGAGCGCGGCCGCCGGTGGCCCGGCGGCCCGAAGAAATAGCAGTAGATCATCAGCCCGAAGCCGACCATGAAGCCGGGCACGATGCCGCCGAGGAACAGCCCGGCGATTGAGACGTTGCCGACCGCACCGTAAACCACGGCCATGATGCTCGGCGGTACCAGATTGGCGATCGTCGCGGCGGCGGCGATCAGCGCGGCGACAAACGCCGCGTCGTAACCTTCGGCGGCCATCGGTTTCGCCATCGTCCGGCTCAGCACCGCGACATCCGCCGAGGACGAACCCGACATCCCGGAAAAGAACATGCTGAACACGGTGACGACCTGCGCCAGGCCGCCGCGGATATGGCCGACCAGCGCCTGCGACAGATTGGCGATGCGGACGACGACGTTGGCCGAGGTCATCAGCTCCCCGACCAAGAGGAAGAACGGGATCGCCATCAACGCTTCGGAATCGATGCCGTTGAACAGCTGAGTAATGATCGATGGGAGGCTCACCGGGGTGAACAGCGTGCCGATAATGACCCCGGCCATCAGGGCAAACGCGACCGGCACTCCGAGATAGCCGAACACCAGAAACAGCGTCGCCATCAGCGCGACGATCAGCCCGTTGAACGCGGTCATAGGCCGACGTCGAGCTGTTCGGCCGCGGGCTCGTCGCCGTGCACCGCGTCATCGCCGGCGAAGCCGTGGCGCCAACCATTGACGAGTTGCTCGACCGCGAACAACGCCACAAGCGCCCCCGCGAGCGGGATCGGCGCGTACAGCGTGGCAAGCGGCGTCAATGAGGGCATGCGAAAGGCGTGGAAGCCCTCGATGAAATTGATGAAGCCGAAATAGACCATGCACAGCGCGGCGCCGAGCATCACCAACCGGTTGAAAGTCTCCACGGCAAGCCGCGTGCGACCCGTCATCGCCTCGGTTATCGCGGACAGATAGAGGTGGTCGTTGCGTCGTGCCGCGGCCGCGGTGCCGATAAAGATGCCGTAGACGAAGAACGTGGTGGTGACCTCCTGCACCCACAGCACCGGATGGCCAATTGACCGGGTCACCACATCGAAGAACACGGTGCATGAGAACCCGACGAGCGCGAGCCCGCACATCACCATCAGGGTGTGCTCGACAGGGTCGAGGCAGCGCCACTTAAGGTGGCGCTGCCTCTCGAGGACGAGGGAGTAGCGCCGCTCGACCATAAAGCCGTGCTGCGAAAAGCCGCTACTTCACGTCGCGGACGAGCTTCAGAACGTTGACGGCGCCGGGGCCAAGCTTCTCGGCGAGCTGATCCTGGATCGGCTGGGCGTCCTTGATGAAACCGGATTTATCGACATCCTTGACGAACTTGACCCCCATCTTCTCGAGCTTGGCCATCGAATCGTTTTCGAGGCCGAGAGCCTGTGGCGGCTCGACCTTGGCGACCTCGTCGGCGGCGGCCTGGACCCAGCCCTTCTGCTCGTCGGAAAGGCTGTTCCAAACCTTGTCGCTGACCCACAGGACGTTGTTGTTGGCTTCGTGCTGGGTCAGCGACATGACCGGCGCGACTTCGTAGTGCTTGTTCGACTGGTAGACGTTGATGCCGTTCTCGGCCATCGCGACGATCCCGGTCTGCAACGCGGTATAGACGTCGCCGAACGGCATATGGACGGTCTGCGCGCCATAGGCCGGGAACATCGTGTCCTCGGTCGCCGTCGCCTGGACGCGCACTTTCACATTGTCGAGGTCGCCGACATTGTGGACCTCTTTCTTGCCGTACATGTTGCGAAGGCCCATCGTCCCAATCGCCAGGACGCGCGTGCCCTCGACCTTGGAATTGACCATCTTCTTAAAGGCGTCGACCACGCCGGGGTCGGCCAGCGCCTTGGTCAAATGATCCTCCGAGCGGAAGATGTAATGGATCGAGAACACGCCCGCCTCGGGCTGCAGGGTCGCGGCGTTGGCGGTCGAAGTCATGCTGAAATCGACGTCGCCGGTGCGCAGCTTTTGCAGCACCTGCGGCTCCTGGCCCAGCTGAGCGCCGGGGAACTGGTCGATCAGCATCGTGCCGTGGCTCAGATCGGCGAGCTTCGCGGCGAAGGTGTCGCCGGCGATCCCGTAGGCAGTGGTCTTCGGCTGGTCGTAGGCGAAGCTGAAATGACGCGCATCGGCTGCGATTGCGGCCGCCGCCGTCGACACGGCGGCGACGAAGGCCAACATACCGGCGATGATATTTTGGCGACTCATTGCATCCCCCCTGGCTAAATCTCCGGCGCAACAGACATGGCGCCGATTTTCATCGGCGATTTTAGACGGCGTCTCCAGACGCGTCTATGGAGCGGGCGGGACGAGCGACAGGAGGGCTGCATGAATTCTGGGTCGCCGCCGATCGCGCGTTCCGTGGAGGACCTGCGCCGGCAGGTTGCCGCCTGGCGCGCTTCGGGCGAGCGCATCGGCTTGGTGCCGACGATGGGCGCGCTGCACGCGGGGCACTTGGCGCTGGTCGCGGCGGCGCGGGGAGCGTGCCGGCGCGTCGTGGTGTCGATCTTCGTCAACCCCAAGCAGTTCGGTCCGCGCGAAGACTTCGCGACCTATCCGCGGCCCGAGATGGATGACCTCGCGAAGCTGGCGGGGGCCGAAGCCGATCTCGCCTTCATTCCGCCGGTCGAGGAGGTGTATCCCCCGGGCTTCGCGACGGCGATCAGCGTCGGCGGCCCGAGCGAAGGGCTATGCGGCGCGCATCGTCCGGGCCATTTCGACGGGGTCGCGACCGTGGTTGCCAAGTTGTTGATCCAGGCAGCGCCGGATGCCGCGTTCTTCGGCGAGAAGGACTACCAACAGCTAATGGTCGTGCGGCGGATGGCGCGCGACCTCGACCTGCCGGTCGATATCGTCGGGATGTCGACGGTGCGCGAGGCGGACGGGCTGGCGCTGTCGTCGCGCAACGTCTACCTCTCGGCTGACGAGCGCCGGCTGGCGCCCAACCTCAACCGGGCGATGCGCGAGGCCGCGGCAGAGATTTCCCGCGGCGCGACGCCGGGTCCCGTGCTGGGCCGCGCGGTCGTCGCGCTCTCCAAGGCGGGCTTTGCGGTCGAATACCTGGAATTGCGCGACGCCGCGACGCTGGCACTCGTATCGGGCGCGCCCACGCACCCGGCGCGATTGCTAGCGGCGGTGCATCTCGGGCGCACGCGGCTCATCGACAATGTTCCGGTAGCGATAGCCGGATGAGGCTGCGCCGAACGCGGTCCGGCGTGCGGTGCTTTCTTCACCCGGCGAAGCTCGACCGGACGGCAATCGCCCAGCAACCCTCGCGCTTGGTGACGATGTACAGAGACCGAAAGCTGCCGATCGCCGAATTGTCCGCACGGTAACGGGTGAACTGCACGTCGAAATGCACCTTCTCCGGCCCAGCGACGATCACACGGCGGAAATCCCAATCGGTGTGATCCCAGCCGTCGCCGGCGCGGGCGAGGAAGCTGGCGAAATACGAGTCATCGGACTGTTCCCAAACCCTCATCGTCACCCCGGCAAGCCGGTAGTGCGGAAAATGCATCGACGCCAGCAGCGCCGTCTGATCGCGCGCGTTGAGCGCCAACATGAAGCGGTCGAGCAGTGCCATCCCCGATGCGACCGCCGCCGCGTCCGCCTCGATATGCGTCGCATCAATCATTGCTTCGCTTCGGCCTTTGCGGGCGTTCTCAGCGCCTATTGTCGGATCAGGCTCGCCGCACCGCTCATGCCGGGCGGAGACGTCGATACCCATCCGCCGACCAAACGATTGCCGTCGATCGTTAGCGTAATCGTCCCATTGCCGACGGCATCGCCCTCTTTATAGTGAAAGGTCCCGACGAGAAACTTGCCGTCAAAGGTACCGGAGATGGTTCCGACCAGCGCCTCATGCCCGGTCGGGCCGTGGTAGTCCCAACTGACCTGATTACCGCTCTGGGTCAATTGGACGGTACTTCCGTCCTGGGTGATCCAACTGCCGGTGAGGTCGGTCACTGCCGGTGGGGTCCCGGGCGCGGGTCCGGCGGCGGTCGCCACCGCAGTGGAATCTGTCGCGCGAGTGGAACCTGTCGCGGGCGCGGGAGCACCGACGGATGAAGTGGGCGTGGCGTCCGCGGCAGGCGCGGCTGAGGTAGCGGTCGCCACTGCGGGGGCGCTCGACGAAGCAGGGATCACCGCTCCGGAACCCGGCGCCCCCGTGAGATCGGCAGCGGCCGAAGCCGCGGAATCTTCCAGAACGCGGGTCGTGTTGACGTGGTCGACGGCGATTTCCGCTTGTTGGCCGGTCTGGAGACTTACCGGTTTCAGTGAACTGTCGGCGGGAGTGACCTGCACTACTCCGTCCTCGACGCTGACCGTGGTCACGCCGGCCTGCTTATCGTGGCGGACGGTGAAATCCGCCTCTCTCACGTCAGTGGTGGCGCGATCCGTCTTGACGGCGAAATTGTAGCCCGTCGACGCGCCCGGGCTCACCCTCGGCGAGATCTCGCCGATTTGCAGGGTCATCAATGACTTTGTGATGCTTCGCTCGTCCAGCGCCGCCAAACCGATATGGGTGGCGGGACCGACATGTACCGTGCTGCCGTCCCTCAGGGTCAACGTCACTTCAGTATCGGGGCCGGTGGCGAGCTCATCGGCCGCCTTCAATTGCCGACCCGAGGCGATGTTCGTGAATGCCCCGCCGGCGGAACGCATGCTCACGTCGTCACCGTTCACGCCGCTGAGCGTCGCGAGAAAATTGGGCTGTGCGTTCGGTATCGGCCGCGCGACCGTGGTTCTGCGGATCGACGTTGTCTCTGAATAAGAAGGGGCCGACGCTACGGGAGCCGGCGCGGGAGCCTGCGGTCGAGGCGGCGGCGGGGGCTGGTAGGTGCTGTATTGTGGAGGAGGCGGTGGTGGGGGTTGCGGTCTCGGCTGCGTCGGCCAATTGTTGTAGCCGCCTCCACCGAAACCGGACCCGCCGCCCAAGAAGCCGCCGAGCCCGGGAACGCTGCCGTTGGCGTACCCTTGGACCGGGATGATGAACCCGGGCGCGGCGGTCGGCGCAAGCTTGGGGGCCGCCCCGGCCGGTGTTGCCAGCAGCGCCATCGCCGCGGAAAGGATCGCAAGGTGCTGGATGTGATGCAACTCGCGCGCTCCCGTCGCTCGGTCCGCCGAACTTTGCGCTGCTATGAGCGACAGATCAATCGACGCTCGAAAAGCATTGCCTACCATTCATCATTAAGATCGCGAGCACGGCGCAACGCTACCTCCACAGCCGGTCGCTGGCGATGCGGGCGCCTTCGGCGAGAGCGGCAAGCTTGGCCCAGGCGATGGAGGGCACGACCATGCTCTGCTGCCCGGCAAAGGTCGCGAAGCCGCAATCGGTGCCGGCAACGACGCGCTCGCGGCCGACCAGCTTGGCGTAGTTCTCGATGCGCTGGGCGACGAGCTTCGGGTGCTCGACGAAGTTGGTCGTCGAATCGATGCAACCGGGCATCAGGATTGTATCGTCGGGGATTTTCTTGCCGCGCAGCTCTTCCCATTCGTGCGCGTGGCGCGGGTTGGCGGCCTCGAACAAGATCGCCTGCGGCCGCGCCTTCACCGCGACATCGAACACCGTGGCGAGCGGGATGTCGTGCGTGTGCGGCCCCTCGTAATTTCCCCAGCAGATGTGGAGCCGCATCGCCTCGGGCGGGATGTTCCGGGTTGCGTGGTTGACCGCCTCGATGTTGCGCTCGGCGATCTTCAGGAACTCCGCGTCGGAGAGGTGCTGATACTGATTGTGGCGGGCCGAGCCGAGGTCGGGCGCGTCGATCTGCAGGATGAACCCGGCCTGGTGGATCACCTCGTACTCCTCCTTCAGCGCATCGGCCAGCGCGGCGACATAGGCGTCTTCGTTCCGGTAGTAGCGGTCAGGGACGAACTTGGTCAGCACCCCGGGCGAGGCGGCGTTCATGAAAGCCTCGACGGGGTGCTCGGCGGCGACGGCGGCGGTGAGGTTTTTCACGTCGATGTCGAGCGGCTTGCGGTTCTCGTAGGTGACCGGGCCCGTGCAGTAGGGCACCGCGGCGGCGGCGAACCACGACGTGCCGCCGCGCTGGGCGCGCAGCCGCTCCATGAAATCGGGATGATCGAGGATGTCGCGATGCGCCGCGGTCCGCGGCGGTGTCGAATGGTCGGCGCCGGCGAGCGAGCCGATGCCCGAGAGCCGGTGGCGGACGTAGAAGGTATAGCTGATCTTGCTCTGTTCGCCGTCGCAAACACTGTCGATACCGGCGGCGATCTGCTTGGCGACGACATCGCGCACCGCGCCGGTGAGCCGCGTGGCGAAGGCGGCTTCGTCGATCGCGTCCCCCACCTCCCGCGCCTTAATCTGCGCCAGCAAATCCGGCGGCCGCGGCAGGCTGCCGACATGCGTCGTCAAGATGCGGTCGATGCTATGCTTCATTGTAGGGGCTCCTCCCCGAGCCATGCGCGGACAGCATGTTGCTGCACCGGGCAGTATACCGTAGCCTTTGCTTATCATCATTCGTAGGGTGCGCGTCGCTAACAACGCTCCGGTAGAACGAACCCATCAGACGGCCTCCCTGCTCGACAATACCGGGGCACCGAGGAGGAAAGTCATGGCGTACGATCTGCTTATCAAGAACGGGCGCGTCGTCGATGGCTCGGGCGCCCCGGCATTCCACGCGGATGTGGCGGTTCAGGGCGGGAAGATCGTCGGCGTCGGCAGGGCGAACGGCGCCGCCGCGAAACGCACGATCGACGCTCAGGGCCGCGTCGTCGCGCCGGGCTTTATCGATCATCACACGCATTTCGACCCGCAGGCGGTGTGGGACCCTTATTGCGGCTCGTCGGTGCAGAATGGGCACACGACGATCGTCGTCGGGCAGTGTGGCCAGGTCATCGCGCCGGTGCGGCCGGGCGACGGCGAGTGGTACCTCGAATTCTTCTCGGACGCCGAGCAGATCCCGCTGCCGGTGCTGAAGGCCGGGGTCGACGTGACCTGGGAGTCGGTCGGCGACTATCTCGACGCGCTGGGCCGTCGGCGAGGCTGCAATGTCGGCGCGCTGATCGGGCATTCGGGCGTGCGCCGCTACATGATGGGCGAAGCCTCCGCGGAGCGCCAAGCGACGCCCGAAGAAATGGCGGCGATGAAGAAGCTGATCCGCGAGGCCATGTACGACGGCGCGCTCGGTTTTTCCACCGCACCGAAGGATCGCGGTGACCCGGCCGGGGTCGGCAATGACGAGGAGCGCTGGGAGCTTGCGAGCGTGCTCGCCGAACTGGGCACCGGCATCTTCCAGGTCGCCGGCGGCGCGCCCGGCGGCACCGCAGCGACACGCGAGGTCGCGCGGCAATTGGCGGCGCGCACCGGCCGGCCGTCGATCTACAACCTCGTATCGCAGCCGATCGCCGACCCAGAGGAATGGCAGAAGCATCTGCAATGGCTCGAGGACTCGTTCAAGACCGGGGCGCGCTGCTACGGCTCGTGCACTTCGGTCGTGGCCGGGGCGATCTTCGACCTGCTGCATGGGCTCGACGTACCGCAGGACGAGGACATCACCAACCCGAACGGGCTGTTCCGCGGCATGCCGACCTGGGACAGGGTAATGGCGCTGCCTGCTCAGGACCGCATCAAGGCGTTCCGCGACCCCGCGATCCGCCACGCCCTCTCGGCCGAGGCGGTCGAGGGCACCGTGGCGCAGACGCTGCCGGGCACCAACCGGCGCGGCGTCTCGCGCGGCTTCTTCAACCGCCGATGGGATCTCGTGCAGGTGTTCATGACCGCGCACGAGCGCAACCGAGGACTAGAAGGCCAGAGCATCGCCGACATTGCTAAGAGCCAGGGCAAGAGCGTGATGGACGCGTTCCTCGACCTGTCCTTGGACGAGAATCTGGAGACCTACTTCATCGGCATCGACCGCAACACTGACCCCGTGGCGCAAAAGGAAATCCTCGGCTCGCGCTACACGGTGATCGGCACCAGCGACGGCGGCGCCCGCCCACATTCGCAGGACCGCCAGGAGTACAGCACTCATCTCTTGAGCCACTGGGTGCGCGAGCAGCAGGCGCTGACGCTGGAAGACGCAGTCTACCGGCTGACCGGAAAGACCGCGCTGATGCACGACATGCACGACCGCGGGTTTGTCCAGGCCGGGAAAATCGCCGACATCACGATCTTTGACCTCGACACGATCGCCTCGAAGCCGCGCGAGCCGTCCTACACGATGCCAACCGGCAGCGTGCAGGTGAAGCGGGATTCAATCGGGATCGACTATGTCGTGGTCAACGGCGAGGTGCTGCTCGACCGGGGTGCGCTTACCGACGCTCTTCCCGGCCAGATCGTGCGCGGGCCTCTGTATCAGGCGTAGAGCCGTCGTACCGCGCCCTTAAACGACTCGTCGTTCCCGCAAAAGCGGGGGCGACGAGAAACGGGCTACCGTGCGCCGATGTGGAGTCCATGGCCGGCTTCGGCGAGGCTGCGCGCGCGCAGCGGCCGCAGCACGAAGAGCGCCAGGGCGACGACGATGAAATTCATGATCGCCGTCACCACAAAGACCATGTGCCAGCCGCCGGTCGCAACCTTGATCATGCTCGCGACCGGCACCAGGAAGGCCGACAGCCCCTTTGCGGTGTAGAGGAAGCTCAAATTTGCGGTGGCGAATTTGGGGCCGAAGCTGTCGGTGCAAGTCGACGGGAAGAGACTGAATATCTCGCCCCAGGTGAGGAAAATCAGTCCAGCGAACACCACGAAGGCCTGCGGCGAGTTGCCCAGCGAACCGAGCAGCCAGTAGCTGGCCCCGCCGAGGCCGAAGGCAATCGCCATCGTCTGTTCGCGCCCGATGTGGTCGGAAATCCAGCCGAAGAACGGCCACGCCAAGCCGTTGGCGACATTGTCGACGAGCAGCGCTAGGGTCAGCGTCGAGACTCCGGCCAGGATCGCGATGTCGGCGACGTGAAAATCCTTGGCGATCAGCGCGAGCTGCGCCGTCGCCATCAGCCCGCTCGCCGAAATCATCGTGAACATCACATAGAGCACCCAGAAGACCGGCGTCGCGAGCATCTCCCTGGGCGAATAGCTGACGGCGGTCTGCAGCACCTTGGACGGCGCCGTGGCCTGGGTTTCGCCGGCCAGCGACGCGCGCATCCACCAGGCAAGCACGAAGGCGACCGCACCCTGCACCAGCCCGAACCAGAAGAACGCTGGCGCATAGCCGTAACCGTCGACCACCGCGCGGATCGGCACCACGGTCAGCGCCGCCCCAGCGCCGAAGCCGCCGGCGGTGAGACCGACCGCGAGTCCCCGGCGGTCGGGGAACCATTTGACCGCGTTACCGACGCAGGTCGCGTAGATCGCGCCAGCGCCAACCCCCGACAACACCGCGCCGAAATAGAGCATTAGCAGGCTGTCGGCGACCGAATTGACGATCCAGCCGAGCGCTGTGAACACGCCGCCGAATGCGACGACAAGGCGCGGCCCGTTCTTTGGCCCGATCCAGTCGCCAAGCCAGCCTTCGATCGGGGTAAGCCAGGTTTCGAGCGCGACAAACAGGCTGAACGCCACCTGAATGTCGACGATCGTCCAGCCGTGCGCCGCGCTCATCGGCTGGACGAACAGGGTCCAGCCGTATTGCAGATTGGCGATCATCACCATGCAGACGACGCCGAAGATCAGTTGCAGCCAACGGTTTAACGGCCGCGGAACGGCCGCTTCGGCCAAGGGTTGCGGACCCGGCATGTAGCGTTCCCTTCCCGCCTCATCCGTGTTTGCACCGCTCTACGAACGCCGGCGGATGAGCCAGTTTCCTTAAATTTAGCTTACATTTGGGGCGTATCGAATCAATTTTCGGTGACCAAACCGCTGCGACATTTTTGGGCTCAGCGTTGGTAGGACCGCGCAAGGCGGGAGCCCTTATTCGGCCGCGGCGACTTCCTCGCGGCGGCCGAGCTGTTTCAGGCAACGGTCGATCCACAGCCGCGTCAGCTTTTCCTGCGCGCCGTTTTGCGACAGGCGGCGGCGCAGGGTCGGGAAATCAACGCGGTCCATGTCCTGGTCCTGGTTGAAGCAGGAGAAGACGATGGTTTCGGTGCCGGTGACGGGATCGCGCTGGCGTTGCAGGCACTGCGCGCAGATTTCCTTCATCATGCATTGCATCGGCGAGTTGATTGATGCGATCGCCCGATGTCCCGGCCGGAAATACCGCGCGAGCTTGGCGCGGCGCGCCTGCGCCACCGCGTTCATCATCATGTCGGAACCGATCGCGATGATGCGGTCGACCTCGGCCAGGGGGATTTCGATCGGTCCCAGTTTGCCGGCGCCGTAGGCTTCGACCGCCTCGACGATATTGCCGACGAAGGCGCGGTCCTGCTGGCGGCCGGGCACGAAGCCGGGCGCCTCGTCGCAGCACCAGACGATGGTGTCGGCGGCGGCTTCGATATCGGCGATCTTGTAACGGTCTGCGATTGTCTTGTAGCCGGCGAAATAGAGCACGCGCGAGCCCTCGGCGCGCAGCGCGGCGCCGATCGAGAACAGCACGGCGTTGCCGAGCCCGCCCCCGACCAAGAGCACGGTTTCGCCCGCCGGGGTCTCGGTCGGGGTGCCGGTCGGACCCATCAGGATCACCGGCTCGCCCGGTTGGAGCAGCGCGCAAAGGTCGGACGAGCCGCCCATTTCGAGAACGATGGTCGAGAGCAGACCCCTTTTCCGATCGATCGAGGCGCCGGTCAGCGCCAACCCCTCCATCGCCAGGGTGGTGCCGTCGCTCCGCTGGGCGAAGGTCTCGTAATTCTGCAGGCGATAGAATTGGCCGGGCGAGAAGGCGCGGGCCGCCATCGGCGCGCGGACGACGACCTCGATGATGCGCGGCGTGAGGCGAATGACCTCGTGCACGCGGGCGCGCAGCTCGTCATCGAGCCGCGCCTTCAGTTCTTCGGGGCTCGGCGCGGACGGAGCGCGGCGCGCAAGGATGCGGCTGACGACGGGATAGCCGCGCGTCGCGCCGCCCATCGCCTTCACGACGTTCCCGGCGAAACTCGGGTGCAAATCGCCCCAAAAGCTGACCGCGCGGCCGTCCGGCATCAGGCTCATCAGCACCTGCGCGGCGTCGGGCTTGGCGACGCGTTGCGGCGTCACCTTGTTGCCGTCCTCGTCCAATGCCTGGAAATAGCGGCCATCGAGCGACACATGCGCCGGATCCTCGCGCGCCAGCACGGTGTTGGGCTGCGTTCCGGCGGCGACGAGGATCGTGCGCGCCGGCAGCACCACTTGCGGCTCCTCTTCGCTGCGCGCGAGACGCAGCGCCACGGCCTGCTCGTCCTGGTCGATCTCGACCGCGACAGGCGTGAGGCCCTCGGCGAACCGAATGCCCTCCTCCATCGCCTTCGCCACCTCCTCGTGATTGAGGATGTAGCTCGGCGCGTCGATGAGTCGCCGACGATAGGCGATGGTGACCCCGCCCCAACCGTCGATCAGCTTGGCAAGGCGCGGCGCCCTGCCCTCGCGCCTGGCGGCCTCGCGCTCGACGCGGATCGCCTTGGCATGGGTGATGAACTCGTCGGCGACCTCGCTCTCGGCTTCGGTCCAGCCGGCGCGCACCGCGGCCGCGCCGCGCTCGGCGGCGAGGGTCTCGTAGCGCGATAGGAACTTCTCGACCTGCAGCGGGTAGTAGGCAAGCGCCTCGGTCGCGGTGTCGATCGCGGTGAGGCCGCCGCCGATCACCACCACCGGCAGCCGCACGGTGAGATTGGCGATGCTCTCGGTCTTGGCGGCGCCGGTTAGTTGCAGCGCCATCAGGAAGTCGGAAGCCTGACGCACCCCGAGAGCCAGACCGTTCGTCATCGGGATCACGGTCGGGCGCCCAGCGCCGGCGCAGAGCGCGATGTGGTCGAAGCCCAAGGCGAAAGCGTTGTCGATCGTCACCGAGCCGCCGAAGCGCACCCCGCCATACATCGCGAATTGTTGGCGGCGCTCGAGCAGCAGCCGGATGATCTTGAGGAAATTCTTGTCCCAGCGGACGGTGATGCCGTATTCGGCGACGCCGCCGAACCCGGCCATGACACGCGCACCCAAGCCCTCGCTAAGGCTGGCGACGTCGCGGATCGGCGCGAACGCGACGCGCTCGCCCAAGGCCGTGCCGCCGCAAATTTCCGGCGGCAGCGGTTCGATCTTCAACCCGTCGATCACGGCGACGAAATGCCCGTCGTTGACCAAGTGGTGCGCCAGCGTGAAGCCGGCGGGGCCGAGGCCCACCGCCAGCACCTTGTAGCCCGACGCGGGCTTCGGCAGCGGTCGCCGGAAATTGAGCGGGTTCCACCGCGTGAGAAGGCCGTAGATTTCGAAGCCCCAGGGCAGGGTCAGCACATCCTTCAGGGTGCGCGTCTCGACCTGCGGGATGTCGACCGGCTCCTGGCGCTGGTAGATGCAGGCCTTCATGCAGTCGTTGCAGATGCGATGCCCGGTCGCGGCGCAAAGCGGGTTGTCGACCGCGACGATGGCGAGCGCGCCGAGGCTGTAGCCGCGCGTCGCGACAAGGTTCATCTCGGAGATCTTCTCGTCGAGCGGGCAGCCGGCGAGGGTGACGCCGAAGACGCTCTTGCGGAAGCTGCCGTCCTTTTCGACGAGCCCCTTCGAGCAGCTGTCCTTGCCCTGGTTGTGGCACCAGATGCAGTAATTGGCCTGGTCGAGCGCGCCGGCGAGGTCGGTGCCGGCATCGGTCAGCGCGAACCCATCGCGCGCGCGCCACTCGTGCTCCGGCAGGCGCAGCATCGCGACGCCGTCGTGCTCGATGGTCTCGACCGGGACGAGATGCTGCATGTCGAGCCGGTGCGGCACCTTGAACAGAAGACCGGGTCGGTGGATTTGCTGGCCGCTCGGCGACAGCGTGGCCCAAGCCGCGTATTCGATCGCGGTGCGCAGCGCGGCGGCATGCGCGGTTTCGTCGTCGAGCCAACCTGACACCGCAGCGGCGAAGCGGCGCTCCCATGCCAGCACTCCTGCCCGCGTCTCCGGCACCTCGCCGGGGCCGAGATGCGGCTCCAGCGCAAGGCGCAGCGCGTCGCCATCGAGCGCGGCGACGGCGTCTTCCTTCACTTCCTTGACCGCACGGCGCTGCACGAAGAGGCGCTTCACCGAATAGAGCGGCGCCAGCGCGTCATGGCGCGCCTGCAGCTCGCGGATTTCGGGAGCGACGCCGAAGAAGCCGCCCAGAAAATCCTCAACATGCGGCGCGAGATCGACGATAAGATCCGACTCGGCCTTGCGGTCGAGCGCGTCGGCATCGGCGCGCGCCGCCATCAGCCGATGATGCAGCCCCACATCACCCGACGCCAGCAGGTAAGCGACGAATTCGCGATCGAGCTTGATGAGCCCGTCGCGATCGTAAAGCTCGGCAAAGTCGAGCTCGTATTTAAGCGCGAGTTCGGTCATTGCTGCTTACTTAGGTGATCGGCGCCCGATAAACCACCGGCATATCGCGCCGACAGCATTGCAGCCGCGCCCCGCGCCGCGATAGCAACAAATTGCCGTGACGTCGCCCGCCCCGCAGCCGCGTCCGCCGCGTGCCCGAACGCCGGGGTTTCTCGCGCCGATTCGCCATGACCCAATCGCACAACAATTATTCATATGACGTAAGAATAGGCGTTATGATTATTCTTTAATCACCAAATATTATACTTTCACCGCAGCGATTTATTTGTTTATTCTTAAGATCACTTAAACAACGACGAGGGAGGAGCGCGCCATCCAGGCGATCGCGCACGCGGCCGAGCTTTAACTCGCGCGCGCCGGGCCGCTGCGTAAAGGAGCAATCTCATGGCTGACACGACCTTCGACACCGCGATCGAGCGCGATCTGCAAAAGCGCTACCACCAGCCGACCGGCGTGGAGCAATTTGGTATCGAGGCTATCCCGGAAGCGAAGAAGACGGTCAAATGGTACGACCTTTTCGCGATCATCCTCAATTTCCTGATCAGCCCATCGACGATCCTGCGCGGCGGCCTGGGCGTCGCCGCCGGCCTCTCGTTCCAGGCGTCGGTCGCGGCGGAGTGCTCCGGCATCGTCGTCGCCGCGGCGTTCTACGTGATCATGGCGACGGTCGGTGTCGATTACGGCATTCCAGGCCAGGTGGCGACGCGCGCCATCTATGGATTGCGCGGCTCGAAGATAATCCCGTCCTTCCTGCGCTCGATCGCGTCCTGCTACTGGTTCGCGTTCCAGACCGTGATCGGCGCCACCGCGATCTGCGCCGTCCTACAAAAGCTGACCGGCACGCAGTATTCGCTGATCCTCGTCAGCGTGCTCTTTGGCATTGTGCAGGCCTTTGTCGCGGTCGTCGGCTACGAATCGCTGAAGCAGCTGTCGCGGGTAGCGCTTCCGGTGAAGCTGGCGATGTTCGTTTATCTGTTCGTACTGCTGGCCAATCAGTCCGACTCCAACTTTGCGCCGGGCGCGGTGTGGTCGTTCCCCGGCAAGAGCGGCTGGAACTGGGTAATTTTTGTCGCCTGGTTCAACGCGGCAGCCGCCGGTTGGCTGACAATGATCACCGATTCAGCCGATTTCTGTCGCTATTCGCGCAGCCGCGCCGATATGTGGATCGGTACCATTTCGGCATCGGCCGTCGGCACGATGATCTCGGGATCGCTGGGCGCCTACGCCGCCGCCGCGACGCTCGGCAAGACCGCCAATCCGTTCGTGCTGATCGCCGGGATCAGCACGAGCTGGGTGACGCTGTTCCTGATCCTGGTGTTCATCGCGCTCGACAACTGGACGATCAATGTCCTCAACCTTTACACGGGCGGACTGTCGATCTCGAACATGTTCGAGAAGCTCGGGCGGTTTTGGACGACACTGATCGCGAGCGTCTTCGGGATCGCGCTGTCGGCCATCCCCGACGTGCTCAACAGCTATCTCAGCTATGCGACGCTGCTCGGCAATTTCTTCTCGCCGATCGCCGGGGTGCTGGTGTTCGACTACCTGATCTTGAAGCGGGCGCAGCTCGACGTCCCGGCGCTGTTCACGCTCGATGGCCGCTATCGCTATTGGGCGGGATTCAATCTGATCGCGATTGGGTGGACGGTCCTCGGCTTCCTCTTCTACATGTTTGTCGTGCCGCCGACCTATATCCCGACCGTCTGCACCATCGTGTTCACCGGGATCGGCTACACGCTTACGGCGATGGCGGTGTCCGGCCGCTCGCGGATCTTGCAGCTCGCCAGCGCAGCGCCGGAGCCGATCTCGGCGGCGGCGGACTAGGCGGGGCTGTCGGCGCGGTCGAGCACCGCGTTCAGCAGCACCGCGCAGCCGGCGGTGAGGTCTTCGGGCTTGGCGTCCTCGATCTCGTTGTGGCTGATCCCGCCGACGCAAGGGACGAAGATCATCGCCGTCGGCGCGACGCGTGCCAGGTAGACCGCGTCATGGCCGGCGCCGCTGACGATGTCCTGGTGCGGCAGCTTCTGCGCCTCGGCCGCCTCGCGCACCGCGCCGACCATGCGCGGGTCGAACGGCGTTGGCGGGAAGTACCAGAACTCCTTGACCTCGGCGTCGAGATGTTGGGTCGCCGCCGTCGCGTCACAGGCGGTGCGCAGCTCCCGGTCCATTTGGGTCAGCACGTCATCGTCGGGATGGCGGAAATCGACGGTGAAAAACACGCGGCCGGGGATCGTATTGCGCGAATTGGGGCTGACCTGGACAAAGCCGACCGTGGCGCAGGCATAGGGCGCGTGGGCATGGCCGATGCGGTTGACGGCGTCGATCATCCGCGCCGCGCCGACCAGCGCATCGCGGCGGCGCGGCATCGGCGTCGGGCCGGCGTGCGCTTCCTGACCGGTGACGGTAATCTCGTACCAGCGCTGACCCTGCGCCCCGGTAACGATCCCGATCGGCAGCCCGGCGGCTTCGAGGATTGGCCCCTGCTCGATATGCGCCTCGAAATAGGCGGCAATCGGATGCTCCCCGACGGGCGCCTCGCCGGCGAAGCCGATACGCTGCAGCTCCGAGCCGAGCGTCAAAGCCGGAGCATTATTATCGGGGGTTTCCAGCGCGTTCTCCAAATCGAACACACCGGTAAACGCGCCCGAACCGACCATTGCTGGCGAAAAGCGCGAGCCCTCCTCGTTGGTCCAGGCGACG
>Ga0182015_10002887_pt1 | contig 19996 bp, 17 predicted proteins | sample 712P3MmetaG_FD_120478 | JGI IMG/M metagenome (GOLD analysis project Ga0182015, IMG submission 120478) | Permafrost microbial communities from Stordalen Mire, Sweden - 712P3M metaG | ecosystem: Environmental > Terrestrial > Soil > Wetlands > Permafrost | place: Sweden: Stordalen | collected...
CATGGCCGGCCCTGCCGAATACGGCCACTATGTGCTGATCTTCGCGTGGTCGCTGATCGTCTACGGCTTCGGCGCGCAATGGATGCGCTTTGCCTATTTCGGCGTTTACCAAACAGACCGCTTCGGTGAATACGTCGCCTCGCTGGCGCGGCTCCTTGTCGTCGGCATCACCATCGTAGCGATTGTGCTGGCGGCGCTGGGATTGTTTGGCCTGTTCGAGCCGAGCTTTCTCATCGCCGTGTTTGCTTTGGTGTGCGGCATCACGGTGTATGAAGCCGCATTCGAAGTGGCGCGCACGCTGCTCAACGTGCGCGGCGTTTCGCTCGCCATGATTCTCCGCACCGTGCTGATGGTCGGCTTCGGTACCGCAAGCCTTTATCTCGGCGGCGGCGCGCGCGGCCTCGCCATTGCTATCGCGGTTGCGCATCTGATCGCCGCGGCGCCGGCGCTTGCGACTTTCTCCAAAGTCCGCCTGTCGCATTTCTCGCGCGCCGCCTCGTGGCACATCGTCAGCTATGGCTGGCCGCTGTTGCTGTCTTTCGGCGTCACCGCGCTCGGCCAGAGTATCGACCGGCTGTTGCTCGCCCATTATCTCGGCGTTGCCACGCTCGGGCCTTACGGCGTCGTGGCCGACGTGCTGCGGCAGAGCTTCACCGTGCTCGGCGAGGCGATCATCCTGTCGCTGGTCACGGTCGCCAAGACGCAATCCAATCGCGGCGACAGCGTTGCCGCCAACCAGACACTGCAAAAGGCCTTCAATGCCTGCCTCGCCGCCGCAACCTTCGGGGCGGCGTTCTTCATCGTATTCGGTGATGTCGTGCTGCAAGCGGTGCTGAACCCGGAATTCATCGCGCCGACCCGCGATCTTATCCCTATTTTCGCCATCGCCTTTGCGTTCGCGACCATGCGCAATTTCTATTTCGCGCAAGTGATCTATTTCACCAATGCCAGCTACCTCGACCTCATCGTGGCGCTGCTGTTCCTGCTTGTTTCGACGGCGCTGTCGATGATCCTCGTTCCGGCCTACGGGCCGCATGGCGCGGCTGTGGCGTTGATGGTCGCCTGCATTTTCGCCTGCATCGCCTTCATGGTGCTGGGGCGGAGCTGGTACCGGATGCCGATCGATCTCACCGCGCTTGGCGTCATGCCGTCGCTGGCGGTTCTCTTTGTATTCGGCGCGCACACCACGGGCGAGCTTGTTCCCAATCAAGCCATGGCGCTTGTCATCGATGCCGTCATTTTCGCCGCATGCGGCGGTTTCGCGATCCGTCATTTCGGGCTTTTGAGCTTGCCATCGTCCGATGTCGTTCCCGAAGTCGTAACGGTGCCTTGAGGCGATGATACCCGCCGGCGCCAGTGCAGCCTTTGCGTCCGCAGCCGATGCGGCGCCGCCTCGCGTGGCGGCTGCCGAACCGGTGGAACACCTCGAATTTCTCGGCGTGCCGTTTTGCCCGCTGACGCAGGCGCAAGTCGTCCAAGCCGTCATCCACGCCATCGCGGCGGATTGCGGCGCGCCGTATCGCTACGTGGTCACGCCGAATTCCTATCACATCGTCTCGGCCCACGATGATCCCGCACGCTTGCTGCCGCTCTATCGCGACGCCTGGCTATCGCTTTGCGACAGCCGCATCGTCCGGGCTCTGGCGCGGCTGCAACGGTGTGTGCTGCCGCTGGTCACCGGCAGCGACCTTGTCGCCGCATTGCTCACCACGCTGAACAATCAGGACCGCGCGGGCGCGCCGAAGCGGATCCTCGTCGTCGGGCCGCCGCGTAGCGCCGAAGCGGTGCTGCGCGCGGCCTATCCGAATGTCGCCTTCGAAGTCTTGCCCGCGCCGGGAGCGCTTTCGCAAAACGCCGAGCTGCGGCTTGCGGTTGCCCGCGCCTGCCTGACCAGGCGATGGGATATTGCGCTGTTGTGCGTCGGCTGCCCGGCGCAAGAGTTGATTGCACGACAGCTTGCCGAGCTCGGCTGCAAATCCGGCGTCGCGCTCTGCGTCGGAGCCTCGATCGATTTCCTGATCGGCGCGCGAGCGCGCGCGCCGCGTTGGCTGCAGAAGCTCAGCCTTGAATGGACCTATCGCCTCGCCCAGGAGCCGGGCCGGCTGTGGCGCAGATATCTCGTCGAATCGCCCAAAATCCTGCGCATCTTCATCGCGACGCGGGCGCCGCGCGGGCGCTGACGTCCGATACGGCTGGCGCACGACGGTCATAACCGATTGCCGAGAGCGCGTCGCGGATCGGCAGGTACGGCATGTTCTCCGCCTGCACCGCCTCCACCGTCTCGCGCAACAGGCGCGGCGAGCAACCGATCCAGCTCGGCGTCTCCGCGACGTCGTGGGTATAGAAAATCAGCCAGCCATTGCGCTCGCGCGTCTCGCGCAACACGCGCTCGAGCTTGTCGCGGGTCAGCGTGCGATCGTACAGCTCGATCACCCGGAGCAGCGCCAGATCGATAATGCCGGCATTGACGCCTTCATAGATGCCGCGGCAGCTGTCGAAGCGCCCTTCGAGTTGCCGCTTGCGCGGCAGCGAGACGCGGCCGAAGGGATAGCAAAAATTCGCGATCTCGATGCCCGGGCATAGCTCGCGCAAAGTCTCGCCATTGCGCCGGCACTCCTCGTTCATGACGCGCGCGTCGAGCCTATCGACACCGACATGCGAGAACGTGTGACAACCGATCTCATGACCGTGATCATACAGCGCCCGAACCTGGTCGCGATCGATCACCCGCCAGTGCGCATCCATGTCGCCGAGGATTCCGCTCGCAATGTAAAACGTCCCGCGTATGCCGTGTTGTTCGAGGATCACGGCGCCGTTGGTGAAGGCGGAAGCTGGAACGTCATCGAAGGTAAAGCTGACAAGCGGCGCGGCGTTGCGCATCGCAAACGGTTTTGACCGCGAATGCCGCGCCGCCTTCCGCAGAACGCTATTGAACAGCGGTTGCAGCATGGCCGGCCTCATGCCCTCGCCACGGCGAGCGGGCCGCTGGGCTGCGCCGGCAGCGGTTGCAGGTCGGAGACGATTTCAAGGAAGCGTTCGGCCGCGCGCGCCGTAGTATAGTTGAGGCCTCGTGCCCGCAACGCGCCGCGATCCGGAACGTCGTTCAAGGCAACTTCGATCGCGGCTGCCATGGCCGCGGCATCGCCGACCGGCGTTAGCGTTCCGTAACGACCGCCCTGCAGGATTTCCGAAGGCCCATAAGGACAATTCGTCGAGACGACCGGCGTGCCGCAGGCCAGCGCTTCGATGATGGCGTTGCAGAGACCTTCGTAGACCGAAGCGCAGACCGCGACGCGCGCCCGCATCATGAAGGCGAATGGATCGGCAACCTGGCCGGTGAAGACGATACGATCGCTCACGCCGTGCTCGCGCGCCAAAGCTTCGAGCGCGGCGCGCTCCGCACCGTCGCCGACAATAGCGAGCCGCCACGGACGCGTCGGCGGCAACAGCGTCATAGCGCGGATGAGGGTGTGCTGATCCTTCTCCGGCGACAACCGGCCGACGCAGACGATGAGATCGCTTTCGCGGCCGGTTTCGCCGTCCCACTGCGCGATCCGGTTCACAATTACCGGCGGCACCACCGCATTGGTGAGCATCACCGAGATCATTTCCTCGGGCACGGCGAAGTTAGCAACGAGATCGCGCCGCGCTCCCTCGGTGAGAGCGATGACGCGGTCGGCATAGCTATAAACGCGGCGTAAAATTCGATAGGCGATGCGGTTCTGAAGGTAGGGATCACGATGTTGTGCGATCGAGGGGCTGCCGACCTCGCGCAAGATGAGCTTCGGCCGGCTGCGCCGCGGCAATGTACGCACCGCAATCAACGTGCAAAGATTGAGGCCCGCCTCCGAACTGATGACGAGACCGGGCGCCATGGCGCGGATCAGCCGGCGCAGCCCGGGAATGGCATAACGGATTTGCCGTCCCGGGACTTCGATGACGGGGATGGCCGGATCGAGCAGAGAACGCAGCGGACCATCGATGCAAAGCGCCAGAACGACGATGCGAACGCCTTTGGCAGCAAGCGCGTTACAGAGCAGGACCATGTCCCGCTGCGCGCCTCCGCCTTCGAAGGCTCGCAGCACCACCGCGAGATCGGGCCCGGGATTTGGACCAGGAATTTCGGACCGCGGTGCCACGACTTACGCCGGCTTTCCTACTGTGATTGCACAGGGAATAGCCACCATGTCGAGGGCCCAATCAAGCCTGAACTGGAATTCGGCTGGGGCGTTGAATTAGCATCGTTAATCTGAAAGCGAGCGTGCACCTTAATTAACTTTAATGCGCCAGCCATTGCAGGCCCTGGTAGCGCGATATAGTGCAACGACGCTCGCCGGTAGGCGGCTGGGAACCGGGAATAAAGGCGACATTTAAGCGTTAAGAGAAGCAAGGTATATCTCGCACATGAGGACGTGGATGACCGGGAGAAGTCCCCGGCAGGTGTTTTTCTTGGTTGCCGGGATTGCGGTGGCAGCCGTCGCCGTCGCGATTATTTTTTGGCGGCATGGAAGCTCGCAAGCAGCTCAGACGGCAGCACCGGCGATTCCGGTAACGACCGCCGAAGCGACACTACGTGACGTGCCGATCTATTACGACGCGCTGGGCACGGTCCAAGCGCTCAACACGGTCGCGATCCGCGCTCAGGTCAACGGCCAGATCGTCTCCGTCGATTTTCGCCAGGGCCAAGAGGTCAAACAGGGCGATGTGCTTGCCAAGATCGATCCGGCGCCGTTCAAAGCCGCACTCGACCAAGCCATCGCGAAAAAGAGCGAGGATGAGGCGACGTTAGTCGATGCCGAGAAGGATTTGGCGCGATTCAAGACCTTGGTGATCAAAGACGTCGAAACGCAACAGAACGTCGATGCCCAGCAGGCCAAGGTCGATCTAACCAAGGCGACGATCGACGCCGACCAAGCCGCCATCGAGGCGGCGCAGACCCAGCTCAACTATGCCACCATTACCGCGCCGATCGGCGGCGTGGTCGGTTTCCGTCAGGTCGACATCGGCAACATCATTCACATCACCGACGCCAATCCGCTCACGGTGCTGACGCAGATCAAGCCGTGCACCGTGATATTCACCCTGCCACAGGACGACCTTGGTCCGGTGCGCGAAGCGATGCTGCAGCAAGGCGGCGTTTCCGTTCTTGCCTTCGATCAGAATGACAAGTCGCAATTGGCGCAGGGCCAGCTCCTGCTCATCAACAACCAGATCGACCAGACCACCAGCACCATTCAGCTGAAGGCGCAGTTTCCCAACGACGACGAACGGCTATGGCCCGGCGAGTTCGTGCGTATCCGCATTCTGATCACGACGCGCAAGGATGCCGTCACTATTCCTCCGGTCGCGGTGCAGCGGGGTCCCAATGGCCTGTACATCTGGGTGGTCAAGCCCGACAACACCGTGGATCAGCGCAGTATCGAAACGACGCCGGTTAACAACGATCTCACTATTGTGACCAAGGGAATCACGGCCGGTGAGCAGGTCGTCGTGAATGGGCAATACCGGCTGGACGCCGGATCTCGTGTTGATGCAAAGACGCCAGCGGCCGGCAGTCCGGACAAGACGTAATGAATATTTCGGAACCCTTCATTCGCCGGCCGATTGCGACCTCACTGCTCATGAGTGCGCTGGCGCTGGTCGGCCTCGTGGCATTTCCGCTGCTGCCGGTGGCGCCGCTGCCGCAGGTCGACTTTCCGACCATTCAAGTCACGGTACTGTTTTCGGGTGCGAGTGCCGATACGATGGCGGCGACGGTGGCGACACCGCTCGAGGAGCAATTCGGTCAGATCGCCGGCGTCACGCAGTTGACCTCGATAAGCTCTCTGGGCACGAGCGTCATTACGCTGCAGTTTGATCTCAATCGCAATATCGACGGCGCCGCTCAGGACGTGCAGGCGGCGATCACGGCGGCCGGCAAGACGCTGCCGCAAAATCTGACGGTGCCGCCCTACTACAAGAAGGTGAATCCGGCCGATACCCCCATTCTGATCCTCGCCGCCCATTCGGATACGTTGCCGCTGACTACGGTCGACGATTTCGCCGAGAACGTGATCGCCCAGCAGATTTCGCAGATCAGCGGCGTGGCGCTCGTCAACATCGGCGGCCAGCAGAAACCGTCGATCCGCGTCCAGGTCGATCCGGCCAAGCTCCAAGCGCGCGGATTGACGCTGGAAGACGTGCGCGGCGTGCTCACCACCACCACCACCGACGCGGCCAAGGGCAGCCTTAACGGCGCTCAGCAAACCTTTACGATTGCCACCAACGATCAGTTGACCCAGCCGGAGCAATACGACGACGCCATCATTGCCTATCGCAACGGGGGCCCGGTCCGGGTTCGCGACGTGGGTCACGCGCTCACGGGTCCGCAAGACGTCACCCAGAGCGCGCTCAGTAGTCTTCCGAGCGGCATCGCACCAAGCGTGCTGCTGATAATCTACAAGCAGCCAGGCGCCAACGTCATCGGCACGGTCGACGCGATCCAGGCCGCGATGCCGCGGCTGGCTGCGATCGCGCCGCAGGGCATCAGGGTGGACACGGTCGTCGACCGCACGCAGACCATTCGCGCTTCGGTCCATGATGTCGAGTTCACGCTTGCGATCACCATCGGCCTGGTCGTGATGGTGATCCTGCTGTTCCTGCGCAATATCCGCGCCACGCTCATTCCGAGCGTCACCGTGCCGCTGGCGCTGCTCGGCTCGACCGCGCTGATGTATATTTTCGGCTTCAGCTTGGACAATCTTTCGTTGATGGCATTGACCATCGCGGTCGGCTTCGTCGTCGACGACGCCATCGTGGTGGTGGAAAACATCTACCGCCATGTCGAGGCCGGCACGCCGCCGATGCTTTCGGCTTTGAAAGGCGCGCGCGAGATCGGCTTTACCGTGGTCTCGATCAGTATTTCGCTGGTTGCCGTGTTCATCCCGCTGCTGCTGATGGGCGGCATCATCGGGCGCCTGTTCCGGGAGTTCGCGATCACCGTCACGGCGGCCATTGCCGTTTCCGTTATCGTGTCCCTGACCCTGACGCCAATGCTCGCCTCCCGCTTTCTGTCCGCGGAACCCGAACATCATGGCCGCATTTATAGCGGCATCGAACGGGCCTTCGAGACGCTCATCGGCGGCTATCGTCGAGGCCTCGACGTGGTGCTGCGCCATCAATTCCTGACGTTGATGGTGTTCTTCGCCACCATGGCGGTTAGCGCGGTATTGTTTGTGAGTATCCCAAAGGGCTTTTTTCCCGTTCAGGACACCGGCACGATCCAGGGCATCGCTTATGCCGCGCAAGACGTTTCTCCCAACAAGATGCGAAGCATCCAACTACAACTGGCCCAGATTCTTGCGCGCGACCCCGATATCGCGGCGTTCGGATCGTTCTTCGGCAACGGCGGCGGTAATACGCTCAACACCAGCCGATTTTTCGTCGCATTGAAACCCCGGGACGAGCGGACAGCGAGTGCGGTTGATATTATCAACCGGCTGCGGCCACAACTCGCCAAGGTCGAGGGCGTTACGCTTTTCCTCCAACCTTCCCAGGACATTACGGTGGGCGGGCGGATTTCCGCCGGCCAGTACCAATACACGTTGCAGGATCCGAATTTCGACGAGCTGAGCACCTGGGCTCCGAAGATGCTCGCCAAGCTCAAGACCTTGCCGGAACTCGCCGACGTCTCCAGCGATCAGCAAACCAATGCACCGCTCCTGACGGTGACTATCAACCGGGATGCCGCCGCGCGCTTTGGCATTCAGGCGCAGGAGATCGACGCCACCCTCAATGATGCTTACGGCCAAAACGACGTGACGCAGTACTTCACTCAGGTGAGTTCGTACTTCGTCGTGCTCGAAATTCTGCCGCAGCTACAGCAGGACCCGATGTCGCTCAACCAGGTCTACGTCAAGGCGCCGGTGACCGGGCAATTGGTGCCGTTATCGACGCTGGTGAGCTTCAATACCAATGCCGTCGGTCCGCTGCAGGTTTCGCATCAGTCGCAATTCCCGGCGGCGACGCTGTCATTCAATCTGCGCTCGGGCGCGGCGCTCGGACAAGCGGTGACCGCCATCGAGCAGGCCGCAAACGAAATCGGTATGCCGAACACGATCATTACCGGCTTCCAAGGCAATGCGCAGGCGTTCCAAACCTCGCTAGCGAGCGAACCGGTTCTGATCGCCGCGGCGCTTGTGGTCGTGTACGTGATCCTCGGCGTGCTCTACGAAAGCTACATTCATCCGCTGACCATCCTGTCGACATTGCCTTCGGCGGGCGTCGGTGCGCTGCTCGCCCTGTGGCTTGGCGGCTTCGACCTTTCGGTGATCGGCATCATCGGAATTATCCTGCTCATCGGCATCGTGAAGAAAAACGGCATCATGCTGGTCGACTTCGCGATCACCCGCGAGCGGGAAGGGTTTACGCCCGAAGCGGCCGTCCGCGCCGCGTGCCTGCTGCGCTTTCGGCCGATCATGATGACCACGATGGCGACACTATTCGGCGGGCTGCCGCTGATGTTGGGAACAGGGTCAGGCTCGGAACTGCGTCAGCCGCTCGGCTACGCCATGGTGGGTGGGCTGATCGTGAGCCAGATGCTGACTTTGTTCACGACGCCGGTGGTCTATCTCTATCTCGATCGTTTCCAGGTCTGGCTGAGCGGCGAGAAACGCGAACACGAAGAAGCGCCCGCAGCGCTGCCGCTCGCCGCTGAGTAAACGGCGCGTCGACGAAGACGCTAAAATTTGTTCCAAAAAATTTTAGTGATGGAACTCTCGCCTCAATGCACGCATAGCGCGGAACATACGTTCCCACTTGCGCGTTTCTGCTCCTGAACCACGAGAAGAAGAAGAGGAGTAAACGATGAAGAAGCTTGCGCTTGGGATTGCCACGGCGGCGGTATTGTTCACCGCGGTGCCGGCTATGGCGTTCGGCGTCCACATAGGCGTGGGCCCTGTTGGCGTCGGTGTCGGCGTTCCGGGGCCGTATAACGGCTATGGGCCAGGATGCGGATATTGGAACAACTACTGTAACGGCGGCTACTACGACTATTACGGTGGCCCGGGCGTCGTGATCGGTGGTGGCGGGTGGCATGGCGGCCACGGCGGCCATGGGCACGGTCATCGCTAACGCGATCTAAAAAGGGCCCCTTAATCGGGGCCCTTTATTTTTTGCTATTTTTGATTTGCTCGCAAGCGCAGCAAAAAGCCGCCGCGACGCACAAATCGCACACTTGTGAAGCGAACACTCAAGCGGGCGCGTGCACGACGCGCGGCATCGTGTCATCGTGAAGCGCTGAGAAAAGATCGGGCGCCTTGTGGCCCCGGCCGCAGGCGCGACCCGAATCGAACGGTTCAGAACCCACGTGAACCCATGAAACAGACATGGGTTCCAGGAGGAGCGCCATGTCTCATTCACACATTCTCGTCGGCGCCAGCACGAGCCCCGCGCGGCCCGTGGTGCGCCGAATCTCGCCATCTGATCTCTACCAATCGCTCGCGCGCGGCGTGGACGATTTTGCCGCGATGCCGAGTCATGCCGTCTTTCTATGCGTGATCTATCCGCTGCTCGGCATTCTATTGGTCGGGATGACGCTCGGAAATTCGATGCTGCCGCTGGCGTTTCCGATCGCGGCCGGCTTTGCGCTGGTTGGACCGCTCGCCGCAATCGGGCTTTATGAATTGAGCCGGCGCCGCGAGGCCGGACTCGACAGTTCGTCGAGCCACGCCCTCGATGTACTGCATTCGCCGTCGCTCGGCGCCATCGTGGCCCTGGGATTTCTCTTGATGGCGACCTTTCTGGTCTGGCTCGCGGTTGCTCAAGCGGTCTATATCGCCGATTTCGGGTACGCCGCGCCGGTCTCGATGCGCCAGTTCTTAAGCGAGGTATTCAACACGTCGGCCGGATGGCATCTCATCTTCGTCGGCACCGGCATAGGCTTCCTGTTCGCCGTATTTGTGCTCACCATCAGCGCGATCTCCTTCCCGTTACTGCTCGATCGCGACGTCGGCGCGGCGGTGGCAGTGCTTACCTCAATCCGGGTCGTCGCCGAAAATCCGCTGACCATGGGCTTGTGGGGCCTGATCGTCGCCGCGCTGCTTCTGATCGGCTCGATTCCGTTCTTCCTCGGCCTCACCGTGGTGATGCCGGTGCTCGGGCACGCCACGTGGCACTTGTATCGCCGGGCGGTCGAGCCGGACACCAATCCACATCCGGATTATCAGCCGCGCGAGCGGCCCCGCCGCTATGCCGCGGATTTTCCTGCGGCGCTGTTTCCGACGCGGCGATAGAGCCTGACAAGCAAGAACAACCGGTCATCGCGTAGAAAACGGGGCGAGCAACAACTCGCCCCGTTTTGTTCACCGCGTTAAAAATCGTAGAGCATCCGATTGTATCCGGCACTGCCGCCGCCGGTGAGCGCCGGATCGTTCGAATCGGTGGACGATTGGCGTTGCGGAATCATGGCGAACGCGTTGAGGCCTCTTTGCCGGCCCGCGATTTTGGCGTGCTGCGGAGCCGATGCCGTAACGGCGGGCGCGGACCCATAGGATTGCGCCAATGCCGGTGACGCGATGGCTCCTGCCGCGACGCCGGCGACCAAAGCAAGCGATGAAATTCTGATCATGGTCTTTCTCCTCGTTACGAAGGACAGGACGCCATGTCCTGTCGCCGTCATTGAGGAGAATGAAGCCGGCGGCCGGGCATTCCATCACGGCTGTGTGAAAGCATTTTGACGAGTAACATCAAATGCTTGCCCCCGGACCGTCATTACAAATTCGATTGCAGGATTGTCCGGCGGAACTCTCAAACTGTCAGCGGCAGCGTGGATACATTGCGGCCAATTCCGGGCGCTGACCTTGATGCCGTCAGGCGTCGTATTCCAGGCGGAGTGAAATGCGAAGACGGCGCGCGATGTAACGCAGATCTGGTTTCGTGGCACAACGCCCAACAGCAATGTGCAGGCCGACGCACAGGCTCCGTCGATGACCACCGGCTCGCCCGCATCCCGGATCGCTTCATATTTGGCGAGATAGCCGCCGATCTGGCCGCCTGGATCGTCGTAGATCCTGACCGTCGCGGACGCGGCGGCCACGCTCATGATCAACAGCATGATTGCCGACACCGCACGTGGAATCATAAAGCTCCCTCAGGCGCCGGCGTCCTGCCGCTTCATCGCTTTGTCATCGCCCGCCGAAAGCCTATCATGGCGGAGCCCATAAAAGCCCAATAGACGCACATGAATGTCCCGCGCTTTTCCGCATGCTTGATCTCGGCCTAAGCTTTCTCGCCAGCGTCACCCGCGATCCGAACGCGCTTGCGATTGTCGATTGCCGTGAGCGTTTGACCTATGCGCAATGGTACCGGCGCATTTCGGCGCTCGTCGCCGGCTTGGGTTCGATCGGTCTTAAACCCGGCGACCGCCTCGTCACCGTGCTGCAAAACCGCCTTGAGGCCGCGACGCTGCATTGGGCCTGCCAGTTCGCCGGCATCATTATCACCCCGGTGAACTGGCGCTCGACCGCGAGCGAGATCGACTTTTATCTCGACGACGCCGAGGCCAAGGCCATCGCCTACGAGGACGCTTCCGCCGCGGCCGTGGCCGGATCGGCGTCGGCGCAGAAACTGCCGCGCATTGCGCTCGATGCGGCGCGGGGTTCCAACGTCGCCTTTGCATCGTTGATTTTGGATTCGGCGCCGGATGCTGCCCCGCGCGCCGATGCCGACGCTTGGTCGGTGATGCTCTACACCTCCGGCACGACGGCGCGGCCGAAGGGCGTGCCGCGCCGTCAGCGCGCCGAGCGCGCCTCGGCCGTCGCCCATGTCGCGCAAAATCTTTACGCTCACGGCGAGCGCACGCTCGGCGTCATGCCGCTTTATCACACCATGGGCGTGCGCTCGCTGCTGGCGATGTCGCTGATCGGCGGCGCGTTCATTTGCCTGCGCCGGTTCGATGTCGCCGCCGCGCTGCAATTGATCGCCGCCGAACGCGTCAGCAATCTCTATCTGGTGCCGACGCTCTATCACGATCTTGTTCATCATCCGGCGTTCGCGGGAAGCGACGTCAGCTCGGTGCGCAAGCTCGGTTTCGCCGGCGCGCCGATGACCGACGGCTTGCTGCGGAAGCTCCAGGCTGCGTTCACGCCGGATCTGTTCGTCAATCACTACGGCTCGTCGGAGATCTACACCTTTACCATCGACCAGAACGCGCCGAAGAAGCCCGGCTCCGCGGGCCGCGCCGGTATTAATCAAATGGTGCGGGTGGTGAAACTCGGTGCAAACGCGGTGGATGAAGTCGCCGATGCCGGCGAAGAGGGTGAGATCATCGCGCTTCTGGCCGGCGATGAATCCTTCGAAGGCTATTGGCGGCGGCCCGATGCCGACGCCAAGGCGCTCCGCCAGGGCTGGTATTTCACCGGCGACACCGGCTTCATCGATGGCGACGGCGATATTTTTGTCACCGGCCGCGTCGACGACATGATCATCACCGGCGGCGAGAACATTTCGCCGGTTGAAATCGAATCCTGTCTGTCGCTGCATGCCGCGGTGTCGGAGGTCGCGGTGGTCGGCTTGCCGGACGAGCGCTGGGGCAAAATTGTCGCCGCCTTCATCAAGCGCCGCGCCGCCGTCGAGCCGGAAGAGCTCGATTCGTATTGCCGCACGTCGGGCCTGGCCGGCTTCAAGCGGCCGCGGCGCTATGTATTTGTCACGGAGATTCCGAAGTCGCCGGTCGGCAAGCTTTTGCGCCGCAAGCTCGTCGCCGGCGAATATGAACCTGCCCCTCAGCAAGGAACGGCTGCATGAGCAACTCTTCCGTGATCGCGTTTTCCGATCCGCGTTTGCACAAACTTGACGGCTTTCGCGTCGAGATCGATTCGGCGCGCGAACGCGCCGATGTGGTGCTCGACCGGCCGCCGTTGAATGTCATCGAAATGGGACAGCGCGATCAGCTTCGCCTGGTTTTCGAGGCGCTCGATGAAGATGCGCGCGTGCGCGTCATCGTGCTGCGCGCGGCAGGTGAGCATTTCTCAAGCGGCGGCAATATCGCCGGATTTTTGGCGGCCTCGCCCGAGCATGTGTCGAAGCTCGCCTGGAATATCGCCGCGCCGGCGCGTTGCTCAAAGCCGGTGATTGTCGCGAACCGCGGCTATTGTTTCGGCGTCGGCTTCGAAATTTCGCTGGCCTGCGATTTCCGCATCGTATCCGAGACTTGCCTCTATGCGCTGCCGGAACAGCGGCTCGGCCAGATTCCAGGCTCGGGTGGCTCGGCGCGGCTGCAAAAGATCATCGGCATCACCCGGACCAAAGACGTCGTGATGCGCTCGAAGCGTATCTCCGCCAAGCAAGCCCTTGACTGGGGCATAGCTACCGAATGCGTCGCCGACGACAGGCTGGAAAACGCGACCGATGCGCAGGTCGAGGAATTACGCGCCTTCTCGCCGCTCGCCCAGCGCACCGCCAAGACGCTGCTCAACGCGACCGAAGACACCAATCTCGAAGCCGCGATCGAGCTCGAAGGCCATTGCTACAGCCGCTTGCGGCAGTCCGACGATTTCCGTGAGGGAGTCGAGGCCTTTCACGCCAAGCGCAAAGCGATTTTCCGCGGCACGTAGATCGTGTGCGGCATTTCTGCTAAACTTGCTCGCAATGACAGGTCGACAATAAGACATCTGGAAACGCCATGCAGCTTGCACCGCATCAGCTCAAAGAATTCGACGAGCAAGGCTATCTGTTCTTTCCGAATTGCTTTTCCGAAGAGGAAATCGCGCTGTTGCGCGACGATGCCGAGGCGATCCTGAAACTCGACCGCAAGGAAGTGTGGCGCGAGAAGTCGGGCGCGCCGCGCACCGCCTTTGCCGCACATACATTCAACGAAACGTTTCGTCTTATGGCGCACCATCCGCGGCTGGTCGAGCCGCTGCGCCAATTGTTCGGTGAGGGCGTTTACGTGCATCAATTCAAGCTCAATGCCAAAGCCGCGTTCGAGGGCGACGTCTGGCAGTGGCATCAGGATTACGGCACCTGGGCGCGCGACGACGGCATGCCGGAACCGCGCGCCATGAACATCGCGATATTCCTGGACGAAGTAATGCCGATCAACGGCGCGCTGATGCTGATCCCGAAGAGCCACAAGAAGGGCGTGCTGGCAGCCGGACACGACACGGCGACCACGTCATACCCGCTATGGACGCTCGACAAGGAAACGGTGACGCGGCTCGCCGCCGAAGGCGGCATTGTGGCGCCGACCGGCAAGCCCGGCTCGGTGCTGATGTTTCACGGCAATCTGGTGCACGCCTCGCCGGCCAACATCACGCCCTACCCGCGCAAAATCGTCTATCTGACGCTGTGCGCCTGCTCCAACCACATCACCAAATTCACCCGTGAAGAATGGATTGCACACCGCGACTTCGCGCCGATCGTACCGGTCCCCGATGACGCGCTGCTGCAATACGCCCGCGCGCATAAGGTGGCGGCGGAGTAAGCGAACCGACATCCCGATGTGGCTGCCAGCGAGTTCGGCCGCCTTACTCGATCACCTCGTCGGCACGGCCAAGCAGCGAGAGCGGGAAGGTGATGCCGAGCGCCTTGGCCGCCTTCAGGTTGATGATGAGCTCGACTTTGGTTGGCTGCTGGACCGGCAGGTCGGCCGGCTTGTCGCCCTTGAGAATCCGGCCGACATACGTGCCAGCTAGGCGGTATGTGTCCGCGACGCTGGCTTTCGTAGCTTAGTAGACCTCCGGCCACAGCGAAGAACTTCCTCGCCCCGCGAGCCATGTCAGGCCATCTGAAACATATCACTTTCGCCGACCAAAAACTGTGTTGCCCGTCACGGCCAAACAGGCGGTTTGGCCGGCTTCGCCGGGCGCAGTCTTGGATAAAGCATCGCAAAAGTCGGCTGATGCGGACACCGCGCCAATCGACGTATAGTGAGGCTCCGGGCGTCCAAAGCCGTTGAGGTCGAGAATCGCGAGGGTTACAGAATGAGCCTGCAAGCTCTCCTCGCCGCGCGGGTCGATGCCGGAAAACCGGTCCGTGTCGGACTGATCGGCGCCGGAAAATTCGGCTCGATGTTTCTGGCGCAGGCACCGGGCATCAAAGGCCTCGACGTCGCGCTGATCTGCGATCGTGATGTCGAGCGCGCCAAACATGCCTGTCAGAATGTTGGCTGGGACGCCGGACGCATCGCGCGCACGCGATTTGCCGACACCGGCCGCGACGCTTGCGTTGACGAACGCGTCGACGTCGTGATCGAGGCGACCGGCGATCCGGGCGCCGGTATCGCGCATGCGCTGGCGGCAATCGAGGCGCGCAAGCACATTGTCATGGTCAATGTCGAGGCCGATGCGCTGGCGGGCGCCTATCTCTCCCGCAAGGCACGCGCCGCCAACGTGATCTACTCGCTCGCCTATGGCGATCAGCCGGCGCTGATTGCCGAAATGGTCGATTGGGCGCGCACGGCGGGCTTTGCCGTCGCCGCGGCGGGCAAGGGCACCAAATATCTGCCGGCCTATCACACCGTGACGCCGGACGGCGTGTGGAAGCATTACGGCCTTACCGCCGACGAGGCCAAAAAGGCCGGCATGAATTCGCAAATGTTCAACTCGTTTCTCGACGGCACCAAATCAGCGATCGAGATGGCGGCGGTGGCCAATGCTTGCGAGCTTGATGTACCGCATGACGGCTTAGGCTTTCCGCCGTGCGGCGCCGACGAACTTGCCAGTATTTTGCGGCCGAAGGCTTTGGGCGGTGTGCTTGAGAGCGACGGCATGGTCGAAGTGGTCTCGTCGCTGCAACGCGACGGCCAGCCGGTGCCGCGCGATCTGCGCTGGGGCGTCTATGTGGTGTTCAAGGCGAACAACGATTACGCCGCGGCGTGCTTCAAGCAATATGGACTGCCGACCGATACAACCGGCCGCTATGCCGCGATGTACAAGCCGTTCCATCTGATCGGACTCGAATTGTCGATTTCGGTGCTCAATGTCGCGCTGCGCGGCGAGCCGACCGGAAGCTGCAAGGCCTGGCGCGGCGACGCGGTGGCAGTCGCCAAGCGCGCGCTTAAGGCCGGCGAAATGCTCGACGGCGAAGGCGGCTATACCGTCTATGCCAAGCTAATTCCGGCGGCGCGCAGTCTGAAACTCGGTGCGTTACCGATCGGGCTGGCGCATCATGTCAAACTAAATCGCGATGTCGCCGCCGGTGAATTTCTCACCGACGCCGATGTGGCGCTCGACGATGGTGCGCAAGCCGTCCGCATCCGGCGCGACATGGAGCGGGACGCGCGGCAGCCGGGTGCGGCGATAGCGGCGGAATAGCGCACAGTTCGGCACGCACCGAAGCATCGCGGCCCGACGCACGGCTAGACTTCCTTCGAAAGTTGAGGAGTGCGATGACCATTACCGTTTTCATTCGCTATCAGCTCGATCCTTACAAGCGCGATGGGTTTGAAGCCTATGCGCGGCGCTGGCTGAGCATCATCCCGAAGTGCGGCGGCGATGTTGTCGGCTATTGGATGCCGCACGAGGGAACCGACAATATCGCGTATGGATTGGTCTCGTTTGAAAATTTGGCGGCCTACGAAGCCTACCGCGCCCGCCTTAAGACCGACGCCGAGGGCGAGGCAAATTTCGCGACCGCACAAAAGGAGCGCTTCATCCTGAGCGAAGAACGCACCTTCCTGCGCCAAGTTTCCTGACTTCGACGAGGAGAACCAGATGATCGCCGTCATATTCGAGGTGTGGCCAAAGCCCGAGCATCGGCAAACTTATCTCGATATTGCCGCTTCATTGCGCCCGCAGCTCGAACGGATCGACGGGTTCATATCCATCGAGCGCTTCGAGAGCCTGAGCGAGCCGGGCAAGATTCTTTCGCTGTCATTCTTTCGCGATGACGCCGCCGTGGCGGCGTGGCGAAATGTCGAAGACCACCGGCACGCGCAGGCAAAAGGCCGCGGCAAAGTGTTTGCCGACTACCGGCTGCGGATCGCGGGTGTCATTCGCGACTATTGCATGCAAGATCGCGCGCAGGCGCCGAAGGATAGCCTATCGGCCCATGGCTGAATTTTGTGGCAGCTACTCCGCCGCCAGCCGCGGCGGCGGCCGCATCGACTCGACGCCGTCCACCGCCGTCGCCGAAACCGTCGTGCGCACCATGTAGCGCGGCTCATTGCCCGGCCACGGCCGGCCGCGATGCATGGTGGCGCGGTTGTCCCACATCACCACGTCGCCGTTCTTCCACTTGTGCTCGTAGGTCGTGCCGGGCGCGGTCGCGGCCTCGGTCAATTCCTCGATCAATTGCTCGCCCGCCTTCGGCTCCATGCCTTCGACCGCATAAGCGTGCGAGGCCAGATAGAGCGCGCTGCGTCCATTGACCGGGTTCTTCCACACCATGCGCCAGCATTGCGGCGACAGCGCCGCGAGCTCGTCGGTGGTGGCAACGCCGGGAGCGATCTTGCCGCGCGAATGGCCGTAGTGATGCCAGGCGAATGAATTCTCGAGCTTGTGCCGCAATTCCGGATCGAGCCGCTCGAAGGCGAGCCGGGTCGAGGCGAATTCGGTTTCGCCGCCCCTCGCCGGAATGGTGCGCGCCGACAGCACCGACGTCAGCGCCGGTACGCTCTTGAAGGAACTGTCGGTATGCCACAGCTGATTGGCTTTGTTGCGCATAGCATAGCGATGATCCTCGGGCACGACTTTGCCGTCCGGCCCGATCGTGGTGAGGATTACGAAATGGGTGCCGGTGCCGAGCGAGCCGACCTTGGTGATTTCGGGCGGACCGAAGCGGCGCGAGAATTCGAGCTGGCCCTCGCCGCTAATTTCCTGATCGCGGAACACCAGAACCGAATGCTCCTCGAACGCGGCGCGCACCGCGACATAGGTGGCGGAATCCGCCGCGACGTCGGCAAGCGTCACGCCGCGCAGCTCGGCGGCAAACCCGGGACCCAGAGGGATGATGTCCATCGGCAAATCCTCCGTGATATCTTTGTTGCCCGAATTTCCTCCAAAACGGCATGCCTGGCAAGACGATCTGGGAGATTCACGGCAGCCATGCCGGCGCCGCCGGTACTTTTGCGGGACAGTCGACATTGCGCTTTTTGCCCCGCGCGTTGCGCCTCGTGCGGTCTCGGATTAGGATTCACCAATGAAAAACAGGCGACGCGCGCTGCAAACATGCGCGGCGGGCCGAGGCGCGGGTTGGGGAACGCCCATTCATGCTGGAAGACTTCCTGCAGCGCCGGCCGTACAACGCCGTCACCGATCTCATCGACGCGCAAGTGGCGCGCGGCCTTGGCGAGAAGATCGCGTTCGTCGATTCGGATCGCTCGCTCACTTACGGCGAATTGCAAAATAGCAGCTGCCGGTTTGCCCACGCCTTGCAGGAGCGCGGTCTGCGGCCGGAAGAGCGGCTCGGCATTCTTTTATACGACACGGTCGACTTTCCGGTCGCGTTTTGGGGCGGGGTGCGGGCCGGCATCGTGGTGTTGCCGCTCAACACGCTGCTCACCGCCGAGCAATACGCCTACATCCTCGGCGACAGCCGCATGTCGGCCATTGTTGCCTCGGCGTCGCTCGCCAAAACGATCGCCCCGATCATCGATCGTCTGCCGCGCTTGCGCACGGTCATTCTCGCCGGCGCGAGCGCCGAGGACAAAGCCGCGTTTGCCGGGCGCGATGTGCACGATTTCACCGACCTCATCGCGCGCGGCCGGCCGGATCTGTTCACCGCGCCGACGCTGTCGGACGAAGTCGCGTTCTGGCTGTACACGTCGGGTTCGACCGGCGAGCCCAAAGGCGTCAAGCACATCCACACCACGCCGCTAGCGGCGGCGCGGCTGATGGGCCAGCGCGTTATCGGCATTCGCGAAGACGACGTCGTGTTCTCGGCGGCAAAGCTTTTCTTCTCCTACGGCCTGGGCAACGCCATGGCGTTTCCGATGTCGGTCGGCGCCACCACCGTGCTGTTGCCGCAACGGCCGACACCCGAGACGGTGTTCGAGGTCATGCGCCGGCATCGGCCGACGATCTTCTACGGCGTGCCGACGCTCTATGCCTCGCTGCTCGCGCACCGGGACATGACGCGCGGCGCCGGCTCGGATCGGCTTCGCCTCGCCATCTCCGCGGGCGAAGCGCTGCCCGCTCACCTCGGCGAGCGCTGGCGGGAGATGACCGGCGTCGATGTGCTCGATGGCATCGGTTCGACCGAAATGTTCCAGACTTTTCTTTCAAACCAGCCCGGCGACGTGCGCTATGGCACGACTGGCAAGCCGGTGCCCGGCTATGAGCTGAAGATCATCGACGAGCACGGCCAGCAGGCTGCCGACGGCGAGATCGGCGAGCTCATCGTGCGCGGCGCCACCGCCGGCGAAGGCTATTGGAACCAGCGCCATAAGAGCCGGCGCACGTTCGCCGGCGAATGGACATTTACCGGCGACAAATATTTCCGCGATGCCGAGGGCTACTACCGTTATTGCGGGCGCACCGACGACATGTTCAAGGTGAGCGGCATGTGGGTGTCGCCATTCGAGGTCGAGGCGGCGCTCGCCTCGCACGAGGCCGTGCTGGAAGCGGTCGTCATCGGCAAAGAGGACGCCGACGGGCTCGTCAAGCCGAAGGCCTTTATCGTGCTGCGCAACGGCTATGCCGCCGACGAGCGGCTCCTCGAAACTTTGCGCGTGCACGTCAAGCAATGCGCCGGGCCGTGGAAATACCCGCGCTGGATCGACATCCGGCCCGACTTGCCGCGCACCGCGACGGGCAAGATTCAGCGCTTCAAGTTGAGAGAATTGGAATCGTAAGCCGTCATTGCCGGGCGCGCAGCCACGTTCGCAATGACGTCAGCCAGCGCCCGCGTCGCGAAGCACCGACTGCGAAAGCCGCACCGGGTCGCGCTCGCCGCGCCGCGCTAATTCGATGATCCGGACCGCAACGGCCTCACGCTCGCGCGCCGCGTCGCCCGATAATTTGAGGGCCTGGCAAGCCGCCTCGAAAGCCGCCGACATCGCCTGCGTCGCCTGCGTCGC
>Ga0182015_10002888_pt1 | contig 19991 bp, 17 predicted proteins | sample 712P3MmetaG_FD_120478 | JGI IMG/M metagenome (GOLD analysis project Ga0182015, IMG submission 120478) | Permafrost microbial communities from Stordalen Mire, Sweden - 712P3M metaG | ecosystem: Environmental > Terrestrial > Soil > Wetlands > Permafrost | place: Sweden: Stordalen | collected...
CGAATGAAGTAAAACGGCGTGAGCAATCCGAACGTCAGGGTGCGCAGACGCCTTATCAGACTGTGGTCTTTTCCCACGGTTCCCGCCAGTACCATTCCGATGATGTAGGCTGGCAAGACTGCTTCGCTACCGGACCAAACCGCCAATCCTCCCATCGCGAACAGTAGGAAAAGTAGGTACTTGGCTTCGAGCTCAGAAACTCGTCCTCCATACTTCTTGAAGAATCGGGGTGTGAGAAAGGGGAGAATAGCGAAAACCACTACACTCACGCCTATGAAGACCAAGGTTTTCAGAGTGAAAGGCGAGAAGATCAGCCCCAGCGCAATGACCGTCCCCAGATCGTTAACGAAGCAGGCGGCCAGCACCGCCTTCCCAAAATCGGTAACGTTAAAACCCAGTTCCAGCATCACGGCGTAGACTACTGCCACGGAAGTAGTCGAAAGGGCGACGCCCGCTAGCCAGCTCGATCGTCCCGACCAATGCAAGATATAGTGGGCAACGGCCGTGCACCCAAAAAACGGGCCGAAGAAACCGACGAGTCCCACGACCGTCGCTTCTTTCCATTTCGTCCGGAAGATCTGAGGATCCAGTTCGGCACCGGCCAGAAACGTAAGAACGATGGCACCCGTTCCGGCGAGGAAACTGATCCAGCTCGTCTTCCCGCCAAGTTCAGCGTGCACGAAAAGCGCACCGATCACCAACTGGGCTACAGTGCCGACGACAATTTCGCTTAGAGCAGTGGAGATCCGGAACCAGATGGCAACCAGCGTCGCGATCAAGGCGAGGCCGACCCAAACAGCGGCCATTACCCACACGTTCTCCATGAAGCGCCACCTCGACTAGTTTCTGCGGATCATTGCCGGCACTATGATTCCGTGACAAAACAATCCGCTTGTCAGGAGTCATCAGCTGTTCCGGCTTAAGAATGGGACAGCGGTTGACGGTGAACTCCTTCACCTTTGCGACGCTTTTAGTACAACAAAAGACACATATCGAAGTCAACGGCATTCATCACCCAGTGCCGGTCAATGAATGTCGAACCATACTGAGCGTGAGAAATTTGGACAACGAGTTTTTTCTCGTTCAAGGGTCAGGCGGTTTGGGACCTTATCTCGGGTGTCCAGGATTGCAATTCTTCGACCTTGCGTTATGCGAACCGAATTAAGGTGCCGCGAGATGTGCGCGAAGATCGTCGGCGATCCGCTCTGGCGCACGATCGACTGCCGCTTCCCAGTGCAACCGCTCCAAGTACGCTGCGTCGCTCCGGTAATAAGGGAGCATCGCCGTGCGAGTGATCATCGAGAGATGTACACGCCAACCACGCGAGGCGTTCAGAGGACCCGAATAGAGCGCCAAGTTAAAGCTGTTGTACCCCGTCAATTCGTACCACTGGAGGACGCGCGCGATACCGTCCGAAAGTGAATTCAGGTCGTCATCCGTGAGGTCGAGAATGGTTTCGCAGTCCGGAACGACGGCCCTCACTTCATTGAAGCCGATCGGAGCAAAAGCAGTAATCCATCGGGTACGGCCAACCCGAGCCACAAATCGCAGCTCTCGGGCTTCTTCGGCTTCCGCCAAGTCTTCCCAATACGACCGGCCGTGGGCAGTCCAATAAGCGATACTGGCCTCACGCTGTAACCGCATGAGAGTTGTGGGGTGAGGATCGAGATATACCTGCGCGTGCGGATGGGGTAGCGATCCGCCGGACGGATACAAGTAATTTATGTTGTAGGCGCAGTTCTCGGCTCTCGGATCGAAAGCATGCACCTTGCGGACGTAATCCACGGCAACTGAGAGGTTGTCAAACAGTCGTTGCGGCGTGAACCCGTTCAGCGCAAGCCAATGTTGCTGCGAGAAAACCGCCACCGCAGCATACTGGGAGTAAGGAACGAGGTTGGGAAACAACACCGACTCTCCCCGCTCTAGGCGCCCACCGTGATGAATTGCCTCCAACACTTTGGGAGTGACCCTGCTGAGTCGATCTGGGCAGAACGGGCAGCCCGAATTGGGAGCTTGAAGAGGAGCTAGTGCGCCCTCATCAGCTTTCGAGAGTACGACGCCTTCGGCAATACGAGACGAGTTCCCCAGCAGCGGGTCAAACCGGACTTCCAGAGACTTCATCACCTCTGATCCATCGGGTGAGAGAAACCTGGCCGCAATTTGCTCCGAGCGAAAACGGATTGGGATGGTCTCGTCTTCTTTGTTTACGGCGAAGGCTGGGTCCAAGGACTCCCTCTCTTGACTCTAAATTACCCCGCGGGCTTGGCAAACTGTGTCAGAATGTTCTCACATCTTGTGGCCGATCGCTGTTTTCTGGAGGCTTCCATGTTGGATTGTCTCTTTTGCCGAATCGTGAAGGGCGAGCGGCCTTCAAATAAGGTCTACGAGGATGCGCGGGTTTATGCTTTCGAGGACGCCAACCCGCAGGCGCCGACACACATCCTGATCGTGCCAAAGACACACATCGCCGGACTCCAAGCCGCGAAGCCAGAACACGCCGAGGAAATCGGCTACTGTAATCTGGTCGCGGCAAAGATAGCTGCTGAACGCCACATTGACCAGTTTCGGATTGTTTGTAACACGGGTCCCAATGCTGGCCAATCCGTCTTCCATCTGCACCTACACCTGCTCGGCGGGCGTGACATGCGGTGGCCGCCCGGATAGGCGTTGTTATCGCGATAAGAGGTGTGTTGGGGAACCATTGATGACGGCAATGCGCATGTAGTCCGGTAGCACCGTGAGAAGATTAGTACGGAAATGATCTCCGCACTTGGCTTCCATTCTGGGCGGATTACGGGCTAACGGTAGTCATCCGGCTTGGACGAACGCACCAAGACTGGTCGCCTGAGAATTTGCTGATCAAGTGTCGAGGTCACGCTGGCTGCGGATTCAATCTGTCAACCATGTGTTTGCTCTGACACTTACGAAAGGGGCAGCATCCCTCGATTGTTTACCCACCAAACTTTTGTGCTATTCCCGTCCGACGACCGCACCCGATAGAATCCGTTTACCATCCAGAGCGAGTCGGACATGCTCCGACTCCCCAACCGAGCGCAAAGCGTCACGGTGGTCACAGCCTACGCAGGCTGGATGCGGCGATGAAGATCGCAAAGGAAGATCAACGATGACACAGCTTCTTTACTTGCCCACTGCTGCGGAAGCAGGGATAATCGCTACGGCGATCCCCGCAACCACTGATCCTCAACTGGGCGCGTTGCGCTGCCCGAACGGGCATGACTCAGCGTCCCTCCGCGATGTCCTGCACTCATGTTCGGGGCCTGTCACCACTACAACACAGAGGCGACATGGAACGAGTTCTGCATAACGTGCGGCGTTCGCCACGCGCCGTTCAGGATTTACTGGCACTTCTTTCGCATGGATGGCCGACTGCAACTTGCTAAGAATTACTGTGGGTACTGCGGGGCAAAGATAGTTAGCGGCAGGGTGTCTCGGTGAGAACTACTTCGCCAGCACCTTAGCTGCCAGTAGTTCCGCAGTTTCCCTAACGGTCTCATCTATGGCTTGGATGTAATGCTGCTGTGCGGTCTCAACTTTCTTGTGTCTCATCAGAGTTGCAATGTCCTTGGGACTCCCGAGATGTTGGGCATGCGTTGCCACCGTGCGCCGCAGAATCTGCCAGTTCAATCGTTCGATACCTGCCAGCATGGCTAAAGGATTCAGAACACGCTGCTGATAGTTTTCTTTGAGGATGAATCCACCGTCCGCGTTCGGAAATATGAAGTCCTCTTCACCATTTCGCTCAGTTTGGGCGTACCACTCACACAACCCAATCACGGCCAGTGCAGGCAACACCAACTGTTGCACGTCGCCTTCCGCCGTGGTCTTCGTGTATGGACGCAAAACCCCACGGTAAACAGTCTCGCTGATGGTCAGCGTTCGCTTCTCGGAATCAAAGCACTTCCACTTGAGTGCGAAGAGTTCAGAAGGTCTGAGGGCCGTCACAAGAATCAAGCGCAGCAGAGCACGCTCACGGCTTTGAAAAATCGTAAACCTGAACAGCTTCTTTATCTGCGCCAGTGTCAGGTAGGGACGATTCACTTTCTTGACCGCAGGAACACGCAGCAAACGTGCTGGGTTCTTGCGAACATAGTCCTGCTCCTCTGCTTCAGACATGATGCTGCGTAGAAAAATTCTAAGGTGCTTGACCGCAGACCCGCTGCGCTCTTTCGCTAGAGCCGTGAGCCACGATTGCATAGCAACGCCATCCATGTCCTCCAGCGCGACGCCGCCAAAGCGAGCATTGATGACCTTGAGCAGTTCGAGATTCGTTTGTCTGGTAGAGTCTCGCCAGTTTCCTTCCCTCATCGGTTGCCAGCGTTGCGTGATGAACCATTCCAGCGTTATCCGTCTGTCGGCGGTCAGACCAAGTTCGCTGACCATGCGCTCCCGAAGGGTCTCACGAGCCTTGGTCTTAGTGAATTGTTTGACGGGGCCGATGACGAAAGCTCGCTGCTGACGCTTCTTTTCACCCGTTTTGTAGTCGATGACCCAGCGAGAGAAATGACCGAGCCACTTGCCCGACTCCTGCGTCAGGTACCCCTCTTGGGACTTCACGTGCTAAGTGTATGCTGAGTAGAAGGTCTGCGTCAAGCGTAAACTACTGAAAAGATGGAGCGGGAGACGGGGATCGAACCCGTGACATCCAGCTTGGGAAGCTGGCGTTCTACCGCTGAACTACTCCCGCTCACTTGAAAGACTTAAGTAGATTTCAGCTCGTAGATCAGTGAGTCTAGCATCCGAAGGCGCCGGAAACAATCCGGGGCAGAGATCCCCTGTCGCTTGCGAGGACAGTCGCGCCCGCCATCATCCGTCGGTGTGTAACAGCGAACACGGCACCTCTCGTTTCATTTAGACTAGCTCAAGAGATCACGGTGTCGTCTTCCTCCAATCGACAACACGGCGCTTCGGGCGTGGCGCGCAATCAGCCCGCGGTTCCCGAACCTTCTTTCTCGGAACGAGCGCGCACGTTGGTCTACTTGGGCCGAATTGGCAGCCTCTCCACCATTTCCCGCAAGCAGCCTGGCTTTCCCTTCGGATCGGTAATGCCCTATGGACTGGATGAGCGGGGACGTCCGATATTCCTCATCAGCACCATGGCGATGCACACCCAGAACCTGCAGGCGGATCCGCGCGCCAGTTTGCTGGTTACGCAACCTTCCGGAGATGGCGATCCGCTGGGCGCGTCACGAGTGACGCTGGTGGGAAATGTTGCGACGATACCTGAACCGGAAGTGTCCGATGCTCGCAAACTCTATGTGGCGCGTTATGCCAATAGCAAGTACTGGGTAAACTTTGACGATTTCTCTTTCTATCGTATGGATGTACTGGATGTTTACTACGTCGGCGGATTCGGCGTAATGGGCTGGGTGCAGGCGCGAGATTATGATGCGGCACAGTCCGATCCACTGGCCGACGCGGCTGAGGGAATCATCGCGCACATGAACGCCGATCATCGAGATGCGCTGGTCGAGCTGGCTCGGGCACACGCTGGAGTTGAAGCGCAAGAGGCGGCGATGACCGCCATAGACCGCCTCGGGTTTCACGCACGCCTTAACACCGCGGAAGGAATGCGGGGAGTACGTATTGCGTTCCTACGGGAAGTTCAGAGCGCAAGCGAAGCTCGGGAAGTTCTGGTGGAGATGGTGCAGCGGACGCGTCAACCTTAAAGATCAAGCCGAGGAATTCCTCCAACAAGGGAAATGCCCGTATCCTTATCGGATACGGGCATTCATAGTGATCGCCTCGAGAGCGTTTTCGATTAGACCGCTTGAACGTTCTCCGCTTGCCAGCCCTTGGGGCCCTTGGTCACGTCGAACTGCACGGTTTGGCCTTCTTGCAGGCTGCGGAAGCCGCCAGCCTGAATCGCGGAGAAATGCACGAAAACGTCTTCGCCATTTTGACGGCTGATAAAGCCATAGCCTTTGGCGTCGTTAAACCACTTCACTGTTCCTTGTTCTGCCATTGATAGTCCTATTCCTGTTTCTTGAAATGTGCTATGGAAGATTCGCTGCTAGTGAGGGGGTGACGCTGGTTGGCGATACCGACCTTCAATTGCTTGTGAGTCAAACTTAGCTGAGCTTGATTATACACGATGTCCCAAAATTGCACACAAAAAAGTTCAAGTGAACAAGGGATGGCCGGAAGACGCTGAAAAGCGGCTTAGGATGGAAGCCATTCGGTTTCTCCGGCGAACCGGATCAGAGTTATTTGGAGGTACTTCCATGGGGAATTTCTACACCGACGGATCTCCAGGGACGCGCGGTTTGAGTCGGTCAATCGAGTTAGCGATCCTTCCCTGCTGGAGCCCTCTACGTGACAACTCGTCATGGGCATCATTTCCGCAGCCCATGGGATGGGCATCGAACTGATGATCCATGAAACCTAATCGTAGCCAGGATCGCCAGCAGGAACTGTTCAACCAGCGTGCCACGAAACTTCGGACGGTCGGAGTGCACCACTATGGCTTGGCATGTGACATCGTGCGCGTAGTCGCGGGCGAACCTTGCGTGGAAGGGCGGTTTTTCTTTTCTAGGACAGCTTGCTCAGAGTAGTGGAATGATCTGGGGCGGAGATTGGGGAGCACCTCACATTAAGCACAGCTTCGTCGACAGCGTGCATGTGCAGCGTTGCACCGTGGCCCGGCAAGGGACCTTTTCGCTGGCGCATGGTTTCCGGACGAAGCCTACAATCCCTGCGAGGACCATCAAAAATCTTCTGGCCTCTGTTATTAAGCCACCGACGAGAGCAAGCACAGCAGCGGGCAAGGCGCGCCCCGGTTTTAAGAGGACTTAGCAACGTTAAGTCTCCTCGTCGTGACAGGTGCCATCTTGCGGACTTTTGAACCTCGCTGCAGGTTCTATGCCACTGGATTACTATGTTCGTTGCCGTTCTGCCATTCTCCAGCCAGCTTAGAGGACTCTGACCTATGGGTCGACGTAAAAACGATGTGACGTGTACCAGAAGTCGCCGGTCATTTCTAAAAACTGCTGTTATCGGCGGTGCGGTTGCAACCTTTACCCCTCGTTATCCCGCGCTGGCGGCGGCTCGCGAGATCGCGCAGCTAGAAACAAGCACCGATATTAAGTCTTTCGAACTGGATGAAATCACTATCTCCGACCTGCAAGATGGGATGCAGTCCGGCAAGTTCACCGCCCGTTCTCTGGTTGAAAAATACTCAGCCCGCATCGACGAGATCGACAAGCACGGTCCTGCCATCAACAGCGTGATCGAGTTGAACCCCGACGCTCTCTCGATTGCCGAAACTCTCGATCAGGAGCGCAAAGCGAAAGGCCCGCGGGGGCCGCTGCATGGCGTTCCTGTACTGATCAAAGACAATATTGATACCGCCGATCGAATGATGACCACCGCCGGTTCGCTCGCGCTGGTCGGCTCGAAGCCGTCGGCGGATTCCTTCGTTGCGCAGAAGCTGCGAGCCGCTGGCGTTGTAATTCTGGGGAAGACGAATCTCAGCGAGTGGGCCAACATCCGCTCCAGCCATTCGACCAGCGGATGGAGCGGCCGTGGCGGGCTCACCAAAAATCCCTACGCGCTTGACCGGAATCCCTGCGGATCGAGCTCAGGTTCTGGCGCGGGAGTGTCGGCGAATCTGTGCGGCGCCGCCATCGGGACGGAGACCGATGGGTCGATCGTTTGTCCTTCGTCGTCGAATGGCCTTGCGGGCATCAAGGCTACGGTCGGCCTGGTAAGCCGCGGCGGCATCATCCCAATTTCGCACAGCCAGGATGGGGCTGGCCCCATGTGTCGGACGGTGCGCGACGCCGCAATTTTGCTAGGCGCGCTTACTGGAGTCGACCCGCGAGACTCTGCGACCAACGGCAGCCAAGGCAAGTCGTTCACGGACTACTCTCCGTTCTGCGATCCCAATGGTCTAAAAGGCGCCCGCATCGGAGTAGCCAGAAAGTACTTCGGCTTCAGCGACGTTGTCGATGCTCTTATGGAGCAGTCTCTCGATGCCATGAAGAAGCAGGGAACCATACTTATTGATCCCGCAGATATTGAGACTCTGGGTAAGTTCGATGAAAGCGAACTGCTGGTTTTCATGTATGAACTTAAAGCTGACTTGAACGCGTATCTCGCAGGTCTCGGCCCGAATTCTCCCGTGCGGACGTTGCAAGACATCATCGACTTCAACGACCGCAATCGACAAAAAGAAATGCCGTATTTCGGACAGGACCTATTTCTGAAAGCCGAAGCCAAGGGCCCGCTAACTGAGAAAGCCTATCTTGATGCGCTCGCGAAGAACCACCAACTTGCCCGCACCGAAGGGATTGACGCCACCATGGACAAGTACCATCTTGACGCGATCGTCGCCCCCACGGGCGGTCCCGCTTGGCTGACGGACCTGGTGAACGGCGATCACGTGGCGGGAGGGAGTTCGAATGCCGCGGCAGTCGCGGGGTACCCGAATATCAACGTCACCGCCGGATTCATCTCGGGCCTGCCGGTGGGAATCTCTTTCTTTGGTCGACCCTGGAGCGAACCGACTCTCATCCGCTTGGCCTTCGCTTTTGAGCAGACTACGAAAGCTCGACAATCCCCGCGCTTCTTGTCAACGATCGGAGCCGGATAGAAGTCTCTCTTATTCATCCCGATTGTAAAAGTAGTCCCGAATTGTCATCACAGAACCTCGGCCTTGGTCAAAAATCGCATCGAATATGGGATTGGATGTCACTCACACCCATGTTAGCCTTAGTTACACAAGGGGGTATCGATGATACTCGACAAAGTAGTTCTTTCCCTGCAGAAGGAGTACTCCCGTCTTGAAAAACAGATGGGACAAGTAGGGAAAGCGCTGGACGCTCTCGGTCACGCCAGTGGGAAAAAGCTCAAGAAGACAGGCCGTACCTTGAGCAAAGATGCTCGCAGACGAATTGCCGAGGCGCAAAAGCTACGCTGGGCGAAGGTCCGAAAGGCCAATGCCAAGCTAGTGAGGTCGTAGTCGTCGTAATGCTTTCGCAAGCACCGCAGCCGGCCTCGTTCGTAGCCTCAAATTTGCGGACGAGGCCTTAGCTCGGAAGTTATCCTGGTTGAATCAGACTCTCCCAGCCCTTCGATTTAGAACCACCTCTAAGTCCAGCGGAACCACCTCAGAGCTAAAGCAAAGGAAACTCCTCCCCACAGAAACATCACGAATAGGCGCGGCCATTGATGGATCAAAGGTGTGCCCTCCAGAATGCTGGCGCGCAGAGCGTCGTTCAGAGCAGTAAGTGGCAGTGCCTTGATCAAAGGCTGAATTACGGTGGGAAAGCGCTCGTAAGAAAAGAACACTCCAGAAAAAATCCACATGGGCATCATGACAAGATTCATAAGCCCGCTTACGCTCTCGATTTTCTGTGCCCGGCTTGCGGTCAGCAATCCAACTCCGCCAAAGCACATCGCACCCAGCGCTCCGATGAACACGATCGCGAAGATTGATCCCAGCACTTTCATGTGAAACACGAGGACGCCGAGCGTCAGGAGCAATCCGATTTCAATAATCATCAGCACCAGACGGCTCGACATGAGCGCGAGCAAAAAATCTCCCCGGCGCATGGGCGTGCCCACGAAGCGCTTCAGCAGCTTGCGCTGACGCATGTCGACCAGAGCGAATCCAATGCCCCACATCCCGGAGTTCATCAGATTCATGCCGAGTAATCCGGGAATCAGGAAGTCAATGTAGCGCGAACCCGGTTCGGAAGAAGTAACCACGGTCGTCGCTACCACATCTTTGCGGCCGGCTGCCGCCTGCAGCGCGCTATCCACTTCGGCTTTTGCCAGGACACTCTCGGGCCGCGCCGGATCGAAGCGATAACGCAGTCCGCCCTTTCCGTCGGGTTCGATTACGAGATCGTACTTCCCCAAACGGAATCCTTTTCGCGCAGCCGACTCGTCTTGCACGTCGACTTTGAAGGATGCGTGTTGCGGAGAGCGTTGCAGTAACTCCTCCGCTTCTTGCGCTCCCACTCCGGCAACGATTGCAACTGAGGATGCATCCGCGGGCTTATTGCGGAAGGCAATTCCGAGACCCGCGGCCAGCAGCAGTGGAAACACGAAAACCCAGAAGACGACCTCCGGTTCGCGCTTCAACTCCAGCATGCGCGCCATCAGCAGATGAAGGTAACCGGACCATCTGCCATTCCGCTTCGGCGGGCGATTCCGCGGAGCCGTTGGTTCCGCAATGGACGTTTGTTGGGCAACACTCATGGACGATTACCTACCGCGTTTTCGGCTTCCACTTATTCAGGAACTCGAGCAACGCTTCCGGCGTCAGGGATCGTGCGTCCTCGAATTCGCCATTTTTCTGGCTCACCACTAGCTTGCCATCGCTCTCGACAACCGCCAACGCGGGAATACCCTTGTTCAGCGGCACTTCGAACTGCTTCACCAAGTCGGCATTCTTTTTTTCATCAACTCCCAGGTCGACATGCACCACCTCATAGCCCGCCATAACCGATGCGAAGTCGGACCGATGAAACGCCAGATCGAGCACGTGGCAGTCGTAGCACCAGTTGGCGCCGAAAACCAGCAGCACGCGCTTGTCCTGGCTTGCAGCTTTCTCCTCGGCTTCCTTGATCTCCGCGTGTGCATCCGCATCCGTCGGATAGATGTTCTTGTTCATGTCGGACGGCTGTTTAAGGTGAGGCGCATCCGCTCGTTCCGAGCTTATCAATCGCCATTGCTCGCCCTGCTTTTTCCACCCTTGGCCATTGGTTATGCTCAGAGTCTGGCCATTCGGCAACTGCACCTCGGTTTTGAAAACATCACTCGTGCCCCAGGGCCGTTCGAGGACTGCAACAATTTCTAGTCCCATGCTTCTCGCCTTCAGACCCAGCCAGAAACTGACGTCCGCATCCGCGCTGGTCACGATGCCGTTCGCCTGAACCTTCGGCACCGGGTCGGCGCTGTAGAGCGACTTTAAAGCCACCGCGTCTCCCGCGAGGACTGCGGCCCTCCACTGCTCGAGCGGAGCAAACCCGGCCGGCGGGCGGGCCGCGGGAGTCTGCGTAAAGCCATACTCTCCACCAAACATCGCAGCCGTCATTCCGGCCAACAAAACTACGCAACGAAAATGTCTCGTCACACTCGTGTACATCCTTAGGCCTCGTGTCATTCTTCCCGCAAATGCCGCCCCGTCAGCCGCACAAACACATCTTCCAGACTAGCTTGACGCGTAGTCAGATGCTGCAACTCACTTCCCCGTTTCCCAACCGCTTCCAACAGCGCCGGAATTGCCAGGTGGGGCTCTTTCACATTCAACGACAACATGCCGTCATCTTCGCGCACAGACTCGACGCTAGGCAGACCCAGCCAGACATCGAGGGCTGCGCCATCAGAATTCCCGCTGATGGCAAACTCCACCACATGATGACCGCCCAGCCGCTCAATCAAATTCGCGGGCGAACCCTCCGCAATGATCTGACCATGATCAACGATCGCCAGCCGGTCGCAAAGACGCTCCGCCTCATCCATGTAATGCGTGGTGAGCAGCGCAGTGCCGCCGTCGCGTTGAAACTCGCGAATAATGTCCCACAGTTGCCGCCGGCTCTGAGGATCAAGCCCCGTGGTCGGTTCATCCAGAAAAAGAATCTTCGGATTGCAAACCAGAGCCGTCGCGACCGCCAGCCGCTGCCTTTGCCCGCCGGAAAGCTTGCCCACCCAGGCGTCGGCTTTCTCCGTCAGTTGCAATTGCTCCAGCACGTCATCAGACGAACGCGGTTGGCGATAGAAGCTGGCAAACAATTCCACGGTTTCGCGCACTGTCAGCTTCTCGGACAGCCGCGTCTCCTGCAGAGAAATCCCGAGCCACTCCCGCATCTCGCGCGCATTCTCATGCCAGGAGTGACCGAAGATGGATACTTCGCCCGAAGTCGGCTCCAGCAAGCCCTCGAGGATTTCGATGGTCGTGGTCTTCCCTGCTCCGTTGGGACCGAGAAGGCCGAAGCATTCTCCGGTTCGAATCTCGAGGTTCAAGCCGCGCACGGCCTCGACTTTACCGTCGTAAGTCTTGCGCAAGTCGCGACATTGGATGGCTACAGCCACGCTGGCATTCTAACGAAATTATTGGAGGCACAGGTTAATGATCTGCAACCGTTTCGTACGGGTACTGGAGGAGAATGCGGATTCATATTTGGCCTGCTAAAATACCGCATCGGCGAATATTGTCCCGGCATCTTTTTCTCATGCGCATCCCCAAGCGCGGCTTCACTTGACGGCTCACCCACTTCCAGCCATGAGTTCCCCTGCTCTCCGTTTGAGAACACGAAAGGAAGCCGCTTATGCTGCGCAAGTTCTGCATATTGTCGTCTGTGCTGTTCGTCCTGACCCTGTCACTCGCCGCCCAGGATTCCCGTCACTTCACATTTCACTACTCCTTTACAGTAAAGAACCTTCCCGCTGGACAAAAGATTCGGATCTGGATTCCCGAAGCGCACTCGGACGCCTATCAAGAAGTAAAGGTCGTCTCTGCCCATGGCGATCTGCCGTTGAAAAAGACCAGCGAATCAAAGTATGGAAACCAGATCTATTATGCCGAAACGAGTTCTGCGCCGCCGGAGCTGCACTTCGATATCGAATATGACGTGACGCGTCATGAGCGTGTGGCGCTCGGATCGGCGGCCCATGTGGTTGCCGTTTCGCTTTCATCCGCGGAAAAGCGGCAGGACCTGCAGCCCGACGCGCTGGTACCCATAACCGGTCTGCCGGCTGATTTAGCCGCTAAGGTCACTGAAGGCAAAACTCAGGCGCTCGACAAGGGCCGCGCGATCTACGACTACGTGTTCACCACCATGCGCTACGACAAGACCGGAACTGGTTGGGGACATGGCGACGTTCTCTATGCCTGCGATGCGAAGAAGGGCAATTGCACCGACTTCCATTCCCTATTTATTGCCATGGCTCGCTCTCAGGGCATTCCAGCACGCTTCGAAATCGGATTTCCGCTTCCTCCCGACAGGCACTCGGCCGAGATCGCGGGCTACCACTGCTGGTCGGATTTCTATATTGATGGCAAGGGCTGGATTCCAGTCGACATCTCCGAAGCCTGGAAGCACCAGGAAAAACGCGACTACTTTTTCGGTTCGCACGACGTGAATCGCGTGCAATTCAGTATGGGCCGAGATCTGCGCCTGAACCCTCCCCAGGATGGCAAGCCGCCAAATTATTTTGTCTATCCCTATGTCGAAGTCGATGGACGGGAATATCCGAATGTATCCTTGGCCTTCTCGTTTGCTGACGTTGGCGCAGCCGTCGCGATGAAATAGCTCGACGTGCGCCTCGGGAACTGGTGTTCCAGCGGCTTATCGCGCCGCCACCATCTCCCCGGGTCCGCTGGGAGGCTCGGGCAAGTCTGGCGGCGGCATCATCGGGGGCGGCGCAGCTCCGTTTGCCGGCTTGGGCACGTCCTGCTGATCTTCTCCCGGACGTCTGAGGCTTGGAGCGTTCGCTGGGTGCTGCTCTGGTTCCTTTTCTTTCTTGGCTTCTTTCACCGTGTCAGGTTGCAAGACAACTTCTTTTTCGGTGCGTACGATCTTTTCGCCGTCCACTTTCATGGTCTCAACCCGCACCACCTCATCTCCCACGAAGCGAACGAAATCCACGTCGGCCGGGGCCTCGCCATAAATCCACTCTTCGTAATTAATCTCGCCGGCACGCTCCCTCACCTTCTTCGGAGGCTTCCCCTTAGCATGAAGCACCATTTCCTGATTCATGCCAACGAGCACGTGATGCGCCTGGATCGCTTCCTTCACTTTCGGAGGAACTGTATCCAGATATGCTTGTTCTTTGCTACGGGCGTTGAAGTCGAGCACCGGACGTATTAAATCGCGCAATTGCGCGGCCGTCATCTCGGGAACGTATTTGTCGAAATAAAGGTCGAGGTAGGAGCCGTGAGGATTCGATTGGGGCTCGTTCGGTCCAGTCTGCAACGGTCCGTTCGCACCAGAAATCTGCACTCTTTGATACCACTTCTGTCTGCGAATCGGGCCGCCGTTAATCTCGAAATGAATGTGATCGTTCTTTATCTGAACGAAAGAAATATGAGCGGGATCTCCCGGCCTTACCGCCGGCCCCCAAAGGTTCAGAGCCTGCTGCAATTCCTCGCCGTTGGGAGTGATTACGCCCTGCTTTAGCTGCAGTCCCTTCGTGCCCATCGGGAAAGCGGTACGGGCGTAAACCAGCTGGGTTTCGAAGTCGCGAATGATTTCATAGCGCGTCTGCTTCGCCATACGCGGAGCGTTGGGCGGAATCGGCGCTGGAGCTGCAGGTTGATCGCTAGCGGACTTAGCGGGAGCCGACTGTGAAGTCCGGAGCTGCCCAGGATCACTTGCCTGGCCGTAAAGCAGAGAAGAGGCGGACAGAATCAGGAAGGCGAGAAGGGCTTCACTCCGAAAGCATCGCATACTGCACCCCGAGGCGTGATGCACATTATATGCGATCCCGGGCTACTAGAGGTTGCTTTCTATTCAGGATAAAAGAGGGAGCCTAGACGCTTTCCGGGCCCCGTTTTTTGTGCTGCTGGCACTTGGTCATGATGGCCGAGCGGAGACGGGTGCGGAGATCTTCGGGCAATTCGTAGAGCTGGGAGTCGCGATAGATCTCGATGGTCTTCTTGGTGGTATCGCAGACCACGTAGCAGTTGTGGCACCAGGAAAGATGGTTTTCCAATTCAACCTTTGTGGGTTTGTCGAGGACGCCGTCCAAATAATTGGTCAGCTCGTGCAAAAAATCAGAGCATTTCACTGTTCGCCATCTCCACTCTCGCGTTTCTGAAAGTAACGTCCTAACCGCTCTCGAAGCTGCAAGCGCGCGCGCAGCAGCCTCGATTTGACTGCCGGCACGCTCAATTCCAGAGCCGCCGCAGTCTCCTCGGTGGACAATCCTTCCACGTCCCTGAGTACAAACACGGTCCGAAACCCTGGGGGGAGGCCTTGGATCGTTTTACTTAATATCTCGCGTAGTTCCGCCTGCGTATATTGCTGTTCAGGATTCGGACTCCAATCCGCGATCTCCCGCGGAAGCGAATCGTCTTCCGTCTTAATGTCTTCGTCCAGCGAAACTGTGCGCTCGGGCTTCTTGCGGCGCAACTTCATCAACGCTTCGTTGACGGCAATGCGCACCAGCCAAGTATAAAATTTCGACTGCTCCTGGAACTTTGCCAGGTTGCTGTACGCCTTTAGAAACGCTTCCTGCACCACATCTTCCGCATCCTCGCGGTTTTGCGTGATGTGTTGCGCGATCCGAAAGACGTTGCGATCGTACCGGCGAACCAACTCTTCAAATGCGGAGTCGTCGCCTTGCTTGGCCGCCCGCACCAGCGTCAGTTCATCACTGACAGGATCTTCCAGTTTGTTTTGGATGGTTCCCATTCTCTCGGCGATGCAGTATTTTGCGGGTAACGAACCGCTGCACTCAAAAGTTAAACTGTTATTCTACTTGGTAACCTGCGTATTTGCCCAACCGGATTCCGGTTTCGCAAGGAATGAGATTTAGGATAGAGTCGAGAGTGAGCGGTACCCGGTCGAACACGTCCTGACGTACTCTGGGACAGTCCCACAAGTGCCGTATAATCAGCAGTTAGGGCAGCTCTTTCGACTGCCGCAAGCGGACAGGCGCGATTCTACAGGGAAAACGGTCTTCAAGCATGGCGGAACCGAATCGGAAACAGGGGCAGTCAACTGAGATTGAACAGATCGTAGCGCGCGCCGTGTCTCAGGCCCTTCGGGACCACCTCCCGCAATTAGAAGAACAGATTGCCAAACAAGTGTTGGAGGCGTTGCCCGCTCCCGTTAGCGAAGCTCACGGTATTACGCAAGAGAGCTCCGGCACTCTGGTTCATGCAGTTTCGACTATCCATGCAGGGTCCACTCAGAAGGAAGTCTTGCGAGCTCTGTTGGACGCTGGAAGTGAGCACTGCGCTCGCATCGCGCTGTTCGTCGTGAAAGCCGGCGCGGCATCCGGATGGCAAGCTCGCGGCTTCGGCGAAGAGGAAGCGGTGAAGGACTTCCCGCTCGATTTGAACGCCGGACCGGTTTCCCACAGTTATCACAATCGGGTGGCAACGCCGGGAAACATCGCGGAAATGGGTCGACAATTCGTGGGGCAGTTCGGCAGTCCGGCCAACGAACAGATTCTGGTCCTGCCGCTGGCGCTCAAGGATAAGGTGGCTGCTCTGGTTTACGCGGACGGCGGCGACACCGGCAAGTTGAGCTCCCATGCCCTGGAATTGCTGGTGCTCGCGACCAGCGCATGGTTGGAAGTAATTTCGCTGCGCAAGCATGCAGTGCCCAAGGATGACGGCGACGTGGCAGCGAGCTCGGTGGAGAGAGCTGCCCCACCGGTGCAAACCGTTTCTTCGTATTCCGATCCCTTCGCAGCTCAGGCGCCTAAGCACGTACCCGCGAGCGCTCCGGCGGTGCCCGAACCCGCTGAGGTCGTGGAAGTGGCTTCGGCTCATGCCGCTGCAGCCCCCGCTGTGGCGACTGATCCCTTGGCCGGCCTTTCTGCTGAAGATGCCGATGTCCATCGCAAAGCGCAGCGTTTCGCTCGCCTGCTGGCCGATGAAATCAAGCTCTACAACCAGGCGAAGGTGGCTGAGGGGCGGCGTAACAAAGACTTGTACGACCGCTTAAAAGAAGACATCGATAAGAGCCGGGGGACGTTCCAGAAGCGCTACGGCAGCACGGTCGCTGCCAGCGGGGATTATTTTCAGAACGAACTGGTGCGCAGTTTGGCGGAGGATGACGTCTCGATTATGGGGGCAAATTTCCGCCGCTAGTTTTTCCGATTTTTTTGGCAGTTGCCTTTACGCGAAAAGTAAAAAGTGGTTCGATCAGTTTCCAAGGGTTGGTGGGTGCTCGCCGCTGCAGTTCTCTGCAGCTTCTTTGGCGCTCTGCGGACTTCGGCAGAGGCGCCTTCTCCAGTTTTGTCCAGCTCGCTTCAAGATCAAGCCGAGACATCTCCGGCGAAACCAGCTCAAGACGCTCCTACCGCTGGAACCAGTACCACAAAGAAAACTCCGGCAAGAAATGCGGCTACTGCCAAGAAACCAACCACTAAGGGCGCCAAACGCCACTATACCAACGCTCGAAAGTCGCGGACCATTTCTCCGCGCGTCCGGCGCATGCGTCAGGCGTTTGTGGCCTCGACCAGCCTGCGGCCTATGGCGGAGCAATTATTGCAGGATCGTTCGCCCCCCGCTTATGGCGGAGTGCAAGCCTACGCCCACGCCCATAGCAAAGAAGACGCGGGAGCGCTGGCCTGGCTGGTACTCGGCTACGCCCATGTGCTGGATAAAGACTATGCCAAAGCGATCGACCCCCTGAATCGCGCCAAGATTCATGCTGGGGATCTGGGTGATTATGTCGCCTACTATCTGGGAGTTTCTTACCTGCAAACGGGATACACGGCGGAGGCACTCGCCAACCTATCAGACTTTGCCAAAGCGCATCCTGACTCATTGTTGGTACGTGACGCCCAGGTGAGCTATGCGGACGCACTGCTGCTCGAAGGGCAAGCAGCGGAGGCAACCTCTTTGTTAGAACGGATTCGCGCGCCAATCCGCTCGGATGTGGAATTTGCCTTGGGGCGCGCGTACGCCGCGTCCGGGCAAACGGCGAAAGCCGCTGAGACGCTCGACAATATTTACTACACCATGCCGGGTAGCGCCGAAGCGGACGCGGCGTACGCCGAACTAAGAAAACTTCCATCCGTTCCCGCGCCGACAACTGCTCAACTGAAGACCCGGGCCGAGGGATTGCTGAGCCGTCGGCGTTATGCGGAGGCGGCAGATGAATATCGTAGCTTGGTGAATGTGGCCAGCCCTGAAGATCGGCCCAAGATGCAACTTGCCTTGGCGGACGCGCTGCATCGCGGTGGCAGGAACCGCGACGCTAAGCAGGTACTCGATTCGCTGGGCAGTGTGAGCGGCGAGGTGATCGCGCAGCGGCTGTATCTGCTGGGTCAAGTCGCCTTCGCCGCGAACGACAATGATGCCTTCTACCGCACAGTCGACGAGCTGCGGCAGGCCGATCCGACGAGCCCGTGGCTAGAGCAGGCATTACTGTCGGCGGCCAATTTGCATCTGGTGCATCACGAGTACGACCAGGCCCTCGATGCATTCCGTGAGGCGCAGGTGCGTTTCCCGAATGGGCCGCGGGCTTCCTACGTGCATTGGAAAGCTGCGTGGTTGACCTTGCGCCAGGGCCGCAACGAGGATGCCAAGAAGGCTTTCGAGCAACAAATCGCGCTCTATCCTTCGGGTGGAGAGACTCCCGCGGCTCTGTATTGGCGCGCCCGTCTGGCGGAGGAAGACAACCAGTTCGTCATGGCTCGAGCGTTTTATCAGAAGCTGTCGGATCGCTATCGCAACTTCTACTACGCAGAATTAGGCAGAGAGCGATTGAAGCATCTCCCTCCCGCAGGCGACGCGACGACCGAGTATGCCTTGCTCGATCGCGTCCCTCCGCTCGACAGAAGTGGCAAAGTGACTGAGTCAGAGCCACCGGCGGATGAACTCCACGTGCAGAAGGCAGAGCTGCTCGGCAATGGTGGACTTATCGATTTTGCCGTGCGCGAACTGCAGGCGGCTGCGGCGAATGAGGGTGGAAGCTGGGCGCCCGCGGAGACTGCGCAACTCTACGTGGAAACTGGACACTACGACCGCGCCATCGAGTACATGAAGCACTCCGCGCCCAATTACTTTGCCCTCGACATTCCTGATTTGCCGAGAAAATATTGGGAGGCACTCTTCCCAAAACCTTATTGGAACGATCTAAAGCGATTTTCATCTGCCAATGGACTGGATCCTTATCTCGTAGCTTCGCTGATCCGGCAGGAATCTGAATTTAATCCGAATGCGGTTTCGCGGGCCAATGCGGTTGGCCTGATGCAGTTGCTGCCCAAGACCGGCAAACTCGTGGCCAAGGAAGAGAAGTTGAAGCGATATAGTGCCAGCCAGTTGTACACGCCCACGGTGAATATGCAGTTAGGCACGCGCTATTTCCGCGGCATGGTCGACAAGTTTGGCGGATCATTCGAGTATGCGCTCGCCGCCTACAATGCAGGATCCGACCGAGTGGACGAGTGGCTCGCCCAGGGGAAATATCGCGATCCGCAAGAGTTCGTGGAATCGATTCCCTTCACCGAGACGCGCGAGTATGTTCAGGCGATCCTGAGGAATGCCAGCGTGTACAAGCAGCTGTATGGAACACCGTAAGCCTGAGTTCCCGGACCAGAGGCTATAGGAACTGGGGAGCGCGACACGGTGTCTCTATCTAACATAAAGCTGAGTTGCAGAGGAGCGCCAACGCCCGGTGCCGGATTGTCTTAACTCGTGGCAACCGTACGGGTGCCGCTGGACCCTTGAATATCTATGGCGGTCGATGGACTGGCTCATTCGCGGCCATGTAGCGCTCCTGTCGCTGATGCTGGTTAACACGGCTGACATCGTCTGCCACCGCTTCTATCGCTACAGAGAAGCCCGCAAGCAATCCTGTGCTTTTGTTCGCGACACCGCATCCGCATTGCGAGAAGGAGATTTCGGAGAAGTCACCAAGATCGCCGAACGCAATCGCCTCGGCCACGTTGCGAACGTAGTCACCGCCGGCCTGGCCGCGTTCGCTTCCGCGCCGCCGCAATTCACAGACGGGGAAGCTATTGACGCCGCCGAACGCGCCTTTCAGCGCCATCGCCAGAAGTTTGCTGCAGAACTGAGACTCGGCCTTGGCACTCTCACCACAATCGCCTCCACCGCCCCTTTCATCGGACTTCTTGGCACCGTGTTTGGTATTTTTGGAGCGTCTAGAGGGGTTGCCATGCAGAAAGACGCCGCGAGGGCGTTGGTCGCCTCGGGCCTAGCCGAACTTTCGCAGTTGAGCACTCCGGATTCAGTTAAGTGCTTTGGAATCAGTCGAGGTTATTGAAAGGTCTCCACCACAAACAGCCCAGCTACCGGATGGTCTGGACCTCGATTTCGA
>Ga0182015_10002889_pt1 | contig 19989 bp, 9 predicted proteins | sample 712P3MmetaG_FD_120478 | JGI IMG/M metagenome (GOLD analysis project Ga0182015, IMG submission 120478) | Permafrost microbial communities from Stordalen Mire, Sweden - 712P3M metaG | ecosystem: Environmental > Terrestrial > Soil > Wetlands > Permafrost | place: Sweden: Stordalen | collected...
GCATTGGGCTTGAATGTGACTTCGATTGTGCAACTGGCCTTTACTCCTAAGGACGCAGCGCAGTTAGTCGTTTGGGAGAAGTCGTTGGGGTCTGCGCCAGCGACCGCGATGCCGATGTTGGTCAGCGCTGTGCTACCTATGTTCGTGAGCGTCACCGGTTGGGCGGCGCCACTCTCGCCGACCTTTACGATTCCGAAGGTGAGATTCCCGGTACTCAGATGTGCCACCGGATCGATCACCAGCGCCCTCAGGTTGACGGTTTGCGGGCTGCCAGCCGCATTGTCGTTGATTTTCAGAGTGGCTGTCTGAGTGTTGTAGAAGGGCGACGCCGGTGTCTTCGACGGAAAAGAGGACGGAGTCGGGGGCGGACACCTGAACGGTGACGCGCACATGGGCAATGGGCGTGAACTTGAGGGCGTTGGAGATGAGGTTACGCGGAATCTGGGAGACCTTGCCTTCGTCGCCGTAGAGCTTTGGCAGGTCGCTGGCGTCATCGAAAACGGGTTCGACCGAATTGTGTTATCTCCTCGTACGCCCGTGACCACAGTAGTTGTTGGGCCCGGCGCCAGCGCCGCCAGCTGCGAAGATCTTCTTCTTGTTAAGGTGTTTCATCGCCGGTCTATCATCGCTGATCGGGCCGCGGCGAAACCACCGGACCCATACCGGCAGAGAAGAAAAATTCGCTGAATTTCCCAGGCAACCTTTCCATGGCTTCTCGTCATCCACCGAACGCTCCCTTCAGGCGACAGGGCCCGGGTGCAGCCGCGCTGCGGCTCATTTTCCGGAGAGAACTTCAGTTACTCCAGCAGGAGTCTCTTATGGCGACAGCGGCTGAACCTACGCCCAAATCGAAAAATCTCCAGAAAAGTCTGCCCACCAACGGGTCCGATACTGTAGTAACCGACTACCTTCCCATCATCCTGATGGGCCTCCAGACCATGAAGGACGGCGACTTCAGCGTGCGCCTGCCCGGCTCCTGGACTGGCCTCGCGGGCAAGATCGCCGACCACTTCAACGAGATTGTCTCCGCCAACGAACAGATGGCGCGCGAGCTGAAGCGCGTCGGCCAGCACGTCGGCAAAGAGGGCAAGACCCGCGAGCGCATCCGCGTACCCCGCCACCAGGGCGCCTGGGACGACATGGAGACCTCCGTCAACACCCTCATCGAAGATCTCCTCCGCCCCACGAACGAAGTCACTCGCGCCATCGCCGCCGTCGCCCAGGGCAACCTCACCCAGACGGTCCGCCTGGACGTTGACGGCCGGCCCCTTGAAGGCGAGTTCCTCCGCTCCGCCACCATCGTCAACACCATGATCCAGCAGCTCGGTGTGTTTACCGCGGAAGTGACGCGCGTGGCCCGCGAAGTCGGCACCGACGGCAAGCTGGGCGGCCAGGCCATGGTGCCCGGCGTGGCCGGAACCTGGAAGGACCTCACCGACTCGGTCAACTCCATGGCCTCGAACCTCACCGGCCAGGTTCGTAACATCGCCGAAGTCGCAACCGCCGTTGCCAGCGGCGATCTTTCCCGCAAGATTACCGTCGATGTGCGCGGCGAAATTCTGCAGCTGAAGGAAGCCATCAACACCATGGTCGACCAGCTGCGTTCCTTCGCTTCCGAAGTCACCCGCGTCGCCCGCGAAGTGGGTACCGACGGCAAACTCGGCGGCCAAGCCGTCGTCCCCGGCGTGGCAGGCACCTGGAAGGACCTTACCGACTCGGTCAACGCCATGGCCGGCAACCTCACCGCGCAGGTCCGCAACATCGCTGAAGTCACCACGGCCGTAGCCCGCGGCGACCTTTCCCGCAAGATTACTGTTGACGTGAAGGGCGAAATCCTCGAGCTCAAGGACACCATTAATACGATGGTCGACCAGCTCAACGCCTTCGCAGGAGAAGTGACCCGCGTCGCGCGCGAAGTAGGCACCGAAGGCCGTCTCGGCGGTCAGGCCAACGTCCCCGGCGTCGCCGGAACCTGGAAGGACCTCACCGACAACGTCAACTTCATGGCCTCCAACCTCACCGGCCAGGTCCGCAACATCGCCGAAGTCGCCACCGCTATTGCCAATGGCGACCTCTCCCGCAAGATCACCGTCGACGTCCGCGGCGAAATTCTGCAGCTCAAAGAAACCCTCAACACCATGGTCGACCAACTCAACCGCTTCGCCGGGGAAGTCACCCGCGTGGCCCGCGAAGTTGGTACGGAAGGGAAGCTGGGCGGTCAGGCGAACGTTCCGGGTGTCGCCGGGACATGGAAGGATCTCACGGAGAACGTCAACTCCATGGCCTCGAACCTCACGGGCCAGGTCCGCAACATCGCCGAAGTCACCACCGCCGTAGCCCGCGGCGACCTTTCCCGCAAGATTACCGTCGACGTCAAAGGCGAAATCCTCGAGCTGAAAAACACCATCAACATCATGGTCGACCAGCTCAACGCCTTCGCCGGCGAAGTCACGCGCGTGGCGCGCGAAGTCGGCACCGAAGGTAAGCTGGGCGGTCAGGCCCTCGTCCCCGGTGTGGCGGGCACCTGGAAGGACCTCACTGACTCGGTAAACTTCATGGCCGGTAACCTCACCGGCCAGGTCCGCAACATCGCCGAAGTCGCTACCGCCGTAGCGCGCGGCGACCTTTCCCGCAAGATTACCGTCGACGTGAAAGGTGAAATCCTGGAGCTCAAAGACACCATTAATACGATGGTCGATCAGCTCAACGCCTTCGCCGGAGAAGTCACACGCGTGGCGCGCGAAGTCGGCACCGACGGTAAGCTCGGCGGGCAGGCCGTCGTTCCCGGAGTGGCAGGCACCTGGAAGGACCTCACCGACAACGTCAACTTTATGGCCTCGAACCTCACTGGCCAGGTACGTAACATCGCCGAAGTCGCTACAGCTATCGCCAACGGCGATCTTTCCCGCAAAATCACGGTCGATGTCTCCGGCGAGATCCTCCGCCTCAAGGAGACCATCAATACTATGGTCGACCAGCTCAACCGCTTCGCCGGCGAAGTCACGCGTGTTGCCCGCGAAGTCGGTACCGAAGGCCGTCTCGGCGGTCAGGCCAACGTCCCCGGCGTCGCGGGAACCTGGAAGGATCTAACCGATTCGGTGAACTTCATGGCCGGCAACCTTACCGGTCAGGTTCGCAACATCGCCGAAGTAACAACCGCCGTAGCCCGCGGCGACCTTTCCCGCAAGATTACGGTCGACGTGAAGGGCGAAATTCTCGAGCTGAAGAACACCATCAACACCATGGTCGACCAGCTCAACGGCTTCGCCGCGGAAGTCACGCGCGTCGCTCGCGAAGTGGGTACCGAAGGCAAGCTCGGCGGCCAGGCGGAAGTTCCCGGCGTCGCCGGCACGTGGAAGGACCTAACAGACAACGTCAACTCGATGGCCGGCAACCTCACTGGCCAGGTCCGCAACATCGCTGAAGTCGCCACCGCTATAGCCAACGGCGACCTTTCCCGCAAGATTACCGTCGATGTCCGCGGCGAGATCCTCCAACTCAAAGAAACCCTCAACACCATGGTCGAGCAGCTTCGGTCCTTCGCTGCCGAAGTCACCCGCGTCGCTCGCGAAGTGGGATCCGAAGGCCGTCTCGGCGGTCAGGCCAACGTTCCCGGTGTCGCCGGAACCTGGAAGGACCTGACTGACTCAGTCAACGCCATGGCCGGGAACTTAACAGCTCAAGTCCGCAACATCGCCGAAGTGACAACGGCCGTCGCTCGCGGCGACCTCTCCCGCAAAATCGCTGTCGATGTCAAAGGTGAAATCCTCGAGCTGAAAAACACCATCAACACCATGGTCGACCAGCTCAACGCCTTCGCCGGCGAAGTCACCCGCGTGGGCCGTGAAGTCGGCACCGAAGGCAAGCTCGGCGGCCAGGCCAACGTACCCGGCGTCGCCGGTATCTGGAAAGACCTCACCGACAACGTCAACGTCATGGCGGCCAACCTTACCGAGCAGGTCCGCGGCATCGTCAAGGTCGTCACCGCCGTTGCCAACGGCGACCTCAAGCAGAAACTCACCGTCAACGCGAAGGGCGAAGTAGGCGCGCTCGCCGAAACCATCAACAGTATGACCGACACCCTGGCCACCTTCGCTGATCAGGTGACGACGGTCGCGCGTGAGGTCGGCGTCGAAGGCCGCCTGGGCGGTCAGGCCAACGTCCCCGGCGCCGCCGGAACCTGGAAGGACCTCACCGGCAACGTCAACCTGCTGGCCGACAACCTCACCAACCAGGTCCGCGCCATCGCCGAAGTTGCCACCGCCGTCACCAAGGGCGACCTCACCCGCTCCATTCAGGTGGAAGCCCGCGGCGAAGTGGCCGAGCTGAAGGACAACATCAACACGATGATTGATAACCTTCGCCTCACCACGGACCGCAACACCGAGCAGGACTGGCTCAAGACCAACCTGGCCCGCTTCACCGGCATGCTCCAGGGCCAGCGCGACCTCGTCACCGTCGGCCGTTTGCTCCTCTCGGAACTCGTCCCGTTGGTCAACGCGCAGCAGGGCGTCATCTACCAGACTGAAAGCCACGCCGAAACCGAAGACCTCAGCGGCCTCGTCCTCCTCTCCGCCTTCGCCAATGTCCACGATGGCTACCGCCGCGAGGTCGGCGTCGGCGAGGGTCTGATCGGCCAGTGCGCCTCGGAAAAGCGCCGCATGCTCATCACCGAACTTCCAGAGACGGCAGTTCCCATTCGCTCTGGCCTGTTCGAAACCGTCCCGCGCAATGTCATCGTCCTGCCGGTGCTCTTCGAAGACCGCGTCAAAGCCGTTATCGAGCTGGCCAGCCTCTCGAACTTCACCGCATCGCACCTAGCCTTCCTCGATCAGCTCACGTCATCGATCGGCATCGTGCTTAACTCCATCGAAGCAACGATGCAGACCGAGGCGCTGCTCAAGCAGTCGCAGCAGCTCGCCACCGAGTTGCAGACACAGCAAAAAGAATTGCAACAGACCAACGAGCAGCTCGCGCAAAAAGCTCAGCAGCTGGCCGAACAGAACTCCGAAGTGGAACGTAAGAATCAGGAAATCGAGCAGGCCCGGCGCGCCCTCGAAGAAAAAGCTCGCGAGCTGGCTCTCACTTCAAAGTACAAATCCGAATTCCTCGCCAACATGTCGCACGAGCTGCGCACGCCGCTCAACTCCATCCTCGTTCTGGGCCAGCAGCTCGCGGAAAACCCCGACGGCAACCTCAGCGGCCGCCAGGTCGAATTCGCGCGCACCATCCATGGCGCCGGAACCGACCTCCTCAACCTCATCAGTGACATTCTCGATCTCTCCAAGATCGAATCCGGAACCGTCTCGGTCGAGCCCGAAGAGCTGTTCTTCGGCAGTCTGCTCGAAGCTGTCTCCCGTCCGTTCCGCCACGAAGCGGAAAATCGCAAGCTGTTCTTCGAGGTGAAGGGCGATCCGCGACTCGGCCGCAGCCTCGTCACAGATCCGCGCCGCCTGCAGCAGGTCCTCAAGAACCTGCTCTCGAACGCATTCAAATTCACCGAGCAGGGCGGCGTTCGTCTCACCGTCTCCAGCGCCGCTTCCGGGTTCAGCAGCGACCACCCCATCCTCTCCGGAGCAGGCTCGGTCGTCGCCTTCGAAGTCTCCGACACCGGCATCGGAATCCCGGCCGAGAAACAACGCATCATCTTCGAGGCCTTCCAGCAGGCCGATGCGGGCACCAGCCGCAAATACGGAGGCACCGGCCTCGGCCTCGCCATCAGCCGCGAGCTCGCCAGCCTCCTCGGCGGCGAAATCCAGCTGCGCAGCACGCCGGGCAAGGGCAGCACCTTCACCTTATATGTGCCGCAAACGTACGTCGGTCCCGCCGCGTCTCCGCTGCCGGAGAAGCACCGCGCCTCCTTCACCGCGCCGGTCTTCCTCGCCAATCCAGTGGTATCGGAGCAGGATGCCCGCATTGAAGACGATCGGGAGAATCTCCAGGAGGGCGACACCGCGCTGCTGGTTGTCGAAGACGACCCGCACTACGCGCGCGTGATCACTGACCTCTCCCACGACAAGGGGTTCAAGGTTCTCGCCGCTATGACCGGCGCTGAGGCCCTTGCTCTCGCACGCGAATACAATCCGTCGGCCATCTCCCTGGACGTCTTCCTGCCCGACATGCTTGGCTGGACCGTCCTCAACCATCTCAAGCAGGACTCGCGTACCCGCCACATTCCTGTTCAGATGCTCACGCTCGACGACGATCGCCGCCACGGCCTTTCGCGAGGCGCATTCGCCTTCGTCACCAAGCCCACCTCAACAGAGGGCCTCGAAGCGGCACTCACGCGCATCCACGACTTCTCCATGCCGCACCGTAAGCGCCTGCTCGTGGTTGAAGACAATCCGGCCGAACAGCTCAGCATTCGCGAGCTGCTCTGGCACGACGACATCGACATCGACGTCGTCGATTCCGGCGCTTCCGCCTTGCAGAACCTCGAGGAGTCCAGCTACGATTGCGCGGTCCTCGACCTGCGCCTTCCGGACATGAGTGGCTTCGAAGTCCTCGATCAGCTTCGCGATAACGAGAAACTCAGGGACCTGCCGGTGGTGGTCTTCACCGGCCGCGAACTCAGCGCCGAAGAGGACTCCCGTCTCCACATGCTCGCGCGCAGCGTGGTCGTCAAAGACGTGGAATCCCCCGAGCGTTTGCTCGACGAAACCGCGCTCTTCCTGCATCGCGTCGTCGCCGATCTGCCCCCGGACAAGCAGCGCATGCTCGACCGCCTGCACCAGTCTGACGAAGCGCTGTTCGGCCGCAAGGTTCTCATTGTCGACGACGATGTCCGCAACATCTTCGCCCTCTCCAGCGTTCTTGAGCGCCGTGGCATGACGGTCCTGACCGCCGGTACGGGGCGTGAAGCCATTGCCACGATCGAGTCCACGTCGGACCTGGCGATCGTGCTGATGGACATCATGATGCCGGAAATGGACGGTTACGAGACGATGCAGGTGATTCGTCAAAATGCTTCGTTGCGGCGGCTGCCCATCATCGCTCTTACCGCCAAAGCGATGAAGGGCGACCGCGAGAAGTGCCTCGAAGCGGGCGCCTCGGAATACCTTGCCAAGCCGGTGAACACAGAGCAATTGCTCTCCGCGCTGCGCATGTGGCTGCACCGCTGAGAAAGGATTCGTTTGGGCCCGGAGAGATCAATGACGGACGACGAGAAAGTTAATATCCTCATGGTGGACGACCAGCCCGCAAAGCTGCTCAGCTACGAGGTGATCCTCGCGGATCTCGGCGAAAATCTTATTAAGGCATCGTCGGCCAGAGAGGCGTTGAATGTCCTGCTCAGAAATGACATTGCCGTAGTTCTTATGGATGTCAGCATGCCGGAGCTCGACGGCTTCGAACTCGCCGACATGATTCGCGAGCATCCGCGGTTCGGCAAGACGGCCATCATCTTCATCTCCGGCGTTCACCTTACCGACTCCGACAAGATCAACGGCTATCGTCGCGGCGCCGTCGACTACATCTCAGTCCCCGTCATCCCTGAAGTTCTGCGGGCCAAACTCGGCGTCTTCGTCGAGCTTCATCGCAAAACGCGTCAGCTCACGCGGCTCAACGCCGACCTCGAGCGCCGCGTCGCCGAGCGCACGGAAGAGCTGCGCCAGAGCGAGGCTCACCATCGCGAGCGCGCCGAACTGCTCGAGCTGGCGACGGAAGCCATCATCGTGCGCGACTTCAGCGGCGGCATCCGCTTCTGGAACTCCGGCGCCGAAGCCCTCTACGGATGGCGCAGCGACGAAGTCGTCGGCCGCAACCTCCACCAGGTCCTGCGCACTATCCTTCCCGTCCCCAAAGAGGAAGTCGAAGGCTCTCTCCACGCCAAACGTTCGTGGGAGGGGAACCTCGTGCAGCGCGCCCGCGACGGCCGTGAGATCGTCGTCTCCACGCGCAAGGTCGTCAACCGCGAAGGCGACGCCATCCTCGAAATCCAGCGGGACATCACCGCGCAAATGCAGGCCGAAGAAGCGCTTCGCCAGGCCGAAAAACTGGCCGCCATGGGCCGCGTCGCCGGCATCATCGCACACGAGATCAACAACCCTCTGGAGGCGATCACCAACGCCTTCTACCTTCTGCGCAACCACCCCTCCCTTGACGCGGAGGCCCGCTACTACGCCAACCTCGCCGAACAGGAACTCCAGCGCGCCTCGCACATCACCCACCAGACCCTCAGCTTCTATCGGGATTCGCGGCAGCCCATCGCCGTTTCCGTCCCGGACCTCATCGACAACGTCGTCGAGCTGCAGCAACGCCCCATTCTCGCCAGCCGCATCGATCTCGAGAAGAAGTACTCCTCGACTGGCATCGTCCGCGGGTTCCCTGGCGAGCTGCGCCAGGTCTTCCTCAACCTCATCAGTAACGCGATTCAGGCCATGCCTTCGGGCGGCCGCCTCCGTCTCCGGGTCGCCGAGGGCACCGACTTTGAGACCCAGCGCCGCGGCATCGTCATCTCCGTCATCGATACCGGCAACGGCATTCGCCGCGAAGACGCACGCCGCATCTTCCAGCCCTTCTTCACCACCAAGTCCGCCAAGGGCACCGGCCTCGGCCTCTGGATCAGCAAAGGGATCGTGCAGAAGTACGAAGGCACGATCGGCTTCCGCAGTCTGCACTCCGCGCAGGGGACGTGCACTTGCTTCCGCATCTTTCTGCCTTTTGCGGGAGAAATGACTATGAGCGAGTCGGCAAAAGACCCCAGCGTCTCCGCTGGCGCTCCCATCCGCGCTATCGCATAATCGAGACTTGGTGCGCGAGCCGGCGCAGCACCAGGCGCCATAGCGCAGCTCATTGAGCGATTTCGCCGCGGGAATGACCGGGGCGGACAGAACTTGCTGAATTGACGCGATATGTCCCGAGGAGAAGTTTGGCACCGGATTTGCTTTGTTCCCGGCATCGAATATCTTTGGGAGATGCCCGATGGAACCGAATTCTGAAACTCATGCACGAGGAAATCGCTTCATGAACGCCGCTGATCTGATTGGGAAACTGGTAGAGATTGAAAGAGCTGTTGAAAGCATGGGACTCACAGGCGTTCACAGAATGGTGCAGGACGCGGAAGAAGCTGTGTTCCAGTTTGAAGAGCACCTGATCAAAACCGTTTTCGAAAACCAGCGCCTGCGCGAGCGCGTGGAAAATGGTACAGAGTGTTTTGACGCAGCCGAGTGTTCGGACTCCGCGGCTTTCGAAGAGCTTTCCGGGTTGTTCATGGCGGATCGCACGCGGCGCGAATTCGGCCCCTTCTCGATCAACTGACTCTTAGCTCAGCCCGTGGCCCGTTGATACTCAATACGATTCGTGTATAACCACCTCGAATTATTCGGATACCAACGTCGTTAGTCGCGGTTATAACCACCAGGCGAGGAGCGTGGACTCCAATGACGCGCAGATCCCGCGTTCCAGTGTGTTCATGGTGACCATCCCATAGGCGCTCATCGGGGCAACGATAAATAGACAAGAGCCGCAGATTCAGATTCCTGCGTTACTTGTCTACCAGTACCACCAGAAGTCCGGCAAAGTGCTCCGAAGCACGGTAAGGCCGGTGTCTGCCAGGTCGAGCTTGCCGTTGCGAGCGAAGTCGCCCGCAGCGAGTCCCTTGCCCGCCGCGCCAAGCGGCAACGGAGGCTGGAACGTGCCATCGCCATTGCCGAGAAGCAAAACACCGGCAGCCCCTGAGGCTACGTCCAACTTCCCGTCACCGTTAAAGTCACCGATGGCCAGCGATCCATCCCCACTGTCTAACTCGGTGGGAGTTGCCGTTACTGTAGCTGGCTGGAAGGTCCCGTCGCCGTTGCCCGTTAACACGGCGAGCGAGTCCTCATTAGCGACGACTAAGTCCAGTTTTCCATTCCTGGTCAGGTCAGCAACCACTACCGGAGAGGAAAACTGGCCGCCTGTCCCGTAAGTTACAGGCGGCTGAAATGTGCCATTTCCGTTTCCCAACAAGACACTTACAGTACCGCTTGTACAATCGCCACTGCTCACGCACCAATTCGTCACAATCAGGTCCGGCTTACCATCGCGGCTTACATCCGCTACGGCCACCGAAGATGCATATTGGCCGCCCGAGGGATAGTTGACCGCCGGCTGGAAGGTTCCGTTCCCCTTGCCAAGCAGAACGCTCACTGTGCCGCTCGCGCAGCTAGTGCTGCTGCATTCGTTGGCCACCACGAGGTCGGGGATGCCGTCTCCGTTCACATCGGCAATCCTTACGGAGACCGCGTTGACTGCGCCCGAGGCAAAACTCATTGCCGGCCGAAAGGTACCGTCTCCATTCCCGAGCAACACCCCGATGCTGCCCGACGTTGGGTTGGAGGTGGCGTAGACGTTCGCTACAACCAGATCCGGCTTGCCGTCGCCGTTCACGTCAGCGACCGCTACGCTGTATGGGTCTATGCCGCCCGATGCGTAGGTTGCGGCCTTGCTGAATCCTCCGTGTCCATTGGCCAGCAGCACACCCACGGCGCCGCTCGGGCAGTTGGGTTCACTGAGGCATGCGGATACGACCACCAGATCGAGTGTTCCGTTTCTTTCCAAATCGGCAGCTGCGATCGCGTTGGCATCCTGGCCGCCGGGTTGGTAGTTCGGCGCCGCTTTGAATGTTCCGTCGGGCCGGCCCAAAAGGATGCTCACTGCACCTGCGGCGCATCCGTTGTCGTAACAGGCATTCGTCACGAGCAGATCGGGCGTGCCATCCATGTTCACATCTGCTACTGCTATCGAATCAGCCTCAAACGCAGCGGAGCCATAACTGACCGCCGACCGAAAGGTACCGTCCCCATTCGCAGCCAGCACACTCACGGTTCCATTGAGGCAATCGGCGTCCCAGTCGCACTGGTTCGCCACCACAATGTCGGGGCTGCGGTTCGAGCTGCCGTCCCAGTCGAGGTTCGCCACTTTCACGGCGACGCTACCCGTTCCGCCGGAGCCGTAGCTCACGCCTGTCTGAAAGGTACCGTTCCCATTCCCGAGGAGGACGCTCACCGTGCTGGTTGTGCAGTTCTGGTTGGCGCATTCATTGCCTATAATCAGATCGAGCCTGCCATCGTGGTTCACATCAGCAACGGCCACGGAGTCAGCTTCCTGTGGACCCGTGTTATAGCTAACGGCCGGGAGGAAGGCGCCGTTCCCCTCATTCAAAAGCACGCTCACCGTACCGATGGTGCAGTTGTCACTGCCGCAGGCGGTCGCGACGACGAGATCGAGCTTGCCATCACCGTTCAAGTCTCCCAGCGCGATCGAACTCGCATCCTCTCCGCCCGAGGCATATACCGCGTTGAGAGTGAAGGCGCCGTTCCCATTGCCGAAAAGTATGCCGACTAAGCCAGAGGTGCAGTCGTAGGAGAAGTTACAGTCGTTCGCCACAGCCAAATCCAGTTTGCCGTCTCCATTCAGGTCGCCAATCGCTACCGAAGTGGCGCCCAGACCACCCGAGTTATAGCTCACCGCCGGCATGAACGTGCCATTACCATTTCCCAGCAGCACGCTTACAGCTCCATTGGCGCAGGAGCTATCCGCGCAGGCATTCGTCACCACCAGGTCGGGCTTGCGGTCCCCGTTCACATCGGCTATGACCACTGAAGATGGCCCCAGTCCGCCCGAGCCGAAGCTCGCTGGCGATCCAAATGCGCCATCGCCTTTACCAAGGAACACCTCGACCACACCAGTTGTACAGGTAGCGCTGCCACATTCATTCGCCACAACGAGATCGGGTATGCCGTCGCCATTGACATCGCCGACTGCAATCGAAATGGCATCTTTCCCGCCGGAGTTAAACGTTAACGCTGACAGAAAAAGCGGATCGACCGACTCTGGATGCGCAGACGCGAGCAGAGCTTCGTTGTCAATACTTCCCTGGGCCGATTGTGCCGACGGTATCCAGGGTACGTGACCGCGCAATCGTGGCAAGCCTCCGGACTGGAGTGCTGTCGCCGCGCCGGGAGTGGGCGTCACAGGCGCATTCGACTGCGAGAGGAGCGAGGGAGCGGTCAGGGACAGAACCAGGCAGGCAAAGGAAAAACGTTTCATGGGACCACCCGTGGATGTGGTTAGGAAGGCTGAACCGTTGCCGGAGACGTGCTACCGGGGCTCCTGACCGACAACGACCCCGGCCAGGTAGCAACAATACTAACCCCATTCAGGCGAGATTAACCATTCAGGCAAGGCGGTCACAACAAACCGGAATTTTCGCCTGCGGTGAACTGGGGCGAGTCCCGGGAGCCATCGAGTGCGGCGACATCACTATAGGACGGTCGGCTATTCGGGCTCAAACACGAATTGGCGCCCCGACGGGATTTTGAACGGGTGTTGTCGCCGTGAAAGCTGGCGGCCTGTTTCTCGACGAGCACGGCGATACTGGATTTTGGGGCGTCATGCGGATTCGCCAGGAAACGATTGCAGCGGGCGATTGCATCCAGGGCGTCTTGCCACGATGCCAACTGGAGCTGTCCAGTGGCCAGGCGCAACCCTTCCGATTCGACCCATCAGCAACAAGGCTCCCCGAGTCGACTGCACGGGGAGCCCGGGGTTGGTCGCTGACTCTGCTGATGGTTTTCTATCTGCCGTCTACCGGGGCCAGAGCGACGCCTCGGAAGGCTTCACCGGCGCGGGCAGAGCGAATCGTCACGAACCTGTCGAGGTAACCGTTGGTTGACAGCTGGGTGGCGCTCAGTTGATCGGTGACCTTCACCAGCTTGTTGGGATCAGCGCCGTTGTCGCCGTTCAGGCTGATCGAGACGTTGTGATTGTCGTGGAGATTGGGCGCTTCGCCGTTGTCGCTGGCGTAGCCGCAACTCACCGTCACGGGCACGGTGCTTCCATCGCTCGCCACGTCGGCCGGGAGGACCGGTACATTGACCGTGGCCACGGCAGGATTCGTGACCGACCCGGTGTTCAGACAGCCGGGCGGCAGGACTTCGCCTGCGGTGACGGTGCGGGCATCGCCAACGTAGACTGTGCCGCTCAAAACGATACAGCCAGGGACAAAGCCGCGGAATTGGTGCCGATCGCGACCGAAATCGTGACCGTAACCGTAGCCGTAGCCGTAATTCTGCGCGTTTACTGTGACGGCACTGGACCCCAGTGCCGCTCCTGCCGCAAGAACCGCTGCAAAGGTCATCGGAGCTCTGGACTTCATGGTTGTGACGACCTCCTCGTCCGAGAAGAAATCGTAAGACAAGCGCCTTTCGCCTGGTTGACGGGTCCATGAATAATGAATGAATCCAATTCTGCGCTAACCGCGGCGATGAGCGCCCTTGATTTAGAAATGCTCGTTTGGGCCCGGGGCTCCCGTAAGCCGGGAAGGGGATTGCGGGGTTGGTACCTCGGCCTGCGGACAGCCGGACAGTCGCGAAGCAGGAGTCCGGTATTAGTTTGTGTAGAGAGGAAATGCCACTCGAAAAGTAGTTCCCGCTCGTTCAACGCTGCCCACGCTGAGATCGGCATGATGGGTTTCCGCGATCCACCTGGCTATCGAGAGACCCAGGCCGCTGCCTTCCACCTGGCTGCGTGAGGGATCGGCGCGATAAAAGCGATCGAAGATGTGCGGCAGGTCCGTCGCCGGAATGCCAATGCCGTTGTCGCGGACGGTGATCGTCGCATCCTGGCTCGAGGTGCGTAGTATGACGTCGATCATGCCAGGTGAGGGAGTGTACTTGAGAGCATTGTCCAGCAAAATCCATAAGAGCCTGCGCAGGTTCGGAGAATCGCCGAGGATGCTGACCTCCCGCTCCGCGCCAAGAGAGACCGAGAGCGTGTGTTGCCGCTCGCCGGCAAGCGGGCGGGCCATTGCGCACGCCTCTTCGACCAGGTCCGCCAGATTAACGGGCGCAAGGACGACATCGCACCGATCCGCATCGGCGCGGGCCAGCGTCAGCAGATTCTCCAGCAGGACGGCAGCCTTTGAGGATTCCTCGACGATCTCCTGGAAGGCCTCGCGGCTGTCACTGTCTGTCTTTCGGTTCCGCAGCGCGACCTCAGCCACAGTTCTCATAAAAGAAATTGGTCCGCGAAGATCATGCGAGGCATCGGCGGTGAATTGCTTGATCCGGTTGACCGACATTTCCAGCCGCGCCAGCATCGCGTTACACGTTTCCGCAAGACGCTCGAGTTCGTCCCCTGTCCTGACCACCGGCAGGCGCTCGGACAAGTTCGTGATGCTGATGGAGCGGGCCGAGGCGGTGATGCGGTCCACCGGCAGGAGAGCCTTGCGGCTTAGAAAATACCCGCCCGCGGAGGAGATGAGAAGGAGGACAGGAATCGACGCGAGGAGCCCGGCAAGAAAGCGCTGCAGCACGAGCCGATTGCCGGCCTCTGGGGCCGCAGCCAGCAAATATAACGATTCGCCGCCAAGTGAGAAGGGATGGATCAGGACCCAGTAAGCCTCTCCTGCCGAGCGAACCTGCAGGAACCGGTCCATATCGCCGCTGCCTGCCGATGGCCACGGAAACACCTGCGCAGCGCTGGTGGGCGAAGGATAAGCGCGCTGTCCGTCGGCGCGAAACACCTCGCACAATCCGTTGCCGGTAGCTTTGGCGAAATCGGCGAAATCCTGGGCGCGGCCGGCGGAATCCTCGTGTTGCGTTTTTTCCAGCAACTCTTCCAGCCGGACGATGCGCCGGGAAAGCGTCTGATAGCGTTCGCCGGTCAACGTGCTTTTAAGGTTGAGCCACATCGCGGTGCCGAAGAGCAGCCAACCCAGGAAGAAGATTCCCCCAAACCATGAAGTGAGACGCAGAGAAATGGACCAGCGGCGGATCATCGGCTTTCGCTTCGGAGTGCATAGCCAACACCGCGGACGGTGTGCAGCAGTTTCGGTTCTCCCGGATGCGTGATCTTGGAGCGCAGCGAACGAATGAAGACGTAGAGCGAATCGACGCTCACGTCTGCCGCAATGCCCCAGCCCTCGCTGATAAGAACTTCGCGGGGCACAATGTTGCCGTTGCGGCGCATGAGCGTCTCGAGCAGCGCATACTCGGTCCGCGTGAGCTGCTCCACGCGCTCGCCGCGATGCAGCGCGTAGGTTTGAGGATGCAGGGAGAGATCGCCGAGGCGCAGAGTCTCGGGCGGACGCTCCGCGACGCGTCGCGCCGCCGCCCGCACACGCGCCAGCAGCACGTCCAGGGCGAAAGGTTTAGTCAGGTAGTCGTCGGCGCCGGCGTCGAGCCCGTGTACCACATCGCTCATCGAGTCGCGCGCAGAAAGAATAATCGTCTGCGTCTTCAGACGGTCCTCGCGCAGTTTGCGAATCACCGTGAAGCCGTCCATGCCCGGCAACATTACATCGAGAATCATCAGGTCGAAGCAGCGCGAGCGGCCGAGGCGCAGCGCCTCTTCGCCGTCATAGGCCAACGTGACAGAGTAGCCCTCGCCTTCCAGGGCGCGTCCCAGGTGGCCGGCGAGGCTCCGCTTGTCCTCCACGATCAGCACCTGCATGGTGGAAGTCTATGGCTGTCGGCGTTAATTCCCGATGAAAACTGGACCGAAACACGCAGGTGTTTAGGTTGGCTTTAGATTCGCCTGCCATACTGCGGCCATTACGCGAATAGCGATTTCAGGAGAGGCATATATGTTTGCTGCGAACCGAGTCGTCCGGGCCGGCTTTCTCACAGGCTACCTGCTTCTGATGGCGCTGCCGGCCGTATCTACGCCCATCTTCGCGCAATCGGCAACCCCGGGTAAGCCGGCCGCCCGCCCTGGCAATGGCAGCGTGAGCGGTACCATCAAGGATGCGACGGGAGCCGTGATCGCTGGCGCGCAGATCGTTCTGCAACCCGGCGGCACCACGGTGGCGTCGAACGCCCAGGGCGACTTCTACATTCAGAACGTGCCGGCCGGCAAATATACCCTCACGGTTTCCGATGTGGGCTTTGAAAATGCTGTTTCCACCATTGCTGTGACCGCCGGGCAAAGTACGCTGGCAAACACGACCATGACGGTCGCCTCGGCCAACCAGCAGGTGGTGGTGATGGGCACCCTGCAGGGTGACGTGGCGGCCATCAACGAGCAGCGCACGTCGGAAAATATCCTCAACGTGATGACCGCTCCGGAAATCGCGAACCTGCCCAACCAGAGCGTCGCCACCGTTCTCGGCCGCATGCCGGGGGTGACGGTGCAGATCAACGAGGGGGAAGCGCAGTATGTGCAGATTCGCGGCACCGAGCCGCGCCTGAGCAACACCACCATGGACGGCGTCCTCGTCCCTGGGCCTGACCCTCAGGTACGCCAAGTAGATTTGTGGGTAATCCCCGCGGACCTCATGGGAGCGGTGGAAATTAACAAGACGCTCTCTGCGAATGAGGATGGCGACGCCATTGGGGGCTCGGTGAATATGCAGATGAGACAGGCTACCAGCAACCATCCTGAGATCACTCTGGAAAGCCTGGGTGGCTGGAACCCCATCGACACCGGCCAGCCATGGATTCGCGACGACGCCACTGTCGGAATGCGTTTCGGCGCCAAACAGCGTTTCGGCGCGATGTTCAGCTACAGCTACGACCTGAACGATCTGGGCACCGACGATGTGGAACCGGTTCCGGACCTCGCCCTCGACGGTACGACGACGGCGTACGACTCGCTCTCCATTCGCCAGTATTTTTATAACCATACTCGCTACGGTTTTGGCGGGAGTGCCGACTACAAGCTCAACGAGGGATCGGACTTCTTCGCCCATGGCCTCTTCTCGAACTTCAAAGATTACGGGCAGAAATACGAGTACGACATCAATTCCGGTGTGTCGACGCTCGGCAACAACCCGGCATCCCCAGGCATTACATTTTCCAACAGCCTGCGCCGGCCCAATTACCAGATCTCTTTGCTGACCCTGGGCGGCCACCAGATCTTTAGCCGGTCATGGGCGAAGTACGTGCTCTCCGTTGGCCACTCGCGCGAAGGGGGCGCGGCCGGCAACCCCGGCGCGGACTTCGACCCTGTGACTTTGCCCAACGGAAATCCAGCGGTCGGGAACGACTGCGTCTACACCCCGGCGGCCAATCCCAGCATTTATCGGCCCCAGTTTTCCTGCGCGCCAGATCCGATCAACGATCCCAGCCAATATGCCCTGCACGACGTCAACCTGACCTCGGGGGATGCCACCCAACTCAACCTCACGGCCGCTGGGTCGTACGGCCTCAACTATCATCTGGGCTCCCATTCCTCCACCCTGGAATTCGGCGCACAGGTCCGTAACGTGCACAAAGGACAGTACGCGTATTCGCCCACTTACGACAATTTCGCCGGAACCGCCACTCCGCCACTGATGTCGATGTTCAGCAGCAACTTTACCGACCCTTCATATTACGGCGGCAGCTACCAGATAGGCCCGGTTACCCATTTCGAGCTGATCTCGCAATGGCTAGCTAATAACCCAAACGTGCTTCCGCTGGACGAGGGAGCGACCCACCTCAACTCCGATGCTTCCAATTACACCCTGCAGGAGAGGATTACCGCCGGATATGTGATGAACACGCTGGAATTGGGCAGCAAGGCCAGCCTCCAGACGGGGCTGCGCATTGAGGCGACCAACGAGTCCAATACCGGCTATCTCGTGGTCAACGACGCCAATGGCAACTACGTTTCAACGACTCCGGTAAGTGCCAGCGGTTCCTATATAAGTCCCCTGCCCAGCGTGCAGTTCCGCTATCGCCTCGATCAGGACTCGGATATCCGCGCCGTCTATGGACGCGGGATCTCCCGGCCCGATCCGTACGATCTGGTGCCCTACCAGACGCTGGATGAGTCGCATAACCCAAATAGAGAAAACATCGGCAACCCCGCGCTGGTTGCCGAACATGCCAACGACTACGACCTTCTTTATGAAAGATTTCTGCCTTCGGTGGGCATGATCGAGGGAGGCTACTTCTACAAGCAGCTGGGCCAGCCCCTTTTTCAAACGCAGACCACCGTACCGAACCCGTTTCCGAATCCGATTACCCCGACTGTGCTCCTGACGCAGTGGCAAAACGGCGGGCATGCTTACGTCCAGGGCGTGGAGTTGGCGTACCAGCAGCATCTCACGTTTCTGCCGGGCGTCCTGTCGGGGGCGCGGATCGATGCGAACATGACATGGACGAACTCGAAGAACTACGACCTGCTGGGGCGCACGGATACCCCGCCGCTGGTGGGTCAGGCGCCATGGTCCTGGAACATCACTCCGTCCTACGCAACGAAACGCGCGGTCGTCGAGCTGGGCATCTCTTACGACGGCCCCAATATCGCTGCTTACCAATGGCAAACTGGCAACGTCGGCACGGTTACGGGGCCGTTCGGGGATAACTATTACTACGAGCGCACCCAGGTGGATGCACAGGTGACTTACAATCTGGGCAAAGGGTTCAGTTTCACCGCCTCGGAGGAAAACGCTAACAATGCAATCCTCGGCTTTTACAACGGCAGCCCGCAGTACATGACCCAGCGCGAGTATTACAAGCCAATCTATTACGGCGGTCTCCGTTGGGAGCGCCATCACGAATAGCATTCCCCAGGGCCGCTTCTTGCCTCTCAGCGAGCGGCCTGACTATTAGGGTGCCTCTGCATGCGTTTCCTTTTCGTACGCGTCGCCCTCGTCGCGGCCTTGTGCCTGCCATCGACCGGCATTCCGGCATGGGCACAGTCTTCGGCCCGCACCGGCGATCAGCTGCAGTTTGTGGTGTATCTCAGCCGGCATGGGGTTCGCTCCCCAACCGGCAGCCTCGATCAGTATTACAGCTACTCCCGGGCGCGCTGGCCGCTGTGGGATGTTCCTCCGGGCTATCTCACGGCCCACGGTTTTGAAGATATGCGTCTTTTGGGGGCATACGACCGAATGCTCCTGGCCCGCGAGGGTCTGCTGAAGGCGGCGGGATGTGACGATGCGGCGAGGGTCAGCTTCTACGCAGATTCCGATCAGCGCACGCGCGAGTCCGGCAAAGCTCTGGCGGAAGGCATGTTCCCTGCCTGTTCCGTGCTGCCAGGCGCTCTGCCCGAGGGCACGCCTGACCCGCTGTTTCATCCTCTGCGCGTGGCTCAGCCGAACCCCGAGCCGGTCTCTTCTGACGACGATTTCAACGCCCAGGCGACCAGGCTGACGCAGGCGCTGCGACCGCAGCTCACCGAACTGGACCACATCCTCGCTACCTGCGGCACGCCTGCCTCTCCCGATCACAACCGTATCTCGATCCTCGATATTCCTACCGTCGCCGAGCCCGGCAAGGGAAGGGACGGCCGTCCTGGCGAGCTGAGGGGTCCGCTCGGCATAGCTTCCACCCTCACAGAGAACTTCCTGCTTGAGTTCACCGAGGGCATGCCCATGCAGGACGTCGCCTGGGGATGCGCCGATGGCGCGTCGCTGCGCAGGCTAATCGGACTGCATACCGCTGCTTCTAATGCCCGCCGGCGCGACCGGTCCGTCGCCCGCATGCAGGCAGTCAATCTACTCGACCGCATAGGAACAACCATGGAGCATGCCGTTGCCAATGGGCGTGATGCGCACGCGCCTTCGAGCCGCGGTGATCGAGCTCTCTTCCTCATCGGCCACGATACTAATCTCAACAACGTAGCCGGTGTCCTCCATCTGAGCTGGTTCGCGGATGGCCGGCGCGACGACACCCCGCCCGGCAGCGCGCTCGTAGTCGAGCTCTGGCGCAGCCGCTCGACGGGCAGCTATTTCGTTCGTCTCTGGTATATTGCGCAGACCCTGGATCAGATGCGCAACGCTGTCACTCTCAACGTCCGCCAACCGCCCCAGCGAATTCCCCTGAGACTCAGCGGCTGCGCTGCTGTCGATGGTTCGGGCTGCACCTGGAATTCGTTCGAGGAGCTTCTCGCTCGGGCTAGTCATCCATCTGGCGCTATCCAGCGGGGCACGAAGAAGCAGCGCAGAGGGGAATAAGGATGCGTCGTCAGCCCGAGATCGTACTTCACCCACCCCCCTTACCCTCTTTTTGTAAGTCATTGATTTCGTGGGTTCCGCAGGGGATATCGAGCTCGATATCCCCTGTTACTTCCTGGTAA
>Ga0182015_10002891_pt1 | contig 19977 bp, 19 predicted proteins | sample 712P3MmetaG_FD_120478 | JGI IMG/M metagenome (GOLD analysis project Ga0182015, IMG submission 120478) | Permafrost microbial communities from Stordalen Mire, Sweden - 712P3M metaG | ecosystem: Environmental > Terrestrial > Soil > Wetlands > Permafrost | place: Sweden: Stordalen | collected...
CTTAAAAGGGCATTGCTCTACCAACTGAGCTACGCGCCCAACTCACCGGAAATTATTGTACCGCAGCTTAAGGATTTTCATCGTGTCCAGCAGATTGCCACGAAATGGTTCGACGTTGCGATGGGCGGTCAACAAAACACATTCTGATTGTATGTTCGAGCAAAATCATATTCTTGCTAACCTCACGCTGGATATCACGTCAAAAAACGTGCGACATCCTGAGGTGCAGCTTTTTCGCCGAGAGAATTGAGCGACGTTTGAGTCCGCAATCGAGGATGTGTGCATTCATAAGCATCGGGAAAGAGATCGCGTCACTCTTGGTCGGGCGGCCAGGTGAATCAATCCACGGATGGGAAGTGGCAATGCCACTCCCTGCCGACCCCGCGAAACACATAGGCACCGCGTTGGGCGCTCGAGCCCTGGCCGCCAACAATCGCTTTCCCGACGATCTTTTTTACCGAAGATCATCGCGAAAGAAAAGGAGCATATGAAAATTTCGAGTTCGCGCACAAGCTTCTTAGCTCTAGCTGTTTTATTTTTGACTTTGCCTGCATTTGCCGGCACCAACAGAGGGTCAGTGCAAGTAAGCAAGACATTCGTCGTAAATGGACAACAATTGAAAGCCGGGGAATACTCGGTAACTTGGGAAGGCAGCGGTCCTGATGTACAAGTCAACTTTCTAAAAGGCAAGAAAATCGTAGCCACCTCGCCTGCCCATTTGGTCGACCTGACTAGTTCGCCGGCGGCCGATGCCGCATTGATCAAGACAAACAATGACGGCAGCATTTCGTTAGCACAAGTTCGATTCGGAGGAAAAAAGAAAGCCCTAGCTTTCGATGGCGTTGCTCCTCAGAGTTAGTGCTCTCCATCCACAGGGAGGCATCGAGCCTCCCTTTTTACCATCTTTGAATCCCACAACCCTTTACTGGCACCACGTGCTGTTAAAATAAAGTTACGATGGTTTTGCCATTCGTCCGCGATCTCTTTGCGGACGCCGAAAATCTGCCTGAGTTTGCGCGCCTATCCTCCCATATAAAAGAGGGCGTGGGGCGGATTGGTGTGTCCGGCCTGAACCCCGCAGCCAAAGCTTTAATCACGGTGATGCTTCAGAAATCCGCGGCTCGCCCGCTGATTTTGGTGGTGCGGGACAATAAAGCCGTCGACGATTTTGTGCCAGTGCTGCAAGGTTTCTGCGAGTTGCTTGGCAGCCCAGATGCGAATTCAGTGGTCGCTTTGCCCGCGAGCGATGTGTTGCCGTTTCAAAATCTTTCGCCTCATCCCGAAATCCAGGAAGAACGTGCGGTAGCGCTTTGGAAGATTTCGACGGGAGCTGCTTCCATCATTGTGACTCCCGTTGCCGCGGCTGCGCTTCGCTTACGTTCAGCTGAATACTATAGCGATCTGGCAAGGGTCGTGAAACGCGGAGAATCGTTCGATCACGAAATGTTGCTGGCTCACTTGAATACTGTGGGCTACAGTTCAACGGATGTGGTCGAAATGCCTGGAGAGTATGCGCTGCGAGGCGGCATTCTCGACGTATATTCTCCCGAGGCCGACCGTCCCGTGCGCATCGAATTTTTCGGTGATGAGGTCGAGTCGATTCGCAAATTTGACCCCGCCACGCAGCGATCTTCCGATACGGTTGATGAAGGTATTCTTCTTCCGCTAACTGAAACTCCTGTGACAATCGAAATTTTGGCGGCGATCCATTCCCGTCTTTCTGGAAGGCGTATCAGCGGGGCTGAGGAAGTTGTAGAGCAGGCAGTTCGCTCCGGGGGCGTCACTACCTTTCCCGGTTGGGAGTCTTACGCCGCTGTTGCCGGGGCGAGCCAGGGCGTTTCCGATTTGATACCGAATGCGGCCGTGCTGATTGATGAACCATCCGCCCTTTACCCTGAGCTGGAACATATCTGGGAACGAATAGAGGCTGCGCACGAATCCAGTGGAGTAGGCGCTCTGGTCATACCGGATGATTTGTACTTTCCACCGGAAGAGTGGCGGCATAGGACAGAAATACTTTCTGGCGCCGACATTGAACATCTCGCAGTAACGACCTCAGACGATGCGCCATCCATCACGTTCCATTCGCAACCAGCACAACGGTTTCACGGCTCCATACCGGCGATGCTTGAGGACGTGAAGAAACACATAGCTGAAAGCCGGCGGGTGTTGATCGCGGTCCCGAACACGGGTGAGGTCGAAAGGCTCGCGGATATGTTCAGCGAGTATGGAATTTCTTTCCGCCTCGGCAGCAAAACCCGGGGAGGGGAAAGTTACGCTGACGAGACCGCCTATTTTGCGGGAGAAATTCTCACCACCACGTTAGCGAAGGCGTATGTCCCCGACGGGTTCGTGTTTCCCGAGGCGAACCTGGCAGTCTTTGGCGCGCGCGATCTTTTCGATGAATCTGAATCGGTGGTAACTCGTCCGCAAAAGCAGAAGTCGAAAGTCTCCGCGTTCTTGTCCGATTTTCGCGATCTCGCCGTCGGCGATTACGTCGTGCACGTCGAGCATGGCATTGGGCAATATCAAGGACTGAAAGAGATTAATCAGGGCGACGGCACCGCCGAATTTATGTTGCTCGAATATGCCGAAGGGGCACGCTTGTATGTCCCGCTCACCCGGCTTGACCTGATTCAAAAATACCGTTCGTCGGAAGGCGCTAAACCCGCTCTGAATCATCTCGGCACTGCTGCATGGGCAAAGACGAAAGCTCGCGTTCGCAAAGCCATGAAGGATATGACCGACGAGCTCCTAAAACTGTACGCGCAAAGAAAGGCAGCCCAAGGCCACGCCTTTCCTCCGAGCAACGAATGGATGCGCGAATTTGAAGACGCATTCGAATACAACGAGACCGACGACCAAAATTATGCCATCGCCGATGTAAAGCGTGACATGGAATCGTCGCAACCGATGGACCGCTTGTTGTGCGGCGACGTAGGCTATGGAAAGACCGAAATCGCTATGCGAGCTGCCTTCAAAGCGGTTAGCGACAATAAGCAAGTGGCCGTCCTGGCACCCACCACGGTTCTTGCGTTTCAACATTACGAAACTTTCAAGCAGCGTTTCGCGGCTTTCCCTGTCTCCATCGAAATGATCAGCCGTTTTCGAACTGCGCGGCAGCAAAAAGAAATCCTTGGGAAGGTTGAATCCGGGAAAGTAGACATTCTGATCGGAACGCATCGGTTGCTTTCAAAGGACGTCAAGTTTCCCGATCTTGGACTTCTGGTAGTGGATGAAGAGCAGCGCTTCGGAGTCCGCCACAAGGAACGCTTGAAGCAGATGCGTAAGGAAGTCGATGTGCTCACGATGTCGGCGACTCCGATTCCGCGAACCTTGCACATGTCGCTGGTGGGGTTGCGCGACATGAGTGTGATCGAGACTCCTCCCAAGGACCGCATCGCAATCCAAACTGTTGTCGCGAACTGGGATGAGAAATTAATTAAATCCGCTATCGAACAGGAACTCGAGCGCGGCGGCCAGGTTTATTTCGTACACAACCGTGTGGATACGATTTGGGAAATCGCGGCCAAGCTTCAGGAGTTTGTGCCAGCAGCGCGAGTGCTTGTAGGCCACGGTCAAATGTCTGAAGGGGAGCTGGAAAAAGTGATGCTGAAATTTATGCATCATGAAGCCGACATTCTGGTGGCAACGACAATCATCGAGAATGGCCTCGATATTCCGCTGTGCAATACGATTTTGATTAATCGCGCGGAAAGGCTTGGACTTTCTGAGCTTTATCAATTGCGCGGCCGAGTGGGGCGCTCAAATCGTCGCGCGTACGCGTATTTGCTTCTACCTCCGCAAATAGACCTGACTCCAATCGCGCGACGCCGGCTGGCAGCCTTGAAAGAATTCTCCGATCTTGGCGCAGGATTCAAGATTGCCGCGCTCGATCTCGAATTGCGGGGCGCCGGGAATCTGTTGGGCGGCGAACAAAGCGGGCACATCGAGGCCATCGGATTTGAGCTCTATACGCAGATGCTCGACCGCGCGGTTCGCGAAATGAAGGGAGACGGGTCGGCCGAAGGGCCGGAAACTCAACTGAATCTTGGGATGAATATTCGAATCCCGGCAGAATACATCTCCGAAGAAAACCAGCGTTTGCGAATGTACAAGCGCATTGCGGCGGTGGAAACTGAATCGCAATTGAATGACGTTGGAGCAGAACTGCAAGACCGTTACGGGGAGCCGCCGCCTGCGGTTCGCAACCTGCTGGATTATGCTTCACTGAAACTGCTTGCGATCGACGTAGGCGCCACGGTCGTAGAGCGTAAGCGGGATCTCATGACAATTAAATTCCGGCAGAATGCCACAATTGATCCGGAGAAATTGGCGCGCTTCGTTTCCAGTCATCGGGGGTCGCAATTTACGCCGGATGGAACTCTGAAATTTTCGTTAAAGATGAATCAACCGGCGGAAGTTTTGCAGTCTCTGCAAACACTGTTAGCGGATCTCGCCGGCGCCGTGGTACTTCCATCAGTGCTATCGTAGAAAACCCTGTGAAAGATTTGATGAATATGAAAGTTCGTAAAGCGGTCATACCTGCGGCGGGCTTAGGGACACGTTTTCTGCCTGCAACCAAGGCGCAGCCAAAAGAAATGCTCGCCCTGGTGGATAAACCAATCATTCAATATGGCGTGGAAGAGGCTCTGGCAGCCGGTTGCGAGCAGGTGATTATTGTGATCAGCCGCGGAAAGCAATCGATCGAAGATCACTTCGACGTGAGCTATGAACTCGAGAAAACGCTCGAAGCCCGCGGCAAAACCGAACTGCTTGAGGTAGCGCGCAAAGTTTCGAATATGGTGCAGGTGGCATACGTGCGGCAAAAGGAGGCTTTGGGACTCGGGCACGCCGTCCTCACCGCGCGCGAATTAATTGGTAACGAACCTTTCGCTGTGCTGCTGCCCGACGATGTGATCGACGCAAAAGTTCCATGTCTGAAACAGATGATCGAAGTTTTTGACGAGACACAGAGTTCCGTAATCGCCACCCAGAGAGTCGAAGGCGAAGCCATATCCGCGTATGGCGTGCTGGATGTAAAGCCCACCGATGGCCGCTTCAAAGGCAAATTGTTCGAAATTAAAAATATGGTGGAGAAGCCGGCGCTAAAAGACGCTCCGTCGGATCTCGCGATCATAGGACGGTACATTCTCACGCCTGCGATCTTTGAAACCTTATCCCGAACTCAAAAAGGTAGTGGAGGCGAGATTCAACTTACCGATGGGATGAAATTACTGCTCAAGAAAGAGAAAGTGTATGCATACGTATTCGAAGGAACTCGCCATGATGCAGGGGACAAATTCGGATTTCTCAAGGCCACTGTAGAATTTGCCCTCAAGCGGCCCGGCCTGGGAGATCAGCTTCGCGAATACTTGAAGACTTTGAATCTCGGATAGCAAGCAGTGCGCCCAAAGCCGGTGGAGAATTGTTCAGCCATCGGGGAATGTGGTGTTCCCACTTATCCGCCGAGGCTGCTCTTTAGTTTCTTTGATTTTTCCTCTACGCCGCTCGCAAGCTTTTTCTTGTGGTCGCCTAACTTATTAGCGATATCGCGATCAGACAATCCCAGAATTTGCGCCGCAAGAATTCCGGCATTCGTGGCCCCAGGCTTCCCAATCGCCACGGTCGCGACAGGAATTCCGGCTGGCATTTGCACGGTTGCCAGCAATGAGTCCATCCCGTTCAGTGAAGTGGATGGAATGGGCACGCCAATAACCGGCAGTGTTGTATGCGCGGCGATCACACCCGCTAAATGGGCCGCGCCGCCGGCTCCCGCGATAATCACTCGTACTCCGCGTTGCGCGGCGCGGCGCGCATATTCCGCCGTACGATCGGGAGAGCGGTGAGCGGAGGTCACATCCATTTCATACGCAATACCAAAACCCTCGAGAGCTTTTCCCGCCTCGCGCATAATTTCCAAGTCAGAATCGCTTCCCATAACAATCGAAACTAACGGCTGGTTCATATTTCCTTTGTAGTTCCTGGAAGTAATTTAGATTTTTGTGACGCTCTTTGCAGCAATATCGTGCCGGTAGTGTGCGCCCGCAAACTTTACCTTAGATACGGCGGCATATGCGTTCTGTACCGCTGATTCCAGATCGTCCGCAAGCGCTGTCACGCTCAGCACCCGGCCGCCCGCTGTATAATATGCGTCCCCGATTCGGCTGGTGCCGGAGTGAAACACTTTTACTCCCGGCAGCAAGTCAGCTTCTTCGATGCCGGCGATCTTTTTGCCGATTTCGAATACTCCGGGATAACCGCCGGAAGACATCACGACACAAACAGCAGCATCTTTCGACCAGCGAAAATCACCATCGCTGACACGCCCCTCAATGGAAGCTTCGATGGCATCGAGCAAATCGCTTTCCAGTCGCATGAGAATCGGCTGCGTTTCAGGATCGCCGAAGCGGCAATTGAATTCTAGAACCATAGGGCCGCGAGCGGTCATCATCAAGCCGCAATACAGGATGCCCTTATACTCGGCACCCTCAGCTTTCATTTCTTCAATCACCGGCCGGGCAATGTGTTGCAGCAGCCAGTTCTGCATCTTCTCATCCAGAAGCGCGTCACTGGAATAGGCGCCCATGCCGCCGGTGTTGGGTCCGGTATCCTGGTCGCCAACTCGCTTGTGATCTTGCGCTGCGGTTAACGCCGCGACCCGCTCGCCATCGGTGAGCACCAGAAAAGAAATTTCATCGCCTTCAAGGTACTCTTCCAGGACCACACGCGACCCGGCGCTGCCCACCATTTTGCCCGATAGCATGTCGGTCGCGGTTAATGCCGCTTCGTCTTTTGTCTGGCAGATGACTACACCTTTGCCTGCGGCAAGTCCGTCAGCTTTAAGCACGATAGGAGTACTAAAACGCGGCAGCGCTTCGCCAACTTCGCGTAATGAGTTGCAGATTGCGTAGTGACCTGTCGGAATCCGATGCCGCTGCATAAATTCCTTCGCGAAGCCCTTGCTCGATTCCAACTGAGCCGCAGCTTTCGTCGGACCGAAAATTTTCCAGTCGCGACGCTGGAATTCGTCCACTACTCCGAGTTGAAGGGGCAACTCAGGGCCTACGACGGTCAGGTCGGGTTTAACGCGCTGCGCCAATTCGATCAGCGAACCCAGATTTTTCTGGTCGACCGGCAAGCACTCTGCATCGAGGCCAATACCGCCGTTTCCTGGGGCGCAAATGACCTTTGACACGCGCGACGATTGCAGCAGCTTCCATACCAGCGCATGCTCGCGACCACCACTTCCAATGACCAAAACTTTCATGGTTTGAGAGAACAGGGTAGGAGGCTAAAACACCGATGTCAAATTTAATTTACGCAGTTAACCATACTTAACCTGCCGCCGTATAATTCCCACTGATGATCACAGTTTCCAAAGAAGATTATCTAAAGGCGATCTTGGAGGCTGAAAGCGAAGGCGAGACGGTTATTTCCGCAACGCTGGCGCATTGGCTCTCAGTGTCCCCGCCCGCCGTTACTATGGCTATGCGCCGCTTAAAAAAAGATGGATTGGTGCGAGTGCAAGGCGATGGCCACGTCAGCCTGACCGCATCAGGGCGAAAGATCGCGCGGAAGTTGACGTTGCGTCATCATTTAATCGAGAGAATGTTGTCAGAAGTATTCGGCATGGAGTGGTACAAAGTTCACGATGAAGCGGAACGCCTGGAGCACGCGGTTTCCCCGGACTTCGAGGCGAAGTTACTAGGTAAACTTGGCCGCGGAGGAGCTTGCCCGCATGGCAATGTGAGTGAACTTGAGAGCCCCTCCAGCCGCCGCCGTCGCGGTTTACTATTGCTTTCGCACGCCGATGAAGGCAAGAATTACCAGGTAAGCGGGATCTATGAACGGGATCGCCGGCTTCTGGAATTTTTAGAGCATCGCGGAATTCGTCCTGGCGCTCATTTGCATGTTTCCGGACGAAATTACGATCAAACATTAAACTTGACGACGGATGCTGGCGCCGTAGCCCTCGGGAGATCGGCTGCGGAAAGAGTTTGGGTTGCGGTTCAGGCTCACGGTCGTCGAACGGCCCATCGGCATTTATAGTAAATGGGAAAGTAAATCGAATAAGCTTCGAACCGAAAAACAAAACTGCCATGCCGCAACTTACTTATCTGGAAGCTATCCGCCGGGGAATCTGGGAAGAGATGGAACGCGATCCCACGGTCTTTTGTCTGGGCGAAGACATTGGAATTTACGGCGGCGCTTTCAAAGTTACTGATGGTTTTATCGACCGGTTTGGACCTGAGCGCGTGATCGATACCCCGATCGCCGAGTCCGCGATCGTAGGCGCCGCTTTTGGCGCGTCTCTCACGGGACTGCGGCCGGTTGCCGAATTCCAGTTCATGGATTTCATCGGGTGCGCCTTTAATCAGATCACGAACATGGTCGCGAAAACGCATTATCTGTGGGGTCCGCCGGCGCCGCTGGTGTTGCGTGGTCCGAGCGGCGGGAATGTTCACGGCGGTCCTTTTCACTCGCAGAATAACGAGATGTATTTCGTGCACACTCCGGGAGTGAAAGTGGTTTGCCCTGCGACCGCTTATGACGCGAAAGGGTTGATCAAGGCTTCAATCCGGGACAATAATCCCGTTATTTTTTTTGAGCACAAATATCTTTATCGTCGCATTAAAGACGAGGTTCCAGATGAAGACTATATTGTGCCGCTGGGCAACGCGCGGATAGCTCGTGAAGGACGCGACCTCACCATCATTACTTATGCCGCCATGGTGCATGTTGCGCTCGAAGCAGCGGAACTGCTTTCTAAAGACGGAATCGAAATTGAGATTGTCGACCTGCGCACTTTATCGCCACTCGATCACGAAACTGTTGTCGAATCCGTTCGCAAGACGAATAAAGTAATTCTTCTTCACGAAGACGTTCGCACCGGCGGGATTGCAGGGGAACTCGCCGCGATCATTAACGAAGAAGCGTTTGACGATCTGGATGGACCGATCGTTCGCATCACCGCCTTAGATACTCCGGTCCCCTTCTCTCCTCCCCAGGAAGAGTACTTTCTGCCTAAAGTAAGCGATGTGGTACGGGAAGCGCGAAAACTGAAAGCCTATTGATCGACGATTATCCGGCCCGGCATCCGTGATTCGCGTTCAGCATATACTCAGCGGGAAGGAAACTTGAATGCTTTGTTTTCTGGCATCGCCAGCTTTTCAGCCCGCGCGTGACAACACAGGAGATACATGCGGAACTTCATCTTCGGAATTATCCTGACGCTTCTCGTCATCATACTTGGAGGCCTCGCCGTTCTTTCGTTCGGTCTTATGCATACGAATGCGGACACCGCTCCGTCGCGGCTTGAGCGCCGTATTGCGCTGAGCGCGATGGACGCATCGATGGACCGGCACGCCCCTCAGATCAGCAACCCCATTCCTCCCACGGATGACAATTTGATTCAGGGGATGAAGATCTACACCATGAACTGCGCGGTGTGCCACGGCACGCTCGACGAGAAACGCAGCCTTCTCGAGAAATCCCTTTATCCACCGCCGCCCCAACTTATCCTGGAGCCGCTCAATGATCCTGAGTGGCACACGTTTTACGCTGTACGAACCGGAGTCCGATACACGGGGATGCCGGCATGGAGCAAAGTATTGAGCGCGGATGATATGTGGAAAGTTACCGCATTTTTATCGCATATCGACAAACTTTCTCCCGCCGTACAGGAGTATTGGAAAAAAGCCTACGGAGTGGCCCCGAGTCCGGCGGGAGAAGCGGATCATGAACACATGCAGTGATCAATTTCCAGCGGTATTCCCACTCCTTATATAATGATCAGTTCAACCGTTCCGCAAAGTCTTTGTAAGCGGCCCAGGGAAGGAAATATGCCAACAGATATTGTTATGCCCCAGATGGGAGAATCCATTGTTGAGGGGACGATTACGAAATGGCTGAAGAAGCCGGGAGACAAAATACAGCGAGACGAGCCGTTGTTCGAAATTTCAACGGACAAAGTAGACGCGGAAATCCCCGCCCCGGCCTCCGGTATTTTGCAGGACATCAAGGTCAGCGAAGGTGCGACCGTGCAGGTGAACACGGTTGTGGGGACTATTACCAGCGACGGCGAAGCAACTTCCTCAGAGCAAGCGAAATCTGGAAACGCCCTGGTTCCGGCGTCTCAAGAGAAGAAGAAGGAGACGGCTTCCCCTAAAGCCGAAGCGGCCCAGCTCGGCGGGAAGGATGAATCGTACTCTGAGAATGGCGATGAACAGACTCGCTCTTCACCTTTAGTCCGAAAGATGGCTCGCGAACACAATGTTGACCTGTCGCAGGTCTCGGGCACAGGCTTAACCGGACGGATCACTAAGCAGGACATTTTGACGTTTCTCGAGAGCCAAGAGGCTCAACCGGTCGCAACTGCTGCCCCGCCGACTCAGGCTCGGGCCGCCGCCTCTCCGAGTCCGGCGCCTCAGACTCGCACCTCGTCAATTCCCGGCGATGTGGTGCCGATGACCCAGATGCGCAAAATCATCGCGCAGAGAATGATCGAGTCTCGACGAACCAGCGCGCACGTTCATTGCATGTTCGAAGTAGATATCACGCCAATCATACAACTGCGAAATAAGACGAAAACCGCATTCGAGCAGCGCAATGGCGTGCGGCTGACGTTTATGCCGTTCTTTGTTCGGGCCGCGCTTATCGCGTTACAGGAATTTCCCATCGTGAACTCTTCGATGGAAGGAGACAGCATTCGCTATCACCGGCATGTGAACGTCGGAATCGCGGTTGCTCTGGATTGGGGATTGATTGTGCCGGTACTAAAGAATGCCGGGGATTTAAACTTTCTCGGTTTACAGCGCGGGATTTCCGATCTTGGCGAGCGCGCGCGTTCCAAAAAGCTTAAGCCCGAAGATGTCGAAGGATCGACGTTCACGGTCACCAATCCCGGCCAATTCGGAGCGGTTTTCGGCTTACCGATTATTAATCAACCAAATTCCGCAATCATGGGAGTGGGCGGCATCACGAAAGCGCCGGTTGTCATAACCGACAAAGATGGCAATGACTCCATCGCCATCCGATCCTTGGTTCATCTCACTCTGGGATACGATCATCGCGTAATCGATGGCGCCGTCGCCGATCAGTTCATGGCCCTAGTCAAGAAGACGCTGGAAAATTGGGGCGAAGAAGTCGGCTAGGAGAATGTAATGTAGAGACGCGGCAGGCCGCGTCCACTCACATCTGAACATTGGTTCAGCAGAACATTTTAGGCCGACGGTTGCGGCGCAATTGTGGCGTTGCTCGGCGTCACTGTCTTCGCCCAAGCGGATGCGTTCAGGCAATCCACGACGCCGGTGACTATTTCCTCCAAACCTAATTTAAATTTGGCTTCGTCGACAATTTGGCGGCTCATGACGGCGTCGCCCAATGACAAAGCGGTTCCCAGGAATGATACGGCTGCATTCTTTTTTTCAATGCCCGGACGTCCCGCGAACAGCTTCTCGATTCCGGCGACAATTGCCGGCACCAGGGAGATTCCTTGCAACAGTTTTGCCACGATATCCATGTACTCTCCTTTTACATTTGTTGAATGTGCGGTGGAAGGTTTGAGTAAGCGCAGCCGCTTATTATTTAATACCGAGCCGCTCGTGCATGGTGATCGCCACGCTGATCGCAACTGTGATCACGGCATTTAGCAAGCGATCATAAACGCTGCGCTTAATATCATTTCTTTCTAGAATCACGATACGATCTTCGGCATTTTTCATTCGGCCCGGCTGGCCTCCGCCAAAAAGCATATCCATCTTGGCTTCCAGGCGAGCGAGCTTTTCGAGGACATCTCTTTCGAAATCCTTGTCAGCGACCCGCACGACTAATTGCTGTTGCTTTCCGCTGCCGTGATGCCCGTAACTGCCCGAATTGTCTTCTTCAATTTTCATAACGGATTACCGGATTGCCGGTCGACCCCATTTCCTCCGCATTGCAAGGAGATATTCATATTTTTCAACCAGCCCACGGCCGCATAGCTGGCGAAGGGACCGGGCGCATAAACGACGGGATTACAAACAGTGGCGTCACAGCGGGTGCCCCCACCAACTACGGTGTCGAGGCCGTCCAGAAGAAATGATTCATCATCGTCGACTTGCACATAATTGCTAAAGATACCTCCGTTCAGTCCGACGCGTGTAGATACGTTAAATATTCTGGTCTTTTGAGAATTGTCTTCGATAAAGGGATGCGTTCCATTGACGATGGTTGCACGTCCCCGTGGACTAACTAGCGTTATATCCCCGAATGTATTTGAGCTCGCTGGATCCCCGACGAAGATACAGGAGTCATTCATCCAACACTCGACAATCGAACCGGAAAAGTCGACTGTCATGCCTGAAGATCGGATCGACACTCTTGCATAAGCAATGAATTGCGCTGGAGGCACGATTACCTCGCCAGCTTGAGAGGTGCCCGTCGGATTGGTTGGCGTAAATCGAGCTGCTATCAGTGCCTCTTGCAGCCCGCCTGACGCGCTGCCGATGGTATATCCGGCTGTATGAGCGTTAGCAGTGGTGAGTTGCAGTGTGCCGGCTTGTCCGTTTCCAGCGCATGTACCTCCGGTGACCAGTGCAGCTTCTGCCGTGCCTGTCCCGGAGATGTACACGTAGTACCACGGCTCAGTTCCAGTCGTTCCCGGAGGACACACGCTCAAATTAACTGTCACTACGCCTGGCACGCTCAGGTCTGTGGCCGGACTCTGTGACCAATTGAAGTCGCTCGCATACTTTACCAGTTGCATCCCCGAAGAGATACCTCCGCCCGGTTTTGGCAGGTATTGTCCCTGGGAAGCTACGTATGTAATTACCTGATTGTCGGATGGTGCGACGGTAGCCACCGGTATACCCTGAATGGAAACGGCATTGCTGCTGCTCCCGCACCCACCCCATGTGGAATCTCCATGCAGGCATACGCCATTGTTTGCCGATCCGCTGCCTAGTTCACCCGTGGGTACAACTCCTGCGATTAAGCCGACTTTCGCCGCCAGCCCAGTATCCACGTAGTGCTTGGTGGACGCTTGACTTGGGGCCACCGGATCCGCCGGAAGAGTAAGCGGGCCCGTCATTGTATCCCCCGCCTTAAGCACATAGGAACCCGATCCAGAGCTTGTTACAGAACTGTCGACATACGCTTTATTAACCGCATCTGTCGCTAGCACGGGAGTGGGTAAACTTGGCGCTATGGAAAACTGCTTCGCGCCCGTAATGGTTTCATTCCCCGTCAGATGGACGACGGCAGAGTCATTTGCTTTTGCAGCCAGCGCCGAGTCCACGAACTGTTCAGTCGCTAGTTGCGATGGCTGTCCCGTCGCTCCGGGAGTTGTCCGCACGGCCGCGATCATACTCGGAGAAGTACTTGGCACCGCCCAATATTCTGTCTTGACCGTGCCGTCATCCAGTTGATACACCACCGTATAGAACGTTCCGGAGGGAACCGCGCCCGCATTCGGGGCCAGCTGCACTACTAACGTTCCCCCAGTTCCCAACACGACACTATTCGTTCCCGCCGCGATAGGATGCCCGTCGGCTGTGCTGAATGCCGGCCATGAAATCAGCAGCGTTCCACCGGCTGGCGTTCCATCTGCCCGGTATACGATATCGCTAATTGTCGTCAGCGCCGGACTCTGCGCTATGCAAATACATGAAGACATGGCCAAGACCACGACCGCGCCCGCAAATCGCAACAAATAAAAAAGCCGCCCATTTGGGCGGCTCGCGTCAAACATAACTCCTCCATCAGCTAAATCGTATTTGCCAATCCTTTTTCCCGCATCCTTGGGAAAACTTACCTTATCTTACAAATCTGTCTTTACTTACAAAAGAAACGACACTATTGTTGTAAACCAACTTTTCGCCGATCACTTGTTTCCAGATAGCTTTCAACGCTTCGTACGTAAACTTCGGCAAAATCTACGACTGGACGCCTGGCTTCAACTAATTGCATCGCGTCCGCGATGTTCCAACCCAGAGAACAAAGTACGGCCAAAGTCATCATGGGCGCCCGGTGCACTCCCGCGGCGCAGTGAATAAATACTTTGGTGCGTCCCTCGTCGAGCGCGGCGAGCGCGAATTCCACGCCGCGATCCAGAAGAGCACCCGGCTTTGGCTGGAAATCGTCTTCGGTCGCATTCCACAATACTTCTATGCCGTAGCGGCTTGCCAGCGGGCTATCGTCAAATTCCGCTTGCATGTCAATGATATGCGTCACTCCAGCCTTCGCCACCTCCGACATGTTTTCGTCCGCCCAGATCCCGCCACCCACCGCAATTCTGCCCGTCACCCAAGTCATATCCATCGCTACAGTCCTGCCCATCCTGATCAGCGTTGGCCGGGTCGCTTTCGCGGCAGACCGCGTGCAAATTCTCGAAAGCCGAACACTATCGAGACAAAACCGACATTCGCTGATCAACTTTCATTCTACGATAGGACTCGCGCCATCATTGGTCTGCAAAAGCGAATCTTTTGTAACTTTGGTTTGCGCTTCTTCCAACTCGCCTGACTCTTCCCGAATGCCGAGGTTCCTCAATAATATTTTTGTCAACGAATCCTCGGCGCCTGATTCCACTGCTGCCGTTGGCGGATACAAGCCGATCATCTCGAAAAGATATTTCATGGCCAGGTAATGACCTTTTTCGACGTCCGCAATGGCGCCCCTCACCATTAGGAAGGGCGTTATTTCCGACCTCCATCGCAATTTGCTCGCGAAGTCGGGAGATTTCAACTGGAAGCGCGTCAGTCCCTTGCGGTTCTGGCTGCATTTGTTCGGTTTCCAGCATAGTGGTCGGGTCCGATACTTTCATTTCCAGTAACTCCAAAGCGAGCAAAAGAAAAAGGACGCGTTTTTTCGCGTCCTTGATGAAATTTCGTACTTACAAATCTAGAATATCAAATCCAACAGGGTAAATGCGCCACCATTTTCAACTTTTTATTCCCTTTCTTCGCAATCACTTAACTCTTTTTCGTCCGGATTTGCCTCTTGACAAGATTCTGGAGCAGCCGAACTTGTGACCGGAAGTCGCGTCAGTAGCCCTCCCTCAAGGAAACTCTCGGTAATTCGGTCCACTGCTTCCGGAAAACGTCGCACGACCGTCCGGCGCCCACAGTTCAGCAATCTCGCCGCTTCATCCTGTGTGTAATCCTGTAGAACGATTTTGCCGATTAGTTTCTTGTCGAAAGTATCCAGTCGATCTAGAACCCGCTCCACGTCGTGAACGAAAATTACCGCATCTTCGAAGGTTGACACTGTGTAAGATGTTATCCGGGTACGGAAGAACTCCCGCCCCAGCAATGACGGCAACCGTCCGACCTCAATTGAAGGGCGGTAATAGCGCCTCAACATTCCGATAGTCCGGTCACGATACAGCCACAAGTCCGGGTCGGCGCCGCACAATTCTTCCGTCTGCGCCGATGTGGCGACTTCGTGTTCTGAACCTATATTTTCGATGCCGGCAGTCGTCGAAAGCGTGCCGGGAAACGCAAGCACTGTGTTAGAAAGCGCGATTGCCGCCGTCATGCGTTACCTGTCTCCCCGCATATCACAACTACCTTGGGGGTCGAAGTTTTTTCCGATTTGTGGTTGACGGGCAGCCGTGGGGAGCTTCTTTTCCTGGTCCCGGATGCGAATTCCCGGACCTCGATCGCACAAAAGGCGCAATAAACATCCTCGCACCCCATCCGCCGAATCCACAGTCCTCCGCATCGTTCGCAGTACTTCAATTCCAGCTGAATGATATTGAGATCGTCTGATTCCATTTCTGTCTCCCCTATGTCGTCAGGTCCGCGTCCTCAATACGTCCGAACTTGAGAACTTGGCCAGCGGCGGAAATGCTGTTCGCCCTTACAGCCTTAGCGGACAGCAGAAATAAAAAAGGCCCTGCGCCGATTGCTCAGCGACAGGGCCCGTTTCTCTTACGGAGTGCCTGTTTGAAATATTTAGTTAACTTAACGTCTCACTTCATGCGCAACCACTAAACCGGGGGGCGTTGTCGAAAATATCCCTCCTCGTACCCAGATTTCAGCACCTGGCCATTTTGCACCTGAACACTTACCTTTCCGGTGAAACGCGTCTCCCGCAATAAATATTCCATTGAGGAAGACAGCACTTCCGCACTTTTCATCTTTCTACGAAATTCGACAAACTTGACGCCTTCTTCATCGCACTGTCTATGATCGGACTTAGGATTGCTTGTCATTATGAACCCCTAAAACATCAGTTAGTTATACTCGGAGGCCAATCCTATAGCCACGAGGATAAGGCGACCATGTATTTCCTTTGAGATGTTACGTTTATATTTCACTTTGCGGATTGCTATAGGTAAATGTGGGCTTGCGCCTGTGGAAAAGTTTTTGGACTGGATGGAGAAACTCCCTACTGGTTGCCGTTTCTAGGCGATAGTCACGGTCAATGACCGATTTCTCACAGATGTTGTGCTCTTTTATGTATTAGCGTCGCGCTATATCGCGGTCTATACTCCCACCATGAAATTCAAAGTTCTCCAGGACAACCTGCGTAAAACCTTATGGTCTCGCATCGAGGAAGGCAACCTTACCGGCTTGGGTCTGGCGCAGCAAACTGGGTTTAAGCAGGCCCATATTTCCAATTTTCTAAACCGGAAACGGGGATTGAGTATCGACGGCATGGACAAGGTTTTGAACGTTCAAAGACTTTCCGTTCTTGACTTGCTCGATCCCGCTGAAATCAATAAGCGAGCCAGCATTTTGCCTCCGAGCGATGATGAATTCGAAAATGTAGTGCTCGTCGACGAGCAGATCGCATCCGAATCACCGCTTCTGATGAGCAAGCACGTGAAAGACATTCTCAAGTTTAAAAAAAGTTTTCTGCGGGATCTGCGTCCGCAAATGGAGGGAGCGAGAGATAGCTGGGAACGTTTTCTTTTAATCCGGGTCGGCGCCCGCGAAGGCATGAGCATGTATCCGCGGCTGCTTCCCGGCGCCACCATCTTGGTCGATCGCCACTATAATTCGCTTAAAGCGTATCGAAAGGGCGAAAACAATATGTACGCTGTGAACAAAGCGCAGGGCTGCACCGTCAAGTACGTCGAACTATCCGGTAACCACCTGATTCTTCGTCCCCACAATCCCGCCTATTCGGTCGACATAATTCCGCTTGATGATGGAACCAAGGCCGCAGATCACATCATTGGACGCGTGTGCTACGTCGGCATCGAACCTTAATAGTCCCGCCATCGGTATGCTGGCGTTTTCGTGACACAAACGTGTCGCTGCGCAATATAAGCCCGCCTAGCCTCTAGGCAATGATTCCGGTATTCTTTCAGCAGCAACGGAGGCAGCATGGACGAGGTTCCGAGCATTACTGCCGGCTCGCGCCGGAACGAAGATATCGCTCTTGATCTGATGAAGTTTGTCGCGATGACTACCGGATATGGCCGCACCACCTCTTCGGGTGTGGGTTTTCAGGGCACGGGTGCAGCCGCCAAGCCAGAGGATTACGCCAGCCATTTGCTTGAGCTCTACGGAAAATGCCTTGCAGCGATTCAGGAGAAGAAATGATTTGGCAGAGTCGTGCCTTCTCAATCGGGCTTGTAAGTAACTCCCATCTGATCGAAAAGGAAGCTTAATACATCGGTATTTTGTTCGATACGTTCATCCAGCGCAGTGCCCATTCCATGCCCAGCGCTCGAAGTCATACGTAGCAGAATCGGCAGATGCGAGATGGTTGCAGCCTGGAGCAGGGCGGTCATTTTCCGCGAATTCATCGGATTAACCCGATGATCGTTCTCTCCCGTCAAAAATAAAACCGCCGGATAAGCCGCCCCATCGCGAACGTGGTGATACGGGGAGTATGCATATAGCGCCTTAAACTGGGCCGGATCTTTCACGGTTCCAAACTCCGTAACATTAAATGCGCCATTCGGATCCAATTCAACTCGCAGCATGTCGTAGATACCAACGTAAGAAACCACAGCCCTGAATAGGTCGGGACGCTGTGTAAGCGCTGCTCCCATCAGCAAGCCACCGTTGCTGCCTCCTCGAATAGCCAGATGGCCGCTCGATGTGTAATTACTTTTGATAAGGTACTCGGCGCACGCAATGAAGTCGTCAAACACATTTTGCTTATGAGTTAGATTGCCCGCTAAGTGCCATTCTTCTCCGTATTCCCCTCCTCCGCGCAGATTGGCTATCGCATACACGCCGCCCTGGTCAAGCCATACGCGTCCAAAGTAATTTAGAAAAGCAGGACTCTCATTGACGCCATAGCCTCCATATCCATTAAGCATTGTCGGATTTTTGCCGTCGAGTTTTATACCCTTCTTGCGAATGATATTGACCGGTACCCGGGTCCCATCCTTGGAAACGGCGAACCCGCGCACTACTTCCGCGTCGTCAAATTTCACTGGCGAAGTTTGTCGCAGGCTGGTGGCGATTCCTTTGCCGTGGGCGGAATCGAAGTAGTACCACACCGACGGCTCCAGATAAGTAGCGACCTGGTAGGCAACATCGTCTCCCGCAACATGCACAATATCGTTTACTGCGGAAATCGCTGGCAGTGGAAGAGTAGAAATCTGCCTCCCTTGATGGTCGAAGATTCGAACCCGCGAAGGACCGCCGACAACATCCACTACATACAAACGACCCGGGGTCGGCATGATTTGCTCAATTGCGGCCCGCGCATCGGTTCCGGCTTCGGAGCTTTCTGGAACGATAACCTGCGACCTTGCAAGCAACGGGGCAGAAAGCGACACCCGCAAGACTTTGCCCCGGGGCGAATCCTTGCGGGAAAGCAAATACAGGTCGCCGTCGTCTCCTAGCTTCGCATCGACAATTTTATCTTCAAAACCGGCTACTTCCGCCCACTTTGCCGACAAACAGTTCAGAACGTAATGCGCCACCTCTCCACCATCGCCATTCTTGACTGCGGCTAGAACCCATTTACCGTCATCGCTCGTGTGCAGTTCGATTTCGGCAATGCGCGGGAAATCTTTGCCCAGCACATAAACATCCCGGCTGTTCTCGGTTCCGAGTTTATGAAAGTAAATTTGCTGATAAAAGTTCGCATCTTCTGGGGGCCGTTCATTAGCCTGGGGATATCGAGTGTAGTAAAAGCCAGTGCCGTCCGAGTTCCACGTAATGCTGCCGCCGGCAGTGGCGAAATTCACCCGTGGGATCCGGTCGCCAAGCTCTTTTCCAGTCTTCACATCGAAAACTCGCCCCACGCTATCCTCGGAACCGTTCTCAGATAGCGCAACCGCCACCAGCTTTCCATCGAGCGAGGGGACATAAAAATCGATCGCAGTTGTGCCCTTCCCAGAGAATAAATTCGGGTCGACGACCACTCTTTCGGTGGCAACATCATTCGGAGAATGAAACGCCACCAAAAAAGGCTGCTGCTTGGGAGGTTCAAATTTCAGGGCGAAAAAGATCCCCATTCTGTAGGCCAAATCAGAATAATTGCTGGATTCACGCGTCAATTGCCGCAGTCGCTCTTCAATTAACCGGCGCGAGGGTAAGCGGTCCAGATAGGTCCGCGTGTAACTATTCTCTGCGTTGCTCCACTGCCTGACCTTGGGATCATTCCAATTTTCGAGCCACCTGTAGTCATCTGTGATCTTGTTGCCGTAATAAATATCGGTTACCGGGACCTTGGGCGTGGGTGGTGGGGCAACCAGAGGTTGATTCTGTGCAATAACCATGTTCAATAAAACCGGAAACGCCAAAATGGAGAAATATCTAGGTCGCAAATTGCGCATTAGAATACCCCGTGACAACAAATTGTCGCCGAGATCATATGAAAGTTCGAAATGTTGACCGCGCATTCCCGCGCGAAAAAAAGCCGCAGCGTCAACTGCGGCCTACCCAGATCGAACGGTGTCGCTAGCGGCGACCGCGCCCGCCCTTCTTTCCGGCGGACTTCCTTTTAGTGGATTTCTTCTTTGACGCGCCCCTCCGAGAAGTGCTGGCAGCTTTCTTTGAGCTTTTCTTCGCGCTCTTC
>Ga0182015_10002892_pt1 | contig 19972 bp, 15 predicted proteins | sample 712P3MmetaG_FD_120478 | JGI IMG/M metagenome (GOLD analysis project Ga0182015, IMG submission 120478) | Permafrost microbial communities from Stordalen Mire, Sweden - 712P3M metaG | ecosystem: Environmental > Terrestrial > Soil > Wetlands > Permafrost | place: Sweden: Stordalen | collected...
AACCTCTTCGACGGCGTGAAGGTCCCCCTGTACGGCGACGGCCTCAACATCCGCGACTGGCTCTTCGTCGACGACCACTGTCGCGGCATCCTTTGTGTCCTCGAGGGCGGGCGCGCCGGCGAGATCTACAACATCGGCGGCGGCACGGAGCTCACCAACGAAGAGCTGACGACGCGCCTGCTCGACCTCTGTGGTTACAGCGATTCGATGATCGAACCGACGACGGATCGCCTCGGCCACGATCGCCGCTACTCGGTCGATTGGAGCAAGATCAAGAACGACCTCGGCTATGAACCGCAGATGAGCTTCGACGAGGGCTTGGCTCTGACCGTGAAGTGGTATCACGACAACGAGGCGTGGTGGCGTCCGCTGAAGGACCAACCGTGAAACTGATCGAGCTCTCGATTCCGGACCTGTTCGTTCTCGAATCACCGGTGTGGGGCGATGACCGTGGACTCTTTCGGGAGTGGTTCAAGGATGAGGACTTCCGCGAGGCCGGCATCGATTTTCGCGCGCGACAGGCGAACCTCTCGGTCTCGAAGAGGAACGTCGTGCGAGGGCTGCACTACTCAATGGCTCCCGAAAGTCAAGCCAAGGTCGTCACCTGCGCGCAGGGTGAACTGGATGACGTCATCGTCGACATCCGAGTGGGCTCGCCGACTTTTGGTCGCCACGAGATCGTGCACCTCGCCGCGGACGAGGAGCGTTCGGTCTACGTGCCGGTGGGCGTGGCGCACGGGTTTTGCGTCACCAGCGAGGTCGGCGCGCTCGTCTATCTCCTGTCGTCACCCTTCAACGCGCCACTCGAACTCGAGATCAACCCCTTCGATGACGAGATCAACGTCCCCTGGGCCGTGAGCGGCGACGCGATCGTGAGTCCCAAGGACGCCGACGCACCGTCGCTTCGCCAACGCCGTGAGGCCAACGAGTTGCCCCGCTTTCACTGACCCATTCGGGCTGGGTTGACGATGGGCCGCGTTGCTAGCGTTGAGCAAGTGAGTACCGCCCCGCTACGTCTGGTCACCGACCAAGACCGTAGCGTTCACATAGCCGCCACGATTGCCGTTCCGGCCGTCGAGTCCGAAGCGCAGCTGAAGGCAATCCTCACGAGCCTGTCCGGCGTCGACGCCGTGGGGGCGGAGGCGCGCGCGGCCAAACTCTCCACCCGTTCGATCAAGAAGTCCACGAAACTGACCGCGATCGAGATGGCGATTTCGATGGTCGACCTGACCACGCTCGAGGGTGCCGACACGCCGGGCCGCGTGACGTCGCTGTGCACCAAGGCGATGCGACCGGACCCCCGTGACCTCACGGTGCCCTCGGTCGCGGCCGTGTGCGTCTACCCCGACCTGGTGGCGCACGCTCGATCGGTGCTCGGCGCGTCCCCGGTCGCGGTCGCCTCGGTCGCCACGTCCTTCCCGTCCGGACGGGCCTCGCTCAACGTGAAGTTGATGGACGTTCGTGAGGCGGTTCTCGCCGGCGCCGACGAAGTCGACATGGTGATCGACCGCGGTGCCTTCCTCTCGGGTCGAATAGGTCAGGTCTTCGACGAGGTCGTGGCGGTGAAGGCGGCTTGCGGCGACGCGCACTTGAAGGTGATCCTTGAAACGGGCGAGTTGGTCACGTACGACAACGTCCGCCGCGCGAGTTGGATCGCGATGCTCGGCGGCGCTGACTTCATCAAGACCTCGACGGGCAAGGTGACGGTGAACGCCACGCTCCCGGTCGCGCTCGTCATGCTCGAAGCCGTACGCGACTTCGCTGAGACGGCCGGCCGCACCGTCGGCGTGAAGGTCGCCGGCGGCATACGAACCTCGAAGGACGCGATCCGCTACCTCGTCCTCGTCAACGAGACGGTCGGTTCGACGTGGCTTACGCCCGATCTCTTTCGATTCGGTGCGTCGTCGCTCCTGAACGACCTACTAATGCAGCGTCTCAAGCAACAGCGCGGCGCCTACGTGCGCGCCGACGAATTCAGCGGGGACTGATGAGCGACCGGCAACTCGCCAACTCGCACCTGGGATCACTGGAGTACGACCCTGCCCCAGAGTCGGCCGCGATCGCCAAGTTGAAGCCAAGCTACGGACTGTTCATCGACGGCGAGTTCAGCGATGCTGACTCCCACGAACAGTTCGAGACCGTTAATCCCGCCAACGAAGAGACGCTGTCAATGGTCGCACAGGCGAGCGCCGTCGACGTCGACCGGGCCGTCGGGTCGGCACGGCGTGCCTACGACAAGGTCTGGTCGAAGACGACCGGGGCGCAGCGCTCGAAGTACCTCTTTCGGATCGCTCGACTGATCCAGGAGCGCTCGCGCGAGCTGGCGGTCGTCGAGACCCTCGATAACGGCAAGCCGATCCGCGAGTCGCGCGACGTCGACATCCCGTTGGCGGCCGCGCACTTCTTCTACTACGCGGGTTGGGCCGACAAACTCGATCACGCCGGCTTCGGCGTGGACCCCAAGCCCTTGGGCGTCGCCGGACAGATCATCCCGTGGAACTTCCCTCTGCTGATGGCCGCGTGGAAACTCGCGCCGGCGTTGGCGGCGGGTAGCACGTGCGTGTTGAAGCCGGCCGAGACCACGCCGCTGAGTGCACTGGTGCTGGCCGAGATTCTCGAGCAGGCCGAGTTGCCGCCAGGGGTCGTCAGCATCATCACCGGCGACGGCTCGACCGGTGCCGCACTGGTCGAGCACCCCGACGTGGACAAGATCGCCTTCACCGGTTCGACCGAGGTCGGTCGGATGATTCAACAGCGCACCGCCGCGAGCCACAAGCACCTGACGCTCGAACTCGGGGGCAAGGGCGCGAACATCGTCTTCGAGGACGCACCCATCGACGAGATGATCGAAGGCATCATCGACGGCATCTTCTTCAACCAGGGCCACGTCTGTTGCGCCGGTTCACGGCTGCTCGTGCAAGAGTCGGTGGCCGACGAGGTCCTGCGACGTCTGGTTCGTCGCGTCGAACAGCTACGCGTCGGCGATCCGCTCGACAAGAACACCGACGTCGGGGCGATCAACTCCGCGGCCCAGTTGCTCCGTATCCGTGAACTCACGGCCTTCGGCGAGAGTGAGGGCGCGACGCGTTACACCAGTTCGTGTGAACTGCCGCAGAAGGGATACTGGTTCGCCCCGACGGTCTTCGCCGACGTCGCCCAGTCGCATCGAATCGCGCGAGAGGAGATCTTCGGCCCGGTGCTCTCGGTGCTGACGTTCCGCACGCCCGAAGAGGCCGTCGCCAAGGCGAACAACACGAACTACGGACTGGCCTGCGGGGTGTGGAGTGAGAAGGGGAGCCGCACGCTCTGGGTCGCCGAGCGTCTGCGAGCCGGCGTCATCTGGGCCAACACCTACAACCGTTTCGACCCGACGAGCCCGTTCGGCGGTCTGCGCGAGTCCGGGTTCGGTCGTGAAGGCGGACGCCATGGGCTGGAGGCGTACCTCAATGTCTGACGCCCGCCTCGACGTTCGAAAGACCTACAAACTCCTGATCAACGGGGCCTTCCCACGCTCTGAATCGGGTCGCAGTTACGAGGTCACGTCGGCCAAGGGCGCGTTCCTGGCCAACGTGGCCCAGGGATCTCGCAAGGACGTGCGCGACGCGGTGACGGCCGCGCGCGCCGCGCAGGCCAAATGGTGGAACGCGACCGCGTACAACCGGGGCCAGGTGATCTACCGACTCGCCGAGATGGCCGAGTCGCGGCGCGACGAACTCGCCGAACACGTCGCACTCGGCGAGGGGCTGAGCGCGAGAGCGAGCCAAAAGACGGTCTCGGCCTCAATCGATCGCATGGTCTGGTACGCCGGGTGGACCGACAAGATCGCCCAGGTGCTCGGTGGGACCAACCCGGTCGCCGGACCGTTCTTCAACTTCTCGATCCCCGTGGCGAGCGGCGTGGTCGGCGTGCTCTGCGTCCAGGAGTCGTCGCTTGAGGGATTCGTCGACGCCGTGCTCGCCCCGATCTGCGTCGGTAATGCCGTCGTCGCCGTCGCCAGCGAGTCGCGTCCCACGCCGGCCGTGCTACTCGGCGAGATGACGTCGTCGTCGGACTTTCCCGCCGGCGTTCTCAACATCGTGACCGGACTGACCGACGAATTGGCGCCGGTACTGGCCGCCCACGAGGACGTCGACGGCATCGACCTCTCCGGCGTCACGCCCGAGGCGGCCGACGGCTTGGCCGCCTTAGGCGCCAACTCGATCAAACGGGTCTATCGCCCCCACGAGAGGGAAAGCGACTCCTCGCTTCGACGACTGCGTGCCTTCGTCGAAACCTCCACCGTGTGGCACACGATCGGACAGTGATGACGAATCCCTACAAACTCGCTCGACGCGCCGCCGATGAACTGCGTGAAGAGAGCGGCTACGACGACTACGACATCGCGATCGTGCTCGGATCGGGATGGCGCGAGGGCGCCGTCGCCCTGGGAACGCCGACCAACGTCGTCTCGACGTCGTCGTTGAGCGGATTCGTCGCGCCGACCGTCGCGGGCCACAGTGGTCAGATCCTGTCGCTGAAGATCGGCGACCGACGAATCGCGTTGGTGGCCGGACGCGTCCATCTCTACGAGGGCAACACGGCCGACGAGGTCGTGCACCCGATACGCACGGTCATCGCCGCGGGAGCGACGAAGGTGGTCTTGACGAACGCGGCCGGAGGGATCGATCCGTCGTGGACGACGGGCACCGTCGTGATCATTCGTGACCACATCAATCTGACCGCGACGTCGCCACTCGAGGGCCCCGCACCGCCCAAGGGCTACGGCTCTCGATTCGTCGACCTCACCGATCTCTATAGCGCACGACTGCGCACCGCGGTCAAGAAGGCCGAGCCCCAATTGGTCGAGGGCGTCTACGCCGGTTTCCGGGGCCCGCACTACGAGACCCCCGCCGAGATCGTGATGGCGCGAACGATGGGCGCGACACTCGCGGGCATGTCGACGGTCCTCGAGGCGATCGCCGCGCGCCACCTGGGAGCCGAGGTCTTGGGGTTGAGCCTCGTGTCGAACCACGCCGCGGGCGTCACCGCGGGCCACTTGAATCACCTGGAAGTTCTCGAGGCCGGTCAGTCGGCCGCCGCATCGCTGGGTACGTTGCTGACCCGCGTCGTTCCCGTCCTGTGAACGAATCACTCCGCGAGCGCGTGCTGCGCTGGATCGAGGACGATCCCGACGTTGAAGACCGCGAAACGCTGCAGGCGCTCCTCGATGACGAGAACGAAGACGAGCTTCATCGCCGTTTCGATGCGCCCCTGACGTTCGGCACCGCGGGACTTCGCGGACCGGTGATGGCCGGGCCCGCGGGGATGAACCGCTACACAGTTCGTCGAGCGACCCAGGGCGTGATCGCGTGGCTGGACCAGATCGGTGTCGATCCGGCCAAGGGCGTCGTCGTGGGACGAGACGGTCGTCACGGTTCCGAACTGTTCAATCACGAGGTTGTCTCGGTGCTGTTGGGTGCCAACGTCAAGGTGTACGAGATGCCCCACCCGCTGCCAACGCCGCTCGTCGCCTACTGCGTGAAGCAGCTCGGCGCCGCGGCCGGCATCATGGTGACCGCGAGCCATAACCCGCCGCTCGACAACGGCTACAAGCTGTACTCGAGTGACGGCTCCCAGATAGTCCCGCCCAACGACGAGATCGTCGAGCGTTTCGCGAGTGAAGCCACGCCGCCGCTGTTGGGCGAGCGAACGAGTACGCACCACCGCTGGATTTCGCCGGACCTCCTGGACCGGTACCGCACCCATATGACGAAACGATTCGCCGTCTCGAAGAGTGACCTGGCGATCACCTACACACCGCTTCATGGTGTGGGAGGCGCGACGATGATGGGACTCTTCGCTCTGGCGGGCTACACGTCGGTGACCCCGGTCGCGCCGCAGTTCGAGCCCGACGGCGACTTCCCGACGCTGCCGTTCCCCAACCCCGAGGAGTCGGGAGCCCTCGATCTCGCCATGGCGCGCGCCGACGAGGTCGGATCGGACCTCGTGATCGCCAATGACCCGGACGCCGATCGCCTGGGCGCCGCCGTGCGCGACGTCGCCGGTTGGCACGTTCTGCGAGGCGACCAGATCGGCTGGCTGCTGGCGTCGGCCATGTTGCCGACGATGAAGGATCCCGGCGACGTCGTCGCGACGACGATCGTCTCGTCCACGATGCTGCGGGCGATGGCGCGCGACGCCGGCGTGCGATTCGCCATGACGCTTACGGGCTTCAAGTGGCTGGCCCGTGCTGCCGGAGACGGGGTGCTGCGCTTCGGCTACGAGGAGGCCCTCGGTTTCGCGGTCGATCCCGACGTCGCCGACAAGGACGGACTTTCGGCCGCGCTCGCGCTCGCGAAGCTCGCCGACGAACTCCGCGGCCATGGCCAGACGTTGATGGACCGATTGGACGAGATCGAGACGCGATTCGGCGTTCACTCGGTCTTCCAACTCTCGCTACGGGCCGAGGGAGCCACGGGCTTAGCCGCGATCGTCGACGCCGTGCAGCGACTGCGCGAGCAACCGCCATCATCGCTGGGCGGTGTCGCGGTCAGTGCGCACTTCGACCTCGCCGTCGGCTACGAAGGACTCGATCCGACCGACGGCGTGTTGTTGCAACTCGGCGAGTTCGGTCGCGTGGTCGTGCGTCCATCGGGGACCGAGCCGAAACTGAAGGCCTACATCGAGATCACGTCGCCGCCGAGCGACGCGACGTCGCTGGCCGAGCAGCGTCGTCACGGCGCAGACCTCGTCGAGGCCGTGCGTGCGGATCTGGAGTCGCTACTGCACCTCTGAGTGCAACGCGGCGTAGCCCGGCTTGATCACGGTGTTGATCATCGCCAGGCGCTGGTCGAACTGGAAGAACGAACTCTTCGCCGCGTTCAACGTCAGCCACTCCATGTCGGCCAGCGTCCAATCGAAGGTGTCGGCGCAGGTCTCGAACTCGCTACTCATCGAGATGCCGCTCATCAATCGATTGTCCGTGTTCAGCGTCACGCGAAAGCGCAGCTTGCGGAACAGTTCGATTGGGTGCGTGGCGATGGAGCTGGCAGCGCCGGTGTGCACGTTCGAGGTCGGACAGACCTCGAGTGGGATTCGACGGTCGCGAACGAAGTTGGCCAATCGGCCGAGGTGGTAGTCGCCGTCCTTCTCGATGATGTCGTCGGCGATGCGCACGCCGTGCCCGAGTCGCTCGGCGTTGCAGAATTGCACGGCCTCCCAGATCGACGGCAATCCGAAGGCCTCGCCGGCGTGGATCGTCATGTGAAAGTCCTCACGCTGCACGAGATGAAAGGCGCGCAGGTGGTGCGTCGGCGGGAAGCCGTCTTCCGGACCGGCGATGTCGAAACCGCACACGCCGCGATCACGGAACTCGATCGCGAGTTCGGAGATCGTCTCACTGAGATTCGCCTGTCGCATCGCCGAGAGAATGGCCCGGACGATGATGACGTGACCTTCGAGCGCGGCGTCGCGCATGCCGTGTGAGAATCCCTCCAACACCGCTTCGACCACTTCGTGCAACGTCAGACCTTGTGCGAGGTGCAGTTCGGGGGCGAAGCGCACCTCGGCGTAGACGACACCGTCGCGCGCGAGGTCGAGCGCCGCCTCGAAGGCCACGCGTTCTAACTGGTCCCTGGTCTGCATCACGGCCGTCGTGTGCGCGAAACCTTCGAGGTAGCGCACCAGATCACTGCCGGGCGTGTCGGCGATGAACCACCGACGCAACTCATCGGGATCATCGGTCGGTAGTCCGCTGTAGTGCGACTCGTGAGCGAGTTCTAAGACCGTCGTCGGACGCAGTCCGCCGTCGAGATGATCGTGCAACAGGACTTTCGGTGCTCGTTGAATCAATTCACGCGTTAGAGCAACTGCCATGAAACGAGGTTAGTCAACAGGCCTGTGCACTAGTTGGTGATACGTTCCAGCAGCAGCGCTTCGGCGTTCACGCTGCGTTCACCTAGCGCCACCGCGTTCGCGATTGCGTCGCGCCCCTGTTGAAGATGCGTCTCGTCGTCGGCGTGCAGTTCGAACATCGGTTGGCCCTTGGAGATCGCCTCGCCTTCACGTACCAGACACACGACACCGGCGGCCGCGCTCACCGGGTCCTCTTTGCGAGCTCGACCGGCGCCCAGTCGCCACGCCGCAACGCCGACGACGAGCGCATCAATGGACTGCACGATGCCGTCCTCTGCACTCACCACCTCGTCGCGACAGGCCGCGACCGGGAGCGTCGCGTCGGGATCGCCACCCTGTGCTCGGATCATCCGCTGATAGACCTCGAAACCCGACCCGTCATCCAGTTTCGTTTCGGGATCGACGTCGATGGCGACGAGTTCGACCATGATTCTCGCGAGCGCGAGCGTCAACTCTCGCACGTCACTCGGTCCACGACCTTGGAGCACGTCGACGGACTCACTCACCTCGAGGGCGTTCCCGACGGTTCGCCCGAGCGGGGCGTTCATCGAGGTGAGTTGCGCGGTGGTGGCCACGCCGTGCGCGCTGCCCAAGCGAACCATGGTGGTCGCGAGTTCGCGGGCCTCATCGAGACTCTTGATGAACGCACCGCGACCGACCTTGACGTCCAGTACCAGCGCGCGCGTCCCTTCAGCGATCTTCTTGGACATGATCGACGAAGAGATCAGCGGGACCGAGGCCACCGTCGCCGTCACGTCACGCAGCGCGTACAGCCTTCGATCGACCGGAGCGAGGCCCTGGCCGGCGGCACAGATGACGGCGCCGACCGAGTCGAGTTGCGCACGGATCTCATCGTTGGAAAGAACGGCGCGCCACCCCGGAATCGACTCGAGTTTGTCGAGCGTCCCGCCGGTGTGCCCGAGGCCTCGACCGGACAGTTGCGGCACCGCGGCACCACACGCCGCCACGAGCGGCGCGAGGATCAACGAGATCTTGTCGCCGACGCCGCCGGTCGAGTGTTTGTCGACGGTCGGACGCGACAGTCCTCCCAAATCGAGACGTTCGCCCGATTCGATCATGCGATCGGTCCACGTGTTCAACTCATGCTCACTGAGTCCGTTGAAGAAGATCGCCATCAACAGCGCCGACATCTGTTCTTCGGCGACGTCACCGCGCAGGTAGGCGTCAAGCATCCACGTGATGGCGTTGTCGCTGAGCGCGCCATTGTCGCGTTTGGTGGTGATGACGTCAACCGCGGAGAAGAACGTCACTAACTCCTCCGGACTCCTAGATCCTCCGGACCGAATGCTCCTGGCAAGAGTTCGCCCAGCGGCGTGGGATCGGCGCCGTCACCGGCGTCGACGAGCAGTTCATTGCCGCCGTGTTCGAAGAGCAATTGACGACATCGACCGCACGGGGCGATTGGTCGCCCGTCACCGGCGACGATGGATACCGCAAGGAAACGGCCTCCGCCGAGACGCGCAAGATCGCTCACCAACGAGCACTCGGCGCACAACGTGAGTCCGTAACTCGCGTTCTCGACGTTGGCCCCGACGACGATCCGTCCGTCGGTGGTGATGGCGCAGGCGCCGACGGTAACGTGGGAATACGGTGCGTAGGACGTCGACGTCGCGTTGCGGGCCCGTTCACGCAGCTCATTCCAAGGCACGGCCGACGATGAACTCACGACCAAGACAGTACACTCCGACGTGCGTGATTAATTTTCGAAACTCTTCGGTCGTGATCAGTGACGAAGTCGCGAACGCACTCGAAAAGGGTCGCAACGTCGTCGCCCTGGAGACCACGATCGTGGTCCACGGCCTCCCGGCCCCCGCAAATTTAGAGGTCGCCGAGGAGTGCGAGACGGCGGTGCGCGACGGAGGTGCGGTGCCCGCAACGATCGGGGTACTCGATGGTCGGGTCGTCGTCGGTCTCAGCGCAGCGGAACTTCGGACGCTGGCCGATCCGGAGCGACACGCAGCCAAGTTGTCGGCCCGCGATCTCGGTCTGGCGCTCGCCAGCCACACGAGCGGCGCGACGACCGTTGCGGGCACGATCACTATCGCGAGTCGAGTGGGCATCGAGGTGATGGTGACGGGCGGACTCGGTGGTGTGCATCGTGACGTGCGCGACAGCTTCGATGAATCGGCTGACCTCACCGCGTTATCGCGTAATCAACTCTTGGTCATAGCGTCCGGCGTGAAGTCGATACTCGACATTGGTGCGACACTCGAGCGCCTCGACACGTTGGGAGTGGCAGTCGCCGGATTTCGAACGGACCGCTTTCCGGGTTTCTATCAAAGCGAAAGCGGATTCTCCCTGGACTGGTCACTCGAAGACGAGACCGAAGCGGCCAAGGCGTTTCTCGCGCACCGCGAATTGGCGTCTACGGGATTTCTCGTCGCGAATCCGATCGACGAGAAGAGCGAGCTCTCCGTTGAGTTGCACGATCGCGCGCTGGTGAGCGCGCTCGAAAGGGCCAAGGCGCTCGGGGTGAGCGGCAAGGAAGTGACACCGGTGCTACTTGCTGAGTTCGCTCGCTACACCGCCGGCGCCAGCGTCGCGGTGAATCGTGAACTCGTCGTGGCGAACGCGGGCCTGGCCGGAAGGATCAGCGCGGCGATCGCCAAGGAACGGGTGTGATCGTTCGCGACGTCGTGGTTGTCGGCGACGTGATGCTCGACGTCGTCGTCAAGCCGTTGACCGACGTGGCGCCCACCAGTGATACGGCGTCGCGCGTGCGAGTCAGTCGCGGGGGAGCAGCGGCGAACATGGCCGAGGCACTCGCCCGAGCGCGACACCACGTCACGTTCGTCGGTGCGTGCGGAGACGACCTCGTGGCACGGCTCTTCGAGGACTCGCTTCGCACGGCGGCCATCGACGTCGCGCTGGAGCGAATCGAGACGACGAGTGGCGTCGTGGTGGCTGTCGTGGACGCCGAGGGACAGCGCGCCATGATGACGGACCGCGGGGCGAACTCAATGCTCGGACTCGCCCACGTACGACGACAACTGGACCGGCCTTTCGACCACCTCCACGTGTCCGGGTACACCCTGCTCGATCCGTCGACGACCGAGGTGGGTCGCAGCGCACTCGCTCGAGCTCACGAACTGGGCAGGTCGACGTCGGTCGACGTCTGTTCCGTCGCGCCGCTCGTCGAAATGTCGCCTTCGGGATTCTTGCGGGCGGCGGTCGACGCGGACACGCTCTTCGCCAATGAAGAAGAGGCCCTGACCCTCAGCGGTGAGGCAGGTGTCGCCGCGGCCCTCGATCGATTGGCGCACCACTTCAACGAGGTCGTCATCACCCGTGGTGAACGCGGTGCCCGGGCGCGACGTGACGGCGTCGACTACGAAGTGTCGTCGACGAGCGAGGACGTGGTCGATACGACCGGAGCGGGAGACGCCGCCACGGGCGCGTATTTGGCGATTCGCCTGGGTGGCGGCACTATTGACCAGGCCCTCGAGACGGCCATGTCGGCCGCGTCATTCGTCGTACGGGGACTCGGCTCGCGCGGGCAATCGCGCGTATAGGCTCTCGCGTCGGCCGCGGACGAGCGGAGCTCCGACTACCGCGGCGCCTGTGGATATTGGAACTTCTGCACCTACGCGCCCCGACGTTCCTTGTTAGGCTCACGCTCGGACAGACGTCAAAGGCGTCGAACCGTCCGCAAAAACCAAAGGGGAGTTCAATGATTTCAATCGGAAGAGGCCGCGTAGGGCGCATCGCTCTCTCGGCCAGTGCCGCCTGTCTGCTGTTGACGGGAATCTCAATCAGCGCCGCCGGCTCGGCTGGCGCGGGCACGAAGTATCAGAAGACGCTGGCCTGCGAGGTCACCGACACCGGTGGCATCAACGACCGTTCGTTCAACGCCTCGGCCTACCTTGGCCTCCAGGAGGCCGTGAAGGTCGCCCCGAAGGACATCAAGAAAGAGGTGCAGTCGACTCCGTCGACTGGCACCGAGTCCACCTACGAGACCGAGATCGGTTCGTTCGTCTCCCAGCACTGCAACATCATCATCACGGTCGGCTTCTTGATGTCCGACGCGACCTGGAATGCCGCACAGGAGAACAAGTCGGATCACTTCGCGCAGGTCGACAACAGCAACTCGAGCCCCGGCAAGGACGGCGTCGCGGTGAAGCCCTACACGGGCACGGCCAAGAACATCCTGGGCCTGACCTACGAGACCCAGCAGGACGCGTTCCTCGGAGGTTACGAAGCGGCGGCATACGCGGTCGCACACAACCCCACGGCGCCCAAGGTCGCGACATACGGTGGCGAGCAGTTCAGCTCCGTGACCTATTACATGGACGGCTACTACGACGGCGTCCAGTACTACAACACGAAGATGAAGCCGACGAACCCGGTTTTGGTGCTCGGCTGGAACGAGAAGACCCAGAAGGGTACTTTCATCAACTCCTTTACCGACACGGCCACCGCGTCGGCCGACACGACCGCCTTCCTGGGTCAGGGCGCGACGACCGTCTTCCCAGTAGCGGGCTCCGACGGCCTCGGCACGACGGCCGCAGTGACCACGTGGAACAAGGCTCACACGCTGAAGGCGAACGTGGAGTGGGTCGACACGGACGGCTGCGTCAACGACCCGGCCAACTGCAACCTGTTCCTCAACTCTGTCACGAAGGGCGTGACGGCTTCGGTGAAGGCAGCGGTCCTGGAGCAGGCTGAGGGTAAGTTCGCCGGTGGCGACTACATCGGCACGCTGAAGAACGGCGGCGCCGCCTTCATCGAGGACCACGGCACTGCGGGCAAGTCCAACAGCGCGGCGACCCTCGCGGAGATTGCGGTGCTCACCAAGGGCATTGAGAACGGCACTATCAAGATTCCGGTGGGCGGCAAGTAATTCGCACCCACTAACACTCGCCGACGGGGGCCAAGTCTTCGGACTCGGCCCCCGTTGTGTTTTCCATCCGGATTAGGTTTGTGATTCATGAAGCTGGAACTTCGAGCGGTCACCAAGCACTTCGGTTCGCTCGCGGCCAATAAAGATGTCAATCTCGTTGTCGAACCGGGACAGATACATGGACTGCTCGGTGAGAACGGCGCGGGAAAGACCACGCTGATGAACGTGCTCTACGGGATGATCACGCCGGACAGCGGTCAACTACTCATCAACGACGAGGTCGTGTCTATTCGCGACCCCAAGGACGCCGTCACTCACCGGATCGGCATGGTGCACCAGCACTTCATGCTTATCCCGGTCTTCACGGTCGCCGACAACATCATCCTCGGGAGCGAGCCGGTCAAGCCCTGGCCCTTCATCGACCACCGCAGCGCGACCGAACGCATCGTCGCCCTCGCCAAGGAGTACAACTTCAACATCGACCCGTCCGCCACGATTGAGAACCTCCCCATCGGCACACAGCAGCGCGTCGAGATCCTCAAGGCCCTCAGCCACAACGCCGAGATCCTGATTCTCGACGAGCCGACGGCAGTTCTCACCCCGCAAGAGACCGACGCACTGATGGTGGTCATGCGCACGTTGAAGTCACAGGGCAAGTCCATCATCTTCATCACGCACAAGTTGAAAGAAGTCCTCGAGATCGCCGACGTCATCACGGTGATGCGCCTCGGCGAGGTGGTGGGCACGACAACGCCCGCGGAGACCAACGAGGCCGCGCTCGCCACGATGATGGTGGGCCGCGACGTGAACCTCGTCGTCGAGAAGCCCCCGGCGAATACCGGCGACGTGGTCCTCGAGGTCACGAACCTCTTCGTCCAGGACGATCGGGGCCTGACCGCGGTCAAGGGCGTTTCCTTCGAGGTCCGGGCCGGCGAGATCCTCGCGTTCGCGGGTGTTCAGGGCAACGGACAGACCGAGCTGGTTGAGGCGCTGACCGGATTGCGTCACGTGACGTCGGGCTCATTGATGCTCAACGGGAAGGAGCTGGTCGGGCGATCCGTGCGCGACGTGCTCGAGGCCGGCGTCGGCCATGTCCCCGAGGACCGCCAACGTCACGGCCTCGTACTTTCGATGTCGGTCGCGGACAACCTCATCTTCGACCAATTGAACAGCCCTCTCTATAAGGCGTGGTGGGGCCGCAAACTGAAGGCGATTGAAGAGAACGGGAAGCACCGCATTGGCGAATACGACATACGAGCCCAGAACGAGGCCGCGCCGCTCAGTGCCCTCTCAGGTGGCAACCAGCAAAAGGTCGTCATGGCGCGCGAGCTCTCGCGAGAGCTCAAGGTCCTGATCTGCGCGCAGCCCACTCGTGGACTCGACGTGGGATCGATCGAGTTCATGCATCGCCAGATCGTCGCGATCCGTGACGAGGGTGTCGCGGTGCTGATCATCTCGAGCGAACTCGACGAGGTCATCGCCCTCGGGGACCGCGTGGCCGTCCTCTACGACGGAATGATCCAGGACATCGTGCCTCCGACCACGAGTCGTGAGGACTTCGGACTCCTGATGGCCGGCTCTCGTCCGGCCGCGACGGGGGCTCTTCTATGACGGTCGACGTCGTCGACAAGGCGCCTCGGCAAAGCCGACTGCTCGAGATCGCCGTGCGCGTTCGGCGCGCGAACATGGCGCTGGTATTGGCGCTCGCTCTCTTCGTCGGACTGACGGTCGGAGCGATCTTGATCATCTTGACCACTCCGGCGCTCGTGCACTCCTGGGGCACGTTCTTCTCGCACCCGGGCGCCACGATCTCTCAGAACTTCAACACGGTGTGGTTCGCCTACGAGCAGATCTTCCAGGGATCACTGTTCAACTTCCACGCGACGCGGGTCCTCATCGACCACCCCGACAAGACCAACCTGGCGACGGCCCTGGGACCGATCTCGCTCACCGTCCAGTACGCGACCCCACTGATCGTCGCGGGTCTCGGCCTCGCGATTGGATTTCGCAGCAACATCTTCGACATCGGCGGCCAGGGACAGGTAATCGCCGGAGGCCTCATCACGGGTCTCATCGGCTTCAGCTTCAATCTGACCCCCGTCCTCCAGGTCTCACTTGAGTTGATCGCGGCAATGGTCGCCGGTGCCCTGCTCGCCTCCCTCGCCGGTGTCCTCAAGGCCTACACCGGCGCGCACGAGGTGATCGTCACCATGATGAGCAACTACATCATGGTCCTCTTGATGGGGTACCTCCTCATCACGAATCTGTTCGCCCGGCCCGGCGTGAAGGACGGGGCCTCCAAGGCCGTGACGCCGAGCGGGCAACTGCCCTACTTCTTCTCGCATCTGAGCACGGGACTTCTGGTCAACTTCGGATTCCTCATCGCGCTCGCGATGGTCTTCGTCGTCCAGTGGTTCTTCAACCGTTCCAAGACCGGCTTCGAATTACTGATGGTGGGCCAAAATGGCGAAGCCGCACGAACCGCCGGTATCAATTCCAAGCGCACGACGATCATCATCCTGTGCCTCGCCGGAGCGTTGTGCGGTCTCGCGGGCATGCTGGAGCTGACGGGCGTCGACCACTTCCTCTCTCCCAACTTCGGTGGTTCCTACGGCTTCGACGCGATTACCGTCGCCCTGCTCGGGCGCAACCGACCGTGGGGGGTCTTCTTCGGCGCGCTCTTCTTCGGCGCGATGTACGCCGGTGGTGAGGCGATGCAGGCCTTCACGCCCACCAACATCCAGTACTCCCTCGCGCAGGTCATCCAAGCGGTCGTCGTCTTCTGCGTCGCGACGCCCGCGCTGATCGTCGAGATATTCCGTCTCACCGACAACGGGCGCTTCCGCTCGACGGGTTCCTCGGGAGGTTGGACAAAATGAGCGTCATCCCCGAGACCGACACTCCCGAGATCGTCACTCTCGAGAACCTCCGACGCAACACCCGCGAGCGCTCTCTCGGCTACGGCATCACACTCATCTTGATCGGACTACTCGAGTTCATCTGGTTCGGGGGCGCCCGGTCCGCGCTCCAGACGACGGTCGAACTGGGCTACAACAGCTCGGCGGCGTTGCCGTCGATCGACAGTGCGTTGCGGGTCGTGCTCCTCCTCGTCGGGCTGCTCCTTCTCGCCCCCGCGCTCTCTCGCGTCGCGCGACGCTACGTCCCCGTGCGCATCACGTTCACCAAGGGCCTGCGCATCCTCCTCGTCATCGTCGGGGGCTACCTGGTCCTCTGGCCGATCGCGCTGTGGCTCGGCGTCAACAGCGACGGCGCACTGCGCACGATGACCATTCCGGTCTCCACGACCGGCTACGTCGTCGGGGTCCTCACCGTCGTGGCGGGAGGGCTCCTCGCGTGGCGACGCTTCGACCGCATTGCGTCGCCCCTGCTCTACGTCGGCCTGATGCTGTTCCTCCTCGGATTCCTCATCTGGGTCGCGCGCGGATCGAACGTGTCGGGCCTCCACCTTCAGTTGACCGGGATTTTCGCGTCCTCCGTGGCCGCCGCCACGTTCCTCATCTTCGGGTCGCTGTCGGGAACACTTTGCGAAAGGTCCGGCGTCGTCAACATCGCAATCGAGGGCCAGTTTATGACGGGGGCACTCGCGTCGGTCATGATCGTGAGCGTCATGAACGGCACCGGCATCTCGAAGGTGCTCGGAGTCCTCATCGCGGGCGTCCTCGGGGCGCTTCTCGGCTCGGTCCTCGCGGTCATGTCCCTGCGCTACCAGGCGAATCAGATAATCGTCGGCATCGTGATCGTGGCCTTCTGCACGGCCTTGACCCAGTTCATCATGTTCCAGGTGCTCGACACCCACCAGAACCTCAACGGTTCCTTCTCCCTACCCGTGTTGGCGATCCCGTTCTTCTCACACGTCCCGATCATCGGTCCGATCCTCTTCGATCAGAACGTCCTGGTCTACGTCGCGATCCTCGGCGTCATCATCGCCAACGTCGCGCTCTTTCGCACCCGGTGGGGTCTGCGCGTGCGCTCGGTCGGAGAGAAGCCCATCGCCGCCGAAACCGTTGGCGTCAGCGTGACGCGGATGCGCTACGGCGCCGTGATCCTTGGAGGATTCGTCGCCGGATTAGGCGGCGCCGCGTTCACGATCGGCGCCGGCACGAACTTCACCTTCGGCATGACGAACGGTTACGGCTACATCGCGCTCGCCATCATGATCTTCGGCCGCTGGCGACCCTACGGTGCCCTCATGGCGTCGCTCCTCTTCGGCTTCACCATCGCGCTGAGCGCGAACCTCAACATCTACCTGAGCCAGTTGGTCATCCCGCAACAGTTCATCAGCATGCTGCCCTACCTCATCACGATTGCGGCGGTCGCCGGACTCGTCGGTCGGATACGCCCGCCCGCCGCCGACGGTGTGCCCTTCGCTCGCGAGTAGTCGCCAACGTTCCTCGAGGGAGAGATATCGGCCGCGCGATGATCCTTGATGGGACCCAGTCTCTAGGCCGGCTCCACCGGTACCTGGGGTGCGACGTCCGGCGCGCGAGCCGTCATCGCCGCTCGACCGGTGTCACGCGGTAGCGCGAAGGACACGATGAGCGCGACGAACGTCACGATCGCTGAGATCTGGAAGACCCGGTCGTAGCCCGAGCTGTAGGCCGAGGCGAGAGACGCGGAGTGTCGGTCGTGTTGAAAGACGTCGGTCGCGACCGTGGCCAGAACCGCCAGCGCCAGGGAACCGCCGACCTGACGCGCCGTGTTGAGGATGCCCGAAGCGAGCCCGGCGTCGGCGCGATCGACGCCGGCCGTCGCGGCCGTCGCGAGCGGCGCGAAGAGTAGACCCATGGCGAAGGCCGTGATGAACGAGGGCACCAAGATGTGCCCGGCGTAGGAGTCGGCGGGCTTGATGAGTGAGATCCATAGGAAGCCCACCGTCGCCAGTACCGCGCCGATCTGCAATAACGGTCGCACCCCGGCCCTCGATATCAGCCTCGACGAAATCTGGGCGCCGATGATGATCGCCACGGCCATCGGGAAGAAGGCGAAGCCCGCCTTGACGGGGCCGTAGCCGAGCACGCCTTGGAAGTAGTAGGTCAAGAAGTACCACATGGCGAAGAACGCGCCACCGATGAGGAACATCATCAGGTTCGCCGTGGTGAGCGGACGCGACCTAAAGATCTTGAACGGCACCAGCGGGTGTGACGCGACCTTCGCCTCCCAGAAGATGAAGGTCGCCAGCAGTACCACCCCCAGGAAAAGCCATCCGAGGGTCGTCGACGAGGTCCAGCTATGCGTGGTCGTGTTCACGATCGCGTAGATCGCTGACGCCAGCCCGCCGGTGACAAGAACCGAACCGGTGACGTCGAGTTTGGTCGTCGCACCACGGTTGCGCATTTCGCGCAGGTACATGAAGGCGACGATGCCGGCGACGATGCCGAACGGAACGTTGATGAAGAAGACCCATCGCCACGACGCCCAGCCGGTGAGTATGCCGCCCAAGAGACCACCGACGGCCCCACCCGCGCCGGCGACCGCGCTCCAGGCGCCGATCGCCTTGGGCAGGCGCGGACCGTGGAACGTCGTCACGATGATCGTGAGCGTGGCCGGGGAGAGAATGGCGCCGCCGAGACCTTGCACCGCTCGTATCGTGATCATCTCAGTGCCCGTCTGGGCTACGCCCGCACCGATACTGGCCAGCGTGAAGAGGATGATGCCGGTGATATAGACCCTTCGTCGCCCGAAGAAGTCACAGGCGCGGCCACCTAACAGCAAGAAGCCCGCAAAGGTGAGCACGTACGCGTTCACGACCCACTGCGCACTGCTCTGCGTGAAGTGCAGATCGTGACCCATTCGTGGCAGCGCCACGTTGACGATGGAGACGTCCAGAACGACCATGAACTGCGCGATGCAGGCGATGCACAGGATCAGCCAGTCGGGCGCGTGGCGATTCGTCGCCGGCGCGTCGAGGGTGCTCTCGGACATTTTCCGATTGTAATAGTGACGTGTAACGTCTCGTGACGTCTCCAAATTCGTGCCGCCGTCGAAATCGGCCACACTTGATGACATGGTTGCTCAGTTCATCTTCACCATGCGAGACCTCCGCCGGTTCTATCCGCCGGACCGAGAAGTCCTGCGCGGCATCAATCTCTCGTTCTATCCCGGGGCCAAGATCGGCGTCATCGGCGCCAACGGTTCGGGCAAGTCCTCGCTGTTGCGCATCATGGCCGGGCTCGACGACGGCTTCAGTGGCGAGGCGCGACTGACCCCGGGATTCAGTGTGGGCTATCTCTCCCAAGAGCCCCAGCTCGATCCCACGAAGGACGTCGTCGGCAACGTGTCCGACGGTATCGCCGAGCAGCGCGACCTGCTGATCCGTTTCAACGAGGTCTGTGCGGCGATGGCCGACCCCGAGGCTGAATTCGACGCGCTCCTCGCCGAACAGTCCGATCTGCAGACCAAGATCGACGCCGCCAACGCCTGGGACCTCGAACGAACCCTCGAGATCGCCATGGACGCACTGCGCTTGCCGCCACCGGACGCGGACGTGACGGTGTTGTCCGGTGGCGAGCGACGCCGAGTGGCGCTCTGTCGATTACTGCTGTCCACGCCCGATCTCTTGTTGCTGGACGAACCGACGAACCACCTCGACGCCGAGTCGGTCGCGTGGCTCGAGCGCACGCTCCAGGACTACGCCGGCACCGTCGTCGCGATCACCCACGACCGGTACTTCTTGGACAACGCCGCGTCGTGGATCCTGGAACTCGATCGCGGTCACGGGATCCCGTGGGAGGGGAACTACTCGTCGTGGCTCGAACAGAAGCAGGCCCGGCTCGCGCAAGAGGAGAAGTCGGACAAGGTCCGCCAGGCGGCGCTCGAACGTGAACTGGAGTGGATCCGGATGTCGCCGCGCGCTCGCCAGAGCAAGGGGAAGGCTCGACTGAGCACCTTCAACGAGTTGGTGGCGGAGTCTGAGTCCAGTGAACGTCGAGCCGACCGGCTCGAGATCGCCATCCCACCGGGTCCGCGACTGGGCGACGTCGTCGTCAACGCACTCGACGTTGTCAAGGGCTTTGACGACCGACTCTTGATCGAGGACCTGAACTTCCTCTTGCCGCCCGGCGGCATCGTCGGCGTCATCGGCGCCAACGGCGCGGGCAAGACGACGCTCTTCAAGATGATGCTCGGACAGGAGAAGCCCGACGCCGGGAACTTCGAAGTGGGGAGCACCGTCGCCTTCGCCTACGTGGACCAGTCGCG